>Ga0208375_1000931_pt1 | contig 36457 bp, 36 predicted proteins | sample RifOxyD1_FD_184038 | JGI IMG/M metagenome (GOLD analysis project Ga0208375, IMG submission 184038) | Soil microbial communities from Rifle, Colorado - Rifle Oxygen_injection D1 (SPAdes) | ecosystem: Environmental > Terrestrial > Deep subsurface > Rock core/Sediment | place: Rifle, Colorado... | reverse complement strand
GATTTTGAGAAAGCTTTGTCGTATATAAAAAATCAGAAAGTTCATCATGCAATTTAAGGACGCCGTCCTCCGCCGAAGGCGGATTTTTTGCGAAGCAAAAAACCTTTAGGGGACGGAGGATGTCACATGAAATTTTATTTTATTAGTTCTGTTAATTGAAAATTAATTTAATTAATATTTTATTTTATTAGTTCTGTTAATTTTTAGTCTTTATCTTATTTATTCGTTTAATTTTTGTTAGATGTTTTGAATTATTTTGAATTTTAGTGTTTTAGAAAAAAAGGGACCGAGACAAACTTAATTAATTGGGGTAAATTTAATTTCGTGAGGTAAACTTAATCTAGCGGGGTAAGCTTAATTCAATGAGGTAAACTTAATCTAGCGGGGTAAGCTTAATTCAATGGGGCAAACTTAATTCAATGAAATAAATTTAACTCCAAGAGAAACAGAGGTGTTGGGGTTTTTTTGTCTTTTTTTGGTTTTCCCTCTGTAAAACTCTGCGGTTCAGTGGAAATAAAGGTTGGATAACGGATAAGTTTATAATGTCGAAGAAATTAATTGATGGAGAAGAGGGAAAATGGAGAAACTAAACAAAATCTTTGATTCGTTTGTTGGCAATAATTTGTTTAAGAGTAAGAGTGTTTTGCAGTCGAATTACTCTCCTGAAACGATTCTTCACAGGTCCAAGCAAATTGAGACAATGGCGTCTATTTTGGGGCCGTGTTTAAGGGGCGAGAAGGCAAGCAATCTTTTTTTGTATGGAAAAACAGGAACTGGAAAAACATTAAGCGCTAAGTATCTTGGAGAAAGGCTAGAGAAAAAAGTTAAGGAACTGGGAGAAGATTATCTTAAATTTTTATATATTAATTGCAAATTAAAAAAAGTGAGCGATACAGAATACAGGATTATTGCAGAGTTAATCGGCGAGCTGGGCGGAAAAGTTCCAGCTACTGGTTTGCCGACTGGTGATGTTTATTCTAAGTTTGTTGAATTAATCGACGTGAAAAAACAAGTTGTTGTTGTTGTTTTGGATGAAATCGACCAAGCTGTAAAGAAAATTTCTGATAGTTTTATCTACAATCTGACGAGAATAAATTCAGAATTGAAAAATGCGCAAGTCAGCCTGATAGGAATAAGCAATAGTTTAACTTTTATGGATAATTTGGACCCGAGGGTTCGGTCGAGCTTGGGAGAAGAAGAAATTGTTTTCCCGCCATATAACGCTATTCAGCTGGGTGATATTTTGAAAGAGAGATGCGATCACGCATTTGTCGAGGGAAGTTTAGAGGAGGGATTGATTGCCAAGTGCGCTGCTTATGCTGCGCGCGAGCATGGAGATGCTAGACGCGCCTTGGATTTGCTGCGAGTTGCTGGTGAAATTGCAGTTCGAGAAGGAAAGAGCAAAGTTTTAGAAAAGCATATTGACGAAGCAAACCAAAAAATAGAGAGGGACAAAATGCTGGATGTTATCGAGGCAGAGCCTGCGCAGTTTCAGCTAATCTTGTACGCTATTATGGAGCTAGACGGGCGGAAAGGATTTGAAACGATTTATACCGGCGATGTTTTTAATAAATACCAAGAAATTTGCACGGCAACAAAGAACGAAATTTTAACTCAGCGCAGGATTTCAGAGTTATTGGGCGAGTTCGATATGCTTGGTTTGATTAATGCGCGCGTAATAAGCAAAGGAAGGCAAGGAAGAACAAGAGAGATTAAGTTAGCGCTGCCTTCAAACATAAAAGAAAAGGCAAAAGCAATTCTTGAAAAGGGCCTTGGTTTATAATCAAGAAATGAATGAAGAAATTTTGAAAACAATCAGGGAAAGAGGATTACTTTTAGAGAAAGAAATTTACGAATTAGTTGAAAATTTCGGGAGTCCTGCGATGGGCAAAGAGTTTTTAGAGAATTTAGAGAAAGTTTCCGGGCAAAAATTCATCACGAAGAATATTCTGAACAAAAATTATGAATATGTCAGAGGGGCAATTAGCGACATGCCGGGCGACAAGAATGTTTTGGAAAAAGTTTTTGTTAAATTGGGCTTAAGTGTTGAGGTAATAAAGGAAAAAATTGTAGAACAACCGGTAGAAAATAGAAAAATGGATTATCAGTTGTTTTATTCTGACACTAAATTCGGGAAGAAATTGGAAGTTAAGGATTTTGTAGGACATTTTAGATCAAGATACCAGCAATTGCAAAAAATTTTGATGCAGCGTCCGGAATTAAAAGAAAATTTAGTCTCGATTGGAAAAATCGGGTCTGACAGAGCGACTTTAGCGATAATAGGAATTGTAACTGAGAAGAGGATTACTAAAAATAAGAATTTAATTATCCGGCTTGAAGATTTAACTGGGGAGGTTAATCTGCTGGTTAAGTTTGACAAAGAGTGTTTTAGCAAAGCAGAGGAATTGCAACTAGACGATGTCGTCGGCGTGAGAGCTTCAGGGAGCAGAGATATTCTTTTTGCGCACGATATTTTTTTCCCTGACTCTTTCAAGTTTGAAAAAGTTCGATTTGAAGAAGACATCAGCGTCGCTTTTCTTTCTGACTTGCACGTAGGAAGCGGGAGGCATTTGAGAAAAAGTTTTGAAAGATTTTTGGAATGGGTGAGCAGCGAGGACGAGCAGGCGAAAAAAATAAAATATATTTTTTTTGTTGGCGATAATGTGGACGGGACTGGGATTTTTCCAGGGCAGGAAGAATGGCTTGAATTAAAAAGCATGAATGTACAGTATGAAAAACTTGCTGAATACTTGAAAAAAATTCCTTCGCGGATTACGATGTTTATGTGTCCTGGGCAGCACGACGCCAGCATTGTATCAGAGCCGCAGCCGATAATCAGCCAGAAATATGCCCCGGAACTTCATGAGCTTGAAAATTTGGTTTTGGTTACAAATCCCTGCATGGTTAAATTAATTGAGGGAGAGAAAGAGTTTAAGATTTTGATGTATCACGGGGCGAGCCTGCATGTTTTGATTAACGAGATTAAAGAACTTAGAGAGATAAAAGCTGCAACTTGCCCTGCTAAATCTGCAAAGCATTTGCTGAAGCGGAGGCATTTGGCTTCAAGCCATGGCGTCAGTACAAGCATTGTTTACACGCCGAATGGAAAAGAAGACCCTTTGGTTATTTCTGAAGTTCCGGATGTTTTCACGACGGGAGAAATGCACAGGGCTGATATCGAAAATTATAATGGGGTTTTGATTATTTCAAACAGCTGCTGGCAGGCGCAGACGCCCTTTGAAGAAAAAACAGGAAATTTTCCGAATCCGTGCAAAGTTCCGATTTTGAATTTGAAGACGCGAGAGTTGAAAATTTTAGATTTTAGAGATGACAGCGAAGTGGACGATAGCGGGACTTGGAGGGAAAAATGAAAATAGGAATTGATGTGGATGGAGTTATAGTTGATACATTCGGAGGATTTCTGGAATTTTATAATGAAAGATTTAACTCAAATTTTAAGACAGAAGATCTTATAGATTATCACATTTGGCCAATCCTCGGGATTAGCAGAGATAAAAACGACGAATTAATAGAAGAGTTTATGCTTTCTAAATCTTTTGGCTTGATGGAACCTGCTGACGGAATGAAAGACGCGATTGAAAATTTATCAGGAAATGAATTTTTTATAATTACTTCAAGACCTAAAAAATTGAATAAACTGACTTCGGCATTTTTGAAAAGGCATTTTGATAAAGTTGATTTTAGAATTTTTCATACAAATGATTTTCATTCGGAAAACAGAGGACAAAGCAAAGCAGAGATTTGTTTAGAAAAGAGTTTAGACATTTTTATAGAAGACTGTGCTAAATATGCGAATGAGTGCGCCGAGAAGGGCATAAGGGTTTTTTTGATCAATAAGCCATGGAATAAGAATGAAGAAATTATTGACGGAGTTGTCAGGGTAAGCGGGTGGAAGGAAATTTTGGAGAAAATTAAAAATGAACATTGAACAATATTTCAAGATGATTCAGGAGAAAGTTAATGAGAATTACGCGATTGCTGAGACGGCGCGGGCGAAGGGGCTGGATCCTATTGCGAAAGTCGAGATTCCGATTGCGCTGTCTTTAGCTGAAAAAGCAACAGGGCTGATCAGCTCGCTGTACCCCCAAATTGCAGACAAAAGAATTGTCAATAGAATTTTAGAATTAGAAAAACAATTCGGCTCTCTGGATCCTGCTGTCGCTTTGTCAATTGCCGAGGAAATTGCCAAAGAAAAATTTTGCAAGTTTAAAAATCATCACGAGGCGATTGAGGCAGGAGTGAGAGTTGCAGTTGCATACATGACTTTAGGTGTTGTTTCGTCGCCTATTGAAGGATTTGTCGAGTTGAAAATTGCCAAGACGCGGGACGGAAAAGATTATTTTTCTCCGTTTTACTCAGGGCCGATTCGTTCAGCAGGAGGAACAGAGGCTGCTTTTTCTTTAGTTGTTGTTGATTATCTGAGAGAAATTTTTGGCTATGCTAAATACGACCCTACCGAAGACGAGGTTAAGAGGTCTGTGCACGAGAGTTATATGTATCACGAGAGAATCACAAACTTGCAATATCTTCCGACTGAACAAGAGATTGATTTTTTGGCCAGGAATATTCCTGTTCAAGTATCTGGAGATCCGAGCGAAGATAAAGAAGTTTATAATTACAAAGATTTAGACAGAATTGAAAGTAATTTTATAAGGAGCGGTTTTTGCCTGACTTTGAATGAAGGGCTTGCGCAGAAAGCGCCGAAGATTTGGAAGAGAATTCAGAAGTTGAGAGAAAAGGGATTTAAGATGAGCGACTGGGATTTTCTTGGAGAGTTTGTTTCCCTGCAGAACGACTTGAAGAAAAAAAAGAAGGCAGATATTTCAGGGGGCGCTGTTTACATAAGAGATTTAGTTGCAGGGCGTCCTGTATTCGGGCATCCTTCTGTTTCCGGCGGATTTAGGCTTAGATACGGGCGAGCTAGAAATACAGGATATTCTGCTTTAGGATTGCATCCCGCGACAATGGAGATTTGCGGAGGATTTATCGCGTCCGGCACGCAGTTGAAAATTGAAAAACCAACGAAAGGGTGCGCTGTTGCCTCGTGCACTTCTGTCGACGGGCCGATTGTGAAGTTTAGAGATGGTTCTGTGAAACAAATCTTCGATGTTGACGAAGCAAAGAAAAGATATAAAGAAGTTGAAGAAATAATTTATCTGGGGGATTTGCTGGTGCCTTATGGGGATTTTGCAAACAGAAATCATAAGCTTGAAAAACAAGGATACATTGAGCAGTATTGGCTGGCTGAGGTTCGCGAAAAAGGGGGAGATTCTGAGTTGTTTGTTGATTTTGACAAAGCTGTTGAGATTTCAAAAAGATTAGGTGTGCCCCTGCATCCGAAATTTATTTATTATTGGAAAGAAATAACAAATGATAATTTTTTAGGATTATTAGACTGGCTGGCAAGAGGGGAAATTACCGACGGAAAATTGGTTTTGCCGTTTGGTGTTTCTGAGAGGAAAAGATTTGCTAATGGAAAAAGAGCTTTGGAATTGATTGGCTGCGAACATAAAGTTGTTTTGGATAATGTTGTTGTTAGTTCCGGAAGAGAGCTGCTATTTAATCTTGGCGCAGATGTCAGTGACGGATTAGAAAACGGGATTGATGTTGTAATTAGAAAAGTCAAGGCGATGGGTGAAAAAACTGTTTTGGAGATAATTAACGGGCTGTGCTCTTTAGAGATTAGGGATAAGTCTGGGACATTTATTGGAGCGCGAATGGGGCGTCCTGAGAAAGCAAAACTTCGAAAGTTGACTGGAAGCCCGCATGTTTTGTTTCCCTGCGGAGAGGAAGGAGGGCGCTTGAGAAGTTTCCAAGCTGCTTACGATGTTGGAAAAGTAAAATCAGATTTTTCTGTTTATTACTGCGACAAATGCTTTCGAGATGAAATTTCTCCTACATGTTTGAAGTGCGGGGGAGTGTGCAAGAAAATGAATTACTGTCCTGAATGCGACAAGAATTACGACGGAAACTGCTTGATTCACGAGAAAGTTTTTGCATATAGGAAAAAAGGATTAGATATTAGAGAATATTTTGAAGCGGCTAAGAAATTGGCAAAGGTTTCCGGGGATGAGATACCACTTGTTAAGGGAATAAGGGGAACGAGCAGTGCTGAGCATACTTGTGAGCTGCTTGCAAAGGGTTTGCTGAGAGCAAAGTATAATCTAAACGTTAACAAAGACGGAACAATACGATATGATATCAGCGAGATGCCTCTCACACATTTTAAACCGAAGGAAATTGGAACATCTATTTCTAAACTGATAGAACTAGGCTATGAAAAAGATGTTTACGGCAAGGATTTGTCGTCGGATGAGCAAATTCTGGAAATATTTCCGCACGATGTTGTTCTGCCTGCGTGCCCGGAGACATTAGATGAACGGGCTGATGATGTTTTTGTTAAAGTTGCGAAGTTTGTTGATGACGAACTGGAAAATATTTATTCTATGGGTAGATTGATGAAAATTAATTCGCGGGAAGATTTAGTCGGACAATTGCTGGGATGCATGGCTCCGCATAATTGTGCTGCTGTTGTTGGGCGGTTGATTGGGTTTTCAAAAACGCAGGGAATGCTGTGCAGTCCGTATATGCATGCTGCGATGAGGAGGGACTGCGACGGTGACGAGGCGGCTGTTATGCTTTTGATGGATATGCTGGTTAATTTTTCGAAGAAATTTTTGCCAGCTCATCGAGGAGGAACACAGGACGCACCTCTTGTCTTGAACGCGCGAATGAAACCGGGGGAAGTGGATGATATGATTTTTGACGTCGATACTTCGCGGGAGATTCCTCTGGAACTATTCCGCGCTGCTGAACTTGGAAAAAGCCCGTATGATATTAAGATGGAACAAGTTCGGGGAAAATTGGGAAGCGATGACGCTTTTCTGAATGTTTGGTTCAGCTACGATACTTCGGATATTAACTTGGGACCGATTTGCTCTTCGTACAAGTCTTTGCCGTCGATGCAGGAGAAAGTTGATGCGCAGATGATTTTGTGCAAAAAGATTCGGGCTGTCGACACGAGTGACGTGGCTCGCCTGGTTATTGAGAGGCATTGGATTAGAGACACTAAAGGAAATCTTCGTAAATTTTCGATGCAAGGATTTAGGTGCGTGGCGTGCAATTCAAAATACCGCCGTCCGCCGCTTGCAGGGAAATGCACACATTGCGGCGGGAAAATTATTTTCACGATTTCAGAGGGTTCGATAATGAAGTATATGGCTCCTGCTTTGGCTTTGGCGAGAGAGTATAATGTGAGTGATTATTTAATGGAGTCTTTGGAATTAACAGAGATGTATATTCAGTCGATATTTGGGAAGGAGAAAGAGAAACAAGAGGCTCTTGGAAAATGGATTTAATGTAAAAGAATAATTTATAAGTATCTTCTACGTCGAGATTATATGGGAAAGAAATATATAAAATTGTTGTATTGGATATTTTTTGTTGCGGGAATTTTAGTAATCTGCGCGGGAATTTATTTGATACTGAGGAATCTAGGAGTTTTTTAGATGGACTCCAGAGTTTTGGAGTTATTAAATCAATTGATAGTTTTGGTTATTTACGGAATAGTAATGTCTAGAGAAATAACTCATCAAACCTTAGACGCTCTTAATACTTTAATAACTCTCGGAGGAATTATATTCAGCGTGCTGCTTATGTTTTTTACTTGGTATTTGAAATCTGAAAATAAAATAAGATGATACTTAGATATGGAAGATAGTTCTTGATTTTATTTTCACAAGCGATTTATTAGAGATTTAATTAGATTTTCTGGAGGTAAAAATGCAAATAGAAATAATGATGCCTTGCAATCACTGCGGCGTTGATGTTGCGACTGCGTATTGCAAGAGCTGTAATCTTTGGCTTTGCGGGGAATGCATGGCTGAGCATGTCAAATACAAACACATGAGAAGACATGTTGACGTCGAGGGGTCTAGAGATTATTTAAGAGTTAAGAGGATTTAACGAGATTTATTTTGGCCGCGATATTTTTCAGAAATAGCGAAAGCCTCTAGACGTGTTTGCTACGCAAACCGTCGCGAGTCTTTTTGCCGGAGGCAAAAAGCCTCTAGAGGGATTCGAACCCCCGACCTTTAGTTTACAAAACTACTGCTCTACCCCTGAGCTATAGAGGCGTGACTACACGCCTAAACTGTCCAAGCGTGGCCAGTTTAGAGGCATACTTATTATCAGGAAAAATCCACCTGTTAAAAACTTTGCTACTGTTGTGTTTATTTCAAATAATTAATTTTATCTTGCGAAATTATATAAACACAGATTTATTCAAACAATTAATGGTGTGGCAAGACATTGTAATTGCTGTTTGTACTGTGCTGTTTGGATATGCGTTGATTCCGCAAGTTGTAATGGGCTTTAGGAAAAAGAAAGGGCTGATTAATCTGCAGACAGCGGCGATTACTACTGCTGGCTTGTATTCGATTGCAATTTGTTTTCTTACTCTTAAAATGTATTTTTCTTCTGCAGCAAATTTTATCAGCGGAACTTTCTGGCTTATTCTTTTGCTACAGAGAATTAAATACGGGAAGATGAATTAGAGAGCAGAGACTGTCAAGATAGAGAGATATGACAAAACTTTCAGTTTTATTAATAATTCAAAATAATTATCTGAATTTGATTTCTCTTCGTTATGATGTGCCTTGGAGGTTTAAGACAAATTAAAAATATAACAAATTGAAGGGTTTACCCTGAGAAGTTTACAGTATCTAGAGAGCATATAATTTTTAGTATATAAATTCTATTCATTTAGGCACGCAATTGGACTTGCCAATTCTAGTTGCTGGCAAGTCTTATCGGTAAAAAATTTGCTTCGCAAATTTTCTGCGTGCCTAAATAAATATTTAAATAGAATATTCTTTTGAATTAAATGTCAGCAGGCAAGCAAAGGATTATCGACGATAAGGAAGCAAGAGCAATTTTATCAGCAAGGGAGAAATTCAGAACTCCCGAAGGAAAGACAAATGTAAGGAGACTTGCGCATTATCATAATGAAACTTATCATCGGGGCAGAGCCATGAGAAGCTATGAGATTATTTCTGGTTTTTTAAGATATGCTGATTGCAGGGAATTAACGATAAGAGATTTTAGGGAGACGGTTAGAACTTCTTAGTTTTCGTCAATTAATTTTGCCTTGCCGCTTTCAATTAATATTTTTGCTACGTCTGCGTTGAGATTGGCGACGACGCCTGTTTTGAACGGGCCGATTGTTTTTCCTTGATGGTCTATGAATTGCTCTATGTCCTGGACGAAAAGGAGAAGCTTGTTTTTTGGCTGTTCCAATTGTTTTTTATTGTTCAGGATTTTGCTCAGCTCTTTGTCGTTGTCTTCGAATGCCTTGGTTAATTTTTCGAATGTTTGTTTTTCCAGAGGAAGCATATTTTCATAATCTCTTTTCATGACTCCTGTTTCTGTTGCTACGAAAACGAGAGAAAGAATTTTCTTTTTTCTTCTGAGGATTAATTCTTTGAAGAGAGAGACTGCGTTTTCAAGTTGTTTTTTTGATTTTGCGGCTGACTCTGCGAATAAGTCCTGCTGCTGCGAGCGAGACGGTGTTTTGTCTGACAAGTATTCTGAGAATTCTTCGAGGAATTTGTTGGAGAGGGGCTGGAGTTGTTCTGAATATTTTTCTTTTCTGAGGATTTCATAGAGGTCGTTGTAGGATATCATATTAGAAGAATTTGTTGGGAATATATAAAATTAGTTGTTCTAGAAGAAATTTTCTTCCAAGAGTTTTCTTCCTATTATTTTTCTTCCTTTTTTTGCGTCTTCTTCTGTGAATCTTTGCTCTTTTTGTTTTGGGTTAAATGGATAGGTCAAGACAGGAACAGGGTCTGCTGTGTGAACTTTTTGCTGGCAGGATGTTGTGTGGTCTGCTGTTATGATTAGCTTGTTGTTTTGAATCCATTTTTTTAGGTAATAGAAAAAATAGCTGTCTATATATTCTATCATTTTGACTTTTTCGTTTGGCTTGTTGTCGTGCCCCGGAATGTCTGTTTCCTTGAGGTGGATGTAAAAATAATCGTATTTTTTTCTGTATTTTTTTATCATTTTCAAAGAATATTTTACTGCCTGCTTTAAACCATAATGGAGATTTGCGTAGACGTCGGTGCTTTTTAATTTTGGATACCAGAATCTGTAGACGTCCATGCCTGCTGCTTTTGCGATTCCGATTTCTAAGGGCATATAACCGAGAGCAAGCCATTTTCCTTTTAATTTTTTGAATTTAACTGGGAAATTTCCAGGGTCTCGGCAAAGAAGGACATTTGCGCGATGGTATCCTTTTTTTGCTCTTGCGATATTTATCGGATTTGAGTCCAGAACTTTGAAAGACTGCCTAACGAAATTATTAAGCAATTCTGAAGAGAGTTTTGAATCTTCTTCGTCGTCTATTGGGTGAGAGAATTTTAGTTTTGAGTTTAGTGCTGAGCGAGCCAAGCCTGTGCCGTAGGCTGGGTCTACATTTGTTATGTTGTCTGAGAATCCGCCTCTGAAAACCAAGACTCCGCGATGCTGAACTGTTGCGTAGAATTCAAATTTATATGGGAGTTTGACTTCTGAATTAATTGCTCTTGCTAAAAGTTTTGCTTCTTTTGTCGAGAGTGTTCTGCCTGCGCGCCTGTCTAAAATTGCTAGTGAAGAAAGATCTTTGAGTGTTGCGAAATTTGTTCTTAGCGCCAAATCTCCCCTCTTTAATTTGATTCCTGAGCCTGCTGCTTCGAGGGGGCCTCGCGGGGCGAATGCAGGGTCATACCCTAATAACGAGACAACTGCATTTGATGACTGGGGAGCTACGTTTTCTTTTACAGGATAGCAATAATCTATTTTTGATTTTCTTGCGATTTCGTCGAGGTTCGGGGTGTTTGCTGCTTCGAGGGGAGTTTTATTACCCAAGAACGGGCAAGGCGTGTCTGACGCTCCGTCGAGAATTACGAATATTCCTTTCATCCTGATATTAAGAGAGAGAAATTTATAAAGGTTCTTGAAGTGGGGTAACTATGTTTGAGTCGTTAAAGAAGAAGATTGGCGGATGGTTCAAGAAAGAGCCGGAAGGATTGAAAGAGTTTGGGGAAGAAGATAAGAAGCCCAAGAAAGAGGAAAAAAAAGGAAAAAAAGTTATCAAGGTTAGCAAACCTGTTTCTGAGGAAATGCCTTCTGCGCTTACGAAAGCTTTGGAGAAGAAAAAGTTAGATGAAGAGACGAAAGCGAAAGAAAAAGAAGAGACGAAGAAAGAAGAAAAGAAAGCGGAGAAGGGGGAAGAGAGAGCGGAAGAGAAAAAAGAAGGGATTGTTGAAGAAGAGTCCGGCGGATTTTTTGCGAGGCTGGCGAAGAAGATTACGACTTCTGCGTTGAGTGAGGAAGATTTTGATTTGTTTTTTGACGAGTTTGAAATGGTTTTGCTGGAAAACAATGTGGCTTTGGAAGTTGTTGACAAGATTAAAATCGGATTGAAAGAGAGTTTGGTTGGGAAGCTGTTCAAGAAGTCAGAAGTTCAGGATAAAATTAAGGAGAGCTTGAAGAAAGCGATTTCTTCTGTGCTGATTGAAGGGATTGATTTGATTTCAGAGATTAAGAAAAAGAAAGGAGTTTATGTTATTGTTTTTTTCGGTGTTAATGGTTCTGGGAAAACGACTTCGATTGCGAAGGTTGCTTATTACTTGAAGAAAGAAGGGATTTCTGCTGTGCTTGGGGCTGCTGATACTTTTCGTGCTGCGTCGATTGAACAGTTGAAAACTCATGGAGAGAGAATTGGCGTCGACGTTATTTCTTCGAATTATGGGGCTGACCCTGCGGCTGTTACGTTTGACGCGATAAAACACGCGGAGAAGAAAGGGAAGAAAGTTGTTTTGATTGATACTGCCGGGAGAATGCATACTGCGAAGAATTTGATGAAAGAGATGGAGAAGATTATCCGCGTTGCTAATCCTGATTTGAAGATTTTTGTCGGGGAGGCGATCACGGGGAATGACGCGACAGAGCAGGCTCGAGCGTTTAATGAATCTGTTGGAATTGACGGGATTGTTTTGGCTAAAGCTGATGTTGATGAAAAGTCAGGGGCTGTTTTGTCGGTTGGTTATGTTACTTCAAAGCCGATTTTGTTTTTGGGGGTTGGGCAGGGGTATGGGGATTTACGTCGGTTCAAAAAAGAGGATGTTTGGAAGGGATTAGGGCTTGAGTGATTCCATACGCCCGACGCAGCAGCGTCGGTCGAAGGGCTTTGGACTTGAGGAGTAAGCCCACGTCCGCCCAAGCGTGGTCGGTCGAATGGATCGGATCGGATTAAATAAATAATGACTATAGATATATTTTTAATTTTGTTTTTACTTTGAGATTTATGGATTGTCCTTATTGCGAGGAACTGGAAAAAGGTTATTTTGAAGTCGAAGGCGAAAAACTTGGACGTAGAATCCTTTTTGAGAGTTCTAATTTTGTAGTATTTCCTTCTCTTGGTCAAATTGTCGAAGGATATTTAATTATTGCCACAAAAAATCACTATATTGGACTTGGAGAAATTCCGACGGAATTAGTTGGGGAGTTAGAGAAAATTAAAAATAAAGTTAAAGAGGTTCTTTCTAGATTTTATGTGGCTCCGATATTTTTTGAGCATGGGACTGTATCCGAGAACAAAAAAGGAGGTTGTTGTATTGAACATGCGCATTTACATGCTATTCCTGTCAGCGTCGATATATTCGAAGATTTAACTAAAAATTTTAAGCCGATAAAGATTAGTAATTTTTTTAGTCTGAAGAATCAATTCGAAAAGAAAGTGCCTTATTTTTACTACGAGAATCAAAAAGGAGAAAGATATTTGTTTGAATTGTTCAATATCGTTCCTTCGCAGTATCTCAGACAATTAGTCGCTGTTAAAATAAATTCTAAAGATAAATGGGACTGGAAAAATTATTTTGGATTGGACGAGATGAAAAATACTCTGGATAAGTTAGCAGGACAGTTTTAATTTTAGCAATATTTTCTGAATGAATGTTCTTTGACTGGTTTTATTTCTTCTTTGATTTGCCTGACTTCTTCTTTTATCGGGAGATTTAATTTGGAGAGTTCTTCTTTGATGAAGTTTTCGATTTTTTTTGACATTGAAATTCCGTTGGTTTTGCAGTGGTGGGAGAATTGGTTGTAGGCTTGTTCATCTAAATTGAATGTTTTCAGTGTTTTTTTAGATTGGACTGATTGGACACTCTCTTTTTTCATGTTAAATAATATTATTTAAGATTAATAAACTTGATGGTTTTTTGGTGGTTTTGCTGGGAGATTGGGAGTTATTTAATGTTATTTAAGTTTTAATAGAAAGTAAAGTTTAAATAGATGTTTCTTCAAGAAAAATTATGGTTTTAGAACAAAGCAAGCGGGGAAATTGGGCGTGCTGTTTGAGTCAACTCGGCGGGCGGGGAGTTGCTTCGACTGCGGATGTAATTAAGGATGCAATATCTGACTACAAAGGGCATTGTCTAGGAAGTATATGGACTTCTGAAAATTTTAATGTTGTCGGCGGCAGAATTTTGTCCGCAAGAAAAGAGTTTAATCCTTTGATTAAATATGCAAGACAGGCTGTTGAGTCTCAAATGTCCAGAGAATTTTATTTGACTCCTGAAATAGTTGACGCGAACGGAAAGCCTTACGCGCAGCTGCTTGAGGAAATTGCAGAAGAAGACGCTGGCAAACCATTTGGGGAAAAAAGAGTTGCAGATTTTGGAGAGACAATTACGCACTCTGTTCCTACAGATAGTTTTGCAGATGACGACGCGATTGTATTTTTGACAGGGGGAGAGAGATTAGCTAATAAATTTGGATTGTTCTTGAGAAACAAACTTCCGGAAGAGTTGAGATTGCCAAGTGTAATGGTTTATTTTATGCAGTTATCTGACAGAGATTATTCCAGAGGAACTTCGTTGTGCTCGCTTGGAAAATACAGCAAGTCTGATATTAACTGCGGCAGTAATGTTTATTTGCAAGACGACGGCGTTATTTTCATGGCTTAGATTTTTCAATCAATAGTTATTTAAACTTCTATAATTTTTAGACTGGATGAAATTTGAGATGAATGCTTATCCGAAGTGCAATTGCGGGGGCGAGCTTGTGCCTGTTTATCAGCGACGGAAATTCAAGGAGCCTGAAATGCATGACGAGGACAAACTGGCTGAAGAAGAAGTTATGATTTGGAGATGTTCTAAGTGCAAGGAAGCTGTTGATTTTCCATAAATAATTTTGTTTCTGAATGTAATTGGATGCTAATTGTAATAGATAAAATATAGTTGTTTTCGGCACGCAATTGGATTCGCAATTTTTTGTGGCGCGAGTCTTATCTTTAAAATTCGCTTTTGATGCGTCGCAATTGGACGCACTAAATCAATTTTCTCGGTGCGCAAATTGGACTTGCCTGTTCTTGTGGCTGGCAAGTCTTATTATTAACAGCTCACTCCGTTCGCTGGTGCGCACCGAGTAATTGCGTTCGGCTGTGCGTCTTTTCTTTAAAATTCGCTCCGCGAATTTAGCGACGCATCAACTCCGCAAATTTAGCGTGCCGAAGTGAATTTTCTGCGTCGCTGAAAATAATTTTGAGAGCGTGCTGAAGAACATAGTTTTATTAATTATCTTGAATAAATTTTGTTATGAGAATTTTGTATGGTGTTTGTGGGGAGGGATTTGGGCACAGCTCCAGAGCTGGAAAAGTTATTGAGCATTTGCTGAAAAAAGGGAATGAAGTTTTGGTTGTTACATACGGACAGGCGTATGATGTTTTGAAAAAATATCCTGTTGTGAGAGTTCCTGGGTTGAAGATGGTTTTTGAAAAAGGCAGATTGTCGACGCGCAAAACAATTATTGACAACTTAAAAGAATTTTTGAAAGATTACAAACCTTTTTTGAATTTAAAGAGGCGAGTTGAGAAATTCGAGCCAGAGATTTGCATAACTGACATGGAGCCGCTTGTTCCGATAATTTCCAATTGGTATAAGATTCCTCTGATTAGTTTTGACAATCAGCATAGGATAACTCATTTGAAATTAAATGTTCCCCGGAAGTATGCGAAAGATTATCTCCTTGCGAAAGGAGTTGTTAACAGAGTTGTATCGCGCGCAGAGGCGTTTATTATTCTGTCGTTCGCTAAACAAAAAACTACAGGAGGTGTTTTTGTTGTTGAACCTTTGTTGAGAGAAGAGATTATTAAACTTAAGCCGGAGAAAGGAAAGAAAATTTTGGTTTACCAGTCGAGAGTCAACGAAGATTTAATCGGGGTTTTGAGAAAAATTCCAGAAGAGTTTGTTGTTTACGGATATGAGAAAGAAAAGAAAGAAGGCAATTTGGTTTTTAAGAAATTCGGGGAGGGATTTTTGAAAGATTTGTCGACGGCAAAAGCAATAATCGGGACTGCGGGGTTTTCGCTGATGTCTGAGGCTGTTTATTTGAAGAAGCCGTATTTTGCGATTCCTTTGAGGGGGCAGTTTGAGCAAGTTTTGAATTCTTTGTTCTGGAAGAAATCTGGATTTGGAGAGTATAGTGAAATTCCTTCAGAGGCGGAGATTAAATTTTTCTTGGGGAGGCTTAAGAAATATGAGAGCAAATTGAGAAAGAATAAAATTAATCCTGGCGAGGCGCTGGAAGTTTTGGACGGGGCTTTGAGGAAAATTGGGAAATGATAATTAGAGAAGGATATAAAAATAAAGAAAGAGTAGAAATATTATGAAAAAGCAGGTGACGAGGAATTTAACTGTTGCGCTGTTAGCGGTTGCTATTATTATATTGGTTTTTTTAGTGTTGATTTATTTTTTTCCTGAGCTGGGACTTTCTCCGACTAACAGAGAATTTTACAGAGTTTTTGTAACTTCACAGACATTCGACGGTAAATTTGGCGGAGTTGAAGGGGCTGATGCGAAATGTTTGGCTGCTGCGAATAGCGCTGGGCTTGGAGGAAACTGGAAAGCGTATGTTGGAAAAACAGGAGTAACTCCAGAATCAAGAATTTTTCAATCGACTGTTCCTTACAAAAGATTAGATGGCGTTACTATTGCGAATAATTATAATGATTTGATTGATAGGAGTATTACTGCGCAGATTGATGTTAACGAGTTCGGGCAGAAATTAGTTTTGCCGAAATATTCTCCATCTTGGACTGGTTCTACTGGTTCCGACGGCAAAATAACTAATTGTAAGGACTGGACTTCTAATAATTTAGTTTATTTAAATGGAAAGTGGATTCTGCCGACTTTGTGGAAAGATTATGGTGGCGCGGGAATTGTTAACTGGAAAGATAGCGGACGAAGCGGTGCTGCGTGGTTTAGCGGAGTGTCTTCGGGGTGTCATGCAAAAAATAGATTGTATTGTGTTGAGCAGCCAATGTGCGGGAATGGTTATTGTGATGTTGGAGAAGAGGATTGTTCAAGTTGTGCTGGTGATTGCGGGGCGTGTGCGCCTGTTTGCGGAGATGGAATATGCAGTGGAGATGAAACTTGTTCTGAATGTTCGCAAGATTGTGGAGTGTGCATAACTATTGGTGAGTGTGGGAAAGGGCATACGAAGAATGCGGATGGCTCTTGCACAGCAAGAATTGCAACGGTGCTTGAAGATGGTTATATCGCTTATGATAAGAATTCACATTATTACGAAAGAAATAATCAGTTGAGTGATATTTATGTTGGGCAGATAACTGCTGCGATTTTTAGAGGATATATCGAATGGGATATTAGTTCAATTCCAGATAGGGCAAGCATTCTTGAAACTTCTTTAGTCTATAGTGGAAGCAACACATTAAATTCAAACAGCGGAATTGGGGCATTAGGGATAAGACCTTCAAAAACAATTTCTTCCAGCGAAGATCATAAGAAAATTTATGATTCTGTTGAACAAGGAGTTGCTTTGTCGTTTTCCGAGGGGCAGTTTCCGATTTCTGGAGACAATCAAAAAATAACTTTTGGAGAAAATGAAAGATTTAATTTGCAAATTCAGTTATTTGATAATTGGTATACGATTGGATTTATGGACAAAGAAGAGAGCACCATTAGAGAACAACCTGCGACGATAAAATCTAATGAATATTCAATAACTACGTCGAGACCTATTCTTGAAGTAAACTATCTTCCTCCTTTGCATTTCTGCGGAGATGGATATTGCGAGAATGAAGAAACTTGTTCGAATTGCGCTGGTGATTGTGATATTTGCGAGCCCGAATGTGGAAATAGAATATGCGGGGCGGGAGAGACTTGTTCTGATGATTGTGTGTTTGAAATGCATTGTTTTGATGGAATTGATAATGACGGAGATGGACTTGTTGATTTTTCAGATAGTTCGGATTGTAAATACGGGGCTGCTGCAGGAGAGTATTGTACTTTGCAGATTTTTGGGAATGCGAAGGATGGCTATGTTTCGATGAATGGAGAAAGTTGGTTTAGTGCCATAATGGGCAATCTTAATTATAATGTTGTCAGTAATACAAATGATTTAATAGCAGGAGCAGAATCTACATCGGGCGGATATAAAATAACAAGGGGAACTGTTCAATTTGATACAAGAAGTATTCCTGACGATGCAGAAATTGTTGACGCTTCGGTTTTTATGTACGTTCAGCCGGATGGAGTTAAATTAGAGGATGATGACGAGCAGGCATATCTTGCTTTGGTGAAACAGGGAGGTTCATGTTACACTGATTTTAATATGGGAAGTATGACTGCGAAATGTTATTCTTCTACAAATGAAGTTGTAAGTGAAAAGATGTTTTTATCAGATATTGGGCAAGGAGCATGGTTAGAATTTCCGATTACTGTCAAGGACGTGACAGCTATTAGGAAATGGGATGTTGGAAATGTTGGAACTTTATTTGGAGTTAGAGAAGGGCATGATTTAGACACGATTTCTGAACAGGAGCAATATCCAATTGATTCATCGAGCTACAAATCAAATACTGTAAAGTTTTATTCTGCGGAAGCAGGAGCAGATAGTCTTGCTCGTTTGACTGTTAAGTATACGTCTGATAAACTAAAAACTGAATCAGAGTGCACTAATAGATTTGATGACGACTGTGATGGTTTGATTGACGTCGCTGATCCTGATTGTAAATGTGGTAATGGGGTTTGTTCATATGGAGAGAAGTGCGCTACCGACTGCACGAAAGAAACTTGGTGTTGGGACAGAGTTGATAATGACGGCGATGGAAACAAAGACGCGAGTGATTATGCTGATTGCTCGTGCGGAGATGGAAGATGCGACTTTTTGGAGACGTGTGAGGGGGATTGCACTACTGAAAAATATTGCGGGGATTTGGCGGACAATGATATGGATGGAAGAATTGACGGGGCTGACGATGATTGCGGATGTCCAACTCAAAGATTGCGTAATTTACAATGCTCATTGCTTAAGCCATATTTATGTTCTGCTGGAAAATATTTTGAGAGCTGCACTGCTTGTGGCTGTCCAGAGGGAGAGATTTGCACACAGAGTGGAATTTGTGTACAAGCATGTACTCCGAATTGCGACGGCAAACAGTGCGGAAGTGACGGGTGTGGAGGGAGTTGTGGAGAGTGCAGCGAGGACAAGATTTGCGATTATCATTTTGGGCAGTGTGTTGATAAAGAGTGTAGTGATGAGGATGGTGGCGCAAATATTTATCAAAGAGGTTTTACTTTGGATTCGAGTTTTCCCTATTTCTTAAGAGATAGTTGTGTTGGGGACTATTTAGTGGAATATTATTGCGATGAGAATGAAGAATTAAATGTCAAGCCAATACTATGCAGATATGGGTGTATTTTAGGAAAATGCAATCAATGTGAAACTGATTCTAACTGCATACAAGGAGCATGTCAAGGGAATGTATGCTGGGATACTTGTGTTGATGGCACATTAAAATCTACATGCGCGAGCGATAAACCATACTATTGCGGTGCTGACAGAATAAGAAGGGAAGATTGCGGGAAATGCGGTTGTCCTGAAAACATGTACTGCCATTCTAATTCAGGTGTTTGTCTTCCAGAGAGCGAAACATGTGTGGCTATAGTAAAAAATGGAAATTCTGTTGATAAGGTTGATATTTTATTTGTTGCTGATGATTATGATAATATTAATGAATTTAAACAAAATGTTGAAGGAATAATTGACTACAATGAACAATGTCCTCCTACGTATAAGTTTTATAATTTTGGCGAAATAAGTTATCAACCAGGGTTTTTCAGCAGAACGCCTATTAAGGAGAATAAACAAAAGTTTAACGTTTGGATAATTCCAAAGTCATATAGTTTAAACATGAAAGATTATTGGTTTATCCCGGGAACAATGAAAAATTTTGTGCCTGGCCAAATTAATGAATTTAGAAAAATTTGTCCTCAAGCTGAGCTAGTAGCTGTTTTATCAAAGAAGGATTTTAGAGCTCATGCCAGCCTTATATTAAGCAATTTGTATTTATCGGTATGTCCGTATGGAGATAATTGCGATACATTTGGTTGCAAGTTAGCGGGGACTTTTACACACGAATTTGGACATGCTTTTGGGAAATTGGCAGACGAGTATACTGAAGAGGGAATGGGAAGAAGGCCATGGTATCCTAATTGTGCGCCTAATATGGCCATTGCTAAATTATGGTGGGGAGATTTAGTTGGACAAGGTGAGGGACAAACGTATGTAGGATATTACAATGGATGTAGTTATGTTGAAGATAATATTAGATCGACTGAAAATTCAATTATGAGATATCACAATGCAGGAGACGATTTCGGTCCAGTAAATGAAAGGCAGTTACTTTCGAGGTTAGCGGAATATTCTTGAGGGAATCAAAACACAAAACCTTTAATACCTTTATTCTGCTTGAAATTTAATGATATTAGAGAAACTGGGAAGCAGTTTGAAGAAAGCGACTGACAAAATAGCGAATGCTGTTTTTCTGGACAAGAGTTTGGTTGATTCTGTTGTTCGGGATTTGCAGAGGGCGCTGATTGAGGCGGATGTTAATATTCAATTAGTGAAAGAGATTTCTGAGAAGATAAAACAATCTGCTTTAGACGAGAGGATTAAGGGGATTGAGAAGAAGGAACACATAATCAAATTGATGCACGATTCTTTGATTAAGATTTTGGGGAAGGGTCGTGAAGTTGAGCTTGGAAAGAAAAATGTCTGGCTGTTTGTCGGGCTTTATGGTGCGGGAAAAACTACGACGATTGGAAAAATTGGGGCGTATTACTCTAAACGAGGAAAGAAAGTTTGCGCTGTTGGACTGGATGTTCATCGTCCTGCTGCGATGGAGCAGTTGAAACAAGTTTGCGCTAATGTTAAAATTGATTGTTTTGTCGACGCTAACGCGAGCGATGCTCTTGTTGTCTGGAAAGAGTTTAAAGAAAAGACAAAAGATTATGACTTGGTTTTGGTTGACTCTGCTGGACGAGATGCTCTTGACGCGGACTTGATTAAAGAAATTAAATCTGTCGGGAAATTAGTGGGGGCTTCAGAGAGATTTTTAGTTATACAGGCGGATATTGGGCAGACTGCGAAAAAACAAGCTGCTGCTTTCAAGGAAGCTGTCGGGATTACTGGTGTTGTGATTACGCGAATGGATTCTACTGCCAAAGGGGGCGGCGCTTTAACTGCGTGCGCTGAAGCTGGCGTCGGTGTTGTTTGGATTGGCGTCGGAGAAAAGCCAGTTGATTTGGAATTGTTTGAACCAGAAGGATTTTTGTCGAGGATGCTGGGGATGGGAGATTTGAAAGCTCTGATGGATAAAATTCATTCTGTAGTTGACGCGAAAGATATTAAAGCTGCGCAGGCGCGGTTAGCTGAGGGGAAATTTACGATGGATGATTTTAAAACGCAGTTGGATTCAATGGGGCAGCTTGGTTCGTTTGACAAGATTATGGGGATGGTTCCTGGGATGAGCAAGATTAAAGAGAAAGTTGGAGAGGATGTTTTGGAAAGCCAGCAGGAAAAAACAAAGAGATGGAAATATTGCATCGAGTCAATGACTCCTGCTGAAAGAGAAAACCCTTCTTTATTAGAAAAAGAAACTTCAAGGATACAAAGAATCGCTCATGGTTCGGGTTGCACAACTTCTGACGTTCGGGCTTTATTGAAACAATTCAAGATGCTGAAGGAAATGATTGGGATGCAATCTGGTTTGGCGGAGGGGGGAATTGATAATAAGATGATGATGAAATTGGCGAGGAAGTTTGGGAAGAAGATGCGATTCTGATGAATCGCGCAATTGTCGCGGCTGCGCCAATTTAGAGGTTTTAATGAAAGAAAAAATAATTCAACAGGGAGCTGAGGCTGTTTTGATTAGACGCGGAGAATTGGTTTTGAAGAGACGCGTTAAGAAAGGATATCGGTTGGCTGAAATAGATGAGAAAATTCGTAAATTGCGGACGCGGGGCGAAGCACGATTGATGGAGAAAGCTGGAAAATTAATTTCTGTCCCCCTTGTTAAAAGAGTTGATGAAAAAGGCAAAGAGATAGAGATGGAATTTGTTGATGGGTTGAAGCTGAGTGAAAGTTTGGATTCTATAAAAAATTGGCGTGAAGTTTGCTTGAAGATTGGGGAGAATATCGCTAAATTGCACGATGCTGGAATTATTCATGGGGATTTGACGACGTCAAATATGATTTGGGTTGAGGGTGGCGCGCAAATTGGACGCAATGGAAAATTATATTTTATTGATTTTGGATTGGGATATGCGAATGGGAGAGCTGAAGACAAAGCTGTTGATTTGCATTTGATTAAGCAGGCGCTTGAGGCAAAGCATTTTGAGAAGTGGGTGGAATATTGGAAAGAAATTGAGGGAGGATATTTGAAAACTTCTAAAAATTCTGGCGAAGTTTTGAAGAGATTGGAGAAAGTTGAGAGGCGAGGGAGATACAAAGAGCAATTTTAAATGGAAGAGAAAAAATTTTCTGAGGAGAGGATTGAAAGATATGAAAAAGCAGGATACAGAATTTTGGGAGAGCAAAAGCATTCGGCGATAAAAGTTTGCAGATGGGCGAAGGAATCTTTGAGGGGAAAAGGAGATTGCTACAAGAAAATTTTTGGCGTGAAATCGCATAGATGCATTCAGATGACACCGACACTTAATCTTTGCAATTTTTCGTGCGGATTTTGCTGGAGGCCGTTTGCAGAGAATAGGCACAAAGCAATTCTGGATTGGGATTCTCCGAGCGCGATAATTGAAGATGCAATTAAATTTCATAAGGATGTTCTTGCTGGATTTGGAGGAAGCAAGTATGTTGCAAAGAAGAAATTGAAAGAAGCGATGCAGCCAGCGCATTTTGCTATTTCACTTGATGGAGAGCCGACACTATATCCACATCTTGCTGAATTAATAAATGAAATTAAGGCGAGGGGCTTTTCTGTTTTTATTGTCACGAATGGGACGATGCCTGAAAAGATTAAAGAAATTTTTTCTAAAGATGCGATTCCGGATAATTTGTCTGTTAGTATTTATGCGACGACTCAAGAAGGATACCAGAATGTTACGAATTGCTCTGACGGAGATGTGCTTGAAAAAGTAAAAGAATCTTTGAGTTTGCTCAGAAAATTTGAAAATTGCAGGACGAACATTCGGCTGACTTTGGTGAAGGATTTGAACATGGATGATGTTGAAGGTTATGCTTCGCTGATTAAAATTGGCGAGCCGAAATTTGTTACGATAAAAGGATATTCTCATTTGGGACATTCGCAGAAAAGATTGAAATTTGAACAAATGCCGACGATGGAAGAGCTTAGGGATTTTGCTCGGGAGATTTCTGAGAAGAATGGCTACTTGATTAAATACGAGGATGAATTGCGCAGGGCGATAATTTTAGTTAGAGATGAAGAAACTTGGGAGTGGAATAAAAAGAAGATTGCGGAGCAGGAAGAGAGATTTTTAGCTAGCGGAAAAAATTGATTTGGGCAGATAATTAGCGTGAAATTTTCGAGAAATTGCTTTCGCAATTTCCGAGAATTTATTCTAACAAATTTCTTTTTAGATTAGTTAAGATTTTAAACTCTCTTTTTGGTTTATATTTGTCAGCCTGTAGTTTAAATCGGACAAAGTCCTCAAAAGACTATAGGAAAAACAAACAGACCAGCCCTATAGTCTAGTGGTCAAGGACGCAGGCCTTTGGCGCCTGAAACCGCGGTTCGAATCCGCGTAGGGCTATTCAGTTTATTTTTCAGAAGATTTTTCCTGGTACTTTTCAATCGGCTTCACGACGTCAAAAACTCGGATTTCAAAAAGCGCGATGGGATAAACTTTTTTTAATTTAGGAACAATCTGCTTTGAGAGCTTGTTTGTTATGATGTCTGAAATTATCTCTTCTACTGCTCTCGTCTTGGCGTAAGCTTCGATATTTTTTCTGGCGGTTTCTCTAAGCAGCCTTAAAACTGTGCGGGAGACTTTTCTTCTTGTTATTATGAACGGCTTGATTTTTACTCTTGAGTTCTGGCATTCTGTCTCGAATGAATCTTCAACATAGTCTGTTCCTCTCCGCATTACTCTTCTGATATAGGAGCTAAGGAGCTCGAGGGATTCTGGGACTCCAGAAAGTTTTCCTTCTGATTCTTTTATTCTCAGTTTGAGGACGAGACTTTTTCCCCGCAGCGATTTTGTCAAGTCTATTTTTACTGTTTTATTATTGAGGTCTTCTGCTGACGTCGAGTAGAGCTGAATTTTTGACGCTGTGATTGGAGCTTCAACTGTGTAAAAGCTTTTTTTTATGTTCTTTTTTGATTTTTGGTCTACCATTTTATTTTGCTACTTTTTCTCCGATTTCGATTCTTCCTGCTCTTATCGCCTTGGATAACTGATGAGTTTTTTTGCAGATTTTGCAGGTGTATTCTATTGTTATTCTTTTTGTGACTTTTGTTTTTCTTTTCCAAGATTTTACTGCAGGCTTGCTGAATCTTCCGAGATTTCCAGAGCCAGATTTGTAACTTCTTAATTTTATGCGCTGAGCTCCCCAACGGGACATTGGATGAGCGGAAGAACGCGATCTTTGTTTTGCAGCTCTTACTAAATGGGCTGTGTGTTTCTTACACGTCGGGCAATATCTGTTTGTTTCTTTAGGTAATTTCATTTTGTCAGATGCACTTATCTATGGACAAGTGTCACAGTTGTGAAAAGCTCGCCTCGTTTTGACGGTGAGGGTCTTTGCTTATTGTTTAGTTGGGAGAATACGGTTTTTAAAGTTTGGGGTTGCAGATTCATTTGACAGCAAAAGGTTTTTAAGCCAGGATTTCAAAGATAAAATATGGCAGAAGAAAATTTGGAGAATAAAGAAGAGATTAAACCGGCTAGTTGGGTGAAGATGAAGCCTGCTGAACTGGAAAGCAAGGTTGTTGAACTTGCCAAAGAAGGAAAGGCTCCTGCTGAAATTGGAATGATTTTAAGAGATAAATTCGGCATTCCGAAAACAAAACTTTTTGGGAAAAGAATAAACCAGATTTTGAAGGAAAAAAATATTAGTATAAAGAGCGAGAAAGAAATTACCGACGAGAAGATTGTACATTTGAAAGAACACATTGTTAAAAATAAAAAAGATTATCCTGCGGCGAGGTCTTTAACAAAGATGCTTTGGAACTTGCACGGAATTGAAAAGGCGCTAGAGCATTAGAATAATCTAATTCGATAAAAATGGGAATGATTAAAAAAATAAAAGAGGCTATTGAAAAACTTGACGAATTAAGCAAGGATAAAACTATCAAAGTTATAAGTCATTTTGATACTGACGGCATTTGTTCTGCTGCGATTTTTTCGAGGGCGATGGAAAGATGGGAAAAAGAGTTCAGCATAAAAATTGTGAAAAATTTAGACGAGCAGTTTGTAAAGAGTTTAGACGGCGAAGATATTTTGATTTTTTTGGATTTGGGTTCCGGGAGCTTGAATTACTTTAAGGAAATGAAGAATAAGATATTTGTTTTTGACCATCATGAAATTTGCGACGAAGTTCCTTCAAATGTTTTTCTGATTAATCCTGTTTTGCATTCGGGAATGGAGCCATTGTCAGGGGCAGCGATTTGTTATTTGTTTGCGAAGGAATTATCGTATGAAAATAAAGATTTGTCCGGATTAGCTGTCATTGGAATGGTGGGCGACTTGCACGAAAAAAACATAGGGAGAATTTTTGATGAGATTATCAAGGATTCGGAGACGAAAATCAAGAAGGGGCTGTTGATTTATCCGTCGACAAGACCCTTGGACCGGGCTTTGGAGTATTGCTCGAACCCGTTTATTCCGGGTGTTACCGGAAATAGAAACGGGGTGCTTGGATTATTGAGGGATGCTGGGATTAATTTTGACGACGGGCGCTATAAAGCGCTTTACGAGTTAGATGAAAAAGAAATGCAAAAGCTGATTACTACAGTCATGATCCGGTGCGCGAACGGCTCCAAGTCAGAAGACATGATTGGAAATTTATTTTTGATTAAGTTTTTTAACAAGCTGGAAGATGCGCGCGAATTGTCGGCTTCTATAAATGCGTGCTCAAGAATGGGCTATCCGGAAGTTTCTTTGGGTTTTTGCCTGGGAAATAAAAAGTTCAGGGAGGAGGCAGAGAAAATTTATATTGAATACAAACAAAGTCTTGTCAGCGCTTTAAGATACGTCGATAATCTGGACAAGATTAACGGGAAGGGGTATGTGATTATCAACGGGCAGGATAAAATTAAAGATACGATTATAGGGACTGTCGCTTCAATTATTTCGCATTCGCCTTCGTGCTCTGAAGGGAAGATAGTTATTGCGTTGGCGTATAATGAATCGGGAATTAAAGTCTCTGCGCGCCTTAGCGGCAGTGAAGGAAGAAATGTGCGAGAGGTTCTGAGCAAAGTAGTTATTCCTCTCGGCGGCGAAGTTGGAGGACATCCCCGCGCTGCAGGGTGTTTGATTTCACGAGAGAAAGAAGAGGAATTTATTTCAGAGGTTCAGAAAGTTTTGGATGTGGAGATAGTGAAAGTATAATCACTTGTTTTCTGGCCGAATCGTCGTGAGCAAGTGAATTTATGGCGACGCATCAACTTCGTGTCGCAATTTCCTTCGCGGCGAATGAGTTAGTAAAAGTTTAAAAGTCTTGTTTGATGTTATTTTTTATGGAGAATAAGGAAAGCAAGTTCTTGAAAATATCATGCCCGAGATGCAGGAAAACGCAGATTGTATTTGGAAAATCAGCGACAAGAGTCAAGTGCTCCAAGTGCAATAAATTGTTAATTAAAAATACCGGCGGAAAGGCCAAGATTAAAGCGCGAGTTCAGGAGATTTTGTAATGAACTGGAAGGAAGATGATCTTGTTTTATGCACTGTTAAGAAAATAGAAGGGACGACTGTTTTTTTGGAACTGGAAGACGGGACTTCTGCGAGTATGGTTTTGTCGGAGGTGGCTGCAGGGCGCATAAGAAATTTGAGAAGCTATGTCTCTCCGGGAAAAAGAATTGTCTGCAAGGTTTTGAGAATTAGCGGGGACAGAATTGAGATGAGTTTCAGGAGAGTTACTGGAAAGGAAAGAGACAGAGTTTTGGAAGTCAACAAAAAAGAAAAGATATTGAAGGGGATGCTGAAAACAGTTGCTGAAGAGCCGGAAAAGATTATTGAAAAAATAAAAAAAGAGTATGATATCCTGGACTTTTTTGAGTCGATTCAGGAAAATCCGAGGATTTTTGAAAGATTTTTGCCGTTAAAGGATGCTGAGAAGATTATGAAGATTTTTTCTGATAAGAGAGAAAAAGAAAAATTTGTTGAAAAAAACTTTTTTCTAAAGTCGCTCGGCGAGAATGGCGCAGAGGATATTCGGAATATTTTAAATGTCGGCGCTGAAATTCGCTACCTCGGCTCTTCCAAGTTTCTTATTTTAATTAAAGGAAAGGATTTCAAGGAAGCGGATAATAAAATGGGGGAAATTTTAAAGGAGATTGGACGGAGGGCTAAGGAGAAGGGGGCGATTTTTGAATTGGTGAAGGAAAAATGAAACTTCGTAAAACTGCCGACGGGAAATATACTTTGAAGGAAAAGGATGAGAAAGGCAGAGAGACGAAAGAGGCGCATTATAAATTTGTGAAGATAAGAGATGTAAAAGAATTGGACAGGAAATTAAAATAAGGTCGCTTGTTTTTTTGGAAGAAGAATCTGCCCGTATTCACCGTCGTAACCTGGGATTAACTCCAATTTGTTTTTTCTGTTTAGCAAGATTAATTCTGCGAGTTGTTCTGGAATTTCTTTTTGGAGGAGTTCTTCTTTTTCAGAATGCAGGAGAATTTGAAATTCGTTCGGGAATTTTTTGATTATTTCGTCATATAACGCAGACACTTTTTTTGAGGAGAGAGATACTGAGAGGTAAAGAGATATTATCTCGTGAAGGGGGACGAGCTCATAAAATTCTTTTGCTGATTCCGGCTTGTTGAGGGTTTTTGCGAGTTGTTCTACACGATAATCAACGCCGATTGTCAGAGGTTTTTTGCAAACAGGGCAGATTCCATTTAATTTTTTTGTTTGTTCTGGTGATGAAGAGAAATTGCATTTTCTGTGCCCGTCGTAATGATATTTTCCGTAGCTCGGAGGGGTTTCGATTGTGCCTTTTAGCCCGATGCCTTCTCGAATTGCCTTGATTATATTGCTGTATGTTAGTTCTGGAATGTCGAAGACAGTTGCTTCACGGCCCAAGCGCCACGGCCAGAAGGAGTGCGCGTCTGAAAATGACACGATGTTTATTTGTTCGTTTAGCTTCCAGAGCATTTTCGGGTCTGCTGACATTCCGGATTCTACTGCGTAGATTTTATCTGCTTGGTCCTGGAAACATTCTTTCAAAGAGCTAAATCCTGATTTGCTTCCGAAGATTCCGAAGAATGGAGTCATGCAATGCGCGGGAATTATTTCAATTTCTTCGGAAATTGCCTTGAGGTTTTTTGTAAATTCTACGGCTGAGATTCCGAAGATAGGGCGGCCGTCGTAGTCTACTCTTCCTTTTGATTTTAGATAATCTGTGATTTTGTCTGATGTTTCTTTGTTTGGCGAGAGAACAACCAGATGAACTGCTCTGCCTTTTTGATTTTGCGAATACATTAAAGAAATTTCTGTCTGCCAGACGAATGGGAAGTTGGATTTTGTTCTGAGGATTCCTTCGCTGTCTTCGGTTAGAAATTCGTCGATTTCTTTTCTGTAGACTGGATGCTGGAAATCGCCTGTGCCGAGGAGATGAATTCCTTTTATTTTTGCATATTTTTCCAGATTTTCTATTGAGAGATTTTTTGATGTTGCTCTCGAATGTCTTGAGTGAATGTGAAGATCTGCGATTATTTCCATATTCTTTTTTACTGCAGGAATATTTAAAACCTCTTTTTTTGATAGATTGTGATGGAGAAGGAAAAGACATTGGTTTTGATTAAGCCTGATGGTGTTGTAAGGGGTTTGGCGGGAAAAATTATAATGAGATTTGAAGATGCCGGCTTGAAGATTATCGGGATGAAGATGGTTTGGGTTGATGATGAATTTGCCGGGGAACATTATCGGATGGATATTGAGGAAAGACACGGGAAGAGAGTTCGTGATGGTTTGATTAAATATATTCGGGAAGGGCCTGTAATTGCGATTGTTCTTGAAGGTGTTGATGCGATTCGCGTGACGCGGAAAATCGTCGGGAGCACTTATCCTAACGATGCTTTGCCTGGTACGATACGGGGAGACTTTGCGCATATATCCAGAGATTATGCAAATGCCAAAGAAGTTAATGTTCGAAATTTGATTCACGCTTCTGCCGACGAGAAGGATGCTTCTGTAGAGATTCCTCTGTGGTTTGACGGCGGAGAATTGCATTCGTATAAGACTGTGCATGATATTGTTTGTTTTGAAGAGTAGGATTCTATTGAAGATAATTATCTTGAATTTGAACTTTTTGTCTTGATATGTTTTGGAAAATTTAAAATGCTAATTTTTCCTTATTTAAAATAGGGGATAGATTTTAAAAAGATGTTCTTGGTTGTTTATTGAGCTGCCCCTATAGTTCAGCCCGGATAGAATAATTCCTTGCGGAGAAGGCCTTCTCTTTTCAGAGAAAAGAGAACCCCTGGCTAGAGAAAAGCTAAGAGACTCTGGAAATCAGAGAAGACTAAGATTGCCAGAACGTGAAAAGGAATCGACCGCGGTTCAAATCCGCGTGGGGGCGTTTTTTTTTAAAGACGATAAAAAGAATTTTGGAAAAAGGAGGCGTATGAATTTTAATTATATTTATAAGTTGATTTTTCATTAATTTTCTATGAAAGAACTGATTAAAATAAGAGCCCATCATCTTTTATGCATTCCAAGATTCTATCATGGAGGATATGATAAAGAGTTTGCTAAAAATATGAAAAATGTTGTTCAAGATATAAGAAAGAATCCAAATCAAGAAATAAAAATTGTTGTAGGTAAAGATGATATTTTATGTGACTCATGTCCCTATTGGTATAAAAATGAATGTGTTCAAAGTAAACAAATAGGCAGATGGGTTGTAAGCCAGGATAAAAAAATTGCAAAATATCTAAATCTTAAATCAAACTCAATCCATAAAGCAAAAGATATTTTTAATATTTCTATGAATAGTATTAATTCTGATAATTTGAAAGATATTTGCAGTGGTTGTATCTTCTTGGATAATTGTATCAAGGTGGGAACAAATAATTCATTCAAAAAAGACTTAAATAAAAAATAACTAGTGTCCCTCAAAATAATCCCTTGGGGATTGCATCTCGTGGGGGCGTCGCTTCGCGACTTCAAGATTCAAAAATTAATAACCTTTGGAATATAATTCAAAACCTTTTTCTGTAACTTTCACGCTTTCTATTTTTCCGTCCCTGCGAATCGCATTAATGAGTCCTCTGGATTCAAGCCCTTCAAATCCCCTTACAACGGCGTCTTCAGAAGCGTGCGTTACGTCAATCATTTTTTCAACTGTGTCTGCATAATCTTCTAATATGTAATACACTCCCATGAAATCATCTCCGTGTTCTTTTTCTTCTGCCATAATGTTCAATAGTCTAATTTAGTTAATTGTTTTATCAATATGTATTCTAAAGAGGATATGGAGTATATTCGTTGTAATTTAATTAGGATTAAAAAGATTTTTAAAATTGAATTAATTAGAATTATTATGAAAAAGCGCGTGATGATTGAAATTGTTATAGCGATTGTTTTATTTATCTTTGCTGTTTGTTTTTATCTTGGCTTTTTTGATAAATTGACGGGGCAGGCTGTTTCTAATCAAGGGATTGATTTTGAAGAACATGCGATTGGACCGAGCGCATCGGAGCAGTCTTGCATGATGCAATGCATGGGCTGTTCGTCTCCAGGAGTTGGATGCACGGGGGATTCTGCGCAATGCCAGGCGCAATGCAATGTGGCAAAGCCAGAAGAAACAGAAGAGACTTCTTGCATGGAAGATTGTGTTGCAAAAGGATGCGGAGAGTTTGATTTTGCCTGTCAGCAGAAAAATCAAGAGATATGCGACAAAGAGTGCGGGATGATAAAAGAACCAGAAGCAAAATCAGAAGAAGAACAATGCATAAGGGATTGCGTTAACGCCGAGAGTCCTGGATTAATTTGCCGGGCGGGAGAGGGAGGAGAAAAAGGAGATGAAATATGCCAAAGATGTGCGGAGTCATGCGAGCATTTGTATGCCGGACCTTGCTTAACTGAGATAAAACTTGAGGAAGCAAAGAGCGCTTGCAATACTTGCGAGCATTGCTATGGAAAACCTGTGATGGGAGATTCTGGAGAAGGTTACGAATGTATCGTTAGTGTTGAATGCGCGGATGCTTCAGCTGAATTTGGGGATGAGCCTGGAACGGGAGAGGGAATTGCTGCGGCAATTGGAAATGTTTTTGAAGGGGTGGGGGATTTCTTTAGGGGGATTTTCGGCGGAGAGAGTTCAGAACAGTAGAATCTATTGAAGATAATTATGTTGGATTCGTATTGCTCGGCGGTATTTAATAACGAGAAGTAATTTGATACTCCTTAACTGATTATCCTTCGTCTTTAATGCCTGCTTCTGTGAGCCAGAACTGGCATTCGTTTTCAGGGAGATTTGGAGAGTCAATTAATTTCGCGACTCTTGAACCTGCTTTTCCACGACGGAGATAAAGACGGTATGTGCTTGCGTGCCCTAAAATGTTTCCGCCGATTGCTGTTGTAGGGTCGCCGAACATTACAGCTGGATTTGACATTACCTGATTTGTGACAAAAACTGCTAAGTTATGCTGTTCTGTCATTTTCATTAAATTGTGAAGATACCTGTTTAATTTTTGCTGCCTGTCTGCTAACTGCCCCCTGCCTGCGAATTCTGCGCGGAAATGAGCTGTTAACGAGTCTATAATCATTAATCTGATTGGCTCGCCGTCTTTTACCATTTCGTTTACTTTGTCTAACAGAAGGATTTGATGGTCTGAGTTGAATGCCCTCGCGACTAAAATATTTTTCAAAACTTTTTCAGGGACAGCGCCCATTGCTTCTGCGATTTGTTTTATTCTTTCGGGGCGGAAGGTTCCTTCTGTGTCAATGTAAACTGTTTTTCCGTTTGCTCCGCCCTTTTCTTTTGGGAGCTGGGCGTTGACTGCTAATGTCAAAGCTAACTGGGTTTTTCCTGAACCGAATGCGCCGTATGCTTCTGTAATTGCCTTTGTCTCAACGCCTTTTCCTCCGAGGAGATTGTTTAATTCTTCTGAACCGGTTGTTATGTGGAGGACGTCTTCTCTTTTTTTTGCGAATTCCATTCCGTCCATAAAGCCGAGATTCATCATTCCTCTTGCTGCTTGGATTGCTTTTCTGGCTACTGCTTCTCCGACGCCTGCCATGTCTGACAAAGCAGGAGGGGACATTACAGCTAGGCCCATTAAATCGTAGACGCCTGCTGCTTCTAACTTCGCAGCTATTCCCGGGCCGATGCCGGGAACGTCTGTTAATTTTAATTCTTCTGTTTTTTCTTCTGCTTCTTCTATAACTTCTTCAGAAATTTCCTCTTCGATTGCCTCTTCTTCCAGCATTATGTTTTTTGGCGGGGGAGGTTTATAAGTTTTGTAGGGCTGGAGAATATGTTTTGTTTCGGAATAATCTATTTGAAAAAGAGATAATCATCTTAGAAACGATTATTAGTTATTAATAATTTTATAGTAATTTGCTTGTTTTGTAAGGATTAATTTTTGAGGAATGTGTAAGCAATTTTTATAAATTATTTTTAGATTCCAGTTGTTTTATCAATTCATTCGGGTCTACGGGCGTGATTTGCTGTATGACGAAATCAGTTGTGTTGTATAACTGATTGTTTCTGACTTGTCCTGCGAAGAATTTTTCTTCTCCCAGAAGAGAGAGTTTTATTTTGTTGAATTCTTCGAGGGAGAAAATTTGCTCGTTTGTCAAGCCTAACTGATTGATTTGCTCGCCGAATAAAACTGAGCGGATTGTTTCTGTTCCGTCGTCGAGAACGATTGAAAGAAGGGCTCTCTTTACTGGTTTTATTTTAGGATTTTGCCTGTCTTCTTCTGTTAATTTCTTTCCTGTTTCAGGATGAACTTCGAAATATCTTGGCTCGAATGTCTGGACAATTACTGCTCTTGTCTGAATTGTCTGCCCTGGTTGAATTTGATTTAGTTTTTTATTTGGAAAAACCTGGGTTTCTACGACGTCTTTTATTTTTTCTTTGCTTTGTTTTATGTCACCGAACGAAGACAAATGAATTTCGTTGTTTCTTAAATTTGCTCCAGAGATTTCTATTATGTCTCCTTGTTTCAGCTTGTTTTTTTCTATCAGTTCTATGTGGTGGGTGTCCCAGAGGACAACTCTGCAGTTGGATGTTTCATCCGCGATTGTCAGGTTTGCGACTTTGCCCTGCCGGTTGTTTTTGTTGAATTCTCTTATCGGGCCCAATTGAATTATTTTTCCGATTACATTCACTTTTTTCATTCCCTGAACCAGCTCGGAAATTTTCATTTTCTCGTCGTCAAAATTTATTCCTAGTTCTGCTGCTATAATTTGGGCTGCGCCTTCTTTTGAAACTAAGTGAGAGAGCTTTGCTCTTTTTGCCTCGACTTTTCTTTCAAGCTCTTCTATCGGGAGGTTTGAAGATTTGGAAATTCTTTCTATGAGCTGAAGATAGTTGTCCATTTTTTATTTTCGGAAGGAGAGTTTATAAAAATTGTTGTTGTTTTATTTCTTGTTATTAGAGGAGAGAATTAGTGTGATATATTCGAGAAATTGCTTGCGCAATTTCCGAGAATTTTGTGATAGTTAAGTAATTTTATTTTTTAGACATGAGGGGTAATTTTAAAAACCCGTTTTTCTACCAGAGAAGATGGCAGGAATAGCAGCTGTTATTGCGAAGATTATGCTTTCGGGTCCGGATGCGGATTTGGAAGAAGTTAAGGAAGAAGCGACGGAAATTTTAGAAGCAGAAGGAGCTATGAATATTTCTTACGAAGTTGAGGAGCTTGCGTTTGGATTGAAGGCGCTGATGGTTAAGATGGCTTGGCCTGAGGAGAAAGAGACTGACTTGATTGTTGAGAGATTGAAGACGATTGAGGATATTTCGGAAGTTGATATTGTGGATTACAGAAGAGCTTTTGGATAATTATATAAATTCTGTTTGTTCTAATTATTTATGGCACTAACAAAAAAACAAATTGCAGAGGCTAAATCGCAGTTGTCTGCACAAATTCAGAATTTGACGCCGAGCCAGAGGGAAGAGGCGCAGAAGCAGATTGATTCTTTGTCTGACGAAGCGATTGAAGAAATGATTGCGCAGCAGACGGGGAAGCAGGAAATTTTTAGGATGATTGCTTCTAAGAAAGTTGATTCTGTAATTGTCGACGAGAATTCTGATGCGATTGCTGTTCTTTCTATTCGGGCTTTGTCGAAAGGGCATTGCTTGGTTATTCCGAAGGAAGTTGTTCGGGAGAAAGATAAAATGCCCAAGAAGATTATTGATTTTGCTGTTGCTGTCGGGAAAAAAATTCAGGATAGTTTGAAGCCGAAAAAATTGGATGTGAAAAAAGAGGAGAAATTTGGAGAAATAGTCTTGGAAGTTGTGCCGGATTATGGCGAGAAACTGGCAGAGAAGGAAGTTAGCAAGAGCGAATTAGAGAATGTGCTGAAGGAGATTAATGTTATCAAGATAGAAAAAAAAGTTGAGAAAATAAGGAAGAAAAAATCTGCTCCGGTGAAACTGCTGAAGTTAAAAAGAAGGATACCATAAGAATCAGTGCGAGGAGGAATGCTGGGGTGAAAGGGATTCCTGTTTTGATAAGGATTTTCCTTTTTGATTTTCTTAATAGTTTAATGTCATTTGATGAAAGTCCGTGAACTGTTTTTCTTATGGTTTTACTTTTTGAAATTTTGACGTCGGAGATTAACCAGTCGCCTTCTGTTAATTTGCTTGGCGGAGTAAGGATTATCATGCAGGAGTCTACTGATTTTGTGTAGATGTAGATTATTAAGATTAGGAAAAGAAGAGCGAAGAATAACGAGAGAGTTGTGAATTTTATCGTCGCCAGAGAGAGCAGCAAGAGAATGATTGAGATTAGCTTGTATTTTTTAAATAGGATGTAAAATTCTTTCTTGAATTTTTCTTTGTTTTTTGCTGCTATGAATGCGCTGTAGACTAAAGAGTAGAGCGCACCTATTGTGAAGAGGAGAAGGATGAATGTTATTGTGAAGATAGGAAGAGAGGAATAATTTTGGTAGGGGAGAATTATTCCGTAGCCCATCAAGAGTTTTGCGTCGCCGCCTGCGAATGCTTTTGAATAATATAGCAAATGAGCTAATGCGAAGAAGATTACAAAACCTGCTATTCCTAACGCGAAGAATTTTATCTGGGAGATTTGGATTGCGTAGAATGCTCTGTATGCTAATGCAAAGGCGATGAAGGAGAAATTAATCCAGTTTGCGACTTCGCGGGATTTTAGGTCTTGGATGACTGCTGCTGTTGTGAAGATGAATGCTAGGATGAAAAGGAAATAGTATTCTTGCATTTGTTAATTTGGGGGGAGGAGTTTATTAATTTTGAGGTTTGCTTGTTAAAATTATTTTTGTAGAGCGTTGAGTGCCACCTTTTTTGTATTTGTTGTATCTGGCTTTCGCTCTTTTGTCGTTTTTTGTTTTTCTTCTGCTTGAGTAGTCTTGGGAGGGCATTTTATTTTGCTTGAGATACTAAGAATAGTATCAAGATTATTATTAGTATTATTGGCCAGTTGCTTTTTATAAATTTTATAATTTTGTTCATTTTATTATAGTGGAGCGGAAGTTTATAATTTTTTTGTTTGGGATAATTAGTGTGATAGAATAGAGAAATTGCTTGCGTAATTTCCGAGAGTTTAATTAATGGGCAGGATAATTAAGATTGGATAGATGTTAATTGGCTAATAAGATTTTGCTGAATAAAGATTAATCAGCCAAGCAAGAAGTATCTGCGCAGGTTAGATCGCATTGGATTCCTAATCTAGAGTCTGTGCATTTTATTTCTTCTTTTTGGATGGGATATTTTTCGCAGCAGAATGTTAATCTGTCGGCATTGTCGCAGGCTAACTGACAGCCTGCTTTAATTGAAGAGGATTGGGTTGTGTCTAGAAATGGTTTTGTCGAGGACTTGAATGTTTTGAAGCCGTCTGTTATGAAGTAGATTAGCCCGATTAGGACGAGGATTCCCAAGACTAATATTACTAAGGTTGATATTGCGAGTTCGATTGCTTTTCGGTTCATTTTAGAATTTGCAACAAACTTGTGGATCTTTGACATCAGAGAATGTTCCGGGAACAACTTTTCCTTTTACACTATCAGAACCAGATGTAGCTGCGAGACAGGTTGCTTCGTTGGCTTTTACGACTTGAGTGCCTACACCAGCACATTGTGTGGATGACGTTGCAGGACAGTCTGCGTTATTTACTTTAACTTTTGTCCTATCTGCAGCGCTTAAGGAATCGCATTTTGCTTCGATATATTGTGCTGTTGTTTTATCACAAGTTAGTTTGCTGTTTAAATTAGGTTCTACTCTTCCGTCTTGGCAATTTAGATATTCTGTTTTTCCGTCTATTTTTATTTTTTGGAAATTTTCACAGTAAGAATATTTTGAGTTCGAAGTGACTGCTAAATTACAAGCTGAGATTACGCTTTCGATTGACGAGCCGCCTCCGCCGAAGATGTTAATTTTTTCCCAGAGATTTCCCCAGCCCATTGAAAAGCCGAGAATTAATAGAACCAAGACGATTATTCCGAGGACAATTAGGATTAATGTTCCGATAGATAAGTCCTGAGCTTTTTTGTTTACCATCTTTTTTATGATATCTTTAGAGATTGGGGATATATAAATATTTTGTTGAGCGCTTTTTGGTGTAGTGTCCGCTATTAATGTCCTCTCGATTATTTGAGTTGCTCATTGTTTTTATTTCTTTCTCTGTTTTTCTAGGAAAGCTTGAGAGGGAGTTCTAAGTTTTCCGTTAGTTAAACCAGAATGCGGT
>Ga0208375_1000930_pt1 | contig 36548 bp, 36 predicted proteins | sample RifOxyD1_FD_184038 | JGI IMG/M metagenome (GOLD analysis project Ga0208375, IMG submission 184038) | Soil microbial communities from Rifle, Colorado - Rifle Oxygen_injection D1 (SPAdes) | ecosystem: Environmental > Terrestrial > Deep subsurface > Rock core/Sediment | place: Rifle, Colorado... | reverse complement strand
AAACTCACGCTCTTTTTACAGTATTACAATTACCGAAAGAAACACCGTGGGCTGGGGATGGAAGGAAAGACACCCTTAGAGAAGCTCCGGGAGTGTGCGTGTGTAAACTTGACGCTGCAATGCTACATAGTTTGACATAATATATTTTTATGCTATAATGAACATAGATGTACCGTTGTACAGTTCCCTCAATCACCTACCAATCAAGCCAAGGAGATTACCTCAATGAACGAACTTGCCCTGTTGGCACTCCTCGTCCTCAACTTCGGAATCAGCTGCTGGAACGCCTACGCAGCCGGCTCCTATTTCACCGAAAGCAAGATTATCGGCGGGATGACCCGTTTCATGGTGTGGTGTGGATTGACCATGGCTGCATGCGGCTTTACTTGGGTCTATGTCACGCTCCTCGCCATGATTGCCGTTGCTGGACAGTGGCTCACTCCCGAGTGGGCTGAAGTAATGTTCAAGCTGGGGTATTTGATCATCATTCTTCCCGTCCTCGGTAGCGGTCTTGGGATCTGGGTAAACAGTCTCGTGGCGGCATATCGCCAACGAACCCTCGGCAATATCGGTATCGCTGCATGGAACACATACGCCCAAGCACACAATACCTGGGAGGCCGCTCGTCACGCTCCGAACTTCCTCAAAGATGTCCTTGATGCGTTCTCGAGCAAAAACCGGAGCAGTAACGGCAAGGATAGCGCAGCGGGAATACTGGTAATTCTTCTGGTTATCCTCGCTGTTGCAGGTGGAGCAATCACCACGGGCCTGATCGCACGTTGGGCAGACCGTCGTGTCGCCCTTGAAGTAAGCCCGGCATAACACGACCGAAGTACCCCCAAAAGCCGCATGGTTCGCCCAGCGGCTTTCTTATTTAAAAATTCTTGCCGCTTGTTCAACAAAACAAGTAATGCTACTCTTTCCTCAGATCAACCCATACACAGGAGATGTGTGTCATGCGCGTGTTCAAAAAACTGCACAAGAAAAACTTCGATCCCACCAACCTCGACTTCGGGCGCGACAGCGAACGCCGAATGCTCGCCGCACGGAACCAGATCCGGGGAGGCCGGAGCAACGCAACGCAGATTCTTGCAATGAAGAAGCGTTATGGCACGGATTGATAGTTGTCCTTTACGTTGTCCTATACAAAAGCCCCGCAATGCGGGGCTTTGTCTTTTTGATTTGATCACTCCCCTTTCTTTTTCTTTCGCATCGCGATGCGAGTTTCTTTCCATGCATCGATCTTCTTGTGGTCCCCCGAGCGGAGTACCTTGGGGACGCGATATTTCTTTCCTTTCCATTCGTACACTTCCGGGCGTGTATAGACATCCGGCGATGCAGTGCGCGATTCTTCGAGTGATTCAAATTTTCCGAGCACCCCCGGGATCCGGCGGGTCATAGCATCGATCATCGTCAGTGCCGGCAATTCTCCTCCCGTGAGTACGTACGGTCCTGTGGAAACTTCTTCGGCGCGGAAGATCGTTTTGACGCGCGCATCGATCCCCTCGTAGCGCCCCGCCACAAACACCACATCGTCGTAACGCTTCACGAGCCGTTCGGCATATGCATTCGTGAACTCTTTTCCTTGCGGCGAGAGTATGATTACCTTAGTCTTCCGCTTGCCCTTGCGCGCAGCACTGAGGGCGCGATCGATTGCGCGTACGACCGGATCTGCCGCGAGCACCATTCCAGGTCCACCGCCATACGGACGGTCATCAACCGGACGGTACCCGTTCTTGCTTTTGCCACGCAAAAAATCCCGCGGGTTATACGCCTTGATCGCAATGAGCTTATCTTTGACCGCCCGCGCGACGATCGACTCGCCGGCGTATGCCGTGACGATGTCAGGGAAAATAGTGATGACATGAAAACGCTTCATCCGCGCACTATACAACAAACCCTCCACTTTGTGGAGGGTTTGTTGTAACGAAGGAATTCGCCAAGCGCGAACTCCTAGTCCTATGCCTTCAAGTCTTCAATAACCTCGTCCACTGAGCGCATATCCTGCGCTGCTGAACGCATGCCGCCCACCGGCTCATTGATCTTCAAGTTTACGCGTGCGTTGTTCTTGAGTCCCACAACGCGGAGGAGGGTTCGGATCGCTTTTGCGGTTGATCCGGCACGTCCGATGATCTTGCCCATATCGGCGGCATTCAGATCAAGAGTGAGGAGGACGCCCATCTCATCAACGGTTCGATTGATCTTTACGTCTGCCGGATTATCAACCAGTTCTTTTATCAGGTGTTCCAAAAATTGTGCATCTCGTTCTGCCATATCGTTCGTTAATCATTAGCTACTAATTTTCTTACGGTACCTGAAGAGTACCGCTCTACATAAAAGTATAGAGTGCGTGCCCTATATGTCAACCGCGCTCTGGGGATTGATCCCCAGAGCGCGGTGCAACGTTTCTTTAAAGTTCTTCTGGGACCTTATGCTGCAGGGGTTTCTTCTGCGGGGGCTTCCTCAACAACCGCTTCTTCGGCCGCAGGTGCCTCTTCTGCGACAACTTCTTCTACCACCTCAGGAGCTGCTGCCGCCACTACAGGAGCGGCCACCTCTTCGACAATTTCCTCCTTCTTAGGAGCCGTCTTTTTGGGGAGTACATTGATCTTTTTTGCATCAATGATCTTTGCGTTCACGAGAAGGTTGTGCACGGTCGCAGACGGCTGAGCACCGAACGAGATCCAGTGCTTCACGCGATCGCCCTTGATCTGTGGCTCACCTTTGCGGGCATCGTAGGTCCCCACAACCTCAACGAAGCTGCTTTTCTTTGCAGCACGGCGAGAATCCGTAACAATCATACGGAATGACGGGTCATTTTTGCGGCCAACTCTTTGTAGTCTTACTTTCAACATAGTTCGGCTATACTACCAGACAGGTCAATTTGCGTCAACCACAGCAACGCCTGCCATGATTGCCCCACTCCCTGCGTCGCTTGGGGAAAACGGCAACCCGGAAGTCTGGTATGATGAATTCATGACGCCCATCGCTCCCGCCCTGCCATCATTCGGCACCATCCCCTCCCCGATCCTCGCTCTGCTCCTATGGGCGGTTCTCGGGCTCGTCGTGCTCATTGGCGTGATCGTCTCACTCATCCTGTTCTACCACTGGGTTCGCTACGGCCGCACAATGCTCATGATAAGCACCGGCGGGCTCATCTATTTCATTGGCGCGGGGATCCTTCTCGTAAGTGCGGTCGGGTCTCTCTCCGGCTATGTAACCTCATTGCCTTAAACCATGGTCACTCTTGAAAAAAACGAACAGGTCATTGAGCGCATCCAGAAGCACTGGTTCCTCTTTGCAGTGCAGTGCGCTGTATATGGATTCCTCGCCATCTCGCCGTTGCTCATCCTTCCCTACTTCCCGTGGGAGAGCTCGTTCCCCGGCAACCATCTCTATCTGGGCACGTTCTTGTGGTCGGTCTGGCTCTTTATTCTTTGGATCGGACTCTTCATCTCGTGGACGAACTATTACCTCGACGTGCTCATCATCACCACCAAGCGCCTCATCTATGTAAATCAGATCGGGCCCTTCTCGCGCCGCATCTCGATCTCGCGCCTTGATCGCATTCAAGACGCCACCGGCGAGATCTTTGGCATCATCCCCACGCTCCTTGATTTCGGCTCGGTCACCATCCAGACCGCTGCTGAAGAACAGGCATTCGTCATCCACGACATTCCGAATCCGTCCCACGTAAAATCAAAGATTCTCTTGGCACAAGAAGAGGCAAAAAAGACCGAGATTCCGGAGCTTTCGTAAACCTCGAACACCCATCGCGTACTCGACTTTCCCTCGAATTTTTGATATATAGAGTGCAAGAGACAGGGCGGCCTCTAGCCGCCCTTTACTAACGATTCATCTATCCATCGCTTTTCCCAACACTATGAAACCACCATTCCGCGAACGTCACCCGCGCCCTGATCGCCGCCCCAAACAAGATCCGAATGCCGACCACGCGCCGCACACCGTCCCCCAAGGCACAAGCATCGAGGGGACCATCTCACTCACCACCAAAGCAGTGGGCTATGTGACCGCCGAAGGATTCGACGAAGATATCGAGATCCCGCCGCAGTTCATCCATACCGCACTCCATCGCGACATCGTACGCGTGGTGCTCCATCCGCGCGTCGAAGGCGAGCGTCAGCGTGGCGAAGTTGCCGAGATCGTCAAGCGCAACAAGACCGAGTTCGTCGGTACACTCGAACAGAGCAATGGTTCGCTCTACCTCATCCCGCAGGACCAGAAGGTCTACGTGGATATTCTGATCACCAAGGGCGCTCCTGAAAACAAAGCCGGATACAAAGCGCTCGTGCGCATCACCCACTGGCCCGACGCAAAGCACAGCCCTGAAGGCGAGTTGCTCAAGATCCTCGGCCGTGCCGGCGAGCACAACACCGAGATCGAAGCCATCGTCCTCGACAAAGGACTCGACCCGCACTTCCCTGAGCACGCAGAAGACGCAGCGCGTGTGATCAAAGCCGGAGCAAAAGCGGACGAAGCCGCCGAGATCGCCCGCCGCCGCGACATGCGCGAGGTGCTCACCTTCACCATCGACCCGGATGACGCCAAGGACTTTGACGACGCGCTTTCATTCCAAACACTCCCCAACGGCGACGTTGAGATCGGCGTTCACATTGCCGATGTCACCCATTTCGTAAAAAAAGATTCACCGCTCGATCAAGAATCATCCCAGCGCGCTACCTCGATCTATCTCGTTGACCGCGTGATCCCGATGCTCCCCGAGACGCTCTCCAACGACCTCTGCAGTCTCAATGCGCACGAGGTGAAGCTCACCTTCTCTGCGGTCTTTACCTTTACCCCGGATTCATTCGAGGCGGGCAAACCGATCACCATCAAAGATACCTGGATCGGCGAGACGGTCATTTACTCTGACAAGCGCTTCACCTACGAAGAAGCGCAAAAGATCCTCGACGACAAAGCGGGGCTCCATTTTGATGAGCTGTACGCGCTCGACAAGCTCGCCAAGAAACTCCGCGCACAGCGCATCGACGAAGGCGCGCTCCTCTTTGACCACGACGAGATCAAATTCATCCTCGACGAAAACAACATTCCCATCGGCGTAAAGCGCAAGAAGATCCAAGACACCAACCACCTTATCGAAGAGTTCATGCTCCTCGCCAACCGCCGTGTGGCAGAGTACGTGGGTAAAAAGGGACACAAAGAGAATGTCGCGCCGCACGAGCGCCCGTTCGTGTACCGTATTCACGATGCACCCAATCCGGAAAAGATGGTCGAGCTGGTGGACTTCGTGCGCCGCTTGGGCTACAAGGTGAAGCTGAAAGACGGCACGATCGACTCGCGTTCGATCAACGCGCTCCTGAAAGAAGTCGAGGGTAAGCCGGAAGAAAACATGATCCAGACCGCCGCCGTGCGCTCGATGGCAAAAGCGATCTACTCGACCAAAAACATCGGGCACTATGGTCTTGCCTTTGAGCACTACACGCACTTCACCTCGCCCATCCGCCGCTATCCGGACATGATGGTGCACCGCCTCACCAAGGAATACCTCGCAGGCAGGCAAGTTCCCGCCGCCGCACTGAGCGAATATCAATCAATGGCTGAATACGCATCCGACATGGAACGCCGCGCCTCAGAAGCCGAGCGCGCCTCGATCAAGTACAAGCAAGTGGAATACATGGGCGCACGCACCGGACAGATCTTTAATGGCACCATCTCCGGCGTTGCCGAGTGGGGCGTGTACGTCGAAGAAGAAGAAACGCGCTGTGAAGGACTGGTCAAGATCGGCAACCTAGGCAACGACTACTACACACTCGACAAAGCGAACTACGCGATCACGGGATCGCGCACCAACAAACGCTACCGTTTGGGCGACCGCATCAAAGTGAAGGTGCTCCGCGTGGATCCTGTCTCGCGGCAGATCGACTACGGCATTGTTGAATAGAAGCTACCACCACCAACCGATGATCGAATCCCTCCATAATCACACCACCACCTCGGACGGCAAATTAACGCATGAGGAATCCTTTACCCTTGCCGAAAAACTCGGGCTCGGTGTCTTTGCATTTACCGACCACGACGCGCTCCCGCCTGAGAGCGCGCTTGCGTACCTCGAGGGCGTGCGCGGGCACAAAACCAAGTGGGTCGTGGGAATCGAGATGACCTCGCGCATGCCTGCCGAGGTTACCGACCCCACCCTGGATCTTCACATCATCGGACTCTTTACCGACCCTGCAAACCCGGCGCTCCGCGATCATTGCGCCAAGGCCCAGCAGGCACGCCGTGACCGTATGGTCTCGATCGTTGCACAGTTGAATAAACTTGGATTTACCTTGACCCAGGAAGACTGCCTTGCCGCGGCAGGCGGCGACTCGGTGGGTAAGCCGCACATCGTACAGGCACTCCTCGCGTATCCGGAGAATGCCGCACGCATGGAGACGATGCGCCAGGAATTTGAAGTGGTGGCACAGAGCGACGCTACCCTTCGCGGGCGCTATGAACACATGATGGCACGCGGTCCGCGCGATTATCCGTACTCGCTCTTCCTCTCATCACAAGCGTTCTACCCTGTCGAAACTGCAGAGCGTTCGTATCTCCCCACGTTTGAAGAATCGGTTGCGCTCATCCGCGGTGCCGGCGGAGTCGCTAGTCTTGCACACTACTGCTACGCGCGTTCGGAATTCCCGATCGAACTCCTCGAATCGCTCCTGTCTGAAAAACGCATCGATGGCGTAGAGACCGTCTATGGCCTGGGCAACTACGGCACCCCGCGCGAAGACGCTGTGCACGAAGAACGCGCGACGCTTCGTGAATTTGTAAAGAAGCATGGTGCCATTGCGACCGGCGGTGCCGACGCGCACTCAAGCAACGATCTCGAGTACTACACAAGCCGTGAGCGCAATTGGTTCACCGACGATACGCACGACATGGCATCCCGCCTCCTCGATCGCGTCGAGACGACGCGTGGTATTACATCAAGTCTCTAAGCCCCACTTGGACATCCGATGTCCAAGTGGTAGTAATAAGCAAAAAGAAAACCGGCGCTTTTAGCACCGGTCTGTTATGCACTCATGGCGATACCCTCCTTCAACTACGATCAGTTGCGTGTGACATTGAGCGTTCTTGCCTTCTCCCTCATGTGGGCAAGCATCATGGCGTAAGCTTCCGCATTTTCGCCACGCTGCCTCATGGCTTCGAAAGCCACCGCTGCCCCAAGATCAATCAGCGAAAACTCCACCCCCGAAGAGATAAAAATTTCCGCGAGTTGTTGGATCTCCTGGATCTGGCGGGCGAACGGTTTCAGTTCGTGCGGAAGAACTTCCACACGCGCTGCCTGCTCTTCCGTGATCAAGCCGGCTTGAGCAAGCGCGAGACTCATTGGTGTTTCCATTGATGGACTCCTCAACAAAATTCCCAAAAGTATTTTAACATATTATATTGTACAAGTCAACCAACATCTATCTATCTCTTAAGCCCTTGCCCTGCAACATATTAAACGGCTCAGCCCATGGGCTGAGCCGTTTAATATGTTGTACGGGGGTCGGGTTTCTACGGGAATCCGCAGTCTATCTCGCGGATGTCTTTGTATTGGCTAATTGAGCTTGCAATATTGCAACCATTGCAAGCAGATTCTGAATTTGTTTTTTCATTTCTTCGATATTTTGAACATCTTTCGACTGTGCCTGCGGCGCCAGAGTACAGGTTTTGCTTACGTCACTCCAAGCATATCCTTGTGCGCATTGACAGTTGCCGTTTTGAACAACCGTATTATTCCCATATGTAATTTGGCAATACGAACTCATAGGGATACATGAGGAGGGGTCATTAGAGCTGACAACATGTCCTGAGTTACATTGCCATTTATTATTTACAACCGATGCGTTTATAATATTTTTTTCACACACAGAATTAACTTTTGCATAACCGGGGGAACACGCCCAGTCAAGAGTGCTGGTTCGATATGCATTTGCAGGTATCGTTTTCAAACATTGCTCACCCGATTTTTCATAACCATAGTTGCAATAAAAGGTTGTTGATAGTGCGTATCCATTTTCAGGGGCTTTTTTACACCCTTCTCCCACTTCATAGTAGCCATAGTTGCAGAAAAGGACTCCATATGATTTGTACCCGCCATATACAGATTCATAAACGGAAGAATACGAGGGCGTGTAGCTCGTGGATGGATATGTATACGTGCTTGTATACGTATTCGGGGAAACCTGCGAAGATGTATTGTTGTAATAATTCCTGAGATAGGTGTCCGAATTCCCACCAGCAGTTACTCCGGTATAGGGGTTAGTATTTCCGGGATAACTCCAGTTATTGTAAGGGTTTCCATCTGGGCTAGATCGATAATGTGACTGAACGTAGGTTCCATCTTTTCGCGTATATCCACTTACATACACATCAGCATTAACAGTAAGGGTAACTGCGGGCAGAACAAAAGACAGGGCGAGCAATGGTGCGAGCACTACCTTCTTTAGAATATTAAACATGTATTGCTTCAATATTAAAAAAATAAAAAACGATCTCTGTTTAACCCCCCAAAACCTTTTATAATAAGGTGGATAGATTATACCACTACGATACAGGAAATCAAGCCCTTTAACCTTCTGAGATCCAGCCTCCGTAGAAACAAGTTTTTCCGTAGCCATGATAGAATAAAATGTATGGGAAATTTTATGAGACAAAATTGGTTTCAGTTGATTGTTGTGGTCCTCTTGGTGATGCTTTATGTTAGATTGGGCGAGATAAAAAAATACACGTTTAATAATTGGGATACTAGCGACGCTGTTCTAAATAATATTTTAGATTCAATTGACGACAACGGTACAGATATTCAGAATTCAATTGAAGATTTGAGAATTGACCTAAATAATTATTAGGCTTCTACAGGTAGGACCTGTGTGTGGATTAAACGGCTCAGACATCTGAACCGTTTTGGTTTAGGATTTGTGTGGCAAGTTATCGATGTACCCCTTCATTAAGCGCATGATTACAAAGTTAAGATCCTCAATAATACTTTTCATCTTTTTCGAGTATTCATCAAACGACATTTCTCCAACAACTTCGAGGATAGCGGCTCTTTGACTTGCTGCATCACAAAAGAAAAATCGCGTTTCCTCCATAGTTTCACCGGAAGAAAAATATGCTTTCTCGTTTGCAGTACTCTTCCCGTCTTTCAAAAAGTGTTCAATAAATCCTTTTCTGAGCGTTTTCCCTGATTGATAATAATGGAAAGAAAGATTATTTCTTACCCTCATTAAAACCTTAGCAAAATCATTGACCTCTTTTGTTTCTTGCGTGAACGCAATCTCTGCAATCAAGTCCCATCGTCCTTTAAGATCACGATTGAGTGTACTGTAAACTCCCCTAAACCTCTCAGTCTTCAATATTTCTTGGTTATCATTTATAAATCTAAAGAATTCAGAAAGGGTTCCGATCATCATCCTTTCTAGATGACTTTTTAGCCCGGCATATTCACCAAAATCATTTGTTGCTTTAACTTCTTTGCCATGGATGTATTCAAAAGTATTACCAAGTTGAACAAGCTGAAAATTAAGACTTTTTAAATCATTGTAAAATAACCCGAGCACAAGAAAGAAATTTTCAACACTGTCGTTATTCTTGTCATCAACCAATCGTTTTGGAGAGAGACCCTTGAGATCTCCAGAAAACTTTATTTGTTGCATTTTGTTACCATTTAGGCACTTAGAATTACTTCGCCATGACCGTCGCCTCATCGAATTTGATAGATAGGAGTTTGGAGACGGCGTCGGAGCCCATGGTCACGCCGTAGAGAATACTGGCGCGGGACATGGTCTCGCGGTTGTGGGTGACCACGATGAGCTGTGAGTACTTGGAAAGGTTCTCGAGCATGTCGCCGTAGCGGCGCGAGTTGGCTTCGTCGAGCGCCGCGTCTGTTTCATCGAGCACCAAGAACGGCGGAGGGTTCACCTGAGAGATCGCAAAGAGAAGCGCAATCGAAGTCAGTGCACGCTCCCCGCCTGAAAGCACCTCAAGTCCGTGGATCTTTTTGTGCGGGTGGGTCACGCTGATATCAATGCCTGCATCCTCTTCGGGAACCTCCTCCGGCACGGACTCTTCAGCGCCTTCTTCTAAGGCGGCAAGGTCGTCGTCCTTGCGCTTCTTTTTCGGCGCAACAACAGTGAGCGATGCGGAGCCACCGCCGAACATCAATGCAAAAAATTCTTGGAACTGTTTATTGATCTTTACGATACCACCCTTGAATTCCTGTTCAAGTTTTTCTGAAAGTTCTGTGATGAGCTCGCGGAGCGAGTCGGCAGTTTTTGCAAGATCTTCGAGCTCACGGCCCAAAAATTCATCACGCGCAACCGCGTCATCATATTCTTTGAGTGTGTCTTCCCCGCCCGCACCGCCTGCGTCCTCAAGGCGGATCTTTAATTTTTCTATCTTGCGACGGCGGTCTTCTTGCATTGAGCGCACCTCATGCGCATCCACCGTAATCGGCGTATCGGCATAGTCGCGAAGCATGGCCCCCACGAGCACCACGCCTTCACGCACCTCTTCCTCAAAGCGACGCGTGTCGTCTGCCAAGCGCTCCTCGCGGGCGCGCACGCTCTCAAGCTTGGCAAGGAGCTCACTGCGCCGTGCGCGGATCTCATAGAGCGCACGCTCGGCATCGCGTGTTTTGTCCTTCTCGGTCTCGATCGAGTGTTTGACTGCCGCCTCTGCCGCGACCGCCTCGCTTTCGGCAGTGCGTGCGTCTTCAAGGCGGCGAAGGATCTCATCACGCTCTGCAGTCAAGGTCTCAAGTCGTTCGCGCGAACGCTCTTCGGGCACCACCACGCCAGTCTTGCCCGAGACCGCCTCCATGAAGCGCACGAGCGTCATCCGTGCACGCTCAATGGCAAGGCGCACCAAACCGAGGTCTCCCTGATTCTCCACCTCGCCTAGGATGCGATGCGCTTCGTCGAGTGCGGTGCGCACGTCACGCACGGGCACCACGCCTTCTCCCTGCTCCGCGCGTGCCGCGTCTTCGGCAAGGCGCCGTTCTTCGTATTCAATACCTCCCTCAATACGCCCCAACACGCGAGAGAGTTCATCCTTGCGTGAGCGTGTTTCGGCAATGCGTGCCGCCGCCTCGCGAATAGCCGCAAGGTCTTGGTCGCTTCCGCGCTCGGCATTCAAATGCGCTTCCGCAGCTGAAAAGCGTGCGTTAAGCTCCACCAACTCCGCTTCAGGCGTGCTCTTCTCATGGGCGATCGTAGACCGCTCGCGCGCAAGATATGTTTCTTCGCGCTTCAAGTATTCGCGGTAGAGTCCCGAGAGTTCATCACGCAGTGACCGTGCCTGCTCGATCTTCTCCACCTGTTTTTTCAAAAATTTAATGTGTGGGGCGATCTCTTTGCGCAAGATATCCACCTGCTGCATGTTCTCGCGCGTCTTCTCGAGCTTGCGCTCACTCTCGCCGATCTTCCACTGATAGATCTTAAGACCCAGTGCATCCTCGATCATGGCGCGGCGCTCTTTGATCGATGCGGTGAGCACGCGATCCGCCTCCCCCTGCGAGATGATGTGGTGACCTGATGCGCCAATGTGCACCGCAGACAACAGCTCGATGATGTCGCGGAGGCGCACGGCGCTTCCGTTCACAAAGTATTCTCCCGCGCCGTCACGGTACACCTCGCGCGTGAGCGTCACTTCATCGTAGTCGAGCGGAAACATACGGTCCGCATTGTCGAACGTGATAGAAACGCTCGCGCGGTTCTGGCGTGCTCCCGTGCGTGAGCCGTTAAAAATGAGGTCCTCACCGCGCTTGCCACGCATCGATTTAAGCGACTGCTCTCCTAAGACGAAGCGGAGTGCCTCGACGACATTTGATTTGCCGGAGCCGTTGGGGCCAACAATAGCAGAAATGGGGGCGTCGAAGACCAATTCGGTCTTCTTGGCGAATGATTTAAAACCGGAGATCTCGAGTTGCTTTACGCGCATGTCCTTAGGATATCACGAGTCAGCGCTTGCCCCAATGCGTTCCGCGCAGTGCGCGTATTACTTGATGATAACCTTATCCCAGCCCTTCGCTTTGAGTCCCAAGGTTGCCGCGCTTTGCTCGGCTTCTTGCTTTGACTTCCCTTCGCCTTCAACCACAAGATCTTTGCCGAGATATACGCCGATCGTGAATTGCTTGTCATGATCAGGACCTGCTTCACGTATCACCTTATACGTGGGCGTGATGCCGAGATACTCCTGTGCCATCTCTTGAAAAAGACTCTTGGCGTCCTTCCAGAGACCTTTCTCCACGATCTCGTCCGTGCGCGGAAAGAGCGTCTTTTTTATAAAATCATCAGCGCATTCATATCCTTGATCCAAGTAAAGTGCTCCGATCACTGCCTCGAATGTGTTTGCCAAAATATACTGACGGCCTTTGCCTTCGTCTTTTGCCTCACCCTTGGAGAGGAGCAGGAATTCGCCCATGCCGAGAAGCTTTGCCGCATCGCTAATGGTATTGGTGTTCACGAGTGCCGCGCGATAGCTAGTCAGCTCGCCCTCGTTCTCTTCCGGGTATTTGTGATACAAAAAGTCAGTGATCGAAAGCTCAAGAATCGCGTCGCCCAGAAATTCGAGACGCTCATTGTGCTCAAGTCCGCTTTCGCGGTGCTCGTTGATGTAGGAACGATGCGTGAACGCTTGGCGCAAAATACCCTTATCGCTAAAAACCACACCAATTCGTTCTTCGAACTTGGTGAAATCTATGGGGGGAACTTTTTTTGCAGGAGACATATAAAAACTTACGCGGTGGGAACTTCTTCCGGTTCCGGGGTGGTGGCGTCATTGCCGGTCAAGATATTGATCGCCTTGGTCACGAGCGGCAAAATGTCTTCGTACATCGTGAGGTCAAGGATGTCAGCGAGGCGGAACCAGCGGGCATCGTCGAGACCGCCCGTTTTTTCAGCAACGAGCTCGTCGCGATTCGCTTGTGCCAAGAAATACACGACCTGCTTGCGGATCTTGCCTAGCTCGGGATGTGATGCGATGTACTCGTTGGAGCCAAGCTCAGCCTCTGGCACGCAATCAATACCCATCTCTTCTTTTACCTTGCGAATCACGCCATCGTGAAGACTCTCGCCTTCTTTGACACGTCCCTTGGAGAGCGTCCAGCGGCCGAACACGTCGTGTACGAACCCGAGGTAGATCTCATCTTCCTCCTTTGCATACACCACGGCTCCGCAGAGCTTCTCGACCGGGATCTTGGAAAGATCGACAGGCTCTTTGCCTTTGCGCTTCCCGATCTCGTTCTTGCCGGGTTCACCGATCTCTTTGTAGACCGCGCCAAGAACCCCGTTCACAAACTTGCCGCTATTCTCTCCGCCAAATGTCTTGGCGAGTTCGATCGACTCGTTGATCGCAACCTTTGCCGGCACCTGTGAACGGTCCGAGAAGAGAAGCTCGTAGAGGCCGACGCGCAAGATATTGCGGTCGACCATGGAAATCTTTTCGAGCGGCCAGTCCGGTGCTGCCTTTACGATGATCTCATCGATCTCTTTGTGACGTTCAATGATACCGCTCCCGAGTCCGCGGATGAACGAGATATCACCCATGCCGGGAGCGAACTCCTCGGCATTGCGCTCAAGGACTTCAGAAGCATTAACTGCCTCATTGTTGAAATCCCATTCAAAGAGCGTTTGAAGAACAATACTGCGTGAAAGGTGCCTGTTTGCCATAGGGGCTTTGTTGCCTCTTGTGTGTGTTATTTTGTAGCGAGCTCCTTCTTTGCTGCCCGCTTTTTCTGCTTTGCCTCGATCTTGGCAGTCAGATCGATGATTCCCTTGCCGCGATACGACCCGCAATTCTCGCAAACGCGATGGCGGAGGTGCGACTTTTGGCAGTTCGCGCAGGTCGAAAGGCGAGGTGCCGTAAGGGCGTGGTGTGAGCGGCGGTTCCCGGTGTGGGCCCGCGTGTGGCGCATACGTACTGTCATAATGGGCTATCCTACAGCATAATTCAAAAAACATCAAGTGCCCCAACGGCCATCTCCGGATACCAATAAAAACGCCGGCAGGATGAACCTGTCGGCGCGGTATTTTGGCTGCTGTAGCCAATAGTGCTTTTTTATGCGCTCTGTCGTCGCATTCGACCGGACTGTCCAAACTTCTCTTGACGAGCTTCCAGAGTCTCATCAGAGATGCGTTTCAACTCAACCGTGTTGATGCGAGCGTTTTCGTTGGAACACACACTGGGGACTTTATCCTCTTTATAGTGAGGACAGGTTCCATTGCTCAGACACACGACGCAAACTTCACTCCCTTTCGAGATGACGTCCATCTTTGCGGCGTTGATCAGAGCAAGAGAAACCGTCTCTGGGTGTACTTTCCCGGTGGGTCCAAAATAGAACCCACGTGGAGCTGCCATTTTCTTCATAGAAACCTTCCTTTTTGCTTCTTTGCTTCGTTAAAATAACAATCCTTTTCTGTCCAGTAGAAAGATCCTTTTTCTGAATACTATTACACCTTATTTTGACCAAAAATGCAAGCGTGTGCAAAAGCTTTTTCTGTGGATAGCGGAGAGGCCGTGGCGGCGCAGTGCACCGCGGTGTGCCGCGGTGCCGTACCCTTTGTGCACCTCAAGTCCGTAGTGCGGATACCGCTTTGCAAGGCGCTTCATCAGACGGTCGCGCGTCACCTTCGCCGCGATCGACGCGAGTGAAATGGTCGGTTCTTTTTCGTCGCCCTTGATGATCGTTTTCTGGTGCGCAAATTCTTTGGGTGCCTTCAGTCCCCCATCGAGGAGCACCAGCGTGTGTGCGGGGTTGGTGTTCAAGTTTTTGAGCGCTTGGGTGAGTGCGCGCGAAATTGACGGCGCGATCCCGCGCCGATCAATTTCGCGCGCACTTACCATCATCACCGCAAAGGCAAGCCATCCCTCCTCTTGTGCGACTTCCATTTTCCCAAACCACTCCTCACGCTTCTTTTCCGAGAGTTTCTTTGAATCACGAAGTCCCTTAAGCCACGCTTGTGTGCGTTTCTGTTTGATCCGTCGGACATCGATCATTGCCGCTCCCACTGCCACTGGCCCCGCCAAAGGCCCGCGTCCCGCCTCATCAATTCCCACCACATAGCGCTGTTGCATCATTCTATTGTAACAAAACAAAAGGCCGTCGCGTAAGCGCCGGCCTTAAACTGTTCCTCCCTGAAAGATCTACTTCTTTTTCTTCTTTTTTATCACGGGCTTCATCTTCCTGATGTCCCCGGTGAGCCCCGCTTTGAATCCGTTCATCGCGGTTTGAATCAGGAACTTTCCTGTCCATTTCCCAGCCTTCAAAACATTACCTCTGACTCGACTCCAACAAATTGCCATGGTAGTCCCCTCATCCAATGACCTAATCTTAAGTGTTATTATACACCCAAACACACATTTTGTCAAGTTCGCCTGACGCCTGTATAATGCAAAGAATATGGAGCCGAAATTCGTCCACCTGCACACCCACAGCCACTACTCCCTCCTAGACGGCCTCTCCAAGATCGACGAGATGGTCAAACTTGCGAAAAAATATGAGATGCCCGCGCTCGCGGTCACGGATCACGGCAATATGCATGCCGCGATCGAATTCTACAAACTCTGCAAGGACAATGGCATCAAAGCAATCATTGGCGTCGAGGCATACATCACGAACGGCTCTCGTCACGAAAAACGTGCGGGTATCGATAATGAGCGCTTTCACTTAACGCTTCTTGCAAAAGACTACGAAGGTTACCAAAATCTCATCAAGCTCGTCACGCTCTCTCAGCTCGAAGGGTACTACTACAAGCCGCGCATGGACAAAGAGGCTTTGCGAAAGTTGGGCAAAGGTATCATCGCACTCTCGGGATGCTATGGCGGAGAGCTTTCACGCGCGCTACGCAAAAAAGATCACGAGGCGGCCGACGCGGTCATCATCGAACATCAAGAGATCTTTGGTAAAGAAAACTACTTTATCGAGATCATGCACCACCCTGGCGTCGAGGGGCTTATGGAGGTGAGAAAAGACTTGATCGCGATCGCCAAAAAGCACGGGATCGATGTGGTCGGCACCCAAGACTCGCACTACCTCCACTCGGGGGACCAGCGGGCGCACGAAACACTGCTCGCCATCCAGACCAACGCCGATCTCAACAACGACGATCGCTTCTCAATGGCGTCTGATGACTACTCATTCATCGACACAAAAACTGCGTTCAAAAATTTCAAAGAGATCCCCGAGGCGGTGACCAACACCATGAAGGTCGCCGAAATGTGCAACGTGGAGATCCCGCTCGGCAATTGGGTGTTCCCTGATATTCAGATCGCGCCCGGGACAACCTTTGATGATGAGCTAGAGCGGCTTGTGTACGAAGGGACTGTCACGCGCGGACTCGAAAAAACTGACCCAAAACTCGTGGAGCGCATCGAGTACGAGCTCGGCATTATTAAAAAGAAAGGATACGCGCCGTACTTCTTGACTGTTGCCGACCTTCTGCGCTTCGCGCGCGAAAACGGGATCCTCACAAACATTCGCGGATCGGTCGCAGGATCCATGGTGACGTACCTTCTGGGTATTACGAACGTAGACCCTTTTGTATACCGACTCCCCTTTGAACGATTCCTCAATCCTGAGCGTCCCTCTGCGCCGGATATTGATATGGACTTTGCCGACAACCGTCGCGACGAAGTGCTTGCCTATGCCAAGCGAAAATATGGCGAGGACAAGGTGGCACAGATCGGCACCTTCGGTACCATGATGGCCAAGGGGGCTGTGCGCGACGTGGCGCGTGCCTTGGGCCACCCGTACGCTGTGGGCGACCGCATTTCAAAATTGATCCCCATGGGCTCTCAGGGATTCCCCATGACCATCGAGCACGCGCTCAAACTCGTACCAGAGCTTAAAGAGCTGTACAAGAAGGAACCCGAGGCTAAAGAGATCCTTGACCTCGCAGAGCGTCTGGAAGGATGCGTACGGCACGTCTCAGTCCACGCAGCCGGCGTGGTGATCGGCCCGCGACCACTCACTGACTTCACCCCACTTCAACTCGACCCGAAAGGCGGTAAGATCATCACCCAGTACGACATGTACGTCATTGAGGACGTCGGGCTCCTCAAGTTCGACTTTCTTGGGATCCGCAACCTCTCCATTCTCTCCGATGCGGTTCATTTGGTAAAAAAGTTCAGGGATATCGATGTCGACATTGAGACCATTCCCGTCGACGATCCACAAACATTTGCGATGCTCGCCAAAGGCGAAACCATGGGACTCTTTCAATTGAACGGCGCCGGCATGACGCGGTACTTGAAAGAACTCCGCCCGACGACCATCCACGACATCAACGCCATGGTGGCGCTCTATCGCCCTGGGCCGATGGAATCGATCCCGGAATACATCAAGCGCAAGTACGACCCCTCGCAGATCACGTATATCGATCCGCGGCTCAAAGAGATCCTTTCAGAATCCTACGGCGTGATCACGTACCAAGACGACGTGCTCTTGATCTCGATCCATCTTGCCGGTTACTCGTGGCTTGAAGCCGACAAACTCCGCAAAGCGATGGGTAAAAAAATTCCCGAGGTCATGGAAGCCGAGAAAGAAAAACTCCTCAAAGGATTCGTCGAGTACGGCAAGATATCTCCCAAGCGCGCCGAGGAGCTTTGGAAGCTGATCGAGCCGTTCGCCGCATACGGATTCAACAAGGCGCACGCCGCATCCTACGGCCGCGTGGCGTATCAAACGTCATATATGAAGGCGAACTTCCCTGCCGAGTACATGACCGCGGTGCTCACCGCAGAATCCGGCGATACTGAAAAGATCGCCGAGGTCATCACCGAGTGTAATCGCATGGGCATTCCCGTACTTCCTCCTGATGTGAACGAAAGCTTCGGCGGCTTCACCGTCATCAAGGACGGCAAAGCACCCGGAGAAGATGAGATCCGTTTCGGCCTGTACACCATCAAAAATCTTGGCTCAGACATTTCCGATGCGATCATTGCCGAGCGTACCGAGAACGGACACTTTAAATCCTTCTCTGATTTTTTGAGCCGCATCAAACACAAGAACCTCAACAAAAAATCTCTTGAAGCGCTCATCAAGACCGGAGCCATGGACAAGCTCGGCGAACGCGGTGCAATGCTTGCCAACATGGAAGAAGCGCTCGAATTCAGCCGTGGCGGCGCAAAAGGCAATGCTGACCAGCATTCGCTCTTTGGTGGAACATCAGTAGAAACTGCGGTCACCGAATTCCGCATGAAGCCTGCAGAACCGGCCGCAAAATTTGATATGCTCACCTGGGAAAAAGAGCTGCTCGGTCTCTATGTGTCCGGCCACCCGCTTGACGCACATAAAGCAAAACTTGAAAACCGCAGTGCCACGCTCCGCGCGATCAAAGCGCTCCCCGACGGAGCCACGGTCGTCGCCGCCGGTATCATCGAAGACGTGCGCGAAGTGATCACCAAAAAAGGCGACCGCATGGCATTCATAAAACTCGCTGACTACGACGACGTGATCGAGGTGGTGGCATTCCCCAAGCTCTACAGCGAAGCAAAAGTTCTCCTTGTTAAAGAAGCATGTGTAAAGATCAAGGGCAAGGTCTCCGAGCGCAACGGCGAAAAAAGCGTTGCCGCGGATGCGGTGAAGGAACTGTAATTAGTTTGCAGTAGGAGAACCCGCACAATTGGATGCAGTTCGAGGCGCGAGCGAGGCTTGCGACCAAGCTGTATGAGCGATACTGCGCGAGAGCAAACGAGCGAGCAACGAAGAAATGCGCCGATCGTGCGGGTTCTCACAAAAAAGAAAACTCGGCGCAATGCCGAGTTCCAAACCCCACCCTGCCACCCATATTCACTTCGTGAACGCCACGCATCCGCTGTTCAGCTTGTCGGCGCACTGTGCATCACCTCCTTTTTGCCAATAGGTTATAAAAATCACTCTCCTCGTGAAAACTTTTCTTCGCGGATATGTATTCGACAAATCGCAGTGACCGCGCCCATCGAGTGGAGTGCTTGCTCAAGGTGCGCCCTTGTTTCTTTGAGCGCTGCAGCAAGCTGGTCTCGTCCGCGCCCAAAGTCGCTGTTCTCTTGCTGGATGAGTTCTTCGCGAAGACCAAATAGTACATCGTAAAGTCGATCGTATCGAAGCCTGCCGAGGAGTGTTCCTAACTCTTGATTAGCAGGAATACCGTGGATATCAATCGGATGAAATTTCTCAATCGTCATACCGCAACCCTCCTAAGAACCGGACTGTGGACATCCTACGCCCCACATCACAGAAAATCAACCGTTCTTGGAAAACGCCTGAAAAATGCTAAAATGAACCGAATATGGAACCAACTGAAAACCTCACCGCCACCCGCCACTCGTTGGCACACCTTTTGGCAGCTGCTGTGCAGCGGCTCTACCCCACCGCCAAGCGCGCTATCGGCCCGGCGATCGAAAATGGTTTTTATTACGACTTTGAATTTGCAGAACCAATTTCTGACAAAGACCTGGGCAAGATCGAAAAAGAGATGCGAAAGACCCTTGCCACATGGAGCTCGTTTACCCGAAGCGAAAAGACCCCTGACGAGGCCCGGGAGTACTTTAAAGAGAATCCTTACAAGCTTGAACTTATCGATGAGATCGTTGGAAAGGGCGAGAGCATAACCTTCTACGAATCATCCCCCTATTTCACCGATCTTTGCCGCGGAGGACACGCAGACGATATGTCGACAATTGATCCCGACTCATTCACGCTCTCACGCATCGCCGGAGCATACTGGCGTGGTGACGAGAAGAACGCCATGCTCACCCGCATCTATGGTCTTGCATTTGAAAACAAAGAGGCGCTCGACGCATATTTGAAACAGCAGGAAGAAGCCAAGAAACGCGACCACCGCAAGTTGGGCAAAGAACTTGAACTTTTCACGATTATTGACGAGATTGGCCCCGGTCTTCCCCTCTTTTACCCCAACGGCACGATCCTCCGCCGCCTTGTCGAGCGCTATATCGAGGACGAACAGGAGAAGCGCGGCTACGTACCGATCTGGATCCCCCACATCACCAAGGGCGAGCTCTACAAGATCTCGGGACACTTGGATAAATACGACGCGATGTACACGCCCATGCGCGTGGATGAAGACGACTACTACTTGAAGCCCATGAACTGTCCGCATTTCATGATGCTCTATCGTTCGCTTCCCCATTCATATCGCGAACTTCCCCTCCGCTACACCTCAACCACCACGAACTACCGCTACGAAAAATCCGGTGAGCTCTCCGGTCTCACGCGCGTACGCGCACTCACCCAGGATGACTGCCATGTCTTTGTGACCCCTGACCAGATCGAGGACGAGATCAAGCGCATGCTCGACATGATTGGTGCGGTCTATCAGCGTTTCGGGCTCACTGATTTCTGGGTGCGCATCTCGCTCCGTGATTCTAAGAACAAAGAAGGATACTTGGGCGATGACACCGTCTGGCAGCGCGCCGAGGACGCGCTCAGGAGCGTGGTGAAGGCAACAGGGTGGAAGTACGACGAAGCCGACGGTGAAGCCGCATTCTACGGCCCCAAGCTCGACTTTATGTTCAAAGACGCAATTGGCCGTCAGTGGCAACTCTCTACCATCCAACTCGACTGGAACCTCCCCGGGCGCTTTGAGCTCGAATACTCCGACAAGGATGGTGGTAAATCACGCCCTGTGGTCATCCACCGCGCGATCCTGGGCTCTACCGAGCGCTTCTTAGGTGTCATGATCGAACACTTTAGCGGCGCATTCCCCCTCTGGCTCTCGCCGGTGCAGGCGACGATTCTCCCCGTGAGTGAAAAGACGCTTGATTATGCAAAAGAGGTTCAAGCGGCCCTCCGCGCGGAAGGTTTCCGCGTTGACGTTGATGACCGCAACGAATCACTCGGCAAGAAGATCCGCGAGAATAAAATAAAAAAGACTCCGTACCTCCTCGTGGTGGGAGAAAAGGAAGTGGATACAAAGACCGTCTCGGCCGAAAGCCGTGATCATGGTCAGATCGGCGCGCTTTCTCTCGAAGACCTTGTTGCTCGCTTTCAAAAAGAAACATCAACAGAGGGCATCTAGGCATCACTGCAACGTAGCGCCCACGCGGAAAAGAAATGCACACCATCCTCGTTGCGTAGTCGCTCGATTCATTAGATACTTATAGTAGACACATGTACGGAGGGCTGCACCATGACTCCCAACGGGCACTGTTGGTATTGCTTCGGTTCACTACCCATTCCTAAAAAAACAAAAGCTAACGAGACGGCCCCTCAGCCACGTTTCCGCCATAAGCTCTTCTGTTGCCCTTGGTGTGACCACAATTGGTCTGACCGCCTTGGCCAGACTGCCGCAGACATCATCTGCGCTCGCAGTCATGCATAAACCCCCACGCACGCGTGGGGGTTTTCTCATCTCGAATAAAGGTTCCTCGCAGCAAGCTTCGAAGTATTGAACCTATAGTTCATCTTCGCACCACAGGGGCACTTCCAATTTCTAGCTCCTTTCAGTCGCGAAATTTAGGTCGCTCGGACGCTGTGTACGAGAGTACTCGTCCACGCGATCCTCGCTAGCCGAAATGAAAACTACTTGGTATCTAGATGTCGAGGTTGGCGAGCTTCGCGTTCGACTGAATGAACGACTTACGTGCAGGGACATCCGTACCCATGAGCACATCAAAAACGCGATCGGCTTCTTGCGCATCGTCAACGGTCACCTGTTTCAAAACGCGTTTTGCAGGATCCATAGTTGTCTCCCAAAGCTCTTCGGGATTCATTTCTCCCAAACCTTTGTAGCGCTGAATGGAAACCTTTACTTCACGCTTGGTCTTTGTTTTTGCATCTTCCTCGCTACCCTCTTCTTCTCCTTCCTCGTTTTCAGTTTCAGATTCAAGCTCAAGGAGCATCGCGTCAGAATCTTTACCGAGCAGTTTCATTTTTTCTTCGTCAGAATACACGTAGGTGATCTCCTTACCGCGTTTGATCTTGTAGAGCGGCGGTTGAGCAATGAAAATATGTCCCTCGAAAAGCAGTGGTTTCATGTACCGATAGAATAGCGTCAGGAGGAGTGTTCGAATGTGCGCACCGTCGACGTCAGCATCAGTCGCGATGATCACTTTGCCGTATCGCAGTTTGCTGAGATCCATCGTCTCACCAATGCCGGCACCCAGCGCGATCACTAACGCGCGGATCTCAGAGAATCCGAGGATCTTGTCCAGGCGGGCACGCTCAACGTTCAAAATTTTTCCCTTGAGCGGCAAGATCGCTTGTGTGCGTCGATCACGACCTTGTTTTGAAGATCCACCTGCCGAGTCTCCCTCTACAATAAAAATTTCTGCTTCTTCCATTTTGTTGGTCTGACAGTCGGCAAGTTTTCCCGGAAGCGTAAATCCTTCAAGTGCCCCCTTGCGCAAGACGCTATCCTTTGCGGCTTTTGCAGCCTTACGTGCACGAAGCGCCAAGACAACCTTTGCAATGATCGAGCGAGCATCGTCAGGACGTTCTTCGAGGAAATCAGAGAATGCCTCGCCGAACACCTTTTCCACCGCACCGCGTGCCTCAACACTACCAAGTTTTGCTTTTGTTTGTCCTTCAAACTGAATCTCCGGAAGTTTTACGGAGACCACTGCGGTCATACCTTCACGCACATCGTCCGCGGTCAGGTTCTCGTCGTTCTCTTTCAAGAGATTATTTTTGCGGGCATAATCGTTGAGCTTCTTGGTGAGTGCGGTGCGGAAACCCGTGATGTGCATACCGCCTTCAGGGTTGTAGGTATTGTTGGCGAACGCAAGTTCACGCGCAGAAATGTCATCCACATACTGGAGCGCAACCTCTACGGCCACATCATCAATTTCGCGATCAATATAAAAAATATTCTTGTGTACCGGCTTCTGGTGCTCGTTGTAAAATGCCACCAGTGAGCGCAAACCGCCCTCAAAGTAGAAGTTCATCGATGGGTAGTCGACTGGTGAATCAGAGAGGTAGACGACCCCGGCGTCCATTCCTATTTCGCCCTCACTCGCGTCAATGACCGTAATGCGCAAACCCTTTACCAAATACGCCTGCTGGCGGAGGTGGTTGACGACCTGAGTCCAGCTAAAGCGGATCTCTTTAAAGATCTCCGGGTCCGGCTCAAAGGTGATGATCGTACCGCGGAACTTTGTATTTCCGATCTTTTTTACACTTGCCTTTTTCTTTCCCTGTGAGTACTCCTGCACATGGATTCCGCCATCGCGGTGCACTTCTGCCCGCGTGTACATTGAGAGAGCATTCACCACTGATGCACCCACGCCGTGAAGACCTCCGGACACTTTGTATCCTTTACCTTCGAATTTACCTCCGGCATGGAGTGTCGTCATGATCGTCTCAAGTGCGGAGACTTTGGTCTTTGAGTGGACGTCGACCGGAATACCGCGGCCGTTATCTACCACGCGCACGCGGTTGTTTGGCAAGAGTGCCACTTCAATGCGATTAGCATGCCCGCCCATGGCCTCGTCGCGCGAGTTATCAAAAATCTCCCAGATAAGGTGATGGAGGCCTTCAACACCGGTCGAACCGATATACATTCCCGGACGCTTACGTACCGGCTCAAGCCCTTCAAGGACGACAATATCCTCTGCTCCATATCCGCTATCTTTTTCGGTCGATTTTGCCATGTGTTTATGAGAAAAAGGCCCTAAAGGGGGTCTTTTTATACAAGTACTAGTATATCAAATTTTTGGGTCGCACACCACCCTCTACAAGGCCTCAAACACCGCCAATTTGCGCCAAAACCGCTTGAAGCGGTCCAAAGTGACGAACTGACCCTTTCCCTCTTTTTCTGTGTACGCATCCGGGTCGTGATAGTAGAGCCCCTTGACCACCCCTTCCTCGATCTCAAAACCGACCACGAGCACCAGATGGGGCTTGGTAGCATCGTCAAACCCTTTTGCCGCAGACACAAGAACGGTTCTCCCCTCCTCAACCGCAGCAACGATCTCGTTTACACCCACATCAAGAAGCTGCGCGCCGTTCTCGCCCTCTCCTTTGAATTCTTTCCGCATGAGCGCAACTCCGTGCTGTGCAGCAAGCTTCACCAGACCATCGTGGACCCAGCCAATAGTATCGCGGTAGGCGCCGATTGCTCTCCCTTCTTCAATGAGTGCGTCGAGAGAGATCGCTGTGCCACGGTGCGCAAGGACCATCGCCACACACGCAACACCGCATGCACGCCACTGCCAATCTGCGTCAGTTACATTGACCCGCTGAGAATAGTACGGGACGTTCCAGATCATATTAGCGAACTTGAAATCCTTCTTGTGCGTTCAAGGTGTTCGTAATGCGGTCCATAATACCGTTCACCTCCTCGTCAGTGAGCGTTCGCTCCGGCGACTGGAACACCATACGGAATGCGTACGATACTTTTTCAACCTCGCCGGTCTCTTTATTCTTTTTTTCAAAACGGTCAAAGAGTGTTGGTCCCTGCACGCGAAGATCTCCCACTTCTTGCGTGATCAAATCCTTAAGACTCTCCTCTTCGACGTCTGCCGGAACAAACACGGCTATGTCGCGCGCAATGAATGGATATGCTGAAAATGTCTGGTAGCGGATAGGGGTGATCTGGAATGCAAGTGTCTCGCCATACGTATCGGGAGCATTGATCGCCGTGGCTAACTTTGTAAGATCCAGTTCGATCAATGAAACTGGAGGCGTATGCGGCTGTAGGTACGGCCCAATATCTGAAACTCCGAGAGCGTGCTCAATCGCCGCCTTTGCCTCAAGAAAAAGCTCCTGCACACGCGCCACGCTTTGTTTTCCGCCACCCAGCACGTCAATGCCGATCCCGAGCGCAATGTGTTCTCCTTCAACGCTTGGGAATACGCCCCCAATCTCAAAGATTTTCACCTCGGAAAGCCCGAGGAGCGGCGCATTGCGCGCATTAAGGGTAAGTGCCTCGGAGAGCCCGCGCACAAGATTTTTGCGCAAATGGCTCTTGTCTGACGCAAATGGATTTGCAAGTGCGACTGGTCCTTCGCTGGAGAACGCGTAGGTCTGCGCCTCGGAGAAGCCAATGTTCGCGAGGGCACTGCGAATCGCCTGCGCGCAATAAAATTCACGGTGCACGGTAGGAGAAAATTCTGTGGTCGGAAGTGCGCGGGGAGAGATCTTTTCGTACCCATAGATACGCCCAATTTCCTCCGCAAGATTTTCTTTCGTTTGGATATCCAATCGTTCTCTAGGTACCGTTACCGCAAGGCGCGCTTCAGGTGCGGCCATTCTTCGAAACCCGACCACCGTTTTGAACTGTGTGCTTGTCGCAAGATCTTCCACGACCACCGCCCCCTTCGCACGTGTTGCATGAGCGACCTTGCCATCGCCTAAGTACACCCCCACATGGTCAACACCCTCTGGAATCTTTGCTCCCGGAATATACTCAATACTCTCGTAGTAGATCGTCCCAACACCGGTATTCGAAAATACGAGATCCCCCGGCAATGCCTCCTGCTCCGAGATCTTTTTACCAAAAACATACTGATCAACCGTCCTGCGCGGAATCGTAATGCCCGCTTCTGCGAAAAGGTGCACCGTGAACGACGAGCAATCAAAAGCGCGCGGCGCATCATACGAAACACTGGCACCATAGTGATACGGCACACCCACGAACTCCTGCGCTCGGACTGAAACCTTTTTGAGTGGGTCCGCGACCTGCTCAACAGAAAATCCTTCCCGCTCAAGAAGCGCTTGAATCTCTGGTTCCGTAATGTCCGTACCGAGTATCGCATTTGCTTCACGCGCCGAAATGCCGGTTCGATACGGCGCGTGCGCGCGCGGGTACGCATCAGCACGGTCAGTCACCTCACCGCCGGCAATTTCAAGAATAAGCCCCGTGAGGCGATCCATTGCCTCCGCGGCGAGCTCCGATGTGATACCGTTCTCAAAACGCTTTGAGGCATCCGTGCGAATCCCTACACGCTGAGAAGTTTTGCGAACGCGCGTCCCGTTAAAATTTGCTGCTTCAAGTAGTATGTCGGTCGTCTGTGCATCCACCTCTGCATGCTTCCCGCCTTTTACTCCCGCAAGCGCAAGCACGTGATCACCTGAAGCAATAACGAGCATGTTCGGGTCGAGCGCAATCTCCTTTCCATCAAGCGTCGTGATCGTTTCCCCCTCACGTGCATTGCGCACATTGATCGCAATAGTTCCGGAAGTACCCATGAGTTTATGCGCGTCAAACGCATGGAGTGGCTGCCCCACATCGAGCATGACAAAGTTAGTCGCATCAACAATGTTATTGATGCTCCGCTGACCGAGCGCTTCAAGCCGCTCTTTGATCCACGCAGGCGAAGGACCAACCTTCACCCCGGCAATACGTGCTCCAACGTACCGAGACACGTCCGTTCCGTCTTCAGTAGTGATCTGGAGCGCATCTCCCTCCACTTCCCATGACACCCCTGCACGCAGATCTTTTATGGGCAGATTAAGGATCGCACCGATCTCGCGCGCCATGCCACGATGTGAGAGACAGTCGTGCGCGCGGTCAGGCAGGACTTTGATGTCGAGCACTGTGTCGCCAGCAACCGCTTCAACCGACTCCACTTCAAATGCGTGAAAAATGATCGCGAGAGAAAGCTCCTCTGGAGACGGGAGCGGTTTTTCAAAATATTCGGAAAGCCAACGGTATGAAAAAAGCATATTAGAATTGATTCACCACACGAAGGTCGCCTGAGTAGAGCAGGCGCACATCGTCGATCCCCCATTTGAGCATCGCGAGACGGTCGACGCCTCCGCCAAACGCAAATCCGCGATACACGTTCGGATCGATACCTCCGTGCGAGAGCACATTCGGATGCACCATACCCGCACCCATCACTTCAATGAAGCCGGAACCTTTACACACATTACAGCCGGAACCTTTACATTTAAAACAGGTCACATCCACTTCAACTCCCGGCTCCACGAAAGGAAAGAAACTTGGGCGAAGCCGGATCGCCGTATCCTCGCCATACAATTTTTTAAAGAACCGATCAAGCGTCCCTTTCAAGTGCGCAAGCGAAATATCTTTGCCGACCACCAACCCTTCAAGCTGGTGGAATTGCGCTTCATGCGTTGCGTCGGTCGCTTCATTGCGAAATACTTTTCCGGGTACCACGATCGCAAACGGCGGCTCGTGCGTTTTCATATACCGTATCTGCACCGGTGAGGTGTGGGTACGGAGCACAGTCTCGGGAACCCCCTTGATCCAAAAGGTGTCCTGCATGTCGCGCGAAGGGTGGTCCTTGGGAACATTGAGTGCGTCAAAGTTGTGGTATTCAGACTCAATCTCCGGACCCTGCGCAACTTCAAAACCCATCTCGACAAAAAGCGAGACGGCTTCACGGAGCACGAGGGTTATAGGATGGAGATGCCCTTTCGGCGCTTGTGGTTCCATATGGGCATTATACTGCGTAGCGAGACAGACGCAAAAATACTTCCTTTCAGGAGCCGCCTCTCGGGCTTGAACCGAGGACCTACGGTTTACAAAACCGTTGCTCTACCAACTGAGCTAAGGCGGCAGGTAACTTTTAATCTTTATACACTAAACACGTTTTGTATCCAATCCCTGGGCCTACCAAGACAGCTAGACCGGCAGGTGATTCTAAATTATATACACTATAACTATTTCTGTCTCCACTCCTGAGCCTACCAAGACAGCTGATACGGCAGATAACTTTATCTTGATGGCGTGCTATTTAAGAACCCGCCCTCTTGCTTCACTACGCGATTCCTTCTTGTGTCGTGCGATGTCCTTAAGATACACAGATGCGTTCTCAGGCGCAAGCGGGGTGCGCGCCCTTCCCCTCACAAGATCCGTGACTGAAGAGAGGCGGTGCTGGAGACGAGACTGAACATGAGTAAGTCCTCGAATCACCTTCCGCAGAAAAGCCACACCAAACGCAAGTATGTGCTCGTGTGCGAGGAGCATAAGCTGTCGACCGATCTTCTGACTGATCCGGTAGTATTCTGCGGCTTTTATCGAAAACTCTCGATAGAAACGATACTGGAGCGGTGTGTGGTGTGTTGCTCCCGCAAGCGCCCAGACTTTAAACCCCAACATGAGGGAGATTCCCCCAAGAGAAGTAAAGAACAGCGTTGTGAAGAGAGTCGTCATTGCGTGATTACTCCGAAACCGCGAAGCGCACGATCCGGCGAACCTCAATACGTTCCCCGAACTTCTGAGTAGCCGCATCGATTACTTCTTTTACGGTGCGTGAATCATCTTTGACGAACAACTGCGCAAGGAGTGTTTGCTCGCCAAAATAGGTGTCCACTTTCCCTTTCAACATTTTCTCTTGAATGTCAGCTGGCTTGCCTGACTCCTCTACTTCTTTGCGGAATAGATCCAGAACCTTGGCGCGATCTTCATCAGTAATATCCTTCTCGCCTATGTAGCGCGGGTGCATCGCTGTTGCATGCATTGCAATGTCATACGCAAGCGCTTTGTATTCATCATTTTTTGCCACGAAATCAGTTTCGCATGAGAGCTCTATCATCGTGCCGAGAGCGTGATTATTGTGCACGTATGCACTCACCACACCTGCCCTAAGCTCGCGGTCAGCCTTCTTTGAAGCTGACTCTGCTCCCTTCTTGCGCAAGATCAAAAGCGCCTTTTCCTGATCGCCCTGTGCTTCTTCGAGCGCCTTCTTGCACTGCATGACCGAGATACCGGTCATGTCGCGCAATGCCTTGATTTCATCCATCGTTGCCATAATGAGTTTTTATTATATCAAAAAAACAACCCTGCAAAAACCCCTCCGCATTTCCTTATCTTGCTTAGCTTTTTGTCACCGTCTTCCCTTCTTTCCACGCAGCCGCGATCTCGCTCAAGAAAAAAGCGATGCTTGACGCAGAGGCGTCGTTTGCAGGGATCGGGTATTCGATCTTTCCAAAGTCGCAGTCAGAGCTTGAGAGGCTCATGACCGGAATCTTCATCCCGCGCGCCTCGGCAACCGCAATGTGCTCTTTCTTCGCATCAATGACAAAGAGTGCCGCCGGAAGTTCCTTCATCACCGCAAGACCCGCAAAGTGCTTCTCGAGACGCTCGATCTCGCGATCAATGAGCAAGCGCTCCTTTTTGGTGTACTTGTCGAGCATTCCGCTCCCCCGCTTCTCTACGAGGTCTTCCATGTGCGCAATACGCTTCTTGATCTGAGAAAAGTTGCTGAGCGTACCGCCGAGCCAGCGATTCACTACGTACGGCATCTCGATCGATGACGCGGTATCAATAACTGCTCCCCGTCCCTCATTCTTGGTCCCCACGAAGAGCACCTTCTTGCCGGTGCGAGAAAGCGTGCGAATCACTTCTTTCGCCTCCTCAAGCTGGGCCTTGGTTTTTTCGAGATCAATGATCTCGATGCCGTTCTTGGCACCAAACACAAAATTCTTTGCAGTGGGGTGCCTACGTGAACGAGAAAGACCGAAGTGGGCTCCGGCTTCAAACATTCGCTCGATAAACACCGTATCAGTGGTATTGCTCATATATATTGGGGGAAGTTTATCAGAAAGTACTCTATTGCGCAACCCCCCCTACAAGAAAACACCCACGAGCTTTACGGCTCATGGGTGTTTTCTTGCTTCTAGAACCTAGAGACTCTTACGAGTCCTACCGTTCCTTGATTCTCAAGATATTAAATTCACTTACATCGTTCGGACCCTCACACCCTGTGTCTCTGGGATATGTCCCTCCTGCTGGATTGGGCGTAAGCCCGATATCAACCATTCCATCACTATCATTATCGATGCCGTCCGCGCATTGAAGAGCCTCTGGAGCAGCTCCTTGAGTTTCATTTTGATCGAACGGATTGTAGGGATTGGCGAGGTCGTCGCCGGTATGACAATTGGGGTCAGCTGCGTCGGGAAGATTATCCTCGAGGTCGCTGTTGTCGACTCCATCCGAACATTCAGGATTGTTTTCAGTCGTATCAAGATAACTTGAACATCCAACATCCTGCCCGTAATCGATCCGGCCATCAGGGGGAACATCGTTGTCGACACCATCGCTACACGCCGGCAAGATACGATTTTCATCGTCGATCAGTGGATCGTAGGTTGCATCGCCATCACCTGCGTCGCCATCAATATGACAACTGTCATCATCAATATCCTTAACCACGTCGCCATCGTTATCGATATGGTCACTACACTGTGGATAACGATCAAACGCAAGACAGATCGGCTTCACGCTGCTTGAATCGCTTGTATCTTGATTTGGATTTGCATGGCTTATCGACACCGAGGTGATCCCATTGATCCTCATCTCGGTCACAAGAAGCGTCTCGTTGAGACTCGTATAGTCACGTAGGTCGTCAGTTGATTTTGAAACAGAAATGGTGTCACCTAAATTGTTGAGTACGGCAATCTTCCATTGTTCACCGAGCTGAGGGAATGCACCCGCCTCGACGTGATTATCAAATGATAATGCAGTGATGTCGTAGTCGCTATCCGTCGTAACGCCTGTTACCGAAAATGGTCCCGACGTATCTGAACACCCCGAATCTGCAATTGAGCAGATTTTTCCTCCATTTACTGGCGTTAGTATTGGACTCACCACGCGGATCTTTCCTGCGGGGATCGGTGTTGTAAATGAGCATTCAGACAAGACGGGATTGTTGCTGGTCCGTGATTCGACGACCCAGCGAGTGTCGGTGCCCGTAGCACCCTCTGTTCCCCCGAGAAACACTTCCCCGCCTTCATACGCAATAGCCGAAATATACTCACCACTTCCATAATTCTCTGCAACGACACCCCCTGTGCCAAATGAATCAGGGCCAACATCGCCTGTCTCCCCGTCTCGCTTTTCAATCCTCCATCCATTTGAGCCGATGTCCCTCCCCGCAACATACACATGCTCTGGATCAGCGGCAACACTCAAGATCTCGCCTTCCGGCATGCTGACACCACCGTTCTTTACCCATACTGGCGCTCCGCTACTTTTGCTAAATTTGCGAACGCTCCAGTGCGCTGTATCAGCCCATCCGGAATCATACCCGCCCACAAAAACTCCCGAATCATTAACCGAGATCGCCGTTATAACGTCGTCCGCAGTTGCGCTAAAATCAACATCAATGCCTCCTGCCCACTCGCGCCCAAAATCGCTCTTGCGGATCTTTTCCAGATGCCACATTTTGTTTGTACCATCGAGTTTATACCCACCAACATAGAGATAGTCGTCATCTTGCGACATCGCATATGCGCGTCCGGTAACATCCGGAGAGAGTGACACGGCTCGAATTGGAGTGCTGCAGGCGCACGATGGATTTACCTGGTGGATGACCCATGCCCCCGTATTCTCGTCATTTCCTGCTACGTAAAAATTGGTATCGTTGTTTATGGCATCATATTCACCAAGAGCCGTGTAGTAATGTATTCCGGGGTCGCTTACGTAGTTGCCAATCACTGATCCTGTCCCAGTCGAAAATTTGGTGATCTCAGACCTGTTATCGTTCTCATTAAAACTTATCAGAAGCACATACTTTTTGTTTGAAGGACTTGTCGTTGTCGCGAGGCTCGCCACGGTCGCATGAAGTACTTCATCCTCTCCCAACGTCCCAAAATTATATGCTCCGGAGGGAGTTCCATCCGATCTGTTTCTCCTATCAACATATATATCCCGTGGCGCCCCTGGTGCAACACTCTCCTCTTTTGTTCCGGCCACAAATATTTTACTTGTGGCATTTGGCGAGAATGCAAAGCCGGTGAGACTATAACTCACATCCGTTTCTGCTGTGTACTCGGGTCCCCAGTTTAAAGTGCCGGCGGCACTTGCCGTGAACGGCGCAACAAAAAATGAGAGTGCCATGGCGCCTGCGGTAATTCCTGAAAGAAAACGGCGTGTGGTTTTTTGGTATGTCATGATGCGGTGATTACGATTGTGATTCAAAAGTGATGGCCCCAAATTCGCTGACCCCGGGCGCATTGACATCTTGATCGAGCACAATGATCGCCGACATTCCTGAAGAAATCTCTTCTCGCGCTACCCCTTCGAGGGTTGTACTCTTTGAGATCCGTACGGAATATTTTCGCTCAATGAAAGGAACGGTGTACGATCCACTCAAATCCATCGTTCTGAGTTTATCTTCATCGGGGATCGCAGTACGTACGACAATAACCGTGTCTTCATCTTGATTCTCCACGCTCTCTACAACGGCGTCTAACGTCCTACGGTCTCTTAAGATCTGCGCGACCGTATCCTCACGGGGATCAAAGAAAGCGATCGAGAGTGCCGTAAGTGAATCCTTCTCGTAGATCAATTCTTTAGTGTTGATCGCGACCTGATCGCCCGATACAATATCCGCAACCACCTTTCCTGAAAAGACCGTGTTCTCGTCAAAACTCACCATGTACACCTTCTCGATGAACTGAACGTCCTCTGGTTCAATGTAGCGCAGAGACCCCGAGGAAATGTCCTTAATGTTTGCCCGAACAACGAGCGTTCCCGTGTCCCCCTCCGCTGTGATACTTTCTACAAACCCCGCGAGGTATTGCGACTTTTTGAGCACCTCCTTGTCCGTAAGCACTCCTTTTGGATCAGGTGGCATCTGTTCATTACGCATGACCACGACTCCTACCAGTACGGTCGCTACGAGCAAAAAAGCAGCACTCGCTCTTATTTTTTTCTTGCGTGCGGATTGCACTTCATTCTCTGTCGTGTCCATAGTAACGGGAGGGATTATTTCTACGCTCTTATAAAAATGACATGCGCTGCTTTGTGTGGCGGAGGCCACCAAAAGACCACGCTCTTTCCCTTAGTATAGCGTGCGCGGATATAAACAACCACCAAAACTGTGGAAATCTCGACGTTTACCAAAACCCTGCCGGTCGAGTGTTTTTAAGCTTCTCCCTCATCGTCTTCTCCTTCGGAGAGTGTGCCGGCGAGGGCGGCACTTTGGATCGCCTTCACGATCGGATCAAGGTACCCCGCAAAGATCTTTTGAATGTTGCTCCAGGATTCCTTGATTCGATGGTCAGTGATCCGGTCTTGCAAGATATTGTAAGTGCGAATCTTCTCCGAGCGATCGCCGGTGCCGATCTGCTTGCGACGCTCTGAAGAAAGTGTCTTCGCTTCCTGCTCCCGCTGCGCTTCTTCAACTTTTGCGCCAAGGATCGAAAGTGCTTTCTCGCGGTTCTTGAGTTGACTTCGCTCGCTCTGACAGCGCACCACAGCACCCGTTGGTTTATGGGTCACACGCACCGCGGTCTCAACCTTGTTCACGTTCTGTCCACCGGCACCACCGGAACGTGAGAATTCAAATTCTAGGTCTGCAGGGTTGATTTCAAACTTGATCACATCGCGCACGGGCAAGATCGCTACCGACGCGGTCGACGTGTGTACGCGGCCCGACTTCTCTGTGGCGGGGATGCGCTGGATCCGGTGCACGCCGGTCTCATAGCGGAGCGCATCATACACATCGCGTCCTTCGATCTCAAAGGACGCCTCTTTGTATCCTCCCAACTCAGAACGTGACTCATCGATTGTGGAAAATTTCCATCCGCGAAGTACGGCGAACTTTTCATACATTTCCGCAAGGTCGAGTGCGAAGATCGCCGCCTCTTCTCCACCGGTACCTGCACGCACTTCAAGAATGATGCGGCGGGGGGTTTCTTCCTCAACTTTCGCAACCCGAGCGATCTCTTCCATTTGGGCATAAAGTGCATCTTTTTGCGCCTTGATCGAAATGCGGTCAGCTTCAGCAAGTTCCTGCATCGCGGGATCTTGCGCAATAAGCTCCGCAAGGTTCTCCTCCTCGCGGGTCAGACGATCATACTCTTGTGCCAGATAACTGGTACGATTGTTCTTACGAAATTCTTCGATCTTCGATTCAGTCATACGTAGTAGTAAGTATACACGGAAAAAGCGCCCCGACTCATCGGGGCGCTTTTTGACGTTACTTCTTCTTTGACGTGCCCGTTGCTGCCGCAGCGGTGCGTTTCTTAAAGCGTTCCACGCGTCCGCCTGTGTCCATAACCCTCTCCTCGCCGGTAAAGAACGGGTGGCAAGCGCTGCACACTTCTACGCGGATCTTCTCGAGCGTAGAACCTACAGTAAACTTATTTCCGCATGCGCACTCAACGGCCGCTTTTGCGTGGTATTTCGGATGAATATCGGTCTTCATAGTCCCCGTACAGTACCAGATTCCTAGTTTCCTTGCAAGGTGTCGATCATTCCCTGGTATTTTGCCGCGAGGGCAATAACGTCATCGCCATAGAACGCATAGGCGGGTTTTTTCGCATTTGCACACCCAGCCAAATAACAGAGCGCTGCAAATCGTTCAGCCTCAGGAGTTTTCTTCCACGCACCGTTGTCGCTCAGTAAAAGACCTGATGCCATAAATGCATCTTGAGGGTTCCATGGACTCGGAGGAGTATTGCCCGTGAGCGCTCCAATGCGATCTTTGGCCTGGTTATATTCCCAGGGTCCGCTCCACGTCCCGTCGGCATTCTTGCCACACCGCCCACTTGAAGTATTGATATACCCGGCATAGCACACCCATGTCGAAGGAATGAACTGAGCGGGGCCCATTGCTCCGCCATATCCATACCATGGCTTTTTTGAGACCGGCATCGCATCCGGGTCAAGACCGAGACTGGCGACCAGTTGTCCGAATATGGGTTGATCGCGCGTTGGATGCATATCAACTTTCCAATTCCCCGTCCCGACGTTCTCTCCAAGGTTCGATTCTTCTGCAATAATACCGAGCAAGAATGCTGGTCGAACACCCGTCTTTTCTGCAACCACATTCGCATATTCAAGCGCCTTACCAAACGGGATCGCGGCGCCTCCCCGTAGCGAGAAAAGTTCTGCGCGGATCGCCGCTGCGCCTTTTTCTTTGTCTTTGATCACTTTTTGGTACTCTTGCTCTTTCCCTTTTGAAAGCTTTAGAATGCGTTTTTTTTCTGCTTCAGCTTGTTCGATGCGCTTGCGCTCAAGCACCTGCGCCTCGCGTAACGTACTCTCCTCTTTCTTTTTCTCTTCAAGCTCTACTTTCTCGACTTCAGTGTCACGCTTCACGTCTTTGACCACCGTGATCGAATCTGCCACCGATTCATGGATGCTCTGAAACGAATCGACATCAGAAAAAAACTCCGAGATCGACTCGCCTCCCAGCATGACCTCGACCAAACTGTACGTGTCGATCTGGTCGGTCTTTCGAATGAGCTGTGCCAGTGATGCACGCTCGCGCTCCATTTTGTCAGAAAGCTTTGTGATCGTCTTTCCTTTCCCGCCAATATCATCAGAAAGTTTCTCAATCGTGAGTGTGCGCGCTTTGATCGAAAGCTGTGCTTTTGAAATTTGAGCATTCAGGATCGCCACATCGCGTTCGAGCGACACTGATTCTTTTTGTTTTTCCGCAAGGATCGTTTTTTGCGCATTAATATCCTGCTCGATTTTCTTGAGTTCCGCCTCGAGCTGTGTACGGCGAGACGACACAATGTCTCCAGACTCTTGCGCAAACAAAGGAACCGCGACGCCACTGAGTGCGCTTACTAATACCACCGTTAGAACGGTGCCCCGAATGAGAGTTGGTCGATGGAGTAATTTCATGATTCCCTTAAGGATAGCAGACGGTCAACCTATGCTCAAGGTTACCGAAAACCTCTTCCATGAAAAAAGCACCCGAGGGGGTGCTTTTTTCATGGAAAAACTTGCAATAGAAGCGCTAAGCAGCAGCCTCTTCTTCCTCTTTCTTTCCCTTCTTTTCAACCTCAATCGCTGAGAGGTCAACAGGGGCTGTCTCTTCTTCTTTTTCTTCAACAGCACGCGCGATCGAAGCAACAACTTCTTCAGCGTCAGCAACGGCAGTGACTCCGGAAGGAAGCTTGATGTCTTGAACGAGGATCTGGCTGTCAAAATCAACGAGCGAAGATACATCCACCGTGAGGCTGTGCGGAAGTTTGTCAGGAGTTGATTTGACCTCGATCTCGTGGAGAACCTTTACCAAAATACCGCCAAGCTCCTTGACCGCCGGTGCAACACCTTCAAACTCAACCGGAATATGCACTGAGACTTCCTTACCTGCCTCCACTGCATAGAAGTCGATGTGGAGTGGTGTTCCTTTCACTGAGTGGAACTGAACATCATGAATAAGCGTATTCACTTTTCCTTTAGGGGTCTCGAGCACAACCACTGACGACTCTCCTGCATCTTTCCATACCTTACGGAAAGCGCTTTCGAGAACCATTACGTGTGTCGCAGAAACTTTTGGACCATAGTACACCGCAGGAACATACCCCTCCTTGCGGACGGAATCAACTCCTTTAGCAATGTCTCGGTCAAGCACAGTAAGCGTAATCATCTGGGGATTATATCTGATATAGAGATTTTGTCAAAACATCCCGCACGTGCGGGATGTTTTGATTATATTTTTTCCTCAAAGATCCTACACCACCCCCCTCTGCAACAACAGCGTCAGCTGTTGTAAGAGGAGCTTCACCTGCTCTTGCAGTAGTCTGATCTGCTCTAGGATGAGGGCGCGTTTCTCCGGGGTAAGGCCTGATGCGGTAGGTGGGGTTGTGGTGGTACCTGCGTAGAGGGTGTTGAGTTGTGCGCGGGTGGAAGGACCGACGGCACCGTAGCCGGTGGTGG
>Ga0208375_1000924_pt1 | contig 36623 bp, 40 predicted proteins | sample RifOxyD1_FD_184038 | JGI IMG/M metagenome (GOLD analysis project Ga0208375, IMG submission 184038) | Soil microbial communities from Rifle, Colorado - Rifle Oxygen_injection D1 (SPAdes) | ecosystem: Environmental > Terrestrial > Deep subsurface > Rock core/Sediment | place: Rifle, Colorado... | reverse complement strand
GTATTACCAGACCAATAATGAACTGGTTAAACTTACTCTTAATACTGGCTGATTTAATTGATTTGTTTATCATAAACATATTAACTAAAAAGTAAGCTAGGAAAACAATTGATGGCAGGTTAACAAGATAGTTAGCTAACTCACCAGACCTAAAAAACCAGCCCTGATTAGGCGCGTAACTAACAGTAATATCAACTGTAAGGAAAGCAATAAGCCATAACATCAGATGAGAAAAACCCCAAATATACTCAAATTTCTTAACACCCCTAAAACTAAGCCCTGTAAAAACAAGCAGTAGCAAAGCAACAGCAAGTGATAAACTGCTAATTGAACCAACAGTGAATAATAACAAGTAATCGGGCGAGCCAGCAAACTTTGAAGTTGAATTAACCGTTAAATCAGGACCAAAAAAAGCTATAACCAATCTGGTGACTAAAAAGAACATAACAGCCAGTAAAAAAATCATGAAGTGAAACTGTGGCAGGTTATCAGAAATATTATTACGGCTCTTTTTGAAACTAACAAAAAAGCGCGCCAAGAGATAACCAATCAAAGCTATAGCAAAGATTAAGGAGACAACAGAATAGGATAGCATAATACTAACAAAAGGCTATAGAACATTATAAAACTAATCAATAAATTCCTTAATGAACACACAAATACTTAAATCATCAATTGTTAAAAACCAATGTGGATATCAAAAAAGGAATTAAGGTTAAGATAGGCGGTTTAATGTATAAACCAATAATACAACAAAATATCAATGATTTTAATAACTGGTTAATGAGCCCTAACATCAACAAAGATGAATTAATTAAGCACCAAACTGAAAAAATAAGGGTCTTATGCAAAGAAGCATGCGAACACACCAAATATTACAAGCAGTATATAGATAATCCTGAAAGCATAAAGACACTTGATGACTTTGTTAAAAAGATTCCAGAGACAACCAGAAAAATAACGGATAATGAAATAAATAACATGATTCTTAACAATCGCGACGGACCACGATTTGAGGTTTACACTTCAGGAAGCACTGGCAAGAAATTAATACTTCCAAGAACGGTTCACGATGGATTTTTGTCACTAACTGTTGGAAGGATTTTTAGCCAGTTAGGTTTAAACGCAAATGCCAATTACAAGTTTATATTCCCAAAAGAATCATCAACTTGGAATACAGAAGTGGGACTTAGGATGTTTTACCCAAATCTAAGACTAATGACACCAGAGAATTTAGAATTAATGCTTACACAAAAGAAATTTGAAGAGCTATCAAAAATTGATGGCGTGTTTACTTATACAAGATTACTAGCTGGTATAGCTAACAGACATGAAGATGAAATGAAATATTTTAAACCAAAAGGAGCGATATTCTCAGGTGAGATAATGAATAACGAAACATTAAACGCATACAAAAACAAGTTGCCCAACACAAGAGTGCTAAACACTTATTCAAGCATAGAACTCGGGTGGATGACACAGCAATGCCCTGAAGGCAGAATGCATGTTATGGAAGACTTATACTTACCTGAAGTTGTTAACAAAAGAAATAATGATATTGGCGCGTTTTACTGCACATTTTTAAGACCGCTAACAGCAATGCTATTACGATACGAGACTGGCGACTTAGTTAAAGAAATACGTGACTGCCCCTGCGGTTACACTGGAATGGGTATAGAAATCGTCAGCCGTTCAAAAGATGAAGAATTAAGCAAACACCTGACAAAAAACCATATAATGGATTCAATTGACGCTTCTAAACTAGCTGGAAAATACCTGTTAACAGAGCATGTAGGCATTGAAACACAAATGTTAGAAGATAAAACTATGTTTACAATACTAATTGAAGAGAATCAGACAATAAATAAAACAATTGAAGAAATGATAGAAAATGAAATATACAGCAAGTTAAGACAAAGAGAAACCGGCGGGCTAGGTGGGGAGATTTACGGCGGTTTAGGCATATGGGACTTTAAGATAAAGATAATGCCAAAAAACAGCATTGAAGGAATGCCTGGAAAAGTAAAGATAATCTATAAATAACTAAATTTAAATAAAGCTAAAATCTCCTAATAGGATATGATTGACCCTTATACACCAATGCTTAACATATCATTAAAAGTAATTTATCTTATCCCATTTCTGGTTTTCTATCTTTTAACACAAAGAATTAACAAAGTTATAACAAAAAAAGGATTTAACCTGCTTAAAGCAGGGTTAATACTGACTATTGCAAACATTGCCATTTTAACAGTGACAAATTTACTGATAGCAGATCAGACATTGCCATTTAACCAACTTGATGATCTTAATTTATACCAGACAATAATTAATGCACCATTGTTAGTTGGTTATTTCCTGCTGTTTAAGGGGATGCAAAAGTTATCAAAGAACACAAAAGAGGATAATGCACCATCAATTTACTCATCATTACTAATAGTATTATTAAGCGTGATAATAATAGTAATATTAAAAGACCAAGCAATGCTTGCATTAAACCTAATAACATACTATTATGCAATGATTTATCTTTGCGCAAGTTTTATTATTGCGTATAAAAGCCTTAAAGGGATAAAAGAAAAGTACTCAGTTCTAGTGCTAATAGGCGCTTTCTTAATAATACTTGATCCATTAATATACACCCACTTATATGTTAACATTCTAAAAAGCACTGATTTTGACACAGTTCAATTATTCTTAAACAGCCGAGTTTATGTTTACCTAGGGGGGCTTATTGGTTCCACTTTAGTGTTAATACCAAATATATTGTTCTTGAACAAATTAAGAAAAAGCCATATATTAGCTAAGAGCGAAAATGACACAATAGTTGAACACACAATTAAGGAATTGCTAAATGAGACTCAAAAAGTATACGGCGAAGCAGCAATGAATCTATTTGATAACACCTGCGAATCATACTACCAGGAAGAGAAAAAATTCGTCGACAGCTCGCCAGAACTAAACCTAAGAAACCTAGACAGCATTGAACAAAAAAAATTCTTTAACAAACTATTAAGAGTTTACTTTAAAATAATACCAACAGACCTAGGCGAGAAAATACTTGAAAAAATAGCAGACAATAGAAATTCAAAACTAATAAATGACGCAATACCAAATGAGATAGCAATACTAGAAAGAATAGAACCAGACGAACAGTTAATAAAAAAAATCAAGCAAAAATAACGAATATCAGGAACATTTAAATAAAAAAAGAGCTTAGGAAGTAATTAATGTACTTAAAACAAAAAATTGCCACATTCATGCTTAATAGGATACTAGGCATTAAAAGTGATTTTAGCAATTTAAAAGAAGTTGAAAAATACCAGGTTAAGAAGCTAAAAAAGAAGCTAAAAATAGCTTATACAACGCCTTACTGGCATGAAACACTAGACACTATCTGCAATGAAACAAACATCAATTTTGAAGAGCTAATAAATAATATTAACAGTATCAGTGATTTTCAAAAAATAGTACCTGAGACAACTAGGCAGGTTTTATCAGACAACGGCAGTAAAATGACCACTAAACCGCTTAGTGAACTAGTAGAAATGCACACATCAGGAACAAGCACTAATAAACCAGTTAGTGTTTACTCAACAAGCCTTGATATGGCATCAATGAGCCTAGCGATGAATAATATTTGCGTAAAAGGAGGACTTACCCAGTTTAGCCACATAATAGCATTATTTCCAAGAGAATCATCAATCTGGAATTCAGACGGCAAAGTGCAAAGAGTAATACCTAATATGGAATTTGTAGACTTAAATAAAGTTGATAATGAGGGCATTATCAAGCTACTGCAGGCAGATGGTATATACTCATACACCAACGTGTATATTGGGTTATTTAACAAATTTAGAGATGTAATAAACGATTACAAAAACAAAGGCGGAGAGATTAAACTAAAAGCGCTATTTGGCGGCGGAGACTTCTTAGCAAAAGGCGCAATTGATGAGATAAGAAACATTTTAGGAACTAACATAACAGAGTTTAACCCATTAATTAGCATTGAAGCGCCAGGAGTCTCTTACATGTGCAAAAAAGAGAATATTCATTTACCTAACGAGTTTTATTTTACTGAAATTAAACCATTAAGTGAGGACTATTACAAAACAAGAATTGAGAACTTATCCAGCTTAGCTAAATTTTATGAACTAACTGAACTAGAGGACTTGCTAAAAGAAGGCAGTAACTTAAGCAACATCTCAAAACAACTAAAAGAGTATTTAATAAAAAATAATAATGAACTAGCTTATGAAACAGAAACACTTACAGAGCTTATTGACAAAGGATTAAATAACAGAATAGGTGAGTTGTTGATTACTAATATTAACTCTAAAGGCATGCACTACTTTAGGTATCACACTGGTGATGTGGCTGAATTAGTTGACTGCGATTGCGGGGCGCTAGATAAGTCAATTAAAATGGTAGGCAGAGTGCAGTTAACAGAAGTACACAAAAGCATCAGGGTTGAAACAGTAATGAATATTGTTTACACATCAAACTCTTTTAAAACAGGAAAAATAAGCAGCCAGCCAGGACACATAAAAACATACATGGACGGCAGGACAAGAGTGATAGATGTATACCTAAAAAAGGGTGACTCACTAACAGCAAAAGAGGATGAATTAGTAATCCAGGAATTAAAAGACAGGATAAAAACATCAGATGAGTATGTACTAAAATTATATACAAGTGGAAACATAAAAAATTGGAAACTTAATTTTTACTTGGTGGATAAATTATCAACAAAGAATAAATGGCTTATTGAAAATAAGATAGGTGATAATTAATGGAGGAGTTTATCATTAGGGTGCTAGGCACATTACTAAAAGGAGTTTACCTGCTTCCATTACTAAACTTTGTAATATTATCAAGAAGACAAAATAAAATAGTAAATAACAGCGCATACAAATGGCTGTTAACAGGTTTAATTCTAGGCTTAGTTAATTTTTTCATACTGCTTTTAATAAACACACTCGCGTTTTTAGGCATACTAAATGAGAATACGGCTACCATTAACACAATGATGATTTACCAGACAATACCTAACGCATTCCTAATAGGCGCTTATGGATTTGCATTAATTGGAATGTTTAAAATAGCTAAAAAAGAAATAACAAGCGATAACATCCTAAGCATGTTTATTTACATGATACTAATAGCAAGCATAACATTCTTTACAGGAAAAAGCGTGTTATTCAATGTTAACATTACAACATACCTTATTTTTATATACCTGCTAATAAGCACTTTTATTGAAACAGGCTTATTTCTTAAAAAACACTTAAAACACTTTTACCTGATATTTATAGGTATACTTGTATTGCTAGCAGACCCGATAGTGTATATAATAATGTATAACAACATCTATGCAAATTATCCTAATTTTACAGGATTCTTTTATTATAGAAGTATACTATACATGGTAGGATTACTAGGTGTTACATTTGTCTTAATACCTAATATTTTGTTCTTAAACAAATTAAGGAAGAGCATTGAAATAAAAATGAACTCAAATGACACGATAGTTGAACACACAATTAAGGAATTGCTAAATGAGACTCAAAAAGTATACGGCGAAGCAGCAATGAATCTATTTGATAACACCTGCGAATCATACTACCAGGAAGAGAAAAAATTCGTTGACAGCTCGCCAGAACTAAACCTAAGAAACCTAGACAGCATTGAACAAAAAAAATTCTTTAACAAACTAATGAGAATATACTTTAAGATAATACCAATAGAATTAGGCGAGAAAATACTTGAAAAAATAGTTGACAATAGAAACTCAAAACTAATAAACGACGCAATACCAGACGAACTAGTAATACCAAAAAGAATAGAACCCGATAAAGTAAGTACTAAAAACTAAGCGTAATTAGCATTAAAAGCAACCCTAAAAATCTCTTTTAGATTACCAAAAACACTAGTAATATCACTTCGTTTTAAGATGCCTAAAACATTCATATAAGTCCAGCGCAGTCCAGTCTGGGCAAGCATAACCGCTTTATCACGGGCAAATAACAACATAAAAGAAGCAATAAAACAAGCACCAATACCCGGCAGTGGCGCCTTAAACTTATCCCAAAAACCAATTCGCGGCGAGAAAGTAAGCAAGTTCTTACCACATAAAACTTTGCCCTCGCGCTTAATAGCACTCCAAATAATACCCTTAGGGATTAACAGCCATGATAAAAAACGACTGTCACAAAAATTAAACTTCTTATTGCTAAACTCACGCTCATCAAATAAGAAAATACTCTTCTTAAAACCAATCAAATTAAGGAATTTAGACGCCTTCTCTTCAAGAAAATTATTAGAGTTAATAGATAATTCGTACTCGACTTTGGCTAGCCTGCTGATTAAATCTTTATTCTTATTTTTAACAACAACAATTAAATCAATATCACTATCCTTATTATTGTCGCCACGAGCGTAACTGCCAAAAACCATCATAGAGACCAAATTAGTTCCAACAGCTGTTTTAACTGCCTTTAATAACTTATTAGCATTAACCATAAAAAAGTGAATAATAACTTCTATTTAAAAAACTTACTCATTTATAGATTAACTAATAAGCTTTTAAAGCAGTGTATTTTTTCAAATAAAGACCATGAAAGCAGTTGAGATAATAGACTGGTTAAATGAAAAAATACCAATAAGCCTAGCTGAAAATTGGGATAATTCCGGACTGCAGTTAGGTAACGCTAACAAAGAAATAAAAAAACTAGGAGTCTGTTTTCAAGCAGATTTAGACACTATTAAAAAAGCAGTCAAAGCTGAAACAGACTTTTTAATCACACACCACCCGCTACTATCACCAACACATAACCCGCTAAAGAACATAATAAACGCTGATTACGAGATTTTTAGGTTATTAATGAATAATAATATAACAGTATTTTCTTGCCACACTAACTGGGACAAAGCTAAAGGAGGCATAATGGAAACTTATGCTAAACTACTAAAATTAAGTAATACCACAACAGACGGTTTTGTAACAACCGGTGATATACCTACAACAAAAACAAATGACTTAATTGAGGAACTAAAAAAAACACTAGGCATCAATAATATCAGAGTGTATGGTAATACCAGCATCATAAACAGGGTATCTTACAGCCCTGGAGCAGGCATTAATAAGGAAACAATAAACACTGCAATAAAACACAAAGCACAAGCACTAATCAGCGGGGACGCAAAAGACGGCATCACCAGATACGCAATTGACTCCGGATTATTGTTAATTGATGCAGGCCACTATGGCACAGAGCACCTAGGGATGAAAGAACTGGCTAAAAACATAAAAACAAGATTTAAGAGTCTTGAAGTAGTTTACATAGACAGCGAGGAATTATGAACATAGGCGTTTTTACCGACACATTTAAACCATGCACGAACGGCGTAGTTGACGCAGTATGGCGTGTATGCAAGGGATTTAAAAAAGAAGGCCACAACGTTCACTTATTTGCATTAAGCGATTCTGATGGTGAGGAAAAAATAGAAGGAATTTATGTTCACAAATTTAAAGGCAAACAATTCAAATTCTACCCGGACTTTCTAATAAGATACTCACTCCCGCTTAGAAGGATATTTAACATAATAAACAGGTACAGAATAGAAGTCATCCACAGCAATCTAAACCTAATAATGGGATTAAGCGCATTAATAGTGAGCAACAGGAAAAAAATACCACTAATAACAACATTCCACACACTTGTTCCTGAATTTATTGACTGCTTTTTAGGAAGCTTTGACAATGGAGGCAATAAACCAATGCTACTAAAATTACTGCAAGTAGTAAAAGTTGACAAGCCGTTAATATGGCTTGCAAGAAAATTCGTCTGGTACTGGATGCGCTACTTTAACACCAGTGAATGGCTGATAGCGCCAAGCAATTACACCAAAAAAATACTAGTAAGCCACGGCTTAAACGCCAAGAAAATAATAGTAGTCCCTAACCCCATTGATATCAAACTACAAAAGAATGTTAAAAAAGAAAGCAACTTAATACTGCACGTAGGCAGGTTAAGTCCTGAAAAAAGGGTTGACGTATTTATTAAATCACTAAAATACGTAAAACATAATTTTAAGGCAGTAATAACCAGTGACGGCCCGCTAAGAAAATATCTAGAAGAACTTGCTAAAAAAGAAGGCGTAGCTAAAAAAGTAAAATTTACTGGTTTTATTCCTAAAAAAGATTTAGATAATTATTACAGCAAGTCAGCAATATTTGTAAGTGCAGCCGAGTATGATACTTTTAATAACTGCGTTGCAGAAGCACTAGGGCATGGAACACCAGTAATAATAAGCAAGAACAGCGGGGCGACAGATTTTGTCAAGCATAACAAAAATGGCATAATAATAAACAATGACGACCCAATTGAATACGCAAAAAAAATCGACTGGATGTTATTTAACAATGAATTCAGGGAAACAGTTAATAAGGCAGGCGAAAAGATAAGAGCTTACACAGATATTAATGTAATAATAAAAAGCATTGAAGAATTATACAAAAACGCAACAAGAAGCAGTTTTTTTAAGAAACTAAAAGATTTTACAATTTATAGCATTGGAGCAATATTCTGTTACACAGTAATAATCGGCGGAAGCTTATTAGAAAGAAAATAATAACTACAATTCATCAACAGATTTATAATAACAATTCCTAGAACCTAACATAACTCTAAATGAGATTATATTAGCCTTGATAAACCATCTCAAAACACCCAGTTTATTTAAACGTCTGGCATCAAAAACGTAATGATAATCAGTAAACTTCCTATACACACCCTTACGGCTTGCTCTTACAACAAAATCATTATCTTCATTACCATCCATATCCGCCCTAAAACCGCAAACTGCATCAAATAATTTTTGTCAACAAAAATAAAAGCCCCAAAAGCAAAAGGCCAAAAACACGCTAAGAGCTTATGAACAAAATTAATATAAGCAAAAATTAAACGAGGCGTTAAACCAGAAAGCCTTACGCGCATATTAACTGTGCCACACATTGGACGCTTAGACTCTTTCATACGCGTGTACATAGCAGTAATTACATCATTTTCAATAATAGTGTCAGCATCAATAAAAAACAAATAATCACCACTGGCAACTTTAACACCCTTATTACGGGCAAAGCCAATGCCCCGCTTTTTAAGAACAACAACCTTATTTACTAACTTACGGGCAATAGATACAGTGTTATCAATACTGCCGCCATCAACAACAATTAACTCATAATCACGCTTAGAAATTGAAGTATGTTTCTTAATTGAATTAATCAGTCTAGGCAGGTAATCTTTTTCGTTAAGAGTTGGTATTATGATTGAAATCTTCATTAAAAAATACTAATTAGATTGATATTAAATAATGTTATAACAACCTTAAAAGAGAAATTGATTTCTTTGGATTTAAAATAGAGAACTTAACAACATTAAACAAATTACACATAACCGCACTAACACCCCTTGTGCACCCATAAAAACAAGGTGTGCTAAGATAACAATTCCTAACTCTTGCCTTATCTAGCTTAGGCCAAATATCCCTAATGGAGTTCTTTCTTAAATCAAACTCACTGCTTAGCTCAATACAAGGGGCAATTCTTCCACACTCATCAATCATAATAGAATACCGTAGCGCATCACAAGGCTTAGTGTAACCACCACTAAGATACTTTATCGTTTCATCAGCGATTAACTTAACAAAAAAGTCTTTACGCTCACGTGCCTTAACTGATAACTTCCTAAAAGAAACTAGGACTGCATTTTTATTTTTAAAAACAAGAGACTCATCTTTAGCGCTAGCCTTGCAAACAGAGTAATTATAAGGAAAGACTGTAAAAGAAAAACCATTAACAATGGCAAAATCATAAAGACTTACTAGTTCATCAGCGTTTAACTCACTGATAGTTGAGTTAATTGACCAATAACCTTTACGTGGCAATTTTGAAGCGAAAAGCAGGTTTTTCTTAACAACATTAAACGCGTCAATACCCCTGATTTTTTTGTAACAAAGAGGCTTAAGTGTGTCAAGGCTAACTGTAACATTGCAGTTTAATTTTGATAAAGCCAACGCGTTAAACTTAGTTAGCAATAAACCGTTAGTTATCAAACAAGGCTTTAAGCCAATACTATCAATTAAACTGATAATTTCAAAAAGATCATCTCTTAAAAAAGGTTCACCACCCTGGATAAATACTTGTTTTATGCCAAAGGACTTTAAGTCAGTAAATATTTTTTCTACCTGCTTAATAGTTAATTCATCAGAAACCTTACTAGGGCGCTTCCAGAGACTGCACATATTGCATTTTGAATTGCAGCGCTTAGTTACATCAAAAACAACCACTATGGGCCTTTTAAACAAAAAATTACTAATCATTAGAATAGGGTTAATAATTTTGAGTTATTATAAGTTTTTAGGAATAAACATAAATTGTTACTAATAAAACAGGACGCTTCAGTTTAGGCATTTTGTAAATCTGATTTTAAAACCAGAAAAAAATCAGAATAAAAACACTTAAAAAACAATCAATGCTTTCAAATTCAATAACTAGCCTAAAAATCTAGTTAAAAAGAGCCTGTAGCTCAGCCTGGTTAGAGCGCCGGTCTTATATGGCAGCGTTCCAACTCAAAGTGAGTTCTAGGAAAACCGGAGGTCTCGAGTCCGAATCTCGGCAGGCTCACACTTCTTTATTTTTAAAAGCAATAATTTAAAAAAGACCATTCAATTTTTAATAAATAATGAATGTAAGTGATCATAACAAGATATTATACGAAGATTTGTTCTCAAATAACTACGAATTGTCACACTTAGAAAAAATAAAGAATATAATTAAACTAATTGACAACAAACCCAAAAGAGTTCTTGATGTTGGTTGCGGTGATGGGTGGGTTGGGGCTTTAATCAAAAAAGAATTCGGTTCAGAAGTTCATGGGATGGATATCCTAGATAAAGCCTTAATTAAAGCAAAAAAGAATGGGCTTATAACAAAAAAATTTGATTTATCAAAAAGCAAGTGGCCGTACAAAAACAATTATTTTGATTTAATAATAGCCGGTGACATTATTGAGCATATTTATGACACTGATAACTTTGTAAAAGAATGCAGGCGAGTGCTAAAAAAAGGAGGAAAGCTTATAGTGTCAATACCAAACATTAACTCATACCTAAACAGGCTCTTGATACTAATAGGCAAATACCCATTATACGTTGATTACTCAACTAAAAAAAGCATTTACAAATACGTGCTGGTAACAGGTCATGTTAAAGTCTTTAACAAGAAAACAATCACCAGATTACTAGCTGATAACAGCTTTAAAATTGATAAAATCAAAGGCAGTTACTTTGTTATTAACAAAGAATTGTTTAAATCAAAATTAAATTTTTTAACCAGCGCAATAAATATTTTTGAAAAAATAATGTCAAAAAATACAAATATTGCGCCAATAATAATTATAAAGGCGGTCAAATGAAGATACTAGATTTAATCAGGATTGCAAGAATCAGGCACTTGATAATAGGCATACTACAAATGAGCGTTGGGGCTGTAATAGCAAGTAAGTACATGCCTTTTAATGCAAGCTTTTTTTTAGGGGCATTATCATTTGCGATAACATACGCAGGTGTTTACATATTTAATGATATCAATGATGCTACTAATGACAAAAACCATGAAATTAAATGGAAACAAAACAGACCACTAGCAAGAGGCACAGTGCCCACTAGCCTAGCAAGAAAAATAATGATTGCTTACTTAATCATTGGATTAAGCATTTCAATTTTTGTTAATAACTTATTTGCAATAACACTAGGAACAATAACTGCAATAAATCTAATGTATACTGGTTTTAACTTAAAGAATAAAATTATTACTGGAATGAACTTACTGCTTATCATCCATACACTAAAAACATTTCTAGGATTAACAGCTATTAGCAGCTCATTAAATAATGCGCCAATAATACCAATAATCGCTTATGGTCTTAGCTACTCATTTGCAGTATCAGTATACAAAAGAAAAAAATTCAAGAATAAACGCCAGTTAAAAGTATATTTAACAACAGTCGGGTTAACAATTATCTCACTATTTGTCATATCATTAGTAATCTATGAACAACTAAGACTGGGCATGTTCATGTCAGGGGTTATGGCTGCGTTGTGCATGATTCCATTATTAAAAGTTAATAAAAACTTAAAAGATGAATTCCAAAAAACACTACTGATTAATACAATACTCTACTCAATAATAATCGCCTGTTTAGCGTTTTTCTAGTACACAAAACATTTAAAAAACAATGCACAATTCTATTTTCTAAACGCTCCCATAGTCTAGCTCGGTCAAGGACATTGGCCTTTCAAGCCAAAAACCCGGGTTCAAATCCCGGTGGGAGCAACAAATTTGCAAACCACAGGGGCCTGGAATTTATTCCAGCGTCCCGGTGAGAGCACACTCACTTCGTTCGTTCTGTGCGCTCGCATAAAGCGAACTTACAGCAAGAATTCACTAATAGAAAAGACTCAAATTAATAAAAGAAATTAATCTTTCTTAAATTTAGTAATTAATTTCTCAAGACCATTTAACTCATGAGGCAGTTTAGCAACTATCTTCTTAGGTAAATATTGATTTAATTGCTTAACTAACTTAATAGTAGGCAGTTTTTGATTAGAATAAACTTCTTTAATTTCTGAACCATTCCACTCAAAACCCATTCGTTTACCAATCTTATCAATAATAGTCACATAACCCTTTGAATCATTAAAAAAATAAGTAATCATATAACCGTTTAATTCAACTTGATTCATGAAAAGAGAAGTACTCAAAGAGCCGCTTATAAACATTATTGTCCTCAGAAACACTTAAAAGATAGAGTTTAGACTGTTAACTAAATGAACTTTTATGAAAGCAAGAAAAGATGGGGACTAATCACTACTATCATAATGATATTTCCGCTGCCATTTATTGGTTACCTATTAAAAATCTATTTTAACTTAACTCATAACACACTGTTTTACATTGGACTGCCGTTCTACATGCTATTAATAACGGGCTTTTATTACACGTCAATAATCGCGCTAGCCGTGTTAATCTATAAACTTCATAAGCCACTAAAAGAAGGCTTATTTAGCGTTAATTCAAGTGAAATGAGCACATGGTTATCAGCACAATTTGTCATGCAATTAATGGAGATTCTAAAAAACTTCCAAATTCCAAGCTCAATACTAAGGCGTTTTTACAGCAACGTCTTTTCTAGAAAAATAGGCAAGATAATGATAATGTCAGGCACAATAGAACACTCACTAGTAGATATTGGCAGTAACGCGATAATAGGCCACAGCGCTGAGATATGGGGCCACATGATAGAAGGTGATAAGATTTACATAAGAAAAGTAAAAATAGGCAGCAATTGCACAATAGGCACTAAGAGTGTAGTAATGCCCGGCGCTGAAATAGGTAATAACACAATAGTGGGCGCTTGTTCATTAGTGCCAAAAAACGCTAAACTAGACTCAAACGCAGTATATGTCGGCGTACCTGTGAAACGAATAAGATAAGATTTAAAAAGGGAAGCCCAGTAAATTCTTAACATGTCCGAAGGTGGAAACCCCTAAAAAGAAGCACAGTAGCAGAAGCTGGAAAAAGAAATGGACCTGCCGCTGGAGTACTCGAAAGAAGAAGATGAGAGAACGAAAGAGGAAGAGAAAGCTAAGAACTGGTAAGAAGTAAAACCTAGTTAATACTATGAAAATAGACTTTCATGTTCACACTAAAGAGTCACCATGCTCTAAGATGCCAATAGAAGTAGCTTTAGAAAAAGCAAAAGAAGCAGGCTTAGACGCAATAGCAGTAGTTAATCATAATGTTAAGCCGTTAGTCTACAAAGGCAAAAGCAAGGTAAAAATAATACCCGGCGTTGAAGTAAGCACTAAAGAAGGGCACTTACTAGTGATTAACACTAATAAAACATTCACCAGAGGAAGCCCTGCCCAGGAAGTCATTGATAAAGCAGGCAAAGACGCTTTAATAATAGTCGCGCACCCATTTGACTGGACTAGAAAAGGAATGTTATGGAGAATAAACAAACTAAAAGGCTACCACGGCGTTGAAATAAACTCGAGATGCCTATTAGACCGTTTTAATGATAAAGCAAGACTATTTGCTAAGAAGAATCATAAAATACTAATAGCCGGCACTGACAGCCACAGCCCAGAAGAAATAGGACTAGCGTACACAGAAGTCAAGGCTAAGACAATCAAGGAAGCAATCAGTAACATCAAAAAAGGCGATTGTACACCAGTACTTATTAAAAGACCATTAAAACAAAAAATAAAACCATTTGCAAGAAGCATAATCAAAGGATAATCCTTAAAAACTAATCATAACTTTTATAAGAATAAAAGCAGGGATGCTACGAAACAAAGTTTCGTGCACATGAAATCAAAGATTTCATTGTGTCGGATAGGTCAAACCCAAAATATAAGAAAAGCACCCTAATCAGAATAAACAAAAAAGCAGGGATGTCGGAGCGGTCAAACGAGCTAGGCTAAGGACCTAGTGGCTTAGTGCCTTCGGGGGTTCGAATCCCCTTCCCTGCACACTCGCTAGCGCTCGCAAACCACAGAAACTAAGGTTTCTGGGTCCCAAAAAGTTATAACTTTTTGTGGAAGCCATTTACGGGAAAACAGATGCGGGGAACACAATACCCCTTTTACTCACTTCGTTGGTGCTCTTCAAAAAAAGAACAATAAACACTAGACAGATAAGTATTATTAATATCAACAACCATAAAAATCACAATATGGACAATAACTACATCAACTCATTATTAACTGACCCTGAAATGTTTACGATAATAAACGTCCACTTAATGAAAGAGGACCCATTCTTTTTTTACAGCCTATCAAGCTTACTAAAAAGTTACTTTAATCCAACTACAGAACTGATAATAAACGCTAATGAAACAATAATTAACGAATTAGAGAATTACAATAAAAAAATATCAAAATATGACATATGCATTGAATTTGATACTATTAGGAAAATAGCCATTAAAACAGGTTTTTACATTAAGTACAAGAAACTAAGACTTGAATACGCTGAAAAGTTCACACCAATACTTGAAGAGGAGTTTATGGAATTGCTAAAAAAGAACGCCCAAGAAAAAGAAATAAAAATCAAAGAAATAGAAGGCGTAAAGTCAGGTTACTTACTACTCAAAGGGTTCTTAATTAACGGCGCCAACCTACGAAACACAACACTAGATAATAAAATAATCTTTAAATTATGCGAAGAATTGCCATTCAATGAGAAAAGACCAATTGACATAATAAACACAGCACTATATAACACACAAGAATTCTATTAGTAATGCCTTGGCACTCGCTTAGAATTACGGTAAGCATCAATTATACCATCATCCATAATCCTTTGCTGCTCATACCTACTAGTATGCGCCCCACCAGCAACAGATAAACCATGATACTTCCTTAAATTATCCATATTAGCCTTCTCATCAATACGCCTCTGAAGAGCTTCCTGAGTCAATAACTCAACAGGTGATTTATTGGGTTTCTTAATCAAAACACCCAAATCCTTCTTATCCCGGTCCTCAATAATTAGCTCATTAAGGTGCTTATCATTATTCATTAAGAATCTTTTAGCAATTGAAATTTAAATAATTTACTCGACAATTATTTTAGACTCCTTAATCGTGTTAAGAATTAAGTTAGTCTCAGTTCTATGTAAACGCCAAAGAAAAAGAAGCAGAAGAATACAGGACAATAGTCACTGAATGGGAAACAAACAAGTACTTATAATTAGGTTAATAGTAATATATCAAATGAGTTATGAGTCAATCAGGGATTCTAACGAAGAATTTGATAATAGAATAATAACTAAAAAAGAGATTAAACCAGTACTTGAAATAAATTTAAAACCAGTAACCACATTATTAACAATAACTTGTTTTGTAATGTTTATAATAACCCTATTAGCGCCTATAACAGTACAATGGCTTTCCTTTAACAAGTACAACTTAATAAAAAACCCGTTAGTAATTGTTACAAACGCTTTTATTCACGCTAATATAACCCACTTATTATTTAACACAGCAGCATTATTCTTCTTAGGCACAGTACTAGAAATTAATTATAACAAGAAAATGGTTATAACAATCTTTTTTGCCAGTGTTATTGCATCAAACATATCATTCTTATTATTATTCCCTAACAACAGCTCAATAGGGTTATCAGGATTTATTTATGGGTTAATTGGCTTTTTAATGGTCAGTAAACCATCATTAAAAATACTAATGCCAATGGGTTTTATTAGCATACCAACACCAATAATAATTGCTGGCCCAGTAATAGGGTTTATTGAATTCGCCTTAAGTTTTACAATTGCTGACGGCGTCGCTCACATAGCTCACTTCAGCGGTTTCATAACAGGAGTGATACTAGGTCTTACTAATATAAAAAACCTTAAAAAATTGTTTTAAAAAACTTATACATTGCAAACATACTCCAAGCAAATGGAATATAACCTAAATAACCTAGTAATGGCATTTCAAAAACCTTCCAGAAATTAACTAATGGCACAGTATAAAACCATTTAGGAACTGCATAGTAATTCCAAAACTCCCATAAAAGACCGCACAAGAGACCTCCTGCACCTAAAGAGAGAAACCGATTAAGACTCTTTTTCTTAAAATCAGCAATTAATGAATCATTACCAAGCAAATAATTAATCGGGTCAAACAATAAAAACATAGCAGCCCACATACCCCAAAAAAAGTAAAGAGGAACAATCCACGGAATAAGTATTAACACAACACCACTTAGAATCATTATGGACAACTGCTTGTTAGTTGCTTTAAAACCCCTGCACTTAAACTTATTAAAAACACCAAGAGCCAAGAATAAGTCCATGCTTTCAAGAAGTGCGGGTAGTATAATAGTAAAATCGACAATGTGAATAATCAAAGTATAAAACTCGTTATACACCCAGTTATTAGTCACGAAATTATAGAACTCATAAACACTCCAAATAGGAATTGATATTAGGATTATTAAAATGAATTTATTAATCCCGCTACTGATTAGTGACTTGCCACTAAGCTTTAACACAATACTATCAACAAATAAGATATAACCATACCATATTATAGGGATATACCAGGAAGCAAAAGGCTCAATTTTAAAAAACATGTTTAACTCAACTAAAATCATTAGCAACAAACCAAGAAAACCATACCACTTCATTTTATATCACGCCAACTGAGTGGAATAAAAAGTAAAAAACAACGCCTAGAACTATAAAACCAATAATACCAATAACTAGCGCAATACGTTTATCTTCCTGCCAAGACTTAGGCTTAGGCGGATTTTTAGCTGCAAGCATCTCCTCAGCGCGTATAATCTGCTGACCCTGACTTTCAACTTTCTCCTCAGGCAAATCCTCAAGAGTTGTAAAACCATCACCCTGCGATGGCTGAGGCTGTTTTGGTGCAGGCGGTTGTTGAATAGGCTGCTGTTCTTCTTGTGGAGGTATAGCAGGCTGTTCGTTGTAACTAAATCCCTCACTCATAAGAAATAAATAAGAAAGACGCTTATAAAAAAGTAATGGATTTACTTAAAGAATTCAAAAAAGAAAAAGAAAAGGAAATGCTAAAGCTACTGCTATTAAAATGGCTCTGCGACACTAATAAATGGGCCAGTAAACATATGCATGAGATAGCTAACTTACTAGGAAAGGATTTCACAACACTAGATTTACCATTAAAAAGCAGCCGGGCATACGAGCTAATTAAAGAATGGGAAGAAAAAGGATTAGTCAGAGTAAAAGATTACACCAGCAAAGCCAAAAAATACGCGTTTAACACAACACTATTTGCTAAAACAATAGAAGAACAAAACTTAGCGCCAGAAATAAAACAAGGACTACTGGAAGCGCTAGATGAACTAATTTAAGTTAACTTTAGTGCAATTAAAAGGCATATAATAATTAAATCCATAAACAGTGTTAAGCGACAAGATTTCAAAATGCGCGTCAGTTAAAGTGTTATAATAATCATCACGCTTTCTAAACTGACTTAGACACTCGTCCTGACTAGTAAAAAACAACAAGATTACATTAGGTGGCCCGGCAGAGTTTTCAAAAACAGGAAAACCATAATAATTTTTAACTATAAACCTCTGAGTTTCAACTAAACCAGTAAAACGAGTACCCATCATAATAAGATCAGGGCGCTCGTTAATAATCTCATTAATCAAAATAGTCTCGTTAAGCATTCCAAGTAATGCCCTCATTTGAAAATTTGCAAAATCACCAGATAAGATAAGTTTCTTACCAAGCCAAAAAGGAACACTAGTTACATCAGAAAAAACAGAGCTAGAATCAGCCACAACTGAATCAACAAAAATGCCAAATGAATTCCTAAACAAACTTTCAGCAGTATAATTAGTAGTATAAACAGAGATATTATTAGCAAGCAAAAAAAACTCAAAGATAATTGCAAAAGAAAATACTAACTGCCTAAAGCTAAACTTAAGTTTGCCGTTAAAAGAGAACTTAATGCCACCCTTAATGTTAAACCTTGAGCTAACAACCACTAACGCAAGCACGGTCAAAGCATAAAAAACCCTTGTTAGAAGATTATAAAACAAAAAAGAGTAAGTCAAGAAACCAATAATTGCCGAATGAGTTAATAAATCTAGTTCAGGCGCTTTTTTACGCTCAGCAAAAAGCGAGTAAAAAGCAATTACTAAAAAGAAAACGAAAAAAATGAACTCGCCAAAAGGCGCACGACCAATACCCATAAAATTAGCAGGCGACTCTGAAATCATCTTATGCAAAACTGTATGCATATAAATTGAGTTATTAAGAAAACCAGGCGTTAATACTTCCTGAATCAAATGAAAAGCAAGCAGTACTACTATTGCAAACGCAAATAATGAGGCAATCTTAATCTTTTTATTAATAATAAAATAGAAAGCATAAACAATTGGGATATAAATAAAACTCCATTTAGTCCAAATAGAGATTATAATTGATAGAAAAGACATAAAATAATTCTTATTCTTCAAGAAGAGATGAGCGCAAATGAAGAATAATGAAGAATACAAGTTAGATAAACCCTCAATATTCTCGCTGATAAAAGGGTTAAAAATCAAAAAAATTGTGGATAAAACAATTAAGAACTTGTAATCAAGCATATAAGATGCAATAAAAATCAAAGACAGAACACCCAGCAAATTCATTAATTTCAAGGAATTAATCGAAACACCTAGTATCTTCATGAAATAACCAGTAATCATGTGGATATTAGGCGGATAAGAAATGGCGATATCAGAATAAATTCTCTTACCAGTATCAAAAAACAATGACTTTGAAGCTTCAGCAAGACTGCCTTCCCAGTAATTATGCATAAACAAGTTTGTTAAACTGTTTAGAAAAATTAAAACATAAATCAGACTTACTATCATTAAAACGATTTTTTTAGGTTTATCAAACTTAGATGGGTTAAATTTAACAAAAGTCGCTAAGAATAAGGATAACACAGATAAGAACCACACATAACCGAGGTTCATTATCGAGAAGTTAATAACAAAATAAGACAAATTAAGCAGCAATGAAAGAATGACTAAAAAAGCACAAAAATAGAAAGGAAGACTATCAACCGAAACTTTATTGCTGATAAGCGTAAGTTTAGTAGTCCTAAAAGGTATACTAACAATGAACTTCATAAAAGTTAAAAACAGCCTTGATATTAATATCTATTTACCTTTAATTTAAACAAAAGTTCAGCTTAAAAGTTTTAATCTAAAAGTTAAGTTGCCGATAATACACTACAAGATATATATTGTTTAGCACTAATCACATAATATATCATATGTAATATAACAATAATTACATATATTTAGAAACATATGATATAATTACTATTTTATGCATAAAATAGGTATCAATTTTATACGCTGTTTTTAGAGGCTAAAAAAGCACTTTAGAACAGTACTTTCCGATAAAACGTAACGCTACGGAAAAACGGCGTGAAAATAACGTTTTTGTCAGTTTCAACTAGACAAGCATGCTTATGTTACAACAGGGTAAAATATTATACTTGAAGTAATACGAAAGTGCATGAGTAAAATAGGCATAAAAACAGACAAAAGCACATATTACACTTAAAGTATAGTGATATTAGCATAGACAAAATTATCTATAAAGTAGAGTGTATTTCTTGCACCAAATAACCCCACTTATTTGGCAAAAAAAGACGCCCTTAAGGGAGACATTTTAAAACAAATCAATAATCAAAGATTAAATATTATCATCTGAAAACATTTAGGCAAAGATTAAATATTATTGCTTAAGTTTATAGCCGATTTTTTTACCTTCAGCCACTTTGTCAAGCAAACCAAAAGAGAATAACTTGTTGAGCCTTGATGAGGCAGTAGACCTAGACATACTGGCCTTGTCAGCAAAGTCCTCAGTAGTCAATAGCTCATCAATTTTAAAAAATGAAAGCGCATCCCTATCTTTAATAGTTAAACCCTTAATAGAACCAATTACTGCATCAACATTACTAGTAGGTAAGCCAGCCCCTTCAAGCTGTTTTTTAGTTTCCAAAAGCAAGTGATAAATATCATCAACCTTAGATAGCTTCTCAAGCTTTTCATCCATACTATGTAAAACGCGATTTAAGTCGTCTAAAATCGCTGTATTTAGCACACGCGCCTGAGACAAAGGATGACTTTCAACCATCTCAAGAGTCTTAGACCACTCCTTAAGAAGATCTTTAGATGAAGTAACTGGCTTAACTTCAGGAAAATCCTGCTTTTGAGCAGTCTGCTGTTCTGTTGAAACAGTTCCAACAGACATAGACGCTTTTTTAGACATCATTTTACGCAGTTTCCTAAGTAAACCCATGTGTAAAATAGAGTAATCCACTCAATAAAAACGTTTCCAAACAGGTAAACACTTGTCTCAACACACCCAACACTTGCTATATTTAACACAACAATTGTCCCAACAATTCAAGAAAGTGTATCAACAGATTCGAAATCTGTCCCAACAAACCAAGAAATAGGTAGTTATTATATCTATATCATGAGATATATTAAGTAAAGTATAGTAAATAGACTACTTTTTAGTAACTTAATCAAACATTAAGCATAGTTGTTTACTAAAAAACACAAAAAATACCAAAAGTGAGGATAGAACTATTAGATACAACTGATTAAACAGACAAAAAACAACAATAATAAGTGAGACCGAATACAAAGGGTGAATAAGTAATATACACGCTTAAGACCTGCCTAAAAGAACGTAAAAGTGAGTCAAAAAAGACAATACTACAAAAAACAGGTGTTTTAATCAAATAAGTAGGGTAAAACGACCAAAAAAAGCGTAGAATAGTAATGTTAAGCGAAAAGTGAGAGTTAAATAAAAGACTAAACAAAAATTACTAAAAATAAACAAAAAGCCCAGATGTTAATAGAAAAATAATAACGTACACCTAGAGATACTAACAACTATCTGAAAAGTGAGAACTAACTAGTAATACACTTAAAAGTGAGCGATTTTACTAAAACACCCTACTTAAACGAGATAACCTAGCAAAAAACAGAAAGAACAAGTGTTGGAACAAACCCAACAGACCTGTAAAGTGAGGAAAACAAAGAAAAAAAGAAAAAAAGAATGAAAAGTGAGACTAAATCATTTTTATTTCTTCTGAGGCGCTATCTGAGGCAATTGGATAGGGCTAGGCAATAAAACCTTCCTTGAAAGATAAATCGCTTCAATATTAACTGTATTAAAAGCGGCCTGAAGGACAGGCAGTAAAACCTCGTCGTCCACCTTTTGCTTATCTTTCCATGATTTTAAAGCTGATTCCAAGAGCTTCTTTTTCTCAGTAAAAAGGACATCCCCAGCCATGTAAATAGTACCAAGAACACCCTCTTTAGGCTCAGACATTTCGTAATCACTCTTATACTCAAAAGAGAAAACTAAAGCTTTTCCAGTATCAGATAAAGGAAAATCAACCTGCTTTAAGTTAGTGAGATTAATATTGTTAGTAACATTCTTAATCTTAACTTCAGCATCTATGTCCTCCCTTTTAAGGTTTATTTCACGTAAATTAACAGCTATAACAGCCATAAATTAAGAATAAGAAAAGAATTATTTATAAAGGTATAGCTAACGCGTCTAGGGAGCAAAACTAATTAGCCCTGCCAGGATTCGAACCTGGGTCGGCCGGTCCAGAGCCGGCAGTCCTTGACCACTAGACTACAGGGCTATCATACTGTTAAGTGAGAATAAAACAGTATAAAATAGTTTCGGAAACTTTTAAATAATCATAAAAACAAGATTAAAGATGTGCAAGACACTTTTATACAGATAATCAACACTTTATGCCTAATAACAGGAGTAATCATTGGGGAAACTGCATCAAACAAGCTATTTGGATTCGCTAAAAAATGGTATCTAAACATAATTGAAGTGGTACTGTTTATAATCATACTAATAGCTTTATTTGACAACACATACATACAGGAATCAAACCCCTTAATCACAGCAGTAATCAATCTGATATTTGGAACCACAGCAATAACAATCACAAGAGGATTAGTCTCAGGAATAGGCTTCTTTTCAAAAAGAATTCAAATAAGAAAAGGACAACGGAACCAAATAAATGAAACAACAATCATAATAGGACTCACAAGAAACCTGCTAAGGAAGGGAATTGATAAAGAGGAAATAATAAACATTCTACAAAACAGCGGCTTAAACAAACGAAACACGGTTAAAACAGTAAATCAAGTCGATTTAGAAAAGAAGGGAACTGTCGGAACATAAAGGAAAAAATAAAATAATTCCATGGAATGGAACGGAACAAAAGGAACTAAGTGGTTTTAAGGGCCTTTTTTACCTTTGACATGGCACCTGGATTAAGGAACCAGAATCTGGAATTACCTTTCTTAACACTAGCTAACAAGCCACCATTAGAAAGGCCTTCTAACTTTTTTCTTAAACCGCGCGGAGTAATCTTATAAGTAAGATTCTCAAACAAAACATTAGTCTCAACAGCGTTCTCACGATTAAAAGCCGCATACTGGTACATTAACTGTAAAAGGAACAAATCCTTATCAGCTAATGAGACATCAGCACTCATCATATTAACAGGAGCACTAACAGGCATGCTAACTGGTGCCTGTACTGGTTCCTCAATATATTGGGTCTGACTAGTAACTTCCTCTGTTTCAGCTTCCTGAAATCTGTTTAATAATTCCTTAGTAACTTCTAATAAATGCATATTAGACTTTTCTAAACGCGAAATACGGTCCTCGTAAGTTTGATTAGCCTTATTTAAATGATTAATCCACTCCCAGGAACGGTTAAGCGAAGTACCCACTACTTTAAAGTTCCGCTCTAAACGATTTATGCCAAGAAGTTTCTTAAACATAAAACGATTCTACAAAAACGGAACTTATAAGATTTTCTAATTAACAACTAAAAACAAAAGAACCAATGCTAAATGGGTAAATTGAAGTAATTCCGCTGTTTGAAAAGACTAAATCAACACTAATTGAGGAACCAACTAACAAAGGAATTGAACTATTAAATAAACCAAAACCACCTGCAGAGTAGTCATTTAAGCACTCAATAAGAATGGAACTAAACAGTCCCCTATTAGAACTGCACCCTTTAGTGTTTAAGCAACCCTGAATAAATGATAAATCAAGAGAGTTATACGCTGATAAAAGACCTGTTAATGGATAACTAACTGAAACATTAACGGAACAAGCAGTATATGATACATTTACAAAGCCCGAATGGTAAAACAAAGCAGGAACTGATAACGGAACTAGCAAATCATCGCTAATTAACAACCCCCCAAGCGAGTCATTAAGGGTATCAATTAAAGATAAATCAGAAATATTACTATAAACCAAAGTCTTTAGGCTATTAGCCTCATTAATAATTAATTTAGAATGATTATAATAAGACTTATCCATAAAACCGTCAACAATCACCAATTGGTTAACAGAACTGATTAAACCCTGCTTAATTGAAACAACTACAATAGTAATAAAGATGAATAACAAAACCAGTAAAGGGGTAAAAACATAACATTTATTATTCATTAATAACAAATACTAGATTATCAGTTATAATAATATTGTGATAATTAAATGAAAATAAACGCAAATAATGAAGAGTTGATAATTAACCCAGGAAGCGAACTAAACAGTTCCCTCTCAAACCAAATTATTTTAGAAAACACTATAAACAAAGTAACAGAACAAACAAAAAAGATTGTAATAATCACCGATTATCTAAGAAAAGAATACGATGCAACACTCCTAAAAGGGCTTAAAGAGTATAAGACAAAAGATCCAGTTAATGAGTTTCTTAACGGACGAAAAGAACTCGAAAAAACAGATATTATAATCGCTGCAAAAAAAATAATGAAAAAAGGCATGAACTCAAATGACATTTATAACAAACTACTACAACCCAGAGTAAGCCCGCTGTTTATTAATGCAACAATAAACGAAAAGGAAGGCCAAGTAATCAGCCAATACAACATAAATGAATCAATAATCAAGATAAAAAACAACGGAACAGAAATAATCTATGAATTAACACCCCCAGAACTAACCAGTAACCAAGAAACAATTAAAAGAGTAAATGAACTGCTTAAAAAAATCGAAGGAACTGACGTGGAAGTAGGCAGTTTCCGCGATGAAGTGCTAAAAATAATAAAAGAAAGCAATGAAACAGACACAATAAAGGGAATAACTAAAAGACACTCAATAGGTTTTGGACTGCTAGACATAATATTTGAAGACCCTGACATCGAAGACGTGTATATCTACAGTGCAAACAGTAACGTGCATGTACACCACAGAGTACACGGCGACTGCATAACCAACGTAGAACTGCCAACAAAAGCAATAAATGCAATAGCAACAAAGATAAGAGCCATATCAGGCAGACCATTTGATGAATCATTCCCAGTTATTGACTATGAAATAAAAGACTATGATGTAAGAGTCTGCGGAGTAATGGAACCACTAACATTCAACGGAACAGGCTATGCATTTAGAAAACACAAAAACAAACCGTGGACCCTAGAAGACTTTGTTGAAAATGGTATGATAAGCTTAGAAATTGCAGGACTACTAAACTTCCTTGTTGACGGACAATGCTCAATACTAGTAACAGGGCCAAGAGGAAGCGGAAAAACATCATTATTATCAGCACTAATAAGCGAAGTAAGCCCAAACCAGAGGATAATTATAATAGAAGATACACCAGAACTACCAGTTGAAAAATTAAGCAAAGCAGGCTACAAAATACAACACCTAAGGATTAAACCACACTCAAAAAACAAGGCAATCTCTTACGAATTAAGCGCAGAAGAAGCACTAAGAACATCACTAAGACTAGGCGAATCAGTACTAATAATAGGCGAAGTAAGAGGGGAAGAAGCAAAAGCACTATTCGAAGCAATGAGAGTAGGCATGGCAGGTAACGTAGTAATGGGCACAATACACGGAAGCAGCGCATATGACACCTTTGACAGAGTAGTTCACGACTTAAACGTACCACCAACCAGTTTTAAGGCAACGGATATAATAATTTCATGCGCAAACCTACGACTAGGAGAGTCACTAAAAACAGAAAAGAAAATAACAGTAATAAACGAAGTAAAAAAAGACTGGATAACTAACCCAATACAAGAAAAAGGCTTTAACGAACTAACAAACTTTGACAAAGAAAGACGAAACGCAAGGATAGCAAATAACATAGAGCAATCAAACACGATAAAAAGAATAGCAGAACTAAAAGGAATGACAATAAAAGAATGCATGGAAAGCATTAAACTAAGAACCAAGGCAAAAGAACTAATAATAAAGCTAAGAATCAAAAGAGAACCAGAAGCAATGACTAAAATAAACAACAAAATAACGGAATTACTAGCTAACGACAAAAAGAACTTACTAACAGAACTACGGAAGTACCTTAATACAATAAAAAAGGAACAATAAAGGACCGTTAAGCCAATTTCACAAAAACAAATAAAAACAATTACTGGAGAGAAAAAACTGAGTTTAAAACGCAAATACAAGGCATAAGCACAAATTATAAGCACATTACTCACTTTTCAAACAAAACAAAGAAAAACAAAAAAGCAAAAACCAGAGCAAAAAACAAGAGAGGGAACTTAACGGACAAAAAACACACACCCACAAGGTACTACTAAGGAAGAAAAATCAAACAAAGATATGCTAGAACTAAGTTACAAAGATAAAAAGAATAAATTAAAGTTCCCCCAAACAATAACGCCATTACTAGCTGAATTTATCGGCTTTCACTTCGGTGATGGACATTACAATTTACATAAGAAAAACGATTACTACTTCTTTTATGGTGGAAACAAAGAAGAAAAAGACTATTATGATAATCATATAAAACCTATCTTAAGAGAATTATTTAATTTGTCAGTCAATACAAGGGAATTTAAAACAGTTTATGGGTTTTACATACGCTCAAAAGGGTTATACAACTATTTTAATGAAATATTAAAAATCCCAAAAGGTAAGAAAAATAATCTAACCGTACCAGACTATATCAAAAAAGGAACTAAAGAAGTTAAATGCGCTTTTATTAGGGGATTATTTGACACTGATGGCAGTTTTAATATAAAGAAAAACGGTAAATATCAATATCCAAGAATCACTATTTGTTCTATAAATCAAAAAATGCTAGAAGAAATAAAAGAAATAGTAAGTTTGCTAGGCGTTAGATGTAATATCTACAAATATGAAAACATTGATAAAAGAACGCTCAAATTACATACACGCTTTGTTATTCAAACAAACGGCTTTAAAGAGGTTAAGAAATGGATTGAATTAATTGGTACTAGTAGTACTAACCGACTAAAACAAATATCGCAATTCTTTTAAATGAACTATTTCTTAGTTTTTTACAATTGAGGCGGTAACTCAGCCTGGGAGAGTGCACGAAGGTATTAACGAGTGTATTACCTTGCAAAGCTGAAGACCGTGATTACAAGCAGGAACTACTTGTAACGGTAAAAGTCGCGAGTCCAAATCTCGCCCGCCTCAAAACACACTTTTAGGAGGGGTCGAATCTCCCGGCCTCCTTAAAATATTTTTTATTAATAAAGAGTCCAAACCACGCCAAGTGACACCTGAACTTCAGTTCAGCGTGTCTCGCCCGCCTCAATTACTTTCATTCTCAAATACAATAATACATTTAACTTAATAGCAATTGATTAAACAACGTGGAACTTGATAAAAAAGAACTCAAAGTCATTAGTGACATAATGGAACAAGTAAACCAATATGGTAAAAACAAAGGAATCTACTTTAATTCAATTGACGAGTTCCTTACTTGCAATCAAAAATACTATAAAGATATCAACTCATATTTCAATGTTATAGAATCAACTCTTGTTATGCTATCAACACCAAAAGATATCAGTGCCACCACGTATTTTAGAATTAAAGATAATCATATTGACACCCTTGAGTTTGGAACCATTAACGGAAAACTAGTCGAAGTTGACTTACCTGAAAGCGTCTTAGAATTAGAGCACTTAGACAAAGTTGTATATCACTGTAAAAAACCATCACCATTGCTAGCTAAACTAAAGATAAAAAAATTAGAAGTAAGCAATTACGATAGAGATATCATAAAAAAGAAGTCTAGTGAAGCACTAACTGAATACATTAATGAAACACTATCAGATATTACTAAAATAAAGTCACTAGAAGAACTGACATTACGTGGCATGGGTAATCAAGTCAGAGTCAGGCTGCCTAACGAGCTTAGCAATTTAACTAATCTTAAAAAACTAACTATAGACTTTTGTTTACTTAATGAATTACCACCAGTAATAAAGAATTTAACCAATTTAAGAGAGTTAATATTAGAGACTACGTGGATAACTAAACTACCTAGTTTTATTAATGAAATGCTAAATTTAGAATACTTAGATGTAAGTGGACCTGGTTTAGATTATGATAGTTTTAACAGCATAAGCAATGAACGATTAGAAAAACTAAAGATAAAGATGCATGTTAATGAACAAAACTTGATAACATTAAATGAAGAACACTATTTATTAAATAAAGACTTAATGATTTATAACAACTCATCACCATTCAGAGAAAAGGATTACCAACACCCAATAAGAATTGATGACAAAAGGGAACTAGTTAAAAAATATTTTAGCATTAAAGCAAGTGATGATGAAACACTTAACGGATTATTATTAAGGGGTCTTATTAAAACAGAACAAAGAGGAACTAATTTTATCAAATTAATGTTTCCCGAGTTCATTGGTTTTATGAAAGAAGAGATTAAAACAACAAATAGCGAGGCTTATAAGATGATTCTTGCCAATTTAACGCAAAACTTTTAAATACGCTATGAAACTCTCTAATTACTTATGAGTAAGATTGTCTGTGTTGCAAGCGGTAAAGGTGGCGTGGGTAAGACCACTAGCGTTGTAAACCTTGGTTCCGCACTAAGCAAGTTTGGCTATGACACAATAATAGTTGATGGTAATGTTAACACACCAGACATGGGATTACACCTTGGCATGCCAAGCAACGGCACATCATTACAAGACGTGCTAAAGAATCATAAAAGCATATTCGAATCAGTTTACTTACACCCAAACGGCACTAAAGTAGTTCCCTCAAGCATTAACATGTGGGGATTACTAAACTTATCAAGGAACAAACTAAATGAAATAAAAAAATTAAAAGGTTACTGTGATTTAATATTATTAGACTGCTCACCAGGCATTAATGATGAAGCTGAAGCATGCATTAAAGCAAGCGATGAAGTGCTAATAGTCACTAACCCGGAGATACCTAGTGTTACTGACGCACTTAAAACAGTAATGCTAGCAAGAAAGAACGGCAAAACAGTAATCGGCGCAATCATCAATAAGAAACTAGGCAAAGACTACGAGATGAGTGATGCTAATGTCAGCGAGTTCCTCGGAATACCAATACTTAGCGCAGTGCCAGATGACGAAAAAGTCAGGGAGTCGATTAGCACGAAGAAAGCAGTAGTTGACTTATACCCAAACAATAAAGCAAGTATTGGCTTTAAGAAAGCAGCAGCAAGAATTGTCGGCCAAGAATACACAGACTTAGAAAAAACAGGATTAATTGGCAGATTATTTAGCTTTTTGAGAAAATAAATCAAAAGCCTTGATTACTAAATCTTTAACATTAGGCAATAATTGTTCCGAGTCTAGTTCCTCTTTTGAGAACCACTTAGCACCCTTAAGCTCGTTATTTATAGCCAATTCTTTTAAGTTTTTTACCCTGCAAAGAAAATCAAAACTACAATGATTATGATCACCAACTGAGTGAACATTAATTGAAAAAGGCAATGGCAGGGAACTATCAGCACGACTGATTAATTCCACATCAAGATTAGTTTCCTCTTTTATTTCACGCAAAAGCGTTTGATCAGGAGTCTCATTTAATTCCATATGACCACCAACAGGCAGCCAAGTATCAAGCTTCTTATGATGTATTAAAAGAATTTTATTATTATCAATAATAAAACCAGTTGCTACAAGGTCTGTTTTCATAAAGAATCTTTATCTTTCTTAATTTATAAGACTAAGGAGTATTTGTCCGTAAGGCTTATAAAAAGAGCTAAGTAAATAATATTACTATGAAATCAAGAGTTGAGTTAGTTCATTAACGACGATATTACTCTTAGTTCTGCAAAATTTTTTAAAACAAGTGGTGATTCAGATCATCTATGATGGCCGGGATCGTATAGTGGTTAGTATAGCAGGTTGTGGCCCTGCTGACCGGGGTTCAACTCCCCGTCCCGGCAAACCCTTTTACTCACTTTACAAAAAAATAAAAGAAGGAGCTTATTTATGAGTAACATGGAAAGTTATAAGGGAACAAGGGATTTCTTGCCAAAGGAATGGGCAGTTCTTAATTACATTTTTAACAACTGGCGAAAAGTAAGCGAAGTTTACGGCTTTAGCGAATACGAAGCTCCAATAATAGAGCCCGTCGAGTTATTCACAAAGAAAAGCGGTGAAGAAATCAAGGAACAAGTGTTTTGGTTTACAGACAAAGGTGGAAGAGACGTTGCACTAAGACCAGAATTAACACCACAACTAGCGCGCTACGTAGTACAATATGGCAAGGAACTAAAAAAACCACTAAAGTGGTACAGTATACCAAGACTATTCCGTTATGAACAACCGCAAAAGGGTAGGGGTAGAGAATTCTTCCAATACAACGCGGACATTATAGGCTCAACACTAAACGGAACAATAGAATTAATAAACATGGTAATTGATTTAATCAAAGCAGTAAAACTAACAGAGTTTAAAATAAGAATAAATGACAGACAGATAGTTAACCAGCTAATAACTAAATTTAATATTAAAAAAGAAAAAGAATTCTACTCACTACTAGATAAAAAATACAAACTAAGCGAAACGGAATTTAGTAAGGAACTAAAAAAAATAGTAAAGTCAGCAGAACTAGAAGAAGTGCTATCACTAAAAGACGAAAAATGCCTAGCTAAACTAAAAAAGATAGTAGACACTAAACGAGTTGAAGAAGTAATCAAAGATATAGACAAAAAATACATTGAATTTGATATAAGCATAGTACGCGGACTAGCTTACTACACGGGCATAGTCTTTGAAGGCTACGACAACAAATGGGGTGTTAGAGCAATATGTGGTGGTGGGGAATATGACAATTTAATCAGTGACTTTGGCGGTGAAAAGGTACCATGCGTTGGAGTAGGCATGGGTGACATGGCAATAAGCGAAGTGTTAAACATGTTTAAACTAATACCTGAATTCAAAAAAGAAGGGTATTACATAGCAACAATCGGAAACGTTTGGAATGAAGCAATGGAACTAGCAAAAAAATTAAGGGAAAAAGGAACAAAAGTATTCCTAAACATCAGTGATAATAATATTAGCAAACAACTAAGCTACGCTGATGAATACGAAAAAGTAATCATTGTAGGCGAGCGCGACTTAAAAGAAGGAAACATCACAATAAAAGACATGAAAACTGGCAAAGAAGAGAAAAAAGAAATTAACAAAATATAAATTAAGATTGATTGTATACATAATAATGAATTTTATAGGGGTTAATCCATTAAAGATTGAAGGTTACAAAGATGAGAGTTATGGTTACTCAAGATTTGTAAACATCAAATTAAAAAACAAGAAATACAGACCAGTAATTAGTGCAGTAATTAATCCATGGGGTATTAAAAAACAATTAGACGCTTACAAAAATAATAAAGGCATTATCAAAGATGAAAAAAACCATTTATTTTTTAGTAATGAAATCACTAATGCTAAAACTAATGGATTCATTGCAGGATACAACTCAATAAACTTAGGTAACCGAATATGGACTCCAAAATCAGGTTTTAACTTAGGACTAATAAGCGAATTCAAAAAAATCAATATTAAAGTTAAATGGGAATATGAATCAACAGGTGCATCAAACTTCGCTTTTGATATATGGCTAACTAAAAACAAGGATGGGCCTTTATCAGAAGAGGACATTGAATTAATGGTATGGCTTGATTACAACTTTGATTTCCCTATAAAAACAGTTGGTGAAGATGATAAATTCTTAATAAAATACATTAAGAAAAAACCAATGCTTTATTTACCAACTTATCACTGGTTTACATTCCTTAACAAAAACAAAACAGGAATAATTGATTTTGATCTAATTGAATTGTTTGAAAAATGTAAAGGATTAATCAATTTAAAAGATTATCATATAAGGTCAATAGAACTAGGCAATGAGTACTCAAAAAACACCAAAGTAAAGACAAAACTATTCAAAGTAGATTTTAATTTCATAAAAAAACAAGAATTTAAAATAAATATAAAACACAAAAGATTAAGTTAAATTGAAAAGTTATAAAAGAGCAATATAATTAGTTACTAACAATGAAATACATAATATCACTTGGTGGCTCAATAATAAACGCCGGAACAATTGATGTTAAACTACTAAAAGAATTAAAAGAACTAATAAACAAATCAAAACACGAATTTGTAATAATCTGCGGAGGCGGAAAAATAGCACGCGAGTATATTAAAGCAGGCGAAGAACTAAGCGTTCCTTCAGTACGACTTGATGAAATAGGTATTAAAGCAACAGAACTAAATGCGGAACTAGTAGCAGGCGCACTAAATGTAAGGCGCGCAAGAAATATAGAAGAAGCAGTAAGTAAAGAAAGAGTAATAGTAACAAACGGCTTATTCCCCGGAGTCACCACTGACTTTGACGCAGTAGTAATAACAGGCATAACAAATGCTGATGCAGTAATTAACTTAAGTAATGTGCCTGGCATGTATGACAAAGACCCAAGAACTAATGATGATGCCAAGTTCTTAAATGAATTAAGCTATGAAACACTAATAAACATGGCAAACCAATACGAACTAGGTAAAGGCGCTAACTTCATATTTGACTTAGCAGCCAGTAAGCTAGCATCAAGAACAAAAATAAAACTAGTATTCCTAGAAGGACTAAAAGAACTAGAATCATTTATTAACAACAAAAAATTCAAAGGCTCAATAATCAAATGATAGATGAATCACAACTAAAAGGGATAAGCTTTGGATTAGTATCAGGCGTAATCACAACACTAGGAATGATGATAGGATTAGACATTGGAACAAGCTCAAAAATAACAGTAATGCTAGGCGTAATAACAATATCAATCGCAGATGCATTCAGTGATGCACTTGGTGTACACGTATCAGAAGAATCAGAAAAAAGCTCTGAGAAAAAAATCTGGAAAGCAACAATAGCCACATTCTTATCAAAATTCATATTCTCAATATCGTTCTTAATACCGCTATTACTACTTGAACTAAAAACAGCAGTAATAACAAGCAGCATCTATGGATTAATACTAATAAGCTTAATGAGTTATTACATAGCTAAAAAACAAAAAAATACACCCTGGAAAGTAATAAGCGAACATGTAGCAATAACCATAGCAGTAATAACAATCAGTTACTTTGTCGGAACTTGGTTTGCAAGCATTTAAAAAACAAAGGAATGTGAGGTACTTTATGGAATTAAAAGAAGAGTTCATAACAAGGTCAAGGGAATTACTGGGTAGTGACGCAGACAGTTACTTTAAGACAATAGAAGAACCGTTAAATGACTCGTTCCGTGTTAACACATTAAAAATAAACATTGAAGCATTAGTTAATAGACTAAAGAACAAAGGCTGGGAGCTACGGAATGTTCCGTGGTGCAAGGAAGGCTACTGGGTACTAAACGGTAGAGCCGCACTAAGAGGCAAAGTATTAGGCGCGGAAACACCAGAAAGAATAGGCAATACACTTGAGCACTTTCTAGGATACTACTATGTCCAAGAAGCTGGAAGCATGATACCGCCATTAATGCTTGAATTAAAAGAAGGGCAAAAAGTACTAGATATGGCAGCAAGCCCTGGCAGTAAAACAGGACAGATGGCTGGAATAATGAATGATGAAGGATTAATAATTGCAAATGATGTTAGAATAGACCGCGTCAGTATACTAAAAGTAAACATGCAAAGAATAGGTGTAAGGTCATTACTAATCACCAGACGAAACGCAATGAACTACCAAAACATGAAAGGAGTATTTGATAGAATATTACTAGACGCTCCTTGCAGCGGTGAGGGAGTAATAAGAAGTAACCCTTACTCAGCAGTTGAGTGGAACGTGCCAACACTAAGAAAATTTGGCAAAGTACAAAAAGGGTTAATTATGAGCGCTTATGAAGCATTAAAACCAGGCTCATTAATGGTTTATAGCACCTGCAGTCTAGCACCAGAAGAAGATGAAGAAGTAGTTAATTTACTACTTGATAAAACAGACGCGATACTAGAACCTGCGAGAATAAACGGATTAAAAACAAGAGACGGAATAACAGAATGGCAGGGAAACAGCATGGATAAGCGATTAAAAAACTGCGCAAGGATATACCCGCAAGACAATGACACAGAGGGATTCTTTGTTGCAAAAGTGAGGAAACCAATATGATGAATTTCAGGCACATGACTAAAAAAGAAGTCAATGAACTGCAAGAGCAGATGAAAAAACAATTCGGGAGTGTAATAGAAGGAACAATGTTTAGAGGCTCAAAAGATAAAGTTTACCTAGGAACAGAACACATACTAACAATTAACTTAGATAAGTTAAACGCCGAAGGAATAGGAGTTTATATTGGCAGAATAGAAGAAGACGGCTTTAGACCAAGCATTGAAGGCGCACAACTAATAAGAGCAGTAATAAACGTAATTGAAATAAACGATGAAGAAACATGGGACTGGATAAGAGGCTTTGAGATTAAAACAAACAGTGAAACACGCGGTTATGTAATAATAAAAAACAAAGAAGACACTCTAGGCACTGGCAAAGTAATCAACGGAAAAATATGGAACTACACACCAAAAGAAAGACGAATAAAAAGCCTAACAAAAAAATTAATAAACCAATAGATAAGAAAGAATAGTGATGAACAAATTTGTAGGTTTAATGATATACTCAGACACTTTTTGCATCTATAAACACTTTGAGAAGAATTACGAACAATCAATCAGATTAACACCACTAGACTGCCAAACAACAGAAACAGACGGTGACTGCACAATGACTAAAAAAATGGATTTAATATCAAGCTCAATAAGCGCACTAACAATGCTATCACAAATGACTTTTAATGGAGAACTAAGAAGCGCTTTTATGATTAGCAACACGAATTATATAACACATGGAACCGGATTATGGAGAGACAGTAGTGATGCAGTAACCTCAATAGCAGTCTATAAAATAATTGTAAACAAAGATGACCTTGTAATGGAGAATGAAGAATTAAGCAGTAAACTAAGAAAAGATTTCTTAGACAAAAATAAATATAGACTAGACGAAATTAGAAAAAAACCAAATATCATAAAAGATGAGACACTTGATATGATTATTGATTCACACTTTAAAGAAACAATAACAAACAATCAAAAATACTCAATTGAAACAGTAATCGCTTACACACAAAAAGAGGATTACGCTAAAAAAGAATTCAAAGAACAATTAGACATGATTAAACAATTAATCAACTCAGTAAGCTTATTCCAAGAAGGACTGTACAATAATGAGATAAAACATGAATTTTATGGATTAATTATAGACAGTGACAAGAAATTACTATGTCTAGAACATATAGAAAAAAAGACTGGCATTGTATACTCATTAAAACCAGATAATAATGGAATAATCACCTCAAAAGTTCTTGAAATAACCAAAAAAACTTTAGATGAAAATACAAACAATCTGGACTTAATACTATCAAAAATAGAAAACAACATAAGAAAAAGTATTAAAGGATACTAAATTAAAAATCGTTAAAAGACGCCCTGGTAGCTCAGTGGTGGAGCGATTGCCTCGTACACTCGGCGCTAACGCGCCTCGTTTCCGTCTTTCAGACGGCCGCTCGTTGTGTTAAAATCACAACACGGAAAAGTTAACGTAAATTGAGAGAGCAATAGGTCGCGAGTTCAATCCTCGCCCAGGGCTAAATACAAGTACCGTTGGTATAACTAGTCACTAATTCAGTGTTCTTGCTGTTAAAACAAGCGGAACAAGGGTTACCAAACTGTCTTTCAACAATAGAAAACGGGCTAACAACACCAACACGGACACGAGCGCAAACAGGGGCTAAATTCTGCTCACAATAAGGCGCGTCCATAAAATCAGAACAATCAAAAACCTGCTTTTCACATGGTAAACAAAGGCCGCGGAAGTAATCAACAGCCAAGCACTCGCTAAAAGAAACAGAGTAATTAGAATCAATAAGACCTGTATCAAAAGCAGATGAACCATGGATATTAGACAATAACAGGTTATCAGACACAACATTAACAAAACGGCACTTAACATCAGAGAAGACACAATAAGCTCTCACTTCACCGTTAAAAACACGCTCTTCATAAGTAAAACCATTATTAATACAATAAGAAGTGATTAGACCCTTTGTGCCATAATAATCAATTACTAATAATAAGACTACAACACCAATCACAATACCAGCAACAAGCAATAAAATAGAACCATAACGAGTGCTTAAATCCATTAGTCAAGTGATTAAACAATCATTTAATAAAAGCCTTTAGGAGACTCACTAACAGGTTTAGGCAAATCAAAACTAACAGGCCTGCCACAACAATGACAACAAAAGTCATCATTAGTTGTATTTTCACCGCAATACAAACATGAACTCATAGAGTACTACTTGTTAGTGGTTACTTATATAGTTTGTTATAAAAAAAAGAGTAAAAATCCTAATAAAATGTACAAAAATGTCCATAAGAAATGATGGGGTGTGTCCCGACAGTTTCCACAAGAAATAAGGGGGTGTATAACTATGATTAAAACTGTCTAAGAGAACCAATTTCTTCAAGTTTTGATAAACCAAGTTCCGCACGCTTAAAGAACCAACCCTGATTAGTCAAGTGAAACGCAAAAAAAGACTCAGCACCAAAAGAACTA
>Ga0208375_1000923_pt1 | contig 36639 bp, 53 predicted proteins | sample RifOxyD1_FD_184038 | JGI IMG/M metagenome (GOLD analysis project Ga0208375, IMG submission 184038) | Soil microbial communities from Rifle, Colorado - Rifle Oxygen_injection D1 (SPAdes) | ecosystem: Environmental > Terrestrial > Deep subsurface > Rock core/Sediment | place: Rifle, Colorado... | reverse complement strand
TAGGCATCTCCTGATCACCCCCCCCCTGCCAAACACTTATGGTTTAAATAAAGAATTATAATTGCTAGTTAATTGTTCTTCCATCTTTTTAAGAGTTAATCCCTTTAACTCAGCTATTTTCTTAACACTATCCTTAACATAACTAGGCTCGCTACGACCGCCCGGAACAGGCGCCAAGTAAGGCGAGTCAGTCTCAGTAAGAATCCTATCAACAGGGAGTTTACTAACCAAGTCCTGAAAAGAATTAACCCTGACAACACTAGCGGGAATTGAAAAATAAAAACCCAACTCCAAAAACCTAGCCAGTAACTTATGAGAACCAGTATAACAATGAATAACACCAGTAACCTCATGCTCTGATAATAACTCCAAGACACGCTTTTCGGCAGCACGCGAGTGAATAATAACAGGTTTCGTTAACTCCTCAGCCAACTCTAAAACACTATTAAAAACCCACTCCTGAAATTCCAAATCAGACTCTGCCTTGCCCTCAAAAAAATCAAGACCCACCTCACCAATACAAACAAGCTTAGAAGCATTAGCGCGGATAAACTCCAAATTAATATCAACCAAGTCCTCACCAAGACGAACAGCATCCCAAGGGTACAAACCAAGACTAGCTCTAACATTAGGATAACGAGAAGTTAACTCAAGCACGCGCTTATTATCCTCAATACCACTGCCAGCACAATGAATAATAACATCCTTAGCCCGCAAAATAACCTCAGGCAAGTCATTCTTAAAAAACTCATGAGTCAAGTGAGCATGAACATCAGCGTACATAAAACAATAAATAGAAAACAAGAACTTAAAAACCCTCGGGGAAAAATTTCATAACAAAATCAGGCATTAATGCTAGCTCAATAATCAAAGACAATTTACCACCAAGTTGCTCTTTTATAGGAATTACATAAGCAGCCATTCCAGCAACCTTAACAAACGCATAACTAGCATCAGAACACAAAACATAATCACTTGGCAATAAATCATAAGAACCCCACCAAGAAGGCATATTAGAACCAACCAACTTATGCTTAAAAGAATCATGAACCACATTATTGATAGTGCGAAGACCAGAGCCAGTATAAACATCAGAATTAATACCAGATTCATTAACTGCCTTACCAATCAAACCCTCAACAGCCTTTAAAACACTATCAGTACCAGAATAATAAAAATGAGGCAAACTAAAATGAATCGCTTCACTAGCAAACCTTAACGCAGTCAAAGCATCCTTAAACTTAACCTCATCAGCAGGCGTAACATTACTGCCACCAGAACGAGTCAAAATACCCTCAGTAGGAACACCAGTAAAAGTACCCTCATTATAATAATTAGACTGGTTAAAATAAGAGCCAGTAAACTTAACAACATTAAGATTATCAGACAAACAATTAAGCCTATAATCACCAGTCAATTCACCATCAACACCATAACTAGAACCAGAATACAACAAATCAGCATAAACAACATTACGACCCTTACGAACACCCAATTGATTACCATTAACAGTGCCATCAGAAAAGAATAGCTTTGAAGTACAACTAGTATAATGACAATCAAAACGCTCACGATTAGTAACTATAACAGGTAAACCATCCTTTAACAAATCATTAAGACCACTAAATTTACGCTTGTTATCATCAGTAAAATCAAGATTAATCAAACCTGAAACCATTAAATAATTAAAAAAATAACTAACTTAAAAAAGTTTAGTTACTAAAAGACTTATTTAGTAAGCACTAACTCAATAATACTAACCCTAACACGCTTACCAGAATCACCAGTAAACTCCTCAGAGGCAATCTTAATCTCCTTAAGCTTAGAATCCTGCACAAAACGATTACGCACGACCTCAGCAACGTCAACAGCCTTACTAATATACTTACCGCGAGCCTTAATACTAACACGCTTAGAACCACTGTTAAGCATCATAATAGCACTGGTAACATAATTCATAAAATCCTTATTACCAATAAAGACATCACCAGAACTAAAATTACGCACAGGCTTAGGCGCGAACGCCTTAACAGCTTTCTTAGGCTTATCACTCATAAAATTACTCCCCTTAAAAGAAGTAATAAACAAACACAATTTAAAAAGTTTATTTTAAAAAAAAAGAAATCCCAAATAAAAATTACATAACAATAAATTATTAAATCATTAACAACAAAAAACAATTAACATGGAAACTGATTTAATCACAATCATACCAAACGAGTACATACCAAAATACCTTATTAACACACTAAACAAAAATGATTGCCCACACTTAATAGAATATTTCCAAATAAACAACGAACAAGCATTCAACAGTAAAACAGACAATAAATACGAAAAAACAACAACAATAGATGAACGAATTCTAAAAGAAATCATACAAATAGAAGACGAAAAATTCAAAAACATAAGACAAGAATCAAACCTAAACGAGGAAACAAAAGACATAACAAGAATATTAAAAGAATACCTGCAACACAATAAAATACTAGGATTAACAGCAGGACTACCCGGCTCAGGCAAAACAAGCTTTATTAAAAAACACTTCCCAAACAACCACATAAGCCTTGATGAAGAACTAAACAAATACGAACACTTATACCAAAAAGCCACTGAAGATGATAAAAGAACAGGCAGATTAGAAGATAGCATACACTATAAAATTCAACAAGAAATTGACGAAAGATTAAAACAAGAATCAATAATAATCGACTCACTATGCAACACAAAAAACAAACGACACGATTACAGGTCTAGACATGACAGAATAGGCTATCACCATAACTACCAAGTAATATGCTTCTTATTTGACAGCCAATGCCAAACCTGCTATGAACGAATGCAAACAAGAAAAAAAGACCCGCCAGAACAAATATACCACTTATCATCACTAATCTACAGCTTACTAGAATTTGAAACACCATTAAACAATGATTTAACCCCTGAAAAAGGACTAGACCTAATATTAACAGTAGATATCAATGGAACAATTAAATCAGCCCACCCATTAGAAACATACGAAAAGATAAAAGAAAAAAGAATATAAGACAAGCAAACCTAAAAACCATTAGGATGAAAGCAGCTATAGTACTGGCACTAATAATAACAGCAGTAGTCCTATACGTAACTAACGCCACATTCAGGGCTGTAGTGTATGTGATAATAAGCATAATAGCAATATGGATATTTTTCACATTCTTTATCAGACAATACGACGAAGTCGAGCGCGCAATAATATTTAGACTAGGCAAATTCAACAGAATAGCAGGACCAGGCTGGAGCGTAGTAATACCATTCTTTGAAAAAGAATACGCCAAAGTAGACGTCAGGACCAGAATGACTAACATTCAAATACCAGTCGCTTTCACCAAAGACGACCTGAGAATAGAACTAGCCGGCACCTTCTACTACCAAATCAATAACCCTGAAAAAGCAATACTAAACGTTGAAAGCTACCAAAGAGGCCTAAATAACATAATAATCAGCGAAACACGTAATGCTATAGCAAGCATGACAATGAGAGAATTATTCGCCAAACTATCCAGCCTAAACGAAAAACTAAGAGACTCAATCAGGCACGAAAGCTGGAAGTGGGGCGTAGACGTAAACATGGTACAAGTAAAAGGCATAACACCACCACTAGAAATAGCCGAAGCAATGCAGGAAAAAGAAATAGCCGGACAACAACTACAAGCACAAAAATTCCAAGCAGAAGCAAAGAAAGTAGCCATCGAAGCAATAGGCGAAGCAGCAAAGAAACTAGACGATTACAGCATAATGTACCTATACCTAGAAGCACTAAAACAACTAGGCGACGGACAAAGCACGAAAATCATATTCCCAATGCAATTCATGAGCATACTAGACAAGATGAAAGGCGACGTTGGCACAGCACTAGCAGGACTAAACATGACTAGTATGGTAGGCGCAATGAAAGACAAAATACTAGAGGCAGGACAATGAGCCTAAACGAAACAATAAAAAAAATAGAACAACAACACCCCGACTGGAAAAAACTAAACAACTCAGTCAACTGGATACTAAAACTAGAAGATAACTATGACCTAGAAGGCAATAAGCCACCAACAAAAAAACTAATCAAAACAGCACTAGAGCACATTCCAATAATAATCAAGATAATAAAAGAAAAAACCGGCAAAACAATCAACACCGAACCAAAAATACAACCATACGGAAACGGACTAGACATACTATGGGATAACAACGAACAGTACCTACTACTAACAACACAAGAAGAAATGATGGACACAGCACTATTCAATTACACAGACAATGAAAACAAACTAAGAGGCTACTTTGACTCAAAAACAAAAGAAACAATATTCCTATAAAAAAATTCATAAACGAATTTTTAAAGAACTATCATTCCAAACAACAGCACGGTCAATAATTGGCTGCTTAATTTTATTCCAATAATAATCACTAAGCACAGATTTATCAACGCCAATCATACCAGAAAACTGGACTAAATCATCATTAATAACAAAACGAACCAAATTAGAATCAAGCATTGTAAGAGGTGACAAATCATTCAAGCGACCACTAAGAATATCCGCCTTAAGCAAATTAACCAAAGAGTCATGACCAATATACTCTAAAACAGAATTACCACTACCACTCAACCTAAAAGCCCTTAACTCAGGAAAAGAAGAATAATTAAGACTATAACCCCAACCATAACCATCCCTGTGCTCAACTAAGAAAGGAAAATTAGTACTGCTCTGATGATTACTAAGAATAAAACGCTCAACAGAAGGCAAATTAAAAAAACCACTAAAAGAATCAAAACCAGTATCAGAAAAAACAATCTCCTTTAAACTAGGCGAGTAACCAAACTTAGACAAATCAACAGCACCACAATTAGACAAAAATAACTTAGTAAGCCTAGGACAATTAAACAAAAAACCAAAATTCTTAACATCCTTACAATAACTAAGATTTAATTTCTCCAAATTAGGCAAAGACACAGAATCAAGCGAAGAAGAAGAATAACACTCAAGCTCACGAAGATTAACGAAATTATTAACAAAAGAATTATCAGCTAACTTAGGCAAGTAAAAATACTCTAAATTAGGAAGCACACCAATAACCGAACAATCAACTGACTCATTAATATTTAAACGCAAATACTCAAGCGAGGACATACCACTAAGTGGACTAACATCAAGAACCTTACCACCAACGCACAACTTACGCAAAGGCTTACCAACCAAAGATGACAAATGAACCTCAAGCGACTCAAGAGAACCTAAAGAAGAAAGAGGCGACAAATCACCAGACTCTAAATTATTAACCTTAAGCGATTTTAAATTATATAAACCACTAACAATATCTAACGAAGGCGGACCATCACTAATAGTTAAAGACTCCAAACGAGTAAAACAACTAAGCAAATCACTAAGCGCTGAATAACGCTCATTAAACAACTTACTATCAAAACGATCATTATCATAACCCAAACGATTAATATAATCTAACTTGATACCACTAACGTAAAAATTACCTCCTGACTCGCCAAAAGAAACCTTGGGCGAACAACTACTAAAAACACCACCAAGTAACTCACTAAGACCAAAAACCTCATGCTTAGGCATATAAGACACCATAAAAGAATTCTTGTTAACAATAACTTAAAAACCTTACCTAAAGAAATTGTTAAGAGTGAGGGGGGATGGGGGCGCACCAGGCAAACTAACTGGCGACGCCACACCATGAGCAGTAACCGGTAACTCAGCATTAATTAAAACCTGCTTACCGGGGAAACGCTTCTCATAAAAAGAGGAGAGGAGGTCGGAAACGTTATGCTTAAGAATATACCTGCCAAACAACATGTTACCATAATGATAAAACTTCATGCTAAGCTTAGCACTACGCAGTTCTTCCCTAACAGCAATAATCAAGTTGCAAAAACGCTTAGCTTCAATTGAACGCCTAGTAAGCACATAATCAACACCGTGCTTAAGAGCCTGACTTATAACATTAAAAACCAGTTCAATAGAGCAAAAACGATTCCTGACAGCCAAGTTAACAGGCTCGTTTAACGCATTAATGTTATGTGGCGTGCCGTTAAACCAATCCCACTCAATAAACAATTCATTAAGCGGGAAATCACTGGCTTTAACATAACTAACACCAATAGGCGCGCTAGTAACAGGTGTATAACCCTTAACTTCTGAAAGAATACACGCCCTAACAAGGTCATTAAAATCATTACCATAAACAACTTGCATGTAACTAATAAGGGACAAAGCGCTTTATAAAGCGAAAGAGGAAACGTGTCCGTTAATCCCTTATTTTTTCTTTAATTTTTTTAAAAGAGAGTCAGGTGTGTAAAACAATTTGAAAGGCACATCACTAATAGATTTTAACTTATCAACACCCTTCTTAGGCAGGTTAAAACGCTTGATAGTAATGGAAAACTCCTTACCACAGACACTGCCATAAAAAAGAAAGTCAAAAGTTATATAATGCTTATTTAAAAAAGGAGTCACGCTAATGCGAGTAAACTTAATACTGCAATTAGGCTTGCCGCAATTATGATACGGCTGAATATTACCTATATAATCAACCATCTTATCAAAGTACTCATCAAGCTTATGAACCTCATTCCATATTGATGATATAAACTCCTTTGAAAAACCAAAAAAGATTACAACATCATCGCCAGCCATGAATAAGATAGAATTAATGCTATTATAAAAGGCTATTTCAAAACAAAGGATATATAAACTGATAACAGAAAAAAGGTAATTATGGATTATGAGCTTTATTGCATAACACTGCCAAATAAAGTAATTGAGGTAATAACCGAAATAGAAAACCAGATTGCACCAAGAGAAGCGCTTGAAACACTATTAGTATGCGCAGGCGGAAAACCAGGAGATAAAATAGAATGGTTAAGACCTGATGATAAGATTCAATTATTCAATAAAAAAATCAATAAAATAAAAAAAATACTCCCTAACGTACAATCAATTAACGACCGAATAGGCGAAGTAATATACTTTAATGACAAGCAAACAACAATTGAGACTGCAAAAAGAATGGCAGTAATCTTTGAAGAAAACTTAGATGCAAGCATAGAAGTAGGCTTATTCTACGGGTATGACCACTGTTGCACACAAACTGATAAAAACATGACAGGCACAAGAGAATTCACACCAGGCACAGAACACTTCTGGTGCAAAAGCGACTGCGAGTCAAGCATTAAAATACAGGAAAACAACTACAAGATAATAAAAAACAATATACCCGAGTTTAAGGAATACCTAGATAATTTTGGCAAACTAAAATAAAAGAAATCAAATCTTAAAAGACTTAATCAAATTAATTTTCTTACTAAGACGTTCAACATCCTTCATTGCATCTTTCTCACTAATCTCCTTGCCACAAATAGTGCCCTTAAGTTCGTTATTAACCGCCCTGATAATACAACCAGACTTACCACAGGAATGAGGTATATTCATGCTGTTTATTGTAGTCTGAAATTCTATTGCTTTACGAGCATCATCAAATATTGACATGAAACATATTACAAAAAGGATAATTAAATAGTTTATTGCAATTTGATGAATAACCATTTAAACAAGAACTTATTAAATAATCACAGGATGAGGGGAGTAACTTTAGCATTAATATGCTTAATAACGCTAAGCAGCGCTAACGCCCTAACAATTAACCTAAACAGCGCTGAACAAATAGTAAACAGCAATGATAACATCACAATAAACTATGACATAATTCTTGACAGCGCAGCCACAACTAATTATGCAATCATACTAAGCGGTGAAAAAGAATACACAGTAATAAACGAGACAAGCGATTTTAGCACTAAAACAGGAATGATACAATACAACACTAGCGAGCTAACAGCGGGCAATTACACACTATTACTTAAGATTTCAAGCGAGACAATTAGCCTTACGCAGACAGCAAGCAGTAAAATAAGAGTCACTAGCGAACTAAGAATAAGAACTGAGATACAAGGATTAGTGCCAATAAGCGGGAGCGAAGAAATAATCAATGCAACAATAAAAAATTTAGGCAACACTAAGACATCAATCAGCGCTTACTTTACTAAAACAGAATCAGAAATAAGCATAGCACCACAGTCATTTACACTGGAAAAAGATGAAGAGAAAACAGTAATGATTAACATCAAAAAACCAGCAAGTGACTATAACACAACACTAGTAATCATGGCAAGCAACAACGAAGAAGAAGCAAGACATGAGCGTATTATTAGGATAATAATACCAGTAATAAACATAACACTAGGCGAGATAAAAACACTGGAGTCAGAAAATGAAACAATAATAAACGCTATAATACAAAATAATGGTAACATCAACGTAAACGCCAACATCTCAATAAGGACTTTTACAATCACAGAAGGATTCAAAAACTATGAAGAGACTATCACAATAAACGCAGGCGAGACAATTAACCACACGACAACCATACCAAAAAAGACAATAGCAAGCTACTCAGTAAAATACGAAGGCGAGACAATAACAAAGGAATTAAACGCTATTAACACAATACCACTAGATATCAAGCTATCAAAAGACAGACTGATACTGCTAGGCATACTAATAGCTATAGTAGGCGTGATAGCTTATTTTAAATGGTTTAAAAACAAAAGACCATAAAGTACTTAATAAATAATCAAATCAAGATAAAACAATGAGTAATGAAATAATAGTTTATTCAACAACTACCTGCCCTTACTGCTACAAAGTAAAAGACTTCCTAACAAAAAACGGCGTTAAATTCACAGAAAAGAAAGTAGACATGGATGAAGCAGCACTAAAAGAAATGATGGATAAAACAAACGGCCACATGAGCGTGCCAGTACTAGATATAAAAGGAACAATGATACTAGGCTACGACGAAGAGAAAATAAAAAAGGCGCTAGGATTAAGCCCTAAGAAACCCTTAAAATAAGGACTTGCATAGGAATTTAACATGGCGTGGTGGGATACAATATTAGGATTCCTTATAGGTATATTAAACGAGGTAGGCTACGTGTTAGGAATCCAATTCCTAAACATTGCAATACTATGGCAGTTATTACCAGTCTACACAGCATGGTTTGCAGTACAATTCATAACCAAACACAAAGAAGAACAAGACGTTTCAAACAGGTTCATGAACAGTTTCTCACTATTATGGGTGGGTTTTGAACTAGGAAATTACATTATTGAAAACATATTCACTGACCCCTATATTGTATGGAAGATATTTATCGTAGCAAGCTTATTCTCTTATGCAATATTTGTAATGAGACTAACATTCCTAAGAAAGGATATAACAAGGTACTTAGCTAGAATCAGCGAGATATCAGCAATAAACATCGCAGCGCTATTATTCGTGCAGGATTTAATAATAATCACAAGCGCCCTGCAACTAATACAAATATTAATCGCATTTATACTAATATATGCTGGAATAGATTTTGGAATCATAAAATTAATAGACTATTTATACGTGAAACTTAAAGTGCCAGAAGAAGAGACAGAAGAAAAGAAAGAAACAGAACCAGAAATACCGCGCTACGAAAGGATAACAGAACCAGTAACAACCCCACCACCAATCACACAAATACCACCACAAACAGTGCAAAGACCACCAATGCAACAACCAATACAAAGACCGCTAGCACAACAAGGCACACCAATACAAAAACCAATAAGCCAAGGACCAATAACACAACAAGCAGTGCAAAGACCACCAGTACAGGGTTTACCTACACAGCCACCAGCGCCAACAAGTAAAATAAAACGGGAGCAGTTATGATAAACAAAATAAAATCAATATTTCAAAAAGAGAAAATAGACTACTGCCTTAAAGTATCACAACTAAACATAAACTATGGCAGCAAGAAAGTACTCCAAGACATCAACTTCGTAGTTGAAAACAAAGACATATTCGGGATACTAGGGCTATCAGGCAGCGGGAAATCAACACTGCTAAAAGCAATAATGGGTTTTACCAATTACAGCGGTTACATCAGACACTCAGAAAAAAGAGTCGGCTACTGCCCACAAGATGATGCTTTCATACCAGAGTTAAGCATTCAGGAAAACATCAAGATATTTGCTTACCTAAACAGCACCACAACAAAAACAGCCACTGAACGGGCAATAAAACTAATGAAAGAACTGGACTTAAACGAGCCGTTAAATAAAACCAGCGACGAGTTAAGTGGGGGGCAAAAAAAGAGACTAAACATAATACTATCAATACTACACGAGCCAAAAACAATCATAATGGACGAGCCTTTTGCAGGACTCGACTACAAGAATAGAATCATACTATGGCGTTTTATTGGCGAATTAAAAAGTAAAGGAAAAACAATAATTATAACAACCCATTTACTTGAAGAAGCACAGGATAACTGCAACAAATTACTCATAATAAGCCACGGCAAGAAATTCGCGCAAGGCTCAATTAGTGACTTGAAGCGCTCACTAAAATTCAGGCATTACATTAAAATACGATTCAAATACCTAAACAAGGAAAACACTGAAAAGATAATTGATTACTGCAAGAAAAAGGGCTTTAAGGTAATACAACTAAGCGATAACACAGCAGGCATAGGGCTACCTATTGAAGAAGAAAAAGAAAATCTATTATCAGTAATCAAGCGAATGAACATTGAATACAAAATAGAAGAGTTAAGGCAGCCAAGCCTAAACGAATTATTCATGGTGAGCATCAAATGATAACTATCAACTGCTCTCCAAAGGAGAGAACGAGCGAAGCGAGTGTGAGCATCAAATGAAGAATAAGATAATGGAACTACTGGCGCACTTAAGGATACTAGGCTTAATCTATAAGGAGTTTAAACTGCTAGCCAAGCGAAAGAAAACACCACTATTAGTCTTAAGTTTACCAATAATATTTTTAGTGATTTACTCAGCAGGCTCAAGCGCAATAACAAACCCGCAAGTAACACCGACAGTAGGAATATGCAATTACGACCCGGCTGCTGAGTCAATGATAGAGTCATTAAATGGCGATTTTAAGATACAGCGACTAACAGGAGACTCATGCATCTTTGACTTAAAAGATAAAATCAAGCGAAAAGAGATAATGATTGGATTTATGATACCAAGAGACTTTATTGAAAGAATAAGCAATGCTAACCAAGCATACATCACCTACTATGTTGATGACTCTAACCCATTAACCGCTTCAATGAGCAGTTACTTTATTGAAAAAGCATTCAGTGACTACTCAACTAACATAATCAGCCAAAGCGAAGAAGAACTAAACACGCTATCAAGCACTGCGCGCCAAAAACTAAACAGCGCACTACTAATACTAAACACAACAAGCAACATATTAAACACTAACAAGGATTTATTCAGCATCGCTTACCCATTAATGAACAGTTACCTAAACAACGCAATCAGTGAACTGGAAAGCTATGATGACGACCTAAGCTTTGTACAAGGACTTGATGTAAACTTCTTAACAAAACCAGTAAGCTTTAACAGGGATTATGTGTACACAGGCCTTAACGCAGCATCTTTTAATTTCTCAAGCGTTTTTTGCACAATATCACTATTCACACTACTGCTACTAGCATCCTCAGGAGTGATACTTGATAAGAAAAACAATTACTTATTACGAATCAGGGCCACAAAAACACTAATCAGTTCATACTTTGCCTCAAAAATAGTCTTTTACCTAGCAGTAAGCCTAGCCCAATTCCTACTAGTCATGGGACTTATCACACTACAGGGCGCAATCTTTAACTTTCAACTAGACTCACTGCTAGCCGTGTTTGCAGCAATAACAATCATTAACACATCAATCGGACTACTAATCGGCTCACTAAGCGAAAACGAGACAGTGGCAATACTCTTTAGCCTGACACTATCACTACCATTCCTATTCCTATCAGGAATATTTTTCCCAATCGAATTCATGCCCGACTACATTAAAGTAATGAGTAACATCGTGCCACTAGGTAAAGAGATACTGCTTCTAAAACAAGCAAGCGTCATCGGACTAAGCCTAAGCGAATTAACAAGCGGTTTAAACGAGCTAATAATAATCAGCCTAGTACTGCTAACAAGCACATACGTAGTAATGAAACTAAAAGAATAAGATTTATAAACAGAATAAATAACTCAATTGCGACATGGATAAGCATAAATCAAGTGATATAAACGATTTAATGTATGCGGGATTAGCCTTAAAAATGATACAAGGAGAATTTTTAGATTTATCATACTCATCATTAAGTAGTTATGATTCAGCAGTCTATTTTACCAATCTAAAACTAAAAGACCTGCCAAGTGACTTATACAAATTAAACGTTAAAAAATTAGATATAAGCGAGCATGGATTAACAAAACTGCCAAGCGTGATATTCAAAATGAATGGATTAAAAAGCCTAACAGCTTACAGTAATAAAATAACTACATTACCCTCAAGTATAAGCGATTTGAAAAATCTTGAAGCACTAGACTTACACTCAAACGAACTAAAAGAAATACCTGACGAGATAGGACAACTAACAGGGCTAAAAGAATTAATGCTAAAATTAAACCAAATAGAAATAGTACCAGAGTCAATTGGACAACTAACAAACTTAGGAACATTATACTTAGGTAACAATCAAATAAGCAGACTGCCTGAATCAATTGGAAACTTACAAAAACTTTATTTCTTAAGTTTAAGAAATAATCAAATAACTAGTTTACCCGAGTCAATTGGACAACTAACAAATCTAGAGTTCTTAGACTTAAGCAATAATTTACTAACGAGAATCCCAATAAGCTTATGTGAGTTAATAAAAAATAAAGATATTACAGTAATATTAGACAAAAACCAATTCATGCCCTATAGTGGAGTAACAATACTAAACGAACAATACTACTATGAAGGCAAGATAAATGAATCTATTGACAAAACAAAATTAGTACAATACTAAAAGAATCACTTCTTTGATTTAAGAATCACTATTAAACCAATCACTATTAGGATAATAGGCCAGTAAACCCAAAACTGCGAAAATAAGAAAGTAAAACTAACAGTCATTAAAATCACGCTAGGAATAAGCGCGTCAAAGTCACGCGAGACAAAAGCATAAACCATTAAGCCAACACCAGGCGCCAAGACAAAAACAGGCCAAAGAAAAGACAAATCACCCCACAAGAAAATACCAAAAGTAAACGACAGGAATAACAAAGAAATAGTTGATAGTATAACAATTGGGATAATCACACCATGGTCAGTAAAACCAGACCTAGCGTAAACAACAAAAATCACAAGCGCAGGAAAAAGAATCACCAAAGGCCACAATAAGTGCCAACCAAAAACAGCATTAAGCAGGAAAACACCGCCAAGAATAATTAACACTATACCAGCGATAACAGAATCATCACTCTTAGGAACCGCTTTAACATTAACCTTAACACCCTTAATAGCACGCTTAAGACCAGCAGAAGTACGATTCAACTCACGCTTAACACTCATTAACATAATTAGATGAATTCACTATTAAAAAGCGTTACCTTTATAATAAATTAAAAAGACAGTTTTAGCTATGAATGAAGAAGAACTAAAAAAAGATTCAAAAAAAATAATTGATGAATCAATAAAAGCATCAGGGTTAGACAACGTTAAAGTGCTGTTATATTACTACAACACAAAAGTCGCCTACGAGCTAATCGGCAAAGGAGGAGACCTAGAATATGAAAAAACAAGCTTTCTAAAAAACCTAATAGAATGCAGTGACGAGATAAAATCAACCGACTGGCATTTAACAATAAAAAACTACAATGTATACCTAATGTACATACAATGCGAAGATGAGACTACCCGAGGCAAGTACCAGCGATTCACGCCAGTAGCAATCATTAAAAACCCGCTCGAAAACATTGAAACAATAACAAACAAGTATGACAAAGACCCCCTACTAAGCGAGCACATAAAAGACGAAATAAGAAAACACAGCGAAACAAAAAACAAAATAAACAAACTAGCATACGAACTGGAAAACAGGCTAATGAAATACATCTAATCAAAAGCATTACTAACAATTGAGTGGATATCACTAATAATTGCCTCAAAGTGAGCCTTATCCGCAGTAAAAGACTGCTTTAAACCCACCACCTTAACAACCTCAGGATTAATACGCTGAATATCCTTTCTTAAGAGATTCTTTAAGTAAAAATAATTATCATAAAGCGAACTCTCAACCTTAGGGTCATTAAACAACTTAAAACAAGCCATATCAAGATATGAACGCTCAAGAGCAGTATCCTCACTAAGCATGTAACTAGCAACAAAATCCAAGGACTTAATCAAGTGAGCAACAAGCACTTTAACCTGAGAACCTGGAAGCCACTTCCAATTGCTTAAAAGACTCTCAGCCTTACTTAACTCACCTAAAACAACATTCTTCATTTTAACAAATCACCCATCTTAGCCACGAACTCCTTACCAAGACGCAAGTAATCCTTAACTTGAGGAATACTAAGCGCAGTCATGGAGTACTCCGGACTAATAATAATAAACTGGTCATTCCTTTTTAGCTTTATGCTTGACTTAGCCCTGACATCATTAAAGCAATTAACATTCTTAACCATATCAAGATAGACTGAAAGACCGAGCTTATTAATGTAACGATTAAGAAATTCACCAGTAACTAAGTCATCAGGCGGCAGAAAACTAACACGCTTAAAACGATACTCGCGCTCAAAAAAAGCCTTAATCACAGTCCTAAAAGCATTGCCCATGTGACCAACAGCATTAATGAAAACACGCTTATCATCAAGCAAAGGCAGAGTAACATAAATCATGTGATCAGCCAAGTTAATCTCACTAACAGCATAGCTAACGCCCCCCATAAATAATTAATAGGCAATAGGAAATATTTAAGCCTGACCCCTCTAAAGAAAGCTTTAAAAAACAATGACACATCAATAAAAAAATATGTACGACGAGGAGAAAGGCACTAGTCGCAGGCTACGTGTATGCGAAGTCTGCAACGAGACCGGTGACGACATAGTACCATGCAGGGCTTGCGGAATAAAATTCTGCGGCGAGTGCGGGTATCCTGAAAAAAACCTATGCTTTGACTGCGGTGATGAAGTTGACGAATCACTTGAAGATGAAGTTGACGAAACAGTCGAAGAAAGCCAAGAAAAAGAATAAAAAAATAATAAGAAAATTACTAAATTATTTTTTTTAAATTATTTTTAAACCAAAACTAACTGATAACTAAAGACTTTAGCTGGCGTGAAGACAAGGAAGTCAACACTGCGACCCTCTAAACGAAGGAAATGCTCTAAGCTGTTAATGCGAGACTCATCAAGAATGACACTGCCCTTATGCTTATCCATAAGCCAATTCTTAGCATCCTTTAACGCGCACTCACGCGACTCATCATGAACCTTAAGCAAACGAGGCTCATACAACGACTCGATAACGTCATTCTCAATAAGAATAACACCCTTACGATTAGAAGGCTTCTTTTTACCAATCAAAACAGCTTTTTTCTGGTTAAACAAACCGCTTAAACCGATAATAACCTTAGACTCAGCAGGCTTAAACTTAAGACTGGACAACCACTTAGTTAAAACATCAGGGTGGAAGTCAAAAAAAATAATCAACAACTCAGCCTCGTGAAAGAACTCATCATCCAAATCACTAAAGCGGTCGGATAATTTTTCAAAAGAAACCCTCGCCATAACAAAGTAGTAAGACTAACTCATTTTAATAGGTTCTTAATTTCACCAAGCTTAGCCCTGCCAGCCTTAAGACCAGTATCATATAACTCCTTATTTTTCTTAAGCGAGAAAGTCGAGAAGTCACCAGTATTAACACGAATAACAACATCAGCGTTTAACTCCTGCAAACCACTAAGACGGTCTTCCATAATCTCATAACTCCTGCCTAAAATACTAGGCACGTTTAAGCGCTTACCAATAGTCCTAATATGACCAAGACTTACACTAACAATCTTATCAACACCATTATCCTTTAGCGCATTAACAGGTGTAGGACTAACAAGACCGCCATCAACTAATAAGTCACTACCCCGCTTAATAGGATTAAAAAAACCAGGCACGCAACAACTAGCGCAAACAGCGTCAATAACACTACCCTTATCAAGAATCACTTCACTGCCATCAACCAAGTTAGTAGCAACAGCCATAAACTTAATGCCTAACTCCTTAAAATCAAGACCACCAATATAAGGATTAAGCGCATTACTTATGCCCCGTATAGATGACAAGCCATCAAGAGGCATATCAGGCCTAAAAACCCTAAGCATGTTAAAATTATTACTCATAGCAAGCATCTCATCAGTATTAAAACCCCTGGCGTAAAGAGCGCCGACAATAGAGCCAATACTAGTACCAGCTATAACATCTGGCTTAAAACCAGCCTCCTCTAAAGCCTTTAGTACACCCAAGTGAGCAACACCTCTAGCACCACCACCGCCAAGAGCCAAACCAAATTTCATAAGAAAATAACTAAACAACTCGGCTCTTAATTAGTTTATGAATCAAGTCGCCAATCCTGACGCGCTCACTCACTTTTAGCCCGACACTTGAGCCCTTAAGCGAAGAACTAACAGGCTTATTACCCACTTCAAGAGAGCCAATAACACCCTTAAGAAAAGTGCTGCTGCCCTCAATAATAAAATCATCACCAACCGCAAGTGAATCATGGCTTAACTTAAGCTCAGCCACACCAACTTTAGGAAAGTAATTAACAACTTCGCCAACAAGGACTTTAGACACAGTCGAAAGATTACCAGCGTTATCAAGAGATTCGCTCGGACTACCAAAATAAAAACCAGAGCAAAAACCCCTATTAAAAACACTGCCTAGTTTTTCAAGCCAAAAAGGCACTTTTGACTCACTAAAATCATCAATAGCTTCCCGGTAACAACTAACAACAGTGCTAACATAATTAGCATCACGCATCCTGCCCTCAATCTTAAAAGAACTAATACCAGCGCTGATTAACTCGGGAATATAAGCAATCATGCATAAATCCTTTGAATTAAGAAAACGAGTGCTGTCATAAACCAAATCACCAGCATCACTAATTACGCGCCACTCACGGCGGCAAGGCTGCAAGCACTCGCCCCTATTAGCATTCTTGCCATGAAGAGCCTGTGAAAAAAAGCACCTGCCTGAAATTGACACACACATAGCGCCGTGAACAAAGCACTCAACAGGTAAGGGTGAATTCGTTATTACACCCCTAATCTGCTCTAATGACAACTCACGCGATAAAATAACACGTGAAGCGCCAAGAGACGCATACACACCCGCGCTAAGAGAATTAGTAATATTAGCCTGAGTGCTGACATGACAATCCAGCCCTAACTCACGAGCCAATTTTAAGGCACCCAAATCATGAACAATAACTGCATCAACACCAGCATCTTTAGCAGATAATAATAATGACTTAAGAGTTTCAAACTCGCCTTCATAGACAACAACATTAGTAGTTAGGTAAGCCTTAACACCAGAATTATGACAAGTATCAACCACCACTTTTAAGTCACTAACTGTAAAATTAGCTCCAGCGCGCATGCTAAGCCCAGCGCCAAAATAAACAGCGTCGGCACCCGCCTTAATTGCAGCACCAAGAGTGCTAAAATCATGACAAGGCGCAAGCAATTCAGGCTTCATAACAAGAATAGAGTGATTCATAACACTTATAAATATTATCCCGCAAACAATTAACTAATGACTCTTGATGAAGTATTAACCTGCGACCACCAATTCAGAGAAGTAGACGGTTATTACACATGCATAAAATGCTGTTACTGCAGTGACGAACAAGTGCTAGTCCAGCAAATATTTCAGGATGATGAAAAGCATAAAAGCCAATTCATGCCACTATCAACAATAAACAACCACGCAACATTACTAAACCCTAATGAAGGTGTAGTAAGCAGTTATTACAAAGGCGCACTAAGAAGAGCAATAAAATATAAAGAGAAAAACAGCAGCAAGACAACTAAAGAAAATTTTCTAAATAACTACATGAGCAAAGTAAAAGATTACTTCACGCAAACAGTAACTAACTCGGCAAGAAGGCTGTTTAAAAAACTAGTTGACTTAAGATTTGCAAAAGGCAGGGATTATGTTACAACACTAGCGACGAGCTTATACATAGCAAGCAACAATGAAAAACAGCCAAAACTATTATTTGAAATAGAAAACATATTTGATAACATAAACGAGACAATAGAAGGAACGGATATAACTAGAGTAATAAAACTAATCGCAACAAAAGGATATAATGATAAAATAAAGATAACACATAAACCATCAATATTAGATTACACACCTAACTACTGCGCCCAGCTAGACCTGCCACAAAGAATTACAAATGAAGTAACAGGACTAATAACCTACTTACTTGATTACAAAAGTCAGGATAAAATGAGAAAAATAATAGAAAATTATAAGATAATACAAAATGTAGATACCAATAATTTAGAATCAGAACTAAACAAAAAAGAACTAAAATTCCTAAACATAATAACAAACAAGGAGTCAATGATAACACAAATAAAAAAACTATCAAAAGACTTTAAGAAAACAATACTAATAAACCCATCAATAATAGGCAGAAGCGAAGCAGGAACAATTGGGGGAGCAATGTACTACTGCATTATTAACAACCAACTAACAGAAGAAGAACTGAATAAAATAAGTAAAAAACTAAAAGCAAAAATATCACAAAGAGCAATAGCAAACTACATGGAGATATCAGAAATAGTAATCAGGCATAACTTCAAGATAATAGAGCTATACAAAGCACTATAATCAATCACAATGAGCCTTGCTATTCTTGCAACTAACTTCATAAATAACCGCCACTAAAACAAAGAAAGCGCTGATAAAACCAATGTAACCAGGATTATAATTCTCAATAACAAAACCGCCAATAAGAGGGCCAATAATCTGAGACACACTAGCAAGCGAGTCAGTAACACCCATAAGCTTACCCCGGTCACCAACCTTAGAGTAATTGCTAATACTAGTAATAAGCATCGGACGAGTCATACCCCCTCCAATAGAGAATAAGACAATCACGCCATAAAGAGCTAATCGAGTAGCTGTAAAACCGACCATAATCATTGCTAGAAACATTATTGACAAACCCGCAATTCTAATACCCTTTAGTGTATAAGTATCAATAATCTTAGGCAAGGCAGTAAGCTGGAAAACAGTCCTAAAAATACCCACCATTAGTAAAGCCATTCCAACATCCTCAGGACCAAAACCAAGCTGGTGCTTAACAAACAAAGCAAGACTAGACGTGATAGTTGTAAAAGCAATAATAAACAGGAAGAACTCAGTAAATAACCTGCGTAAATTAACGTTCTTAAAACTATCAAGCAAAGGCTTAAACGGGAAAAAATCAGCTCTTCTAATGACTATCCTACCATCACGCTTAACAGTCTCCTCCAGGAAAACAAAAATTAATACCATTGAAATAACAGTCATACCCGCTGCAATAAATGATGGGATAGAATAATCAATAGCAGCTAGAAAACCACCAATTGCTGGGCCAATAAACATACCCATGCCAAAAAAAGCCCCAAAATAACCCATGAACTTTGCGCGGTTCTTGCCCTTACTAATATCACCAAGGTAAGCGTGAATAAGAGTCATGTTACTCCCAAACAAACCATCAACAACACGTGATAACACAATCATCCAAAGCGAATTAGCAAAACCCAAGATAACAAAACCAGCCATAGTAGCTAACTGGCTTACAATAAACATTGGCTTCCTGCCAAAACGGTCACTAAGCTTACCAATAACTGGCGCAGAGAAAAACTGACACATTGAAAAACTACTAAGTATTAAGCCGACAGTAAAAGGCGTAGCACCAAACTCCTCAGCATAATAAGGCAGGAACGGCAGGATAAGACTCCAGCCAAGAACCTCAGTAAACATCACAAGACCAATAGTAAGTAAACGCTTATCCATTCAAGAAGTATAAATTAAACAACTGTTTATAACTATTTAGCAATAGGAATCTTAACAATAACTTCAGTGCCAGAGCCTAACTTGCTGTTAATCTCAAAAGAGCCATTATGTGCCTCACTAACCAGCTTAACAAGAAGTAAACCAGTGCCTAAACCAGTATGCATCACTGAAGGGTCAAGACGAGTAACATAGTAAGCCTTCTTTAACTCATTAAGCACTTTAGAACTAATGCCCTTACCAGTGTCAATAACCCTTAAAACAATACTCTTACTTGAGCCTTCAAGAACAATCCTAACACTGCCCCTGACAGTATTCTTAACAGCGTTATCAATCAGGTTAATAACTAAATTTTTAAACTTATCAACATCAATCATCAAATTAGCATCAACAAGATAATCCTTAACCAGTTTCAAACCCTTAAAACCATAATTAGTCTCATACTCCCTAATTGTATTATTAACAACACTAACAATACTAGCACTAACTAAATTTAAGCCACTGCCCAACTGAAGCGAGTTAATAACAACAGTTTTATTAATCAAGTCACGAAGAATCATTGACTCGCGAATCACTTTTCTTAACAAAAACTTATGCTTATCACTCTTAACCTCACCTAACAATTGGTCAGTGTAACCAATAATTGGCACAAGAGGCTGCCTTAACTCATGTGACATACGAGCAAGAAAACCCCTTCTTAACTCTTTTAATTCAGACTCATTTTTAATATCAGCCCTTAATGACTCAATACGCTTAACATCAGTCACATCACTAATAACAATCAATTTGCCATGATTAACACCATCAACAATAATAGGAAGGATATTAGAATAGTATTCAACATTCTTAAAAGAAAAATTAACCGACTTATCAGCCATAACTGGACCCTTACCAAAAACATCACTAGCAAGAGAACCTAAGATTTTACCACTATAAGGGATAACCCCCTTAACTATCAAATTTTTAGCAGGCTTGTTAAAATCAACAACCTGATTTTTTTTATCCAAAATAAAAATAGGGTTAATAACATCATTAAAAATGTAATTACGAGCAACAGGCAGCAAGTCAAGAAAAGAATAATTAATAAAACCAATTAAGAACAACAAATGAGTAATCACAAACATTGTGGTGGTAAGGTCATACATGAATAAAGTGCTTAAAGGAGAAACAACGTATAGGATGTTACCAACAAAAGGCACAAGCAGACCAATAAAGACAATCAGGACGTTTTTCTTATATAACCGGTTAACCTCAAAGAACTTAACAATCAACGCAACAAGCGAGACAGTCATTAAAACATAAGCATAAATTGCATGAACCCAAAAAAATATGCCATTAGCAGCATCAACTAAACTAGAGTAACTGGTAAAAACAGTAAAGACTTCACTAGTAAAAAACAAGTGATGAAGATTATTAGTAAGCAAAGTAGACATTGTCACTACAGGAATAACAAGCAAAAAAGCAAACAATAGCTTACTGACATGCTTACCCAGGTAATTAAAAGTGAATGTTAAAACACTAACCGGCATTAACGCCACACAAGTATAACGAAAAGCCCTCCAAAAAACAGTTCCAGCCTCGCTCATATTAGTAATCTCAAGAAAATAAAAAAGCGACCAACTAAAACTAATAAACAGCAAGAAAATAAAAGACTTTGAAACATTGACACGCTTAAGATAGATATAAAGAATGATAAAAACGGGAATAATAATACCTAACACTAACGGGATAAGCTCTATCACTAGAAAGGATAATACAAGTATATTAATTAAAGTTTACTAAGCACAAAGCAATGATTTTAAGCCCTTTTTAGCAATATAATCAATTACTTCAGGCTTTTCAAATAATTTAGTGTACGCTTCTGCAACAGATTTGATTGAACTCTTAACAAAATCAACAGTTTTCTTAAAGTAAACAGCGTGGTTAAAAGGCTCAACATTTTCAGTAAAGTTAGCAGATTCAAGGTTCTTGTAAAAATCATTATTTAAATTATAAACATTAGTAATCACTGTAAACATATTTTTGCCACCACGCGATGAAGGATTAGCAGTCTCAAAAAAATAAGAACATATAAGAGCGTCATCATTTCCATGAATTGATATTGGCTTACTAGCAGAATAATTATTTATACCAGCGTCAATATCATCATTAATATCACTATTCTCAAAACCAGCTAAAATCTTACCTAATGAACCGGCATGCGTATCAAAAAAACCAATAGCAACATCGTTTAAGTAATAACGATTAGCAATATCAAGCAGCTCAATTCTGAGACGCTTAGGAATACTTAAATCAAGAGGCAAAGAACTAGCGTCTAAAGCAGGAACATTGCTTACATACTGTTTAACATCAGTAGACATAGGTCTAATATAGACCTAAAGTGCTTATAAGCCTTACTAAAACACCAAAATTAGCCAAAACTTAAAAAATAAAACAGCTATAAAAAAAGCAAAATGAAATTTGACTTTTATGTAACCAAAGAAACAGGGGAAACACTTTACTGCTACAACAAATTACACAAAGACCAGAGCGAAACAAGATACCTAATATCAGCAATGCTATCAGCATTAAACTTATACGCAAAAGAAGGGCTAGGTAGCGAAATGAATTCAGTTAACTTAAGTAATTTATTAATGACTTTAGTAAGCAACAAAGAGCTAGGCATAAACTATTACTTAATAACCAGTAACAAGGAAAAAAAGGCTAAAACAAAACTGGAAGAATTTAAAAAAGAATTCGAGAACAAGTATGCAAAGAAAATACCATCATGGAATCATGACCTGCTAGAGTTTGGGAAATTTGATAACTTCCTAAAAGACTACTAGTCACATTAATAAATAAATAAATATTTTATACCAATATGAAAACAATCATAGTTTACATGACACGCTTTGGCTCAACAAAAGAATACGCAGGAATATTAGCTAAGGAATTAAAATGCAAAGCAATTGAAGCAAGTAAGATAAGCGAATTAGATAACTATGATAAAATCATAGCAATGTCAGGTGTTTACGGCGGGCAAATACCAATAATAAAATTCGTCAATAATAACTGGAAAAAAATAAAAAACAAAGAATTAACAATAATCGCAGTAGGCTTAGTGCCACAAGAACACTGGTGGAGCAAGATAACCTATTTCTTTATTCCAAGAAAAATAAAACAAACAGCAACTTACTATAAAATACTAGGCAGGGACCCTGACAGCAAAAAACCAGTTAATAAAGAAAACATAAAAGAGATAATCAAGAAATTGCAGTAATACATATAAACAACTACTCATATGAATAGGTTATATGGATATACTATCACTTGAAAGCGCACTAAAAGCCGAAGAAAAAATTAATAACCTCAACAAAGAAGAATTCCAACTTGAAAAAACACTCTTATTATTCCCAAATAAGTTCTTAAACCTAAGACTGCCAAGTAAAATTAAAGGCAGAAAACTAAAAAGTTACCATAATAATAATAGTATATGGCTAGCGAATAAATCAAGATTTGATTATACTAAAGAGACCATACCAGTAACAATAAACATCAATAACAAGTTCTTTAAAAAAGAAATAGACATATATAACAACTTATCAAGAAGTGGAGTAATCATTGATATAATAGGATTATTATACAACGAATTAGACCAATTAGGTGTTAAACTACCACTTGAAACAAAAAATAAAATTGACCAAATAAAAATAACAGTTGATGATTATAACAATAATCTAAAAACAGTAATTGATTTTGAATACTCAGAAGGTTTAGAATTATCAACCGGCATTGATAACTACCAAATAAGGATATCAAATCCAATAAAAGCAGTTTATGGCAACATCAAGGAATTCCTACTAGACCTAAATACTGATGAATTAAAAAGACTAAAAAGACAAATAAGAATTTACAATGACAGCATCAATGATAGTGAGATAATTAATAACTTAAACAACAATGATGATATTAAAAACACTGAAAGCAAATTACTTGAAAACCAATCAATTTACGAACTTGTTGCTAAAAGCATATACAATTATAACGAAGAGGAAGATTACAATAATGTTAATATTACAACTGACAAGAACACACCAATAGAAGAAATAATGAATGAACTAAACATTAAAAAAGAATTACTAAAAAAATCAATTAAAGAATTATTCCAATAAAAAAATAATTATTATTTAAGTAATTTATTAAGCCTTTGATAATCATCATCAGATAAATCTACTTTTTCAAACAAGTTATCAATTTCCTTACTAGCAACTTTTATGTCAAAATTACCTAAGTAAACACCAGTTATTGGATGATAGATATGATAAACAGGTGTTGGAACAATTCTCATAGCAGGAATATCAGTGCCACAATTTTTAATTTGTTTAGCAATATCAGGCGCCCACATTTTTAAAGATTTAAACTCAAGATAACAAGTCATTAAATCACCAAGAGAAAATTCACTGCCAGATAAAACCAACTTACGAACAGAATCAGGCATCGTCTCTTTTTGATAATTATCAAAAAAAGAATTAATCTCCTTTAAATCAAATTGCATAAATAAAATATTAAAAAAATCAACTTATAAATATATCTAAATTAAAAAAAGAAAAAATTAATTAATCACTTTCGCCTGCTTTTCTTATCCATTTCCTCGAAACGCTCAAAATACTTCTCGACATCCTGCCAGTACTCAACTTTCCAAGGAACCCAAATACCCGCCATGATGCCGCCAAGAACCAGAATTGAAATAGCAACCACTGAAATGTTTTGCCAAACGTTAAAACCAGTAGGTATGAAAGCAAGGTAAGCAATCACAAAAATCAACCAAGCAATACTGCCATAAATTGACACAGCAATACGCCACTTAAAACCACCCGGAAGCTTATCTTTTGAAACCAAATTAATCACCTCCTCAATAATTGATAAAACAATACTTGTTACAATAAGCACAGCAACTACTTGCCAAAAACTAAAAACTGACTGTAAAAAAGCCAAGTAAAAAATCACAGCAATCCAAACAATCATTTTAAAATAATGAATCCATAACTTAGTAATCGTCTTCACAAAGAAATATTAAGTAATATTTAGTATAAATACCTTAATGAACAAATACCTTAAAATAGTTCTTTATGGAGCAATAATCTAGGTAATACCATCATTAATCATCTTATCAGTTCTGGTAACATCAACTGAATTACTAATCCATAAAATGGTCTTAACTTATCCATTAATTCTTTTTGGTTTAGTTAATATAAAAAGATTACTCCGTGCGCTTAAAGTATTCTTTTAATGGTTTCCAATAAAAATCTTTCCAACCTTGCCTATATGAACCAGCTTGAGTTAAAGGAACTTTTGTTTGAGTCAAAATAATTTTTGTCCCATCAACTTTTTTAGTAAAAGTGATTTTAACAACTGAAGCCGAATAATCACTCGGCCACTCAGTAGTCATCCAGTCAAGCACTAGCTCTTTATTCTTCACCAATTTAACCACGCTACCATAAATATAACCATCCCAAGCAGTGAATTTACCTAACTTACCCCCACCAGTAGCTTTAGCACCAGTAAAAGCTGAATGAATTAACGGATTAGTAAAAGCCCCATAAACTCTTGATAGCTCAGCCTTGATAACTACCGTTTGAGTAATAGTTGTAACTTTTATCATTAATTAAAATAATAATATTAAATTATTAAACTTATGCAGTCGTCTTAATGACATATTACCTAGAGTTGTTGCACTGGTTACCACAATTACTCTAAAAAGTATGGTTTAATCTTTCCTTTTTTGTATTCTTCAATTCCTTTTTTTAGTAAATCTTTAATGTACTTGGCATACTCTTTTTGCATTTCCTTAACGTTCTTGATTTTTTCTTTCAATAACTTTTCATGTTTACACGTAAACACTGGTTTTCCTTTTTCAAAAGTCTTTACTGGTTCAGCTAGGAGTAAATTCATGTATAGCGTTTCATCAATTGGAATTGCTTTCCTAATTATTTGTTGTGTCTTATAAGGAATGTTATACCTAATAACATTGTATAAAGTGGTAGCCAAAATGAGTTGTTCGGCTAATTAACTTAATTTGCTGCTTAAGTCATTATTGGCCTTTTGTAATGATTCATATGCTAACTTGCCTTTTTCAGTTAATTCAAAAAAAGTGACTACACCACTATCAGAGAGTAAGTAATCATTTCTCTTAACAAAATCAAAATCTACAACCATGTTAAGAAAATTATTAAGTTTTTCATCACCCCAATTTTTAATACCAATTTTTTTCATAAGATTAATCATCATTGTAAGTCCTGAAAAGTATAACTCTCTTATTACACCAAAATAATCTTTTTCAAATAAAATTAAAGCATCACTATAAGATTTAACCATTAATAATCAATTTAATTATATCAATTTATAAATTTTCCGTGTAATTAACCGAATCAGGCGGTGCGTTTAATCACATGATAACCAAAACCAGTCTTAACTGGTTCTTCAGTCATTTGACCAACTAATAATCGTCTAGCTGCTTCATCAAAAGGCTTAACCATCATGCCTGGACCAAAAAAACCAAGATCACCACCCTTTTTCTTAGAAGGGCAAACACTCATCTCACGAGCCACGTCCTCAAACTTCTCACCAGCCTTCACGCGCTCAATAGCACGAAGAGCAAGCGACTGCTTCTCACACAAAATGTGACTCGCACGAATCTTAGATGACATACATTACAAACACGCAATGCTTATTAAAATAAGTTGCTAAAAAGAAGAACAATGGCAGAGTACTACAAGGCAATAAAAAAACAAGAAAGCGTGATAGAAGATTATAAAAAACTATGCAAAGAAAACGGTTGGAATCTAACAGAAATAAAAAACGAACTATTAATAATAAGAAACGTGAAAACAAAAAAAACAATAGATGAGTACGTAGAGCTAATGATACAATTAGGCTATGAGCATAACAAATTATACCTAGAAAACCGATTTAACAAAGAAGCAGGCGCCATGATAAGCATAGGCCTGAACATGAAAGAAGAATACCAAATAAGAATAGAAATAACAAAAGGACAAGAAATCAAAAGAAACCTAAGCACCATAATAAAAGAATTAGAAAACATTTAAAAACAGAATATAAAACAGATTACTCATGAGCGAGTTATACAAAGTAAACAAGCAATACGACGAGACAATAGAATACTACAAAGTGCTGTGCAACACATACGGCTGGACACTTAACCAATTAGACTGGCATACCATAAGCCTTGATAAAGAGATAAAACAAAACGAGAAAATTAGCAGAATCATAAAACAACAAAACAGTAAAACAGCAAACATCATCCATAAAGTAATAGACCAACACAATGACCAATTACTACAGGGCATAGGCTATAAACTAACAAACAAAGAAGATGACATAAAAATCTACCAATCAGAAGAAACACGGACCCGGGTTATCCATAGCGGTTAACCCAGAATCAATAACAATATTTTTAGACATAACCAAAAAAATTAACAAAGAACTAACAGATATAATCAAAGAAGTAACAAGCATAACGGATAGTAACCTTTAAAAACACTTTATAGTTCTAGAAAAGCCATGGATACATTCGGCAAGGAATTCAAGATTAACCTGAGAAAAGAACCAACTGTAATAAGAGTAGAACACCCTTCCAAACCTGCAAAAGCAAGAATGGTAGGGTACAAAGCAAAAACAGGCTACGTTCTAGTAAGGGTTAAAATCAAGAAAGGCGGCAGAAAGAGACACCAAGTGCATCAGGGAAGAAAACCAAGCAAATCAGGTATAACTGGTTTTAGCACTAGTAAGAGCCTACAATTAATAGCTGAAGAAAGAGCAGCAAAGAAGTACCCAAACCTTGAAGTCTTAAACAGCTACTACGTAACTGCAGACGGCACACAAAAATGGTTTGAAGTAATACTAAAGAGCATGCCAGAAGCAAGAGGCAGAGTATTCCACGGACTTACAAGCGCAGGCAGAAGAATGCGCGGATTACTGCACAAAGGCAAGAAATCAGCATAAAACTTATAAAACGATTTAATACATCATTTAAACATGACTGCAGAGGTAACCTTAGTTAAAAAGAGAACAAAGAAGAAGAATACTGCTAAAGCAATTAAAGAAAATTACCAATTAAATGAAGATACTACTAATCTATGCATTTACTGCGGAGCTAAGAAGAAGGATAATGTCTGTAATAACTGCAAAACAGACGACAGCAACCCGACAGAATTAATCAATCAACAAATGAGAAAAGAGTATAATGACATCAAAGATAAATTTGAAATTAAGGAAGTAGAAGTAAAAAGTGAGCAAACAATAATAACAGAAAAACCACCAGTAAAAGAAATAATTAAAACAGAAAATCAAGGTTATACTAACATACTAGAAATTTATAAAATGCTAAACGACAATGAGATAACAACAACAAAGGCAATAGAAGCAATCAAGGAAAAATCACTAACTGATAAACTAGTGGCTGAAAGATTACTATCAAAAGCAGAAAGATATAAACCCGACCCAGCGTGCATAACACAACTAAAAGACCTTATTAATGAAATTAAAAACGACTGCTACAACACGATTAAAGAACAAACACAATCAAAAGAAGAAGAAGAAGAAAATTTTAGTTTAGAATTCAAAGAAAAACCAGACTTAGAGACTTATAAAAAACTAGTAAGTATTTATGAAATGATAAACAGGGGTTTTAAAACAGAAGCAATTGATAAAATAAAAAAAGAATCACAAAGTGAATTATTAATCAAAGAGTTATTATTAAATAAGGCAAACGAATACCATCAGGATCTAAACATATTTGGCGAACAAGAAGAGTTAATAAAATCAATAAGAGAAGATGATTACAACCAAATAAAAAAAGTACTACAAAAGTCTATCAAAAATCAGGATTACAATGAATTAACAAAATTAATGAAACAAGCAGTAGAAATTGAAAAACCAGAAACAACAATGAATGGAATAAAAGACCCTGTTCTTAAAGAATTAATTAAAAAACAATACAATGAAAAAATCAGAAATAAAATGAACGAAATAATAATTTACAAAGCAGAAGAAAAATTAAATGAATTATTTGAAAAAGAAGAATTCATGGAGTTTATCAACTTAAAAGAAGCAATTGATGGTAAGGAGTTTGATAATACAATGAAAACACTAGGGTATAAAAGTGATTTAGAACTGTTTAAAAAAGAACAACGAGAAATGAATAAGGCTATTCTACTAGAAGGCATTAGTAATTTTGTGGGGAGTTATATAATTTCAGGAGTATTTGTATACCCAATAAGCTATGTAACAGCATTCATAGGTGATACATTTGGTATTGATGAGTTGTTAAATATAACAAGCCCCTACAAGAATGTTCCAATAATTGCTACAATAATAACAACAATTCTATCGGGATTAGGCGCATACACACTAAAGGATACACCAATAACAAAAGATGATAAGACAGCTTTCAGGGAATACAAAAAATTAGTAAAACAATACAACAGAACATACTAAAACTCGTTTCCTAATGATAACATATTTAAGGGAGAAAGTCCTTACAGGATAATCAATGAGGGAGAATAATGGTAACGGCAAGGTTTCTACAGCCGCTTGGAACGCAACACTAGAGGATATACACGCGAGATTTGATAAAATTGAAGCAAAACTAGGCGAGGGTAACAGTAAAGGAGTATCACAAACAGCCTGGGATAAAACACTAGAAGATATTAATGATAAATTTAAAAAACTAGAAAACGGCAATAATAAAGGAAGTGTGTCACAAGCAGCCTGGAATGCAACACTAGAAGATATTAATGATAAATTCAAAAAAATGGAAAACAGCTCTAATAAGGGCAGTGTATCACAAATAGCATGGGATAAAACACTAAGTGATATTGAAGATCGATTCAAGAAGTTAGAAGGAAAAAACGGAAACAGCAACAGTGGCGTGTCAGCAACTGCGTGGAATGCAGTACTAAATGATTTTGGATGCAGATTTGACGTAATTGAAAAAGGATTAGTTGAATTAAACAGCAAGATAGAAAAGAAAGTAGGCGTGGGTGCCTGGGAGAACGTAAACAAGGAATTAACTGATAAGATAAATGCTAAAGTAAGCGTCAAAGCATGGGAGACATCACTAGAGGATACTAATAAACAAGTAAGCGAGTTAGCAATCAAAGAATTAAAAGAATTAGATGACAGGCTAGACAAAGCAACTGAACTAATAAACACGCTAACAAACCACTTAAACGAGAAAGTAAACATGGACTCATGGAACAGGCTAAGCAGCACAAATGAAACACTAATGGGAAAAGTTGATGTTATCAAAGACAAGAGCGAGGACTTAACAAAGAGATTACTAATAGTTGAAAGCATTATCAAAGATGCGCAAGTAAGCGAGAATGAACTAAAAAAACTATTGGAGACAATTTGAATGGGATTCTTTTCGAAAAAACCAGAAGCGCCAATAATTGAAAAAGAAGAGCCTAAAAAAATACTAATAGGCGTTAACCCGGAATTAGTAAACAAAGTAAAAGACAAAGTCAAAAGACTAAAAGATGAAAAAAGCGATTTAGCAAAAAAATATGACGAGCTAACTGATAAAATGAGCGCAGTAGAAGCCAAATGCGAAGTCATTGAAAAGACATTCACTAATTTTAAAGAAGCACTATCAAAAGAATTCATGATTGAAGCCAAAAAAAGCCTAACAAAAGAGATGAAATCAGTAAATGACTCAATCAGCAATAATCATAACAGGACAATGAAAAATGAGAATGAACTAAGTAAGATAGGAAAGGAATTAGAAGAACAAGCTTATTACAGTTCATTCCAAGACTATTACCAATTAATCAAACTATGCATATACCTAATGACTAACGCCGAGCCAGACCATCAGGACTTAGTCACACTAATACTCCAAACAGTTCGTTCACTAGTCGATGACATGAGGAGGAACGGTTTTTGGGAGACAGGCAGAGATGCCATAATCACGAGCTTATTAAACCTTAAGACTTACTGGCGCGCACGCGACGAGCGGGTGGAAGCTATGATAGGTTTGGAGGTTGAAGCGCTCGAAAAATTGAGGTGAAAAAATAATGGTAGAAGTAATGGAAGAGTATGGAATTTATGTAGGTAAAAAACTTGCAAAAAGGTCACCTAAAAGCGGCGTACCACTATGGAAGTGGACATTAGTTAAGCGTGTAAAGACAAAGCCATCAAATGATGACATCAAGAAAGAGATTACAGCTAAAACAGGAGACATGGGTTACGCTATGAGACTAAAACCAAGACCTTGGAAGAAAGTAAGCCAAACAATAAAAATTTAGAAGTGGATAACAAACTATTGCGTTTTTAATTACGTTTAACGCTAATTAGTGGAGAAAGGATGTGGATTACTGGTGAGTGACAAGAACAGAGAATTTACCTGTAGGTGCCCTAACTGTGGTTATGTAACTAAGAGTAGTGCACCATGCTACGTTAAGTCATGCCCTAAGTGCGAACACCCGATGAATGAAGAGTAAGTCTTATAAATCAGTAGTTATAATGCTATTCTTAATGAAGATTGACTTGGCAGACTTAGGCAGGGAATTAACAAGATTAAAAGATGAATTAAACACTGCTGAGTTAAGCAAGTACTTACTAGATAATTATAGTGCTGAGTCACTAAAAAACATTGACTTAATTACCTACAAAGACCTATGGGTTGAACTAATAAAGAATCCTAGTGCTTACAGCGTATTTGCAGAAAAAATGTACTCAGAGAGTAATCAAGCAAAACAATTAATAAAAACTTACGGCATGAAAAAAATCACTGAAGCACTTGAGTACATATCAACACAAAGGAAAAGAGTATAAAAGTACGACTATTTTATAAAAAAATAAGATGAAGACAAATAAGAGCAGTTTCTATGATGAGATTAATCACAACAAGCGTGATTCAGTTTTACTGATAATATTTGTAATGGCATCACTAGTATCCATTTCATGGTTTATCGGCTGGGTTTACGACCCCTCAATAGCTAGTTTTGCAATAATTATAGGGGTGTTTGTCGCAATAACAAGCACTTACTACTCATATTACAACAGTGATAAGATAGTACTAGCAACTATGAACTCAGTAGAGTCAACGCAAGGAAAAACCAGCAACTTACTAGAAGGATTATGCATAGGCGCAGGCATGCCTAAACCACGACTATATATAATTAAAAGCGATGATATTAACGCTTTTGCAACAGGCAGAGACCCAAGCCACGCAATAATAGGCGTGACACAGGGAGCAATTGATAAGCTGGACCGTGACGAGCTTGAAGGCGTGCTAGCTCACGAGTTAAGCCACATAAGGAATTATGACATCCGCTTCATGACAATAGTAGCCACGCTAGTAGGCATGATTGTGATAATCAGCGAGGTATTCAGGCACAGCTTATGGTATGGGAGCAGTAGTAGGGATAGTAAAGGCAAGAGCGGGGCAATAATACTAATAATCGGGTTATTATTCGCGATATTAGCGCCAATAATCATGCAATTAATCAGATTATCAATTAGCAGGAAAAGGGAGTACTTAGCTGACGCGAGCGGGGCGCAGATAAGCAGAAACCCTGACGGCTTAGCTAACGCACTAGAGAAAATAAAAGAGCACAACAACGGCCGGATGAGAGTAAGCAAGGCAGTAAGCCATTTATTCATCGCTAACCCGTTTAAGAACACTGAAACACTATTAAGCACTCACCCGCCAATAGAACAAAGAATTGAGAAACTAAGAAACATGTAAAGACTTATAAAAGAATTAAATAAAATAATAATTATGGGCAGCTACAATCAAGTAAGAGAATTAATATTAAAATTGAATATTGATAGTGCAAACAGAAAGTTACTAAAAAATGAATTAATAGCTAAATTAAATGAAGAAAATCTAAATGATTTCTTAATACTTGAAGCAGTAAATCTTGCAGCAAGTATTGGTGATAGCATTACTGCAATGATGATACAACAAATAAAAACTAGTGAAGTTAGTGAAGAATCGATAAAAATGGGTTGGGAAAAAGTAGTAACAACTGGTAATTGTTCAAATATTAGACATTATAAAAACTTCCTTGAATCAATTGATAAAAAACCACCAAAGTTAAGCAATGAAGTCTATCAAAAATCAATTATGATATTTAAAGAAGAAATAAGAAACAATTATGGCTTAAAAAGACATGTTAATGAATATTTAGTTATGTTAGGACTGTCACCAGATTATTAAATATTAAGTGAGAATAAACCAGGCATTATGTTATGCTCCTTAAAAGCATAATTCTTAACTTCAAGAAGCGAGCGCTTACTGCCCTTAGTAATATTAAAGACTTTACCTTTAAAGATAATAGTCATCTTTTTACCGCTACTAAAATAAGCATACCAACCCTGCCTAAGACCTTTTGAAAGCAATTTAACAACTTTATCAAAATACTCATCACTGACACCAACTTCTAAGACTGTCCAAAAACCGCTAATGCCAAGCTCCTTAGTGCGCTCCTCAAGAATAGACAAGTGGTCAAGCACGCTAACATCAAGCAGTCCATCCCTAACTATAACACCTGTCCAATCACTCATGAATAATACTAACGAAATGAATAATTAAAAAGGTTTGTTTAATTAATTAACCCAAAAGTTATAAACCAGTAACTAGAGGTAGTTAATCAATGAAATTAGAGGTAGTTAATCAATGAAATTAGAGGTAGTTAATCAATGAAATTTGGTAAAACTAAAAAGCAGGATTACACCAATAAAAGAGACCTGCAAGAGCTAATACTAAAAGACCAAGGACTAACCAAACTACCACCAGAAGTAACACAGTTAACTGAACTAAGAGACTTAAACCTAGAAGGAAACCAGTTAAAAGACATCCCAACATCAATAAGCCAGCTAACAAAACTAGAAGAATTAAACCTGATGAGTAACCGATTAGAATACGTACCCAGACCAATAAGCCAGTTAATTCAATTAAAGAAATTAAATTTAATGTGCAATATGATTACATCACTGCCTGATTTAAGCAGTTTAACAGAACTTGAAGAATTAAACATAGCCTCAAACCAGATAAAAGAATTACCAACGTATATTGGCAATTTTAATAAACTAAAAAAATTAGACTTAATTGGCAACCAAATAAAAGAAATACCAAGCGAGATTCTTAAGAAAGTCAAAGAGAATAAATTAAAAATATCAATAGCTTGGAACCCGATACCTAAAATAAAAAGCGATTACAATTTCTATATCAGTAACCCATTAATAGGTATAGACAAAACAAGTGAGTTTTTTGTATTAAACAAAGAGTACGCATACCTTGGAAGCGATGAATTCTACCTTCAGAGCGGGTTACTAAAACATGTAAACGAATTAAATGACGAGCTTAGAGAATTAATAAAAAATTACCCCTGAACTAATAGTTTAATCAATCAAGTTACTAAGAACAGTCTCAAAATGCTTAAGACGTTCAGGGTGAACTGGAGTACCAAAAATCTTATCACTATTATTATAAGAGTAAACGTAAAACTCGTGAATGCCATTTGATAAATCACTTAGATAAGGAGTTAATAAGCTTAGCACGCTATCACCAGTTAACTCATACAACTTGCGGTTAAGCAATTCAAGAGAGTCCCTGTCAGGCAAGTCAGCCCGAGCAACGCCCACCAATTCATGAGCAGTCTGACCAACAGCTTTTTTTAAACAATCATTAAGCGAGTCAAGAATAACACCATTAAAAGGGTAAATCGGCTTATCAAAGTGCAAGCCGGCAATAGCATTACTTAACGAATTAAACCCAACATAAACACCAAACCACTTATGATAAACACTATCAGGCACGCAAGCAGAGCCATCCAAATTAACAACACTTGACGCGTCAATCACTTTAACTAACTCACTAAAATCCATTACAAGAATAATCTTTACATAAACAAGTTATAAACATTACTAAAGAAAAGAAATATTTATATCTCAAATAAAACAAGAATTAATCTAATGGAATTAATTGAAAAATTAAACAATTGGGATAACCTGAACAGTAGCGAACAAATTGATTTAACTAAAATGGTTGAATTAGACTTAAGTAACCTCAGCTTACTAAAACTACCAGAATCAATACGTGAATTAAAAAGATTAAAAATAATTTATCTAGATAATAACTTATTAACTAGGCTTCCTGACTGGTTTTCAGAAATAATTGAATTAAGATATGTGTACATGGATAATAACCCATTAATTGAATTCCCTGAGAAAGTGCTAATAAACATAAAAAACAAATACAACAACTTAGGATGCATTAGTATTGAAAATACATTAATCCCTAAGTTTATAGCTTATCAGACAAGGAACTACAATTTTATGAACAATCTATTTACTACAAATATAAACCGAAAAGAATATGAAGATATTAACCAAATGATACTAAAAAACTTAGGCTATGAAATTAACAATGAAGAATATGAAACTAATAAAGAATCAATTGAACACATAATAAACAATTACCCGTTTCACACATTGTATATAAATAATCAAAGAACTAAAAACCATTTCTTAAAAAGAGCTTATAATGAATTACTACCACAAAATGATGAACTAAAAAAAAGAATGCTTTGTGCAATAGGGATTAATGCGGCAATAACTGATTACCAAAACAACCGCGAAGTCATGGATAATTTATTAATAATCTACCTTAACAAACAAACACAACTAATTGAGTACATAATAAAACACTTAAGTGATTCGCCATTAACAAGCCATTTCTATGACAAATTAATAGAAAAAATTAAAGCAAATGAATTAGAACTACTATTATAAAGAAAAATTAAAAGAAAAAAAGAATTAAAATTGTACTTTAGGCATTGCTTTTTCAGCAACGTCTATTTCCAAGTAACTCCTTGTTGACCTGCTACCCTTAAAGAACATGCCAGGCACTGTAGTAATCATGTTATTAAAACTAAGCACGCTGTCATTGTAAAACTGCCTAGAGTAAGCAATCTTATTTTCAATGCTACTAAGCTCCTCTTGCAATTGCATGAAGTTCTCATTAGCCTTAAGGTTAGGGTAATTCTCAGCCAAGGCAAAAATAGTCTTAAGAGCGCCAGTCAAAGCATTACTAGCCTTAACACGGTCCTCTAATTTACCTGCTGCCATCATGCGCTCACGAGCATCAGTCACATCCTTAAAAACGCTCTTCTCGTGCTTCATGTAGCCCTTAACAGTCTCAACAAGGCTTGGAATTAAATCAGCACGGCGCTTTAACTGAACGTCAATCTGACTAACCGCGTTATCAATCCGATTACCTAGAACAACGATAGTATTCCAGTAATAGATGGCAACAGCGACTAACAGTAAAACAGCACCGCCAATAATCCATGCCCACATAAAATGATTATAATAAATCACTTATTAATAAGGTTTTCAAGAAAAAGCTTATAAAAAGAACAAATAATCCCCTAAAAAACATGGGATATGAGGATTATTTAAACGAAGAATTATTAGCTAAAAAGAACTACTTAAATAGTTACTTAAAAGAACTACAAACACCACACACAGATGAATCAGGCATCTTTAGAGATGAGATGACATTAAGACACTTAGGCATTAAGATAAAACTACCATTTGATGTAAGAGTAAAATACGA
>Ga0208375_1000922_pt1 | contig 36663 bp, 31 predicted proteins | sample RifOxyD1_FD_184038 | JGI IMG/M metagenome (GOLD analysis project Ga0208375, IMG submission 184038) | Soil microbial communities from Rifle, Colorado - Rifle Oxygen_injection D1 (SPAdes) | ecosystem: Environmental > Terrestrial > Deep subsurface > Rock core/Sediment | place: Rifle, Colorado... | reverse complement strand
GCCTCCAATCAACAGGGCTACAACGAACAATATAGTTATATTTTTTTTCATAAATCCAGACTAACAGAAATAAAGGTAAAAAGAAAACCGCCCTCCAACGGTTTTCGTTGGGGGCGGACTACCACTGGTGGCGGCAAACAGGACAGGACCGAACCCTCTTACCTTTTGGCCAAGAGAAACCAATCAATATGTAAAAAAATGTCTAGATAGCACTCTTATTGAAACTGCACTGTGGAAAGAATGTTGCGACTCGCTGTTTTTGGCCAGCAACCCTGTCCCGGTTAAAAGGCTCATGCATGCCAAAAAAATGATTTCCACTTCCTATTTATATCCTCCTCTTCACTTTGAAGACTTGGATAAATTAGATATTGTGCTAGAGTCTGATAAGAAAATAACCAATTGGTATAAATCAACCCCAAAGGATTAAAAATGTCTTGGCAAAAAACCCTTGATTGTCTTGAAAAAGGAACCATTCGATCTGCAACTAAAGAAAATGGAAAATGGATACCAAACATTGACGTCAAAAAAAATATTCTTGAAGCATTCAAGGCCGGTGAACTGGTACTTATGGATGATGGCCATGTGGATAAGCACAATTTACGCCCACGCACTATTACTCCTGATGATAAAATCAGACTAGTTCCCTTCGGGAGCACTATTCGAAGAGGTGCCTACGTTAGCCCTAACGTAGTAATTATGCCCCCCAGCTATATCAACATTGGAGCTTATGTTGGTGAAGGTACTCTTATTGATAGCCATGTTCTAATTGGGTCGTGTGCCCAGATTGGCAAGAACGTCCATATTTCAGCGGGAGTTTCCATTGGTGGAGTATTAGAACCCATAGGTCTTTCACCCGTCATTATTGAAGATAACTGCTTTATTGGAGCAGGGGCCATCATTGTTGAAGGTGTGGCGGTTTTGGAAAATGCGATCATCGCCCCAGGCGTTATTTTGTCAAAAAGCATCCCCGTTTATGATACCGTGATGGGTAGATTACTTGAAGAATTGGAACCGATCCCCCAAAACGCCGTGGTGGTTTCTGGATCGCGGGCCTTTAAAACTCCCACTCCTTTTATTCGAGAACATAACCTTAATTTAAATTGTGCTATTATTATTAAATATAGGGACAAAAAAACCGAAGCCTCCATCACACTAGAAAAAGCGCTTCGCTAAAAAAACATATATTTCAATTCTGCCGCAAAGATGCTTTGATTATAAGCATATACTTCTTCATTTTTTGAAGTCTGTTTATTAAAACTATAACTAAAATTAACATTCCATTTATTTAGATATGTCTTAGTTAAAATAATGAAAGGACTATAAGTTACTTCTGTTCCTCTGGTATCTTTCATTTTTTTCATATTCTTAGCTGTTATACCCAGGCCATACAAAGTATCAAACTTAAACAACGAATTAGGTTTCAAAACTGTGAACCTGGAAATAATCTGGTCACTACTTAAAGTAATGTTGTTAGCATCAACTACGTTTAACCCCAGATCAATGAAATAAACCGCACCCGTTTTTTTAAAAATGGTATGAGTTAAATAAATCCCGTTATCTCGGGTGCTTCTGGTGTCATCAGGTGCACTGAATTGTTTATAAAAATATTTAAAAACAGTATTAGTACCTGCCACCATTTCCATTTTTTCAATCAAAGCAACACTGACGGTACTCCCATATTTTTTCATGGAATCATCGGCCGGCACATCTACCCTTCTTTTGGTATAATTATACACAAGATCGGTGTGAAAACTCGCCGGTCTATCAAACATCCGATGCTCTAAAGTGGTTTTGAGTCCGGGCAAGAAAGCCTGTGTATCATTTTGATACACCTGATAATTATCACGATTAAGATGATGGACATGTGAAAATAAAAATTCGGGAGCAAACACCACACGACTGCGATGAATTGCCTTGGTACTTATAAAGGCATTGGTATTTAATACCCCAGAAGATTTACTAGTAGCTTTTTGATCAGCATCCGATGATTCCAGCAAAACATTAGTATCATAACTTATTTTTTCTGATACATAGAGTTCCGTCAGTTTAGATGGAAATGGCCTGCCGTTATAGAAAGCTTTCCGTTTTATTCCATATTTTTTATTAACGTTTTCTTTTCTAGCATAAATTTGATTGGCCAGATTATTATCAGTTTTTTCTTCTAAAGCTTGATCATACATCGGTAGTACATACTGGCTGACTGCCGTTCTTACTTCTGGAGTCACCCTTTTATTATTTTTTTCAATATTACCAAGATAAGCTTCACCAATTTGGAAATAAGCTGCTTGTTTTAGCTCATGATTGACCTTTTCTTTCTCCAAGATTTGTTTGGTATAGCGGATGGCCTGTTCAAAATTTTCCTCTGTTAATTCCATATAACCCAAATAATAAAAAGATTCTGGAATTTTAAATCGTTTTAACACCGATTGCTTAAAAGCTTCTTTAGCATTTTTATAATCAAGCATAGAATAATAGGCTTGTCCTAGCTCATAATAAATATCAAGTGGAGTTGCGCCCAATTCCAATGCAGTTTTGTATTCGTTTACGGCTTGATCATATTTTTGTAATTTGCTATTACAAATCCCCTTCCAATAATGAGCAAGCGGTTTAAATTCCTTGGATTCAATGGCATTTAATTTATTAATCGCTCCCTGATAGTCTCCTGAATTAAAGGTATAAAGGATTTTGGCAAAAACTTTATCGCCATCACTCAAGGCAAACACTACTCGTGCGCTACATATTAAACCAAGCAAAAGAAAATAAACAAAATACTTATTCATTGATGCACCTACGGTAGTACTTGTACAGTTATTTTTAATAAAGAAATAGAATTTTGAATGGTAGTATTGACGATAGTCGTAGTGGTAAGGTCGGGTGGTGCAGGAAGTAGCGTGGTCGATGGATCAATGGGTAAAGGTAATGCCGTAGCAAGGATTACATCTTTCACTGGCACTGCATCGGTTATAATATTTACTACGGGTAATCCTACCCCGACATATTGGATAGTACCATCTTCATTCATTTGATAGTTCACAGGTGCTTGAAATCCTCCGTTCGCTTCGTCATAAGTTCCATGGCTAGTTGGTACAATATAAGTATCTGTATTAGGATCATATTCACTATCTGCTGGTGGCGCTACATACACTCCTTTTTCGATATCAACAAAACCTCCTGCCATTGGCGCAAATTCGTTGGTATCTGGATTGTAAAAACCTTCTGCAGGAGCTACCGCAGCATCCTTCTTTTCATTTTCAATAGTCAAACGAACAGTATTATCAATATCTTCAAATTTAGTTTCACCCAAAGCATTTTTCATGGATTGTTCTAGTTCCGAATTTTGATTGATAAAAGTTTTTGCATCTATGTTTGGTGGCACTTTGGATTGATAAGATTTAGCCTCTGAAGCAATTTTTCGACTCTCCTCAAACATACTTGCACCTTTGAGGGTTTGAAATTGTGCTGGATTTATTTTTATAGGAATATTCGGTCGACCCATATCATTTGTTCCTGCATATTGACCAGGTTTAATCGAGACAGCTTCAGCTTTGTCTAACAGTATACTAAGCTGAGCTGGAGGCATTTTAAGCCCCATCTCGTTGGGAATTTGAGTCATCATCACCTCTCCAGAAAAAGTTAATACCGAAGTTTTGTGGATGTTGTGATTATACATGACCATGAATTCTGTACCCCGAACACCCATGGCAGCGGTCTGAGTTTTAATATAAAGTTTATTTTTATCACCAGTATCCAAAGCGTTTTTTAAAACGGTAGCTTTTAGTTGTCCTTTCATAACTGATAAAATACCCGCTTCATTTTGCACAAATTTTCCAATTTCTAGTTTACTATTTGGGCCTAGAGTTACTCTCGATTGATCAACAAAGATAAGCTTCACCACACTTCCTTTAGCGGTTTCCAATATAGAGTTTTTTAAAACCCATGAATCGTTGGCCAGCAAAAGAGTCTTATTAATACTAGGTCTAAACTCTGTGACCTTACCCTTGAGCAGGATCACCTTGGCTACTTGTTCATTGGCGTAGAGTGATTGCACAAACATCATTCCGATAAAACAAAAGGTATTTAGCAATTTATTCATAAATCCTCGATCCTTGAATCATTGGTTAAAAATATTTTTCAATGTTTGAAATTTTTTTTTCATGTATAATGGTAATGTATGAATAATCAAATGAACAGCATTCCTGCCAAAAATTTGAAGTTTTGTCTTCATCTTGATTTTTTTGAAGAATTATCCTCACCCCATACTCGGTTATCTTACCAAAATGATATTGTGCAATTTCTTGATTACATTTGTATTCAATTTGAAGATATTAATTCCTATCAAGATATTGAAAAAAAGCACATCGTTCGTTTTCGGAATTACTTGCAACAAATTGGCGGCAAAGAAGGAGACCCATGTGCACCTAAAACCATTTCTCGAAAATTAGCTGCTCTCTCCAGTTACTTTAGATTTCTATCAGAAAAAAATATTATAAACACTAATCCCGTTTCATCCATAAAACGACCCCGTTCCGCCGTTATGGTCCCAACCAACGCTTTAACTAAAGAACAAGTAAAAGATCTAATTAATTCTATCGACCAAAATAAAAAAGCAGGAAAAATGCATAAAGCATTGTTAGTCATGTTTTTTACTACAGGACTTAGAAAATCAGAAATATTAAATCTCCGCAGAAAAGATTACTCCGACTTTAATCAACACAAAATTATCAGATATCACGGGAAGGGAGGTAAAAAAGGTCAAAAAATTCTCCACCCCATATGCATAGACGCCCTAGAAGATTATTTAAATTGGATGAAAAATCAAACCAGAGAACACATTCCTGAAGACTGGCTCTTTCAACCGACGCAAAATCCATTCAATCCCAAAATGTTGAATAAACCACTCAATCCCAAAACCATTAATGAAATACTTGACCACTACGCTATGAAAATAAATCTTACCTTTAAAATTAGTCCCCATTCCGCCCGGGCCACCTTTATTGGAGAACTATTAAATGCCGGAGTTGATATCTATTCAGTTGCTCAGGAAGTCAATCATTCCTCGGTAAAGACTACGCAGGAATATGACAAGAGACGAAAAAATTTTCTTGATTCACCAGTATATAAATTAAAATTTTAAATGCTTAACGATTGTAAAGCTTTGATTCTAGTTATTCTCGTAACGTCCTCACCTCGACATCCATCATCGCGGCAAGTGTTTATACGATAACATCCATTTTCTAGGTCATAGTTAAAATCATTCTCACCTCGAACCAATACACCTTCCACCATTCCAGTGTTAGCATTGAAAACTGCTGATCCGCTATTTCCCCCAAAAGAATCCAAATTGGCCACGAAATAAAATTCATTATCATTAGTTCTCACATTCGAATTATCAGCAATTTTGGTAGGCAGACCTAAGGGATGGCCAATAATCACCAAGGATTCAAAATTTTCAATTTCACCTGTTTTTCTAAACTCAAGAGGCGCTCGATCACTCACTTTTCTATTAAGACGTATTAAAGCGTAGTCCTCTTTGGTTATAGGATCTAGTTTTTGTTCAATCACTTCCGCACAGCCATAAATATTATCAACTTTCACCGAATCAACTTTGCCACCTTGATCTGCTTTGTAATCAAAAACCCAACTATAGTCCGAACAGTCCAATTGACTACTCATGCAATGACCGGCTGTCACTAGTAAGTCTTCACTAACCAAAAAACCTGAACAATCTGCTGAACTAATTTGCAAACTAAATTTATCATCAGCACAATAACCTTTATCAGCTAAACTAGATCCTTTTAAGAACGCCTGGTCACCAGCTTTTACAATGGCCATATTGTCAACACGTGCAGCTGTTGAATTAGATAATCTTACAAACTCCTGATTATTTGAATTAACTACATCAACCCGATTATCATCGCCATAAATAACTTTATCAACAGCCAAAACATTTGAATTAACAAGCATTGAAATCATTATCAACAGAGCTGCTCCAAATCCCATAAAATTCCTTTGATTGATTTTATGGTCGGATTATTTGATAACCTGTTAATTATGACAACTAACAATTTCTTACAATAAGAGTCGGTTATTTCATACTGACAATCTCTATTTTAACAGTTTTCCTAAGACGAAGGTATTTTTGACATTTCCCGGGAAAGTTTTATCTTCAAAAGGAGACCAGTTAGTCTTTGATTTTATTTCACTTTTTGTCATTTTTGTTTTGTGAGCGGTACTCAAAACTGTGAATGATGCAGCATATCCTTTCTGTATAAAACCTATACCTTCTCCCAATTTTTGATAAGGAGATGCAAGTTTTTGTAAGTTTTTTAAAAATTTTCCAACAAGCATTCCTGGGTTTTCTGAGGTGGTTTTAACCAATTTCAAAACATCCATATTGCAATTTTTTATCAACCAAGTAACAAACACTCCATAAGTATCAAGTCCGGTTAGTCCTGATATGCCTGACAATTTCTCCATTAATGTATGAGGAGCATGATCGGTGGCCAAAAAATCCACCTCTCCATTTAAAAAATATTCTAATACCCCCTCTTGATCTTCTTTGCTTCTGATTGGGGGATTCATCTGCATAAAATTTTTTTCAAAGCTACTAAGTTTTTCGTTACAAAAATAAAGATGTTGAGGTGTTACTTCACAGGTTATTTTAAGGTTTTGTTTTTTTGCCTCGATAATTTTCTTTAGCCCTTCTTTGGTGCTTACATGACAGATGTTTGCTTCAATATTATATTTCTTGCTTAAGGAAATGGCTTTTTCAATGGCCCTTATTTCTGCTTCGGGAGGTCGTCTGGTTAAGTGTGTGGGCTGATCCATATTCTTCTTAAGGATTTGCCCATCTTCGCAATGAAAACTAATCACGTGACCAGCATACCGAGACAGTACTTCATCCCACTCATCATCATTTATAAAAAGATCTCCCACAGATTTAGTCATATAAATCTTGTATGGTACAGAAAAATTCAAAGGTCTAGTTTGCCTGCCAATCCCTGCATATAATAATACCGGAACTGCCGCTTTAGTTGCCAAAGAGGTCTTAGCATAATATCCTTTTTCCTCAACCGGCGGACACTTGTTATTAGGCATATCCATAAACGCGGTAACCCCTCCGTTTACCGCTGATAACCCCGCACTGGTAAAATCTTCCTTGTAATTATCTGCACCGGTCACATCTTCTCTGGCATGCACATGGATATCGATAAAACCAGGAAACACCAAATCGTCATCCCCATAGTAGTAATCCACTTGATTGTGATTAACCAACGTATCCCCGACTTCAACAATAAGACCAGTAGATTGATCAAAAGCAATTTGCGTACGTTTGACCTGAAGAGAATTTATAATTAAACCTTCCAAATATTTTATCATGTTCGATCCTAAATCAGTTAGCCTGGATTTGAGTTGAAAATTTCCATTTACGATTATCGGTATCTGCTACTTCAAAATAATGTATTCCACAATCTCCATGAATATCTGGAATTTCAAAATCTCGCTCTGACTTTTCTTTAGCATTTGATCTATAGTGGTAAAATTGTACTTTTTTTAAAAGGTCTTCTAATGCCTCCAGCGAATCAACAGAAAACTCCAATAGGGTCTGTTTTGAAGCGCTTTGAACTGTTTCATCATCCACTTGTTTAAAGATAAACTTAATCCCATCCATATTGATTGAATATTGATTATTTAAAATAACAACTGGTTTATCAAATATCTCAGAAATATAATTTGATAGTTTCCTTTTATCCGTAGTATTTAAAACAATATTGGTAAGATTCATCCTCTCAATTATCTCTTAAGAACAGCTAGGTTTCAAGAAAATTAAAAGAGTATCCCAACGAGAAAAATTTATTTTTTTAGGTTTGAATCATTTGATTTTTTTAACAGTTGGCAGGCTTTCTCATTACGAAGATCACAGGATAATTTTAAATATTTTTGAGACTCCTCAAACTTTTGGTCGGCAAGGTATTGCTCACCTAAAACCTGGCAGGCTAACGAATCCAGTAAATCACAAGATTTTTCAAAATAAGGTTGAGCCTTTTTATTCTGAGCATCCTTCAAGTAGGAATAAGCTAAGTAACGACAAGGCCTGGCCAGGGATTTCTCACACATAGTTAAAAATCTTTGCTGGGCCTCTTTCTTTTTTCCTTCCGCAAGTTCAAACAACCCAACCTTTAGACAATTTTCCATTTCGTTGAAACTGCATCCTTTAATATAAGCTTCTTTAGCTTTTTTTATTTGATCTTCTTTTTCATAAAATATACCCAAGTAAAAACAACCAAGGGCCTCTAGTCCTTCGCAGGCCAGTTCAAAAAATTTTCCTGACTCTGCCCTCTTCCCATACTTACTTTCCCAGATACCAAGATTGATACAGGCCCGATTATATTTCCCTGCGCAGCTTTGAACAAAAAATTCCTTACTTTTTTTCTTTTCACCCTTTTTTATATAAATCAATCCTAAATTATTACAGGCCTTGTAATGATTTTTTTTACAAGCAACTTCGTAATATTGTAAGGAATCATTAATTGAGTTGTTTTTATCTAAATAATAAGCATATTGAAAACAATCGCTGGCTTTTTTTTGAATATCACAATTTTGTTTAATTAAACTAATACCATCATTCACTGCCCACAAATTACTGTGTAAGACAAATAACCATGATGTTAATAAAATTTTTTTTATCACAAAACCTCTTTTACAATACTGGAAACTGCCTACTGAGCCAGGATCTTTTGTTGGGAGCAATATAATCAATCCCGGTTATTCTATAGACATCTTCCCCCCGACACTCAGGGCCTTGGCATCTTTTAATATTCCAACATTGTTTTTCACCATTAAAAATGTAATCCATTTCTCCTGATAAAAAGATTCCTTCCACTTGGCCTGTGCTATAATTTAAAACGGGAGCACCAGAATTACCATTAAAAGCATCCAGGTTGGTTCTAAAAAAATAAAAAAAAGTGTTGTCTCTAATTTTACCTTGATCAGCAATAATTTCAGGTCTTCCAGATGGATAGCCAATTAAAACCAATTCATCAGCATCATTAATCTTTCCTTTTTTCCTAAAGGGAAGAGGAGTAATCGCTTCTACATCACGACTAAGTTGTATGACGGCATAATCCTTTTGAACATTGGTTGTCGGATTATGCCCAACTTCTAGGATTTTTTTACAGGAATACACATCCCGTTTCGGTACAAAAATAGGTTCATTGCTCACCAAATTTGCCTCACTATATCCAAAAACCCATTTAAATCCATTTTGACAATTCACTTGATCTGGAATGCAGTGCGAGGCCGTAACTAAAACATTTCGATCCACTATAAATCCACTACAAACTGAATGTACTCGATTGCGGTAGTTTATTTCATTTTTGCATAGTGGGTAACTATCTACATAAGTTATTTTTCTTACCAGTTCATAAAAACTGCCATAATCAATCATCTGGTCGTCAGGAATCATAACTGCTACGGCCTTGGATGCATCGACAAATCTTTTATCATTATATTCCCAAGCGTGAATAGTGTTGTCTTCTCCATAAATCACTTGATCTTCGATTGTGGTCGCTTTAATTTGAGAGGACAAAAAAAGAAACAGAATAAATAAAATATTCTTATACATTACAAATAGCCTTGTAGTGGTTATTGATCTAGAGCAATATAAGGTAGGATTGCTTTCTTGTTGATGAAAAATTTCGCAAGATGTAAAAAATATACTAACTAAATTAAGTTAATGGGATTGATTTCATCCCCATTATGGTGAACAATTTAGAAATTCCAATTAGTTATCTTGTGTGCCGACCAAAAAATCGCAGGGTCATGTCCCCTAATAATAATATTTTTGCCGGTTAACTGATTCATCCATCTGCAAAGCACTGCTAGGTGCAAATACTCTTTTTGACTGTCGCTGCTTGATTCCAACGCTTGTAATTGAATCATTTTTTTAAAAAAACTCTTTCTGGATATGCCCAACATCCAGTTATGGCCAAGTCCTGAAAGCAAAGTATCAATCGATTTAATTATTTCTAGATTTTGCTCCATAGTTTTGGAAAACCCAAAAGCCGGATCAAGTATAACCCTATTGGAAAAATTATATTTTTCAAATTCTTTTAAAGCAATCTGGAAGTAATTTCTAAGGATGTTTATAATTTCCTCTTTTTGGCAATCAACTACATAGTTCATATGGCGTCCAGTAAGCAACCTATCTTTTAATCCAGTATGGCAGTATACATATTTAAAATCCGGATATTTTTTCATAAGATCAATTAGTTCTTGGTCAAGCACTCCGCTCACATCATTGAATATAATTTGATTATGCGGTAAATATTCTTTTATCCACTTATACACTTTTTCAAAAACTAAAGGCCTATAGGTATCAATAGATAGACAAGTACTAGAGGGTATCAATTTATTGATTAATACCGGCAGCAAATAGGTTTCAAACCGGTCAAGCTCATCACTTTCATCAATGGGGGCATTCATAGGTGCGGTTGATTGGGCGCCTATATCAAGATAAGGGGTATCCCAACTAATGGCCTCCTCAATTCTTTTTTTAAGTCCCACATCGGAATTATATTTTCCACCATCCGAAAAAGAATCCGGAGTGATGTTAATTACCTGCATAAATTGAAACTGAGAATTCATGTAGTGGGCAATATTGTAGGTACTTTATTAGTCACGGTCTCGTCTGTATTTTTTAAAGACTCATCAGATTGAACATGCTCTTTGGGCAAATCTTCAACTTTATTAAACGTTGGAATCCCTATATCCTCGCCTCTTGTCAATGCTTTGATTTGCTCATAATCGAGGGTTTCCCAAACTATAAGTGCGGTAGCTATTTTTTCTAAAATCGTCTTATTATCGGCCAGAATTTTCCTGGCCAGCTGATGGTTTTCATCAACAATTCTAAAAACTTCTTCATCAATTTGATTGGCCATTTTTTCTGAATAATCTAATTGTTCGCCTTGAGCAAATGGACTGAACGCACTCTTTTTAAAATTTATAGGGCCTAATTTTTCACTCATACCCCACTGACAAACCATCGTGCGAGCAAGTAATGTTGCCCTTTCTATATCATTAGAAGCTCCGTTGGTGATCTCCCCCAACACAATTTCTTCTGCACTTCTTCCGCCCATAAGCGAAGCAATAAAATTATTAGCTTTCTCTCTAGTTAAGTTGTGCATTTCTTCATCTGGTAAAAATTGAGTTACCCCTAAGGCATGTCCTCTGGGAACTATACTCACTTTGTGAATTGGATCCGCTTGAGGTAAATTCATACCCACTAAAACATGTCCCGCTTCATGGTAAGCAGTTACCTTTTTTTCTTTATCAGAAATTATCATCGACTTTCTTTCAGGGCCCATAAGGACTTTATCTTTAGCAAATTCGAAATCTTCATCCTCTAGATGTTTTTTACTCATGCGTGCCGCTTGCAGCGCAGCCTCATTCACTAAATTTGCTAAATCAGCACCAGTGAATCCAGGTGTACCTTTAGCGATATTTTCTAAGTTTACATTTAATTCAAGCGGAGTTTTTTTAGTATGAACTTTCAAAATGCCAAGTCTTCCTCGTACATCAGGAAGTCCCACCGTTACTCGTCGGTCAAATCTACCAGGCCGCAATAGTGCAGGATCGAGAACATCCATACGGTTAGTGGCAGCAATTAAAATAACCCCTTCATTAGATTCAAAACCATCCATCTCCACTAATAATTGATTTAGGGTTTGCTCTCTTTCATCATGCCCACCACCAAGACCTGAACCTCTATGTCTGCCTACTGCATCTATTTCATCAACAAATATAATACAAGGAGCATTTTTCTTACCTTGTTCAAAAAGATCTCTAACTCGTGAAGCACCAACCCCTACAAACATTTCCACGAAGTCTGATCCAGAAATTGAAAAAAACGGCACTCCTGCCTCTCCAGCTACCGCTCTAGCTAAAAGTGTCTTACCTGTTCCAGGAGGACCAACTAGAATCACTCCCTTGGGAATTTTCCCCCCCAGTGCTGTGTATTTTTTAGGTTCTTTTAAAAAATCTACTACTTCTTTTAATTCTTCCTTAGCTTCCTCAACTCCGGCCACATCAGAAAATGTAAATTTCTGTTCTGAGGCATTAAGCATTTTAGCTCGAGATTTTCCAAAGCTCATGGCCTTTCCACCACCCATTTGAATTTGCCTTAGAAAAAAATAAAAAATGACAATGATTAGAATCATTGGACCCCAGGTCAACAGTAATGAAGCGTAAAATGGTTGCTTTTCCTCTTCTTCGTAATTGGGGGTAATACCATTTTTTCGAAGGAGATTAAAACTGGTCTCTCCTGTGTCGCCAGTAACTTTAAATCTCACCATGTTGTCATAACCCTCAACAAATTGACCTAAAATGGTTTTGTCACCTTTGAACGTAACTTCCTTAACCTTCGATTGTTCCACGAGAGTAATAAATTCTGAATACGAAATTTGTTTATAGTTTTTTTTACCTTCAGTAAAAACTCTAACAGCTAAAGCTAGTAGGAGAAAAATGACAATCCATAAGGTTAGCGTATTTTGTTTTGATTTCATCCATATCCTTTTCTAATTAGGTGCATTAAGCATTCTAAATTTTACAAAACGATCAAGCAACTTTCTTGTTTCAAAAGTTTAAAAGATAATGCTAAAAATGATATCAATCCTAATAACTGTCAAGGTAATAAGAGCGGTTAATTATGAAAAAATCACTACATTATGTTCTATTTAAAAATAAACTTGGCCACCTGGCACTTGTTTTTAGCAAAACAGTGGTCCACAAAGTCTATCTTCCATTTAATAATATTAGCCAGTTAAGGAAGAAAATCTTAGTTGATTATCCAGAAATATCGCAATTAAAACCAAATTCAAAAATGAAAAAACTTATTCATAAAATAAACCTTCATTTGGGAGGGGAAATTCAAACTTACCATGAGTTTAAAATTGATCTATGCAAATTAACTCCTTTCCAACAATCTACACTCTTAACTGCTAGAAAAATTCAAAGTGGAAACACTCTCAGTTACAAGGCATTGGCCGAAAAAATTAATTCACCAAAAAGTTATCGTGCGGTGGGTTTCGCTCTTTCTCAAAACCCGCTCCCTTTGATTATCCCCTGTCATCGCATTGTCTCTATAAAAGGCGTTGGAGGATTTACCGCAGAGCTTGGTATAGAACTAAAAAAATATTTACTACGACTAGAAAATCATGACCTTTAATAAGTGATGTCGATTTTTATCTTCTCCCCATTTTAAAAGCAGACGATAAGGATTTCCAAACCAAAAATTATTTTCAATAGCAAAGGTTTGGCTTTTTACAAAGTCATTATCAATTCTTTTTTGACCAACCATAATTCGATTTAATTGATCTCCCAGGCCAAAAGCATAAAAGACCGGTTTACTCTCTATGTGTATTTTTTCATTTAATACTTTTTTATACTCATTGAAAGAAACCTTTGGAATATGCGCACCTTTTAGGTTATTAAACACTTCCTCATCGTGTTTAATAAACACTTCTTTATCAAAGCTTTCGTGATCAAAATAAATCATCCCATAAAAAAGATGAGCCTTTACTCCACCTGAAAAAATTAATGGACCTCTTTTATGATTTAAATTGGCCTCGATAAGTTTTCTTAATTGTTTTCGCAAAACGCCTCTTTCACTCCGCGAAAGCTTTTGAATAATACCAAGCATCTGGGTTTCAACTTCATTAAAGTCATTTTTATATTCAGGATGAACAATATATACCCCATTGAACGCATCCATTTTAACCACAAATTCAAGGCCTTGGTTGGGGCAAATGCGAGATAGCTTATATATTCTGGCCAGATCATTGGCGCGATAAACATAATGTTTTAGAGCGCAAGGAAATTTTTCGTGAACCAGTTTAATAATATTGTGGCGGATAAAATTTCGCTCATATTTCATATCACTATTCGTGCAATCGTCACGGTAAGGCAGTTTAAACTTATAAACAAATTTTTCTATTTGCGCACGAGTCAGACACATAAAAGGACGACCTATATTTCCTTTGATAAGCGGAATCCCGAGTGTATTTTTATAACTCCCGGTTTTAAACTGACTCATCAGCGACCATTCAAACGAATCATCAATATGATGGGCCGTATACACCAAATCCTGTTTATGAGAATTGTTTTTAAAAATTTCATAGCGCATTTTTCGCGCTCGGTGTTCAACATTACTTCCAGGAAGATTGTCCAAACTAAAAATCTGAAAAGGGATATTCAGATAAGCACATAATTTTTTGACCAATTGGCCATCTTTAAATGAATCCACTCGTAGTTTGTGATCAATGTGAATAACTTTAATCTTCTCAAACCGTCCTTTTTTAAATAAATGGTATAGGACAAAAAGCAAAAGCATCGAGTCCCTACCACCAGAAACCCCCACCACAGCTTCTTTTGAGACGGGATAGAGATTAGCTTTCATCATAAAATCATCAACCCATTTAATCAGTGGGTGATTTGTATATTGTTTGCTTTTAAGGTGAGTGAAATTCATCTTAGTTATAAATCCTATATTTTATAAAATGTCGATAAAAAGGTAATTGACATGGCCTATATTCATCATTAATATTCCAACACTAAGGGTAATTTATGGCTGGATAGCTCAGATGGTTAGAGCGGCGGATTCATATCCCGCAGGTCCCGTGTTCGACTCACGGTCCAGCCACCATACTCACATGTTAGACTCAGACTCTTATCCCCTCATCAAATGCATAATTTCAAATTTTACTTAGAAAATGTATAGAAAAACAATCCTGAATCGTTTAAAGTTTTAGCCTAACTAGTAGTAGTTTTTTAAAGGATAGCGTAATGAATAACCCCATAGCTTTTATAAGAGACATTTCCGAAAGCACTCATATACCTCCTAATATCGTAAATAATGTTTTGGATTTAATGATTAACCAACAATGTAGTGTACCCTTTGTGGCCCGATATCGAAAAGAAGTCATTGGTGGAATCGATGAGGTCAAAATCAGAGAAATTTTTGATCTTCACGAATTGCATGTTGAAACCGAACAACGCAGAGCTTTTGTTTTAAAAACTATTAAGGAGATGGAGCTGCTTACTCCCGATTTAGAGAAAAAAATTAATGCGGCCACAACTTTAAATCAATTAGAAGACCTCTACGCTCCCTACAAGGCCAAAAAGAAAACCAAGGGTATGCTGGCCAAAGAAAAAGGCTTGCAACCACTGGCCGATCTTTTACTGTCAACTGAACTCACTCTTGCTGATCTTCAAAAACAATACGAGAGCGTTTTTGTTAAAACAGAACTGGGTGTACCATCTTTTGAAGAAGCATTAAATGGGGCCAAGGATATTATTATTGAGCTCATTGCTCATAATCCTGAACTAAAAGAAGATTTTAGGAAAGATTTTTGGAATGAGGCCCTCATGACCTCCACTATGAAAAAAGAGGCCAAAGAAATTGAAGATCATCACAAGTATAAAGATTATTTTGAATACACTGAACCAATTCGGGATTTAAAAGAGAAAAAAGCCACCCACCGATTTATGGCCATTCGAAGAGGCATGAATGAAAAAGTACTATCGGTCAATGTCACTTTTGATGAAGTAGCGGCACTTAGAAAGATTGAGCGATTTTATCCCTTACGCAATAAAGATTTAATGGACTTACTCCAAAAATGCTATGAACGGGCCTATAAAAACTATATTCATCCATCCCTTGATTTGGAAATTAAAACTGATTTAAAAAAATTTGCTGATGATCATGCCATCGAAATTTTTAAAATCAATTTAAAAAATGTTTTGCTTGCTCCTTACCTTGGTTCCAAAGCGGTTATGGGGGTTGACCCCGGAGTGCGCACAGGTTGCAAAATTGCGGTGATTGATCAAACCGGAAAATATCTAATCGATACCATCATTTATCCTCATCCACCTCAAAATTTCAAAACCCAATCCGCGCAAATTATGGATGCTTTAATTCATCAATTTAATATTGAGTATATAGCTATTGGCAATGGAACCTATTCGAGAGAGACCCTTTCTTTCCTTGAACAATTTGTATCCGCTGTCATGACTGGAAAAGTTAAGGCAACCCTCACTTCTGAAGCAGGGGCCAGTATTTATTCTACCAGTGATGTTGCCAGAAAAGAATTTCCGGATAAAGATCCTACGGTACGCAGCTCTATTTCAATCGCTAGACGTTTTCAAGATCCCCTAGCAGAACTAGTTAAGCTAGACCCCAAATCCATCGGGGTTGGCCAATATCAACACGATGTTAATCAGGCCATGCTTAAAAAATCTCTGGGCTCGGTGGTGGAAAGTTGTGTTAACTTTGTGGGAGTTGATTTAAATACCGCTTCCGCCTCACTGCTTTCGTATATTTCTGGAATCGGTCCTTCACTGTCTGAAAAAATTGTTTCCTTTAGAGAAGATAATGGGCGCTTTTTAAACCGTATGGAACTAAAAAAAGTTCCCAGATTTTCTGAAAAGATTTTTGAACAAGCGGCGGGATTCCTCCGCATTTATAATGGTGAAAATCCGCTAGATGGAACCTTCATTCACCCTGAACAATATGACAAATTAACCACTTGGGCCCAAAAACATAAAATCAGTATGCATGATTTAGTTCATAATGAAGAATATATTATCAAAATGCAAAATGATAAGACCCTAGAAAAAGAACTTGGCAGCTATACTTTAAGTGATATCATCAAGTCCCTTAAATCCCCCTGCCAAGACCCACGCACAGAATTTCAATCCACCGATTTTAGAAAAGATTTACAAGACATTAACGATTTAAAACTCAATGAATGGTATCCCGGTATCGTTACCAATATCGCTCAGTTTGGAGCGTTTGTAGATATTGGTATTAAGGAGAATGGTCTATTACATATTTCAGAAATCTGTGATCATTTTGTGGAAAATGCCTTGAATGAACTTAAAGTCGGTCAAAGCGTTAAAGTACGCATCACTAGTGTAGACTTTGAAAGAAGAAGAATTTCTCTCTCGAGAAAAACCGTCTCTACCGACGCAGGATTAACGACCACGCATTCTGCACGATCTGAATCTAAACCAGATTTCAAGCATCCTCACTCAAGTCGAGATAATGCTAAAAGAAATCAAAGCCAAACTCAAAACTCAACACCTAAAAGACCAAGTAACGATACCCCTTTAAAGAACAAGGCTTTCGCTGGCCTAAAAAGTTTTAAAGTAAAATAACTAATCTGGAGATCACTATGAAATATTTTTTTAGCTTAATTATGATATTGAACTTAGCTTCGATGGCCTACGCCAGTTTAGATAATTGTCAGAAGGACTGTAATGCCGTCCCGGCAGAGCAAAAGGATACATGTTTAAACCAACAAGATGAATGTAATGACCAAACACTACTTAACAAAGTTATCTTTTTTGAAAAAAATGGTATTAAAAAGGATGTTAAGTTTTTACTCATCAAGGAACTAAATGAAAAAGTTGAAATCTTTAATAAGCAAATTGTGCAATTACAACTCAGACGGGCCATGTACAAAAAACTGATTGAACGGTCTAAACAAGCAGTCATTGTTCAAGAATAAAGAGTTTTCTTTTTTAACCTACAGTTCTAACATAATCCAGATAAGAAACTTCTTTTTTGAACTGACTTAAAGAAAAGTAGGCAAATACCATAGAAATAAAATAAGGAATCAGTACCGAAACCATGACACCTTTGAAAGTCATATGAATCGGAATTTTGCGATCAACAAAAACATCTGGCATGATTTCAACACCGTACTTATCGAGCAATATTAGAAAAATAAAACCACCAAGTAATCCCATAAACACTGTGCTTAGATTCAAAATGTTTAAAAAATTATAAGTCATTTTCTCCAGTCTTTTTTCCGAGGTGCCTAAAATCCAAAAGCTAGCAAAATCATGTTTTACTTTCCCCAAAAAAATCATAAGACCGGAAGTAATGCAAAGTGAAACTAGCATAGTCATCGCAATAAATAAAAAAATCATTACAGTAGTTTCCAGATTCAATGCCATCATTAAGGTCTTGTTTTCATCTTCCCATAAGCTAACCGATAATTTCCCTTTAAACTTTAAAAGAAGATCATCTTCCAACGAGGACATATCTAAAACATCATATACCCGTATTTGATTAATCTCTTTTTTACGAATTAAGTTCCAAATCAAACGGATATTAGTCCACGCATGAAAAGCATCAATTTCAGGAACATTGGTTGATAAAATATAATCCAGGTAGGCGGTAGTGGATCGAGGAATATCTCCTAAAAAAGTATCAGCATAAGCAGGTGTAATAATTTGGAGGGCATCCCCCATCTGCGCATCAATTTTTATTGATAAATCAATCGGAACCACTAGATCTGTCAACGGTATGTTTTTTAAAAATTCCGGGATATGACCTTCTTGATTGATACCGTGTAGGATGATCGGAGAAATATATGTTTTGTTCCTGAGCATCAATTCAATTTCAAACTCACTAACCGCAGGGATGTTTTTAGTCTTTAAATAAGTGATCACTTCTGTGGCAAACTCATAGGATTTATCCACCAGATAGATGACCCCATCCCCTTGAATACGTTTCATCCTTACGATTTGATTATTTTGCAGTCCCCCCATAGTACTTTGTAAAACAAAAAGAGCAAAAGTGGATATAAATAATCCGGTGATGGATAATAAGAGTAAGCGCTGTTTGTTTCTACCAACAAAAATGTATTTAAAAAAATATTTGCTAAATTCAAAATTCATAGCACATTTTAAACAATTTATAATAGAAATGCTACGACAAAACTTCTGCTTTTCTCTTTAACAGATTCTCTAGTTCCACGCGGTCTCCAACTTGCGAGAGATAATAATGCAGAAATTTAAAAACTATTTTACTATTGACCATATCACCGTAAACCAAACGTTTGCCTTCCTCAATAATGGATTGAAAAGGATTGCCAGATATTGCATTTATTAAAAAACAACTGACTTTATAATGTTCGGTATCTTGATCTTCGGTGGAAAACATATTCAGAAAATACTTGGCTTCATTTAACATTTGATAATCACATAAACTCTCAATGCAATTTCTTAAAAACACTCCGGTTGACAAGATACTTGCTGATCTTTGAAATGCCTGATTAGCATTGAGTAGATCTTTTTCATTTAAATAATATTTTCCCATGGTAATTAAGGCCGCACAGATATATTTTTTAAGTGTGTTATCCGTGACACTTGCATCCTGATAAACTTTATAATAATCTTCAATATCGAGGTAATTTTCGGTAACCACCGCAAGCTTTAACACTTTGGTCAACCTCTCCACATTAAAGGGAAAAAAACGGATCATTTTTTTAACCACTTTATAGGCTTGTTTAATTTCGTTTTCTTCAATAAGACGATTAAAAAGACCATTTAGACTTTTAAAATGCACTTCAGACACGGCAAGTCCACTCATAAATTTTTCTTTTGCATTATCCTTGGCATCATTTAACAAATCAATTTGACCAAGATAATAAAAGGCCAAAGTTGGCTCTGGTACCATCTTTTGAGCTTCTATCAACAAATCCTTGGCCTCCGATAATTTGCCATCTAAAATTAATTTTTTTCCCATCTCCACCATTTTTAAATATTCAGAGGGATTAATTTTAAAAAGACTATTTTCAAATAGCATTTGTTTCAAAAAATCACTGGTATAAGGTTTTATGAGAAAAATATCAATTTCTTCTTCTGCTGCCTGCGCCACATAAGCTTGATTATTATTGCTGGTAATGAGTATACTTAAACATCTATTTTGATCAGGTCTGATTTTTTTAAAATGTTTAAATAACGAAAAAACGTCTTCCCCTTGTAAATAATATTCACTAAAAAGCACATCTGGTTTAATTTCATCTAAAAGATTCATAGCATCTTTGAAGTTATCAACTCCGTAGAGATTATCCATTTGGGCCCCCAGCTCCAAGAGAATTTCCAGCAGCCGTTTTCCTGAAGATTTATGTGGATCAACTATCAGGATTTTTGACTGATAGAAATAGCTTCTAAAAAGCCTAATATCTTCATCAACCCGATCAATTTGAGTTTCAAGTGCTTGATTCACAATTTAAAAATCTCTCCATCCTTTTAGGGGTTATCTCAACTCTGTTAAACTTTTCGGTGAGCCCTGAAATAATCCAAGCAAAAAAGAATAAAAACATTTCCCCCAAGTCTTTTAGTCAACTAATTGTGTTCTTTCATTTATTTTGATAAGTTTAGTTGGTTTTTAATCTTAATCACAACCAAGGCAAAAACCATATATGTTTAAGGCCCATATGACTTTCTTTTACTTTTTTATTTGTTTGTTGCAAACTTTGTTGGCCCCTTTCATTATCATATTGAGCAAGATGCTCCCCTTTACCCGAAAAAGATTAATATTTGAAAGAAGAAATTTAACAGATCCTGCTTGTCAATCTTTTGCTAAAAATCATATCAAGGCTTCCGTTGCTTTCGAAGTTTCCAGCGAAGGGGAACTTGAACAAATCAGACCACTACTTATAAAAGAGCTAAATAATCAAAAAAAAGTAGAACTGATTTATTGTTCGGAAAGTGTCGAAAGCAAATGCCAGAAGCTTTATGAACAATTCCCTCATCTAATTCGCCTCTATCGACTACCCCTTTTGTCTTTTTCATTTATTGCTGTAGCGAATTTGCAACATATATTTCATTTTATTACTGCCGACCAATTGGTTTTATGTCGCTATGACTTATATCCAGAACTCATGCTTTTCGGCCTTTTAAAAACCAAAAAATTTGTATTAGTATCCGCCACCTTAAAAAATAAAAAACTCCGCCCTTTTTTATATAAGTTACTTTATCAAGCGATTTTTGATCAATTTGATCTTATTCTTTGTGCAACCAAAAGTGATGAAAACAAATTTAAAAACATACTTAATATTGAAAAACACAAATTGCAAGTTTACGACTTTCGAGTGGTACAAATACTCAGCCGAGTGGAAAACGCTTCCAATGTACTGGAATCCAAAATATTTTATCCACTCTTCAAAGAATGGTATGCGGCAGTCCCCCATAATCACAGAATCATCTTTGGCAGTATCTGGCCTTTGGAAATGAGTATTTTTAAAAATAGTCAATTTATAGAGGAAATAAAAAGCAATCGTATAAAATGTGTTTTGGCCCCTCACAAGCTTAGTAAAGATTTTTTAACCGAAATTATCCAAAATGTTCCGGCCAGTCTCCCCTATTATGTCATCAGCAAAGAAATGGATCTAAACGCATGTCAGACAATCTTTTTAAGCCTTACCCAAAAACCAGGAATCCTCATCTTAACGGTTCCGGCAATATTATGTGAGCTTTACACCAGCGCAGGCAACGCTTTTGTGGGAGGGGGACATGGCAGATCTATTCATTCGGTTTTAGAACCATATGTTGGAATGTGCAAAGTTTTTTGTGGGCCTAAAACCCATCGTTCTACTGAATATGACTTAATAAAAGATTATTCTACCAATCAGATCCATGTAGTTACCAATTTAGAGGACTTTTCTAAAATATTTATGGATAATTATATGGAAGATGTGGATATAATAAATAGAAAACACATCTTTAATGAATTTAATGACAAATTTGAAACAGTGTCTGATCAAATTTTGTCAAAGCAAGCTAAATATGTTTGATAAAAACGTTGATTTACTTATAGTCGGAAAAAATTATCTCTCCCTTTTAATGGGTATCGAAAACGTTCTTAATAAAAAAAATGTTCTATTATTGGACGACGATCGCTATAAACTGGGTGACGATTATCTAAATGGAATTAATGAATTTGAAAAACTATTTTTAGAAGAATGGATAGATCAAAAAGGTATTGGGAATTTAGTCGATTTAAGTAAATACCTAAAGCACCAAGATAATATTTTTCTTTTGGGTAACAAAAGACTTCGTCTGGGTAGGGACTATTGGAGCAATCTTTACGAATTGGTTAGAAAACTAGATTTTAATTGGGAACTAAAGAATGATTTAGAAGGTGCATTGAATTTAAGTTTTAAAAAGGAATTCAATGAATTGATGGGATATTATTTAAAAGATCAATCCCATCGACTCGTGGATTTAAAAATTTCTGCCGATTTTTTATACGAGCAATTTTTAACCACTGCCCCAGAAATTGTTAAACATCTCTTCAGGGTTACTAAGGAAGGTCTCTTATCCAATTTAAAACAACCAACGGTGCGGGATCAATACATCCAGGCCCTCTTATTTGCCAGCAGAGGGTTTTATCAATACGATACAGACAGCAATATAGGCGATGCAGAGTTTTTCCACCTTTTTATCTCCATGTTGGCACCCTATTATCAAATAGATCATGAACAATTGATTTTAGATCTACTCAATCTCTATCAAAAACAAAATGGTATTTTTAAAAAAACCTCCATCTGTGACTGGAGTTTTGAAAAATTTAAACCATGGGCCTTGGAACTCTCCAGCTACGAAGGAATTGTTCATCCCAGAAAAACTGCACTTTTTTTTGGCAAACTCAACGATCCTAGTTTTAAACTGGAACCCGAAGGTCCCATGTATTCTTCGATCAGTATTAAATGTACCTTGAATGATGTAGCGTTTGAGCCAATTTCTAATACCAAATATATTATTTGTTCAGATACCATGATTGGAACCAACCGCCCATTTTGGTGGTTAAAAGTCTCTGGAAATCAACTTCTGGCCAAGTGTTTTATTGATTTTAAAAAGGCCACCAAACTCTCTTTCATCAGGGACGAGTTAGAGCATTTTTTTTCCAGTGAAATCAAAATTTATTTCCCCGATTTAGTAGATAAAATTGTCACTAAAGATATAACATTTGACCATGATATCTGCATGGTTGCTCAAACCAACCATAAAAATAATGAACTAAGACCTAGACTGGTTTATCAACCTAAGGGGCAAATTACCCACCCTACCCAAGACATGTTTTACCTCGGTCCTTATAACAAAAAAGCTGCAGGTCTTATATCCACACTTATGGAATTAAATCACATCAGTTTGGACGTGACAGTATTATGATAAAAAAAAAGACGAATATCATGTATTATTTAAATAAAGGACAAACCGCAGTTGAATACCTTTTAATGTTACTGGTCGTTATCTCTCTCATCTACACTCTTTCAGGACGTGTCTACAAATATTTTTTGGGAGATATAAAATCATGTAACAAAAATTCCCATAGTTTTGTTTGCAGACTATATAATATCTACAATATTGAAAATTATCGCTACTTTCAACTTCGACGCTAAAATTCCACCCCATCCCCTTCCTCAATCGCACCTAACTATTTGATATTAAACGATGTACCGCTATATGTAAAATATTCACGCACAGCAATATTAGAGTGAAAAAAATCCTAATTAGAGTTAAAAGAAGATGGAAAACAATTTTTACAAGAAATATACTTCTTTGTTTAAAAATAAATAAAAGAGGTCTTTAGGGAGGTCATTTATGAGAACTACTTTTTTGCAAAAGAAAAAATATCTTCCTTATATTTTTTCTTTAATAGTAGTTATTAATAGTTTCACAGTATTTGCGCAAGATGAAGATCCATTGCTTGACGATACTGAAAGTGTACTTAATTCTGAACAAATCGACGTTGATGGTACATTTCGAAGAAAAACCGCCGCTGATCGAATTGAAGAAATGAGAAAAAAACTCGAACAGCAAAACGAAGAAATGGTGGATAGAAAAATCGAAAACATCAGAATGCAAGAAGAACAAAAGCTTACTAAAAAATTGCAACAAGCTTTTGATGGCCAGATGCAAGCACTCGATGAACAACCGGTAGCAGTTCAACAAGCTGCTCCAGTTCCAGCTCCAGTGGTTGCCCCAGTCGTGATTGCCCCACCTCCCGTAATTGAAGAGAAAAAAGAAGAACCTGCAATGGTGAAAGTTATTCCAAGTTTTGGTGTAACTAGTATCTCAAGTGATGTGGTTGATTATGAAACTAAATTAAATTTAGGTCTCTCACTTGATACAATGTTGAGCAAATATTTCGCTCTTGGGGTTAAATTTAATTATTCATCCATGAGTTTAACCGAAGGAAATCAAAGTCCTTTTGGCATTAATTACAACAACCCAACTTACTTACCTTATTATGGTTACGATTATGCTCAACACTATAGTAACGGCAGAGAAATTAATTATAAACAAATGGCCTTTGGTTTAAATGGAAGAGTTTTTCTTGCCGCTAACTCTAAAATCAAACCCTACTTGGGACTTGGGTTGTCTTACAATAGAGTAAGTCTTGATTACAATAACGAAGAATACAGCCCATACTCTTATAACAGCATTTATTACGGTGACGAAGGTTACTCCTCTAGTTATGTCTCAACGTCATTGGCCGTTGGTTCAGAAATTTCTTTTAACGAAATGATTGGCATGTTGTTAGAAGTAAGTTACACCAGAGCACTCTCTTCAGGTTTTTACGCCAAGTCTGATGCCCAAAGCGGATATAAAAATCCTGATCAAGTCAAACTTGAAAAATACGGACAAGACATTGAAGGGGCCAATTTTATTACTCTCGGAGCAGGTTTTGTTATAGGTTTCTAAAAAAGACCTTCCTAATAAAGTAAAGGGAAAAAGTGTCAAGTTATTATACTGCACTTTTTCCCTTTTTAATTTTTTGATAACTAGATAAAAAGAAAATCCAATTCCCGACATGTTCCCTTGGTTATCCTGATTTATTTATCTTTATTAAATAACACTATTGTAAATCATTTTAAGTCACTCAACACATGATCTGTGATATAATATATGAAAGGATTTTGATAAGGATAATATGAAAAAGACAGCCATGGAGTATGTTGAGATATCAACCAATATACTTAAAAAATTTGAAAGTCGACTACATTTTGATATCTATGTGCAACGCACGGAAACTGATTACACAAAAATTTTTAAAATTAATGATACTATCGATTGGGATCGCTTAGCTTCTTATGAAAGAAAAGGAGTTAAATCAATTTTTGTCCCTCACGATCAATATGGAAAATACCTTTTATTTGTTGAACTATTGGTCGACAAATTATTAAATTCGACTAATGCTTCTGCCTTCAAAGAAGGTGTAACTGTTGTTAAGGAAATGATTAACGGTTGCCTGGTTGAATTTTTAAGTAGAGACATCGTTAACGAAACAATGGCCTTACAAGCTTCCAAAACTGTTTCTAGTTGTATCGAAGTAATGGATAAAGATACTGGGGCCCTAACTAAAATAATCGGTCAAATGGTAACTACACCTTATCTTTTTAAACACTCGGTTACCGTCAGTTTACTATCTATACTACTTGCTCGAGGCAGCGGAATTGAATCTAATTCCACTCTTAATATAATTGGATTAGGTGGACTTCTCCATGATATTGGCATTTCACGTTTAAGCTTTGATCCTGAAGATAAGCAACAGATGACTCCCGAAGAACAAAAAGAAATGTGGCGCCATCCTGAAATTGGCAAAAGATTGCTCGACCCTGTTAAATCTATGAGAACTGAAATACTAGATATCGTTCTCCAGCACCATGAGCAACCCAACGGACATGGTTATCCTAATGGTTTAAGAACCGCTGAAATATTTTTACCTGCCAAAATTGTATCTATAGCGGACACCTTTTCCGCTATGATCATCAAAAGATCATATCGAGAAGAATTTACAACTTTTGAAGCTATCAATCGCATGAAAAATGATGTGGGCAAATTTGATAAAACACTTCTGCTAAATTTTGAAAAAATTATTTTGGGCAGCAAGAAAGAAGATTCTTGATTGTCATGTTGGTATTTATTTTACTTTCACTGTTTTCAAGCGTTTCAATTTTTACCTATGCCGAAGATTTTTCTAATCCCATAACCATTTACCAGATAAACGCTAATGATAAATTAGAAATATTTTCGCCCATCATGGGTAATGCCCCATCCCAGCAAATTCAATTTGAGCAAATTGATAAAATTTGCAAACAATCAAAGTCAATTAAGATTTATAAAAATAGATACGATCAGTTAAAATATCGTCGTTATAACTGTGATACGAATTACTATGCCATTAAAGACCAAGATTATTTGATCGCCAAGAAATTACAAGATTTACAAAATAACAGTCAAAATAAAAAGCCCCCCCAATCTCTCAAGTTACAAGATAATAGTAAATCGATGATCACCCTTTTGGGCAATCTAAAACTAACTCCGGTAAAAAAAACCAATGACCATGGCAATTATGTTTTCTCTTCACAAAAGGCCCAAATCATTTTAAAAAAACACTCTCCCTTTAAAATTATAAACTCCCTGAATGGATCAAAAAATAGAAATTATTTTGTTTTGACTATGCCTAACACGAGACAGGAATATGTGGTAACTGAAGATGAATTCAATCGAGCTATAGAAGGAATTGATAAAATTTATGCTCCCATTATTGTCCATCCTGTACGCAAAAAAAATACTGCAAGCATCTCTTATGAATATGCCCCGGATTTAAAACCAATGGTTATTCCTGCTGACAGTGAAGTCAAAATTGGTACCTCACTGGAAAATGGCAAATATCTCACTTTGAATATTCAAAATTCTAAAAACTCTTCTCAAACTGAATATGTCGTTTTGAAATCTGACTACGAACAATCATTGCTAGGTATGTCTATTATAGACGAACCACTTACGGTCTCCCCGGTTACCAAAAGAAATGACACCTACTCATTTACTGGCCAAGATGATAACATCATACTCCCTAAAAAATCTCCGCTAATCATTAAAGAAACTATTAAAATGAATAGTTTTCAAAACTATCTTGTACTATCTGTACCGGGAAAGGCCGGTGATTTTATAATTTCTGAAGAAGAATTACACGAGTCCATGTTACCAACCCAAACGCCACTTCCTTCTCCCCAACGTATTGCTCCAACCATCACCATCTACGCTGATAAGGCCAAAATTATAGATTATTCAAAAATTGAAATCGCCAATGAAAATAAAAAAATCAAATTCAATCTACCTAAGAAAAATAAGCATGAAAAATATCCAATCTTGCGAGACGGTAGTCGTTTAAAACTGGCAATTCCACCTGCTCCCCAAGGCCCATATATAGAAATCAATGATACGGCAAACAACGTAAATTCCTCGTTAAACCAGGTTTCAAAACTTTATTATAATCTATTAGAAGATACTAACCAAAAATATTCTAATCTCCTAAAATCTACCGATGCCGACTATTTATTAAAAACGCCCTATGGCAGATGTGTTTCAACCTCAATCAAAAATCCACCAGGAGCATGGTCTTTTTTTTACTGTGAAAGTGCTACGGCAAAACCATTAATTGATAGAAAACGCCCTTCTTTTACTAAAGAACTGCGTGCCACCATCGCTGCCGAACTTATGATGATTCATAAATGTTTACCATTACAAGATATGGAAATGCTCCCGGTATTCTTCCATGAATCAAGATTTATGCCAAACGCGATTAGCAGTCAGGATGCAATCGGAATCGGACAAATCAGACCAGCCGCAATCAAGGATGTTGAAACCCAAATGTTACCAATGTTAAAAGATCTAATAAATGATAAAATCCCAGGTTGTGAATATTTACTTAATATAAAAAAAGACTCACCCATTAATTATAAATCAGCTAAAAGTTGCGCCCAACAGTTTGATCCTTATTATATAAGACATAGCATCGTTTACTCGAGTTTGTATTATCTACACATCAAATCAAAGGCCATCAAACGAGTCAACGAACGTTACAAAGGAATGAGTGTTTCCGACGATACTATAAATCTTTGTATAATAAATGATGCGCGTCTTTGCTACAACCAAGGTCCCACCGCCGTGAATAAGCTTCATAAGTTCCTAGTAGAGGCAAAAATCGTACCTGAAGAAGCAAGCCCTGAAGGCAATCACAGAGACTACTTTGAACGGATTAGGAGTGAAGAAGCCGCCCAATATGTTCCTAAACAAATTAAAGACCAGGGAGTCATGGAAAAAACTGCGCAAACCGGTTGTGGGCCTCATCCTGAAAATTAAGTAGATGACAATATCGATCTAATAGCTTGAATAAACATTTCTCGAGTAAAGGGTTTATATAGCAGATCATTTGCTCCCCGAGATTTTACCTCATCTGGGGTATAAATCATATTTCCCGTTATCAGCAGAATCGGCAGATTAGGAATGATCAATCTCGCTGCTTCCACAAATTCTAATCCGTTCATCTCCGGCATCTGAATATCCGAAACTACCAGGTTTATTTCGTTTTGATATTTGATAATTTCTAAGGCCTGCTTCCCATTATTCGCTTCAAAAAATTCTATATTATCAAACGATGCTTGAAGAAAGGTCGTTAAGATTTCAATTTGCAGACTATCGTCGTCAACAAGTAAAACAATAAATTTTTTCATCACCACTCCTTGGTTTTAGTAAGCCATAATTTATAAAATATTCAACCCCACCCTCAAACTTAACCTCGAAAATTGCATCTACAGCATCTTTTATGCAAAAAAATTTTTATAGGTTAAGAAATCTTAACTTTCTACCTTTTTTAAATTGATTTATAAGAAAATATGCAACGCCACTATGTGTCCCGAATCAACGCTTCATTACTTTTAAAATACTTGCAAGTCACCAGGCAAGTTACGGTAAATGAATTATGTCAGATCATGGATATCTCAAAATCCCAATATTCCAGGCTTCAGACAGGAAAATCTCAACTAACTTTTAAAAATAGCCTCATTATTGAAGATTATTTTAAATTAAAATTATCGCGAATACATCAAGGCATGATCTCTGAAACACCTACCGTCAATTGCTTTGACCTTCCCGATCTCTATTCACACAACCAGTTTACTAAAGACATGGCCATTTTTTATTTCTGGATGCTGAGGAATTTTTTGGGCGAAGATATTTTTTTAGACTTTATGAAATATGAAGGTCTGCCTCCTGAATATTTTATCAATACCCAAAATTCTATAAACGTACGATTCCCGTTAAGAGCGCTTGAAGAGTTAATCACTCGCAAAATAATTACTCCACACAATCTAGAAATGTTTGCAAAAGCTTTTTGTCAATTATTGCATATCCCATGTGGATCACATCCTACCAGTATGTTCAACTTAATAAATTCTGTTGAAAAATTTGAAATAAATCATAAATACAAAATCGAAGATTTGAATAGTAAATCTTTTACGTTTTCATTTATACCTGGTGAACATATAGAAAAAAAGATATATTTTAGTCCAATTCTTGGAAATATAACGGCTCAATGGGTAAAATCAATTTCATCTGTTGTCTCAGGAAGAGAAGCCACAATCGTTGAGGATATTTTTCATGGCGGTGGTAAATGCGTAATCTCAATACCCTCATAAGTAACTTAAACATTCTTATAAATACCCTTGATAAAAAAAACGGTAAAGGATTTTTACAATCTTACTTAAGAATGAATCATGAGGAATATAAGAATTTTCTTATTTTAGAAAATGCTCCTTTATCTACCATTATGGAATCATTTTATAAAATGGGGATTAGTGTTGATTGCTTACAAGATGGGGTAGTCGACATTCAGTGTGTAGAAGACAAAATTAATAATACTATTTACGTACCCAAACGATATGGCCATGAAGCCAGATCAAAATGGATCGTTACTCAGAATGTTTTAAAAGAAATTAAACGCATCTATGGCAGCCACGAATATGAACAGATATTATTATATTTTCAAATATCACCACACTTCTTAGATCACTACTACAGCGATAAATTTATATCTACAGAATTAAATAGTGATCTATATAAATACATTAAAAAATATCTACATGGAACGAGCAAAGATCTCTACCGTCTAGGTTCCAACATGTATATGCATTTCAAAGATACGGCTTTTTCAAAATCTTTCAAGGGCTTATCTCCTAAAGAAACGTATGCAAAATTTCTAGAAGAAGTAATCAACCACATAGAAGTTAGCTATCAATATAGTCTGGCAAAGCTTACAAATAACATGGCAGTAATTCACAAAAGATTAAGGAAAGAAACCAAGCAAGAGTTAAAAACAAATGTTTATGGCTCGTTGGAAGTATGCGAATATTCCATAGGTTTTGCGTCTTCAATCTTATACCACTCAATCAGTCACACTGCGCATACTGAGGAAACGCGCTGTCTCTACCGTGGAGCTGATTATTGTGAATATGTGGTACACTTTGATCGATCAATTGCTTGTTAGTATGATGTTCCCTTTCTTTCCAATAACTACAAAACTCCAATGCTGTCTGGAGTGCGTGGTCTGAATATTTTCGACAACTCAATATATACGCCTTAGCTTGTAGGCTATCAACTAGTACAGGCCCATGGAAAAACCTAATATATCCTAATTTTTCAATAAAATTACTTGCCCCGTTATGAATTATCCCGGTTACAAATATTTCATCAACCGCTAAATACTCTTTCAAAAATACTAAACTACAGGTCACTAATTTTCGAAGTTCTAGCGAAACTCTCTTGTCTGTTACCTCGGGTGAATAAGTAAAACCCCCTATATATCCAATTTGCTCACCCATGACCTCACGATGATTAATGTAATCACATAACGTATTTAAATTGAAATGTTTATTGCTCTCTGAACTAAGAGTACTTAGAATCGGAAATGTAATTCCATACTTTTCGCAAGTTTTTCGATTAACAAATTTATAGCATGCGGCTGGTAAATCATTCACGTAAATTGTAACATTAGTCGTTACAAAATCTTCTACTCCGAAAGGATACACAATTCTCTTATAGTTATCCTTATATCCTTTAGTTCTAACTTCTAAAGATTTGAGAAAGCATGATGCCGCCATTGAATCATGTGCAATTTCATAATAGGGATCAGTAATCACTATTTTATAGCTCATTTGATCCCCTCAACTATATTTTTATGATATTCAAGACCAGTTTGAGGATTATTCAATTCATTCAAATAAGTATCCACAAAGTACTGCGATTTTTTTTCACCCAATATTTTATCAAAAAGTGGTCTTGTCATTTCAAATCGAGATTTATAGTTATCATTTTCAAGAACTCTTTCCTCACCTAAAAACTCCATCGGTGACGTAGCCACCACAATATTTTGCAAATCTAAAGATTTCATCATGCCAGGAATTTTCTCCCCTACGAATAGATCAAACTTGAAATTATCTTTTAAAGTCTCCAAGCATTCATTTAAAAATTGATTACCTGAATATATGTTGAAGAAAACTCCGCTGCTTTCGATAATTATCAGTTTGCCACCTGGCTTAAGCACTCTCTTTAATTCAGTCAAAGCCGTCAAAGGAGATTCAAGATGTTGGATAACATATCTTGAGACCACGACATCGTAGGTGTTATCTTTAATGCCAATAAGATTAGTAATATCCCCTTGAAAATAATTTATGTCATATTGAGCAGATTTTAGTTTAGCCTGCCTGATTTTTTCTTGATCAAAATCAAGCGCATCTATTTTATGAGTATAATTATCATACAAGTATCTAGAAAATATTCCTGGTCCGCAGCCTGCATCCAAGACATAAGCGTTTTGCGGAATACTAAAATGTTTAAAATCATCTTGAGGGGAATAGCACTGAATCTCAGCTTGTAACGTTAATCGTTGATTATCATCAACATGATTCATGCAATAACTCATAAAACTTCCTTGTTAGTTATGTTTATTCACTTGTTTATTTTAATACCACGCACTTTTACCGCAAGAGACACCATGAATTTCCAACTAATGGCATTAAGAGTTTGATTATTCATAAAAAAAAGGTTAAGAAATCTTAACTTGACGAAAATTTTCACAATTTCGATTGAAAATTTTGCAACATTTTATGTAAGATGGATTTATGGAAAGATTTATTAAGGTTCAAAATTTAGATATTGCCTACACTGAAACAAACCCAAATAATCGAAACACCCTTTTGTTTGTGCACGGGAATTCAGGTTCGAAGAATGTTTTTCACCATCAGCTCTCTAGCGATCTTTTTAAAGACTATCGAGTAATTGCCATAGATCTCCCAGGCCACGGACAAAGCTCTAGGTGTGAAGACGAAGATTGTTATAACATTCCATGGTATAGTAAAATTATAAAATCCTTTATAAGCACACTCAACTTAACTAACGTAATCTTGGTTGGACATTCACTAGGCGGACACGTTGCCATTGGTGCTAGTGATAAGAGCTACACCAAAGGCCTAGTTATATTCCACACTCCTCCACTAAATAGGACATATGATGCTGCTTATGGATTCAATCAATCACCCCACTTTGCTTGTTACTTAAATGGCGAGGTAAGCCTGGAAAATGTGGAATTCCTGCTAGACGCCACCCTTTACAACAAGAACGCCTATGAGCAATTCCTGCTGACTGACTTTGTGGATACTCATCCAAGTTGCCGAACGAAACTAGGAACCAGTGCGCAGGCAAACATTCAACTAAGTGAAATCGATAAATTAAAAAAGGCCACTTTCCCTATCGCTATTTTTACAACCGACCATGATCCAATCGTTAATATAAATTATATCAAAGAACTCAATTTTAGACTCTGGAGCGGTGATCTGGTGTGCATCAATGAATCAGGACACTATCCACAATTAGAAAACCCTGAAGCTTTCAACCGGGAGCTTTTGCGCTTCTTAAACGATCTATAATTATACTTGTAATCTGCCTTGCACCGCTCATCACTCTTGACAATGAATACGATTCCGAAACTCTATTGGTGAATGGCCAGATGTAATTACTTCCCTTAAGCCACCTAAGTTCTGTACATTATTACACCTTCTCTTAATCAGCTCATTAAGGTAATCAAAATATTTTCCACCACCATTGAGCACATCTCTACGAATCTCATTATAAAAAAGATGGGTAAGAACATCATAATCATCGTGAGAGACAGAATCAAGCAGAGAGTGAGTTACTCCTTTTTTAAAGAAGTTTCTCCTTGCTTTTTAACTAAAACAACGTTGTAGGCATTAGGATCGTATTCGTAAGCGTTTCCTGTCACTAGATCAGTCGTACTTGAATCCCAAAAAATATTCAACAGAGTTAGCGCATCATATGTAGTATCCAAGTTAACAGTTGCCGTTTCATAACCGTCTTTACGAATCATAGCTGTTTTGTATTTGCTTTTCTTGAGAGTCACTGTTGTTGGTGTTTTCCCCAAAAGATTACCATCAATCATTACATTAGCCCCTTCAGGTTCGCTATTAAATGTAACTGGTTGCTGACTACCATGAAATATAGTCGAGCATCCCCCTAAAGCAACAATTGTCAGTGCAATAAAAACGTGTTTCATTATCTCCTCCAAAATTTTTACGTTATCAACAAGTAATATTCTATGTTAAATATATTTTATGAGCAAGTTTATTGAACTGTATGTCTTCCTATTCTTTTTTTATTCTGTAAGCAGCCTCGCGTTGGAAAAAATTCCTAAAGAATGGTACCCACTCTTGCTTGCGCAAAAAAGACAATCTGACTTGATAAAAAACCCAAATTTATTCTACATGAGTACTGGTGACCCAGCTGTTGAATTCTATGATTTTTTATATGCTATTTCCTCTTCTAAATCACGCCATCAGTTTATATGTCGTTATCCTGCGCGTTACTTACTATTACAAAATAAATCTATTGTTCCTACTTTTGATTTTTCGTTCTGCCAAGAACTGAATCGTTTTACTGAAGGCTTTCAATCAAAGCACCTAAGCCTTGCCTTAACCTCAGAATATTTCAATGCTCCATCATCTTTATTTGGACATGTCATGCTTGTTTTTCACAATGACGAAATTCCTGAAATAAGTGCGACTGCAATTCATTTTGCGGCACTAACAAATGAACAAGATAACATTTTTGCATATATCAAAAACGGTTTATTGGGTGGATACGATGGTGAATATATTCGCACCTCTCTTTTAAATAAAATCTTTGAATATAACAAAAAAGAACAACGATTTATATATTTTTATAATTTAAATATTTCGGAAGAAGACATAAGACTCATTAAATATTATCTTTATGAATTAAGGGGAATAAAGTTTAAGTATTATTTTTTTAATAACAATTGCGCAGATCAAATTATTGACTTGTTGGCCCCAATTACTCCTCCAAAAAAGAAAAAATCATTCATATATACTCTACCGATAGAGGTACTATATGCTTACAAAGGAGCAATCACTAATTTTTCCTTTCTTCCTCCAGATATTTATTACGCTCAAGGAATATTTGCAAATCTTAACCAAATGGATAAAGAGAAGCTCCATGGGATTATCAAAAACAATTTTAATAATCTTAGCGATATCGAGTCTAGCTCTAACAAACTTAAGCACGGATTATTTCTCTATAATAGTTATCTCTTTCGTAAAAAGAATGAAATATTACCCAACTACAAAGTTTTCAGTAATCTGAAATTTGAAGAAGCTCCCATTAAGGAAAATGTTAAAAACCTTGACCCTTTATCAAGACAATTGCCAAGCAAAATTCAAGTAGATGCTCAGCATTCAACAGACAATGCTATCGGTCTCATTCTATCATTTCGACCAGTATTCGTTGGAATTGATAATTTTCAAAACCCCAGCATGCATGAATCAACCTTAAGCATCGCTGAAACAAAAATTTCCACCATCAAAACAACTCGGATGGAAGAATTCAAAATTGGCGAACTCACTCTATTAACTGATTATAATTTTTTTTCAAAAAATATCTCTTGGGATGGTTACTTAGGACTTAACAGAGAAAATACTACTGATACGCTACGACTTGAATCGAGAGGTGGAATCGGTCACACCTATTCCTTTTTCTCCAGAAAATTAAATGTAACATGGCTTGGTGAATTTGGTTTGTCATCTTCCAAAAATAAAGTTTGGCCTTTTGGAATGCCTAAAATCTCATTTTGGGGATATTATCCTCAAAATACTAAATATGTTTTTGAATACGAATATAAATTAATTAAAGGTTCAAATTATCAAAAACTACTCTTTACAATTTTTTACTGCATAAAATCTAACATAACTCTAAATATAAATTATAAGATTCTTTCTACTAAAAACGTAAGTGAAGGGATTGGTATCTCGTATTATTTTTGAGCATTATTATTAGTCGAAACATTCCAGTCTGGTAGAAAGATCTTTAAATTCAAATCAACGAAAACTAGCCGAAAAAAGATATAAAAAAGATTGTTTTTTTACTAGATAATGTAAGCCAAGCCCCAGGCTCGAGAAAATTTTATCCATCTTTTGTCGAGTTAAAGTAGCACCAAATCCAAATAAATTCTGATTATCTAATCGAGTTTTGGTAATTGCTAATTTTATCGTAAAACAAGCCAAGGTCATTCGTCGACGGCTTCATAAATCTACACAAATGTCCTTGCTGATACATCGAAATAGTGTGAAAGAGGATGAAACAAGAAGAAAAATACTAAAGCTGGTAAACCTTACTTTATTGATATTTTTTTAGAAGTCTATAAAGATCACATAGTATTCCATGCCTACGATACAAGTCAAAATATACAATAAGCGGTCCTAATCGCATCAAAAAATTGAATTGATTTGTGATTAATAAATAAGTATTTATCTTCCTAGATATTGGCCATTTGAAAGCATGCCTGAGTATTTATCCCATGTGATGATATTATTTTTTAATTCATCATTAATAGTCCGACGATATTTATCTATTTTAGTTTCAAGATCTTGCCATGTATGAACGAGATTGTGATTACTTTTACCTGAGCATTCTTCTTCCGTATAAGTTTGTACAGGTAAGCCTAAGACTTGCTCAGTTTTACTAAAAGCGTTGGCGCCCGGGGTGACGGTCGTACTGTTTCTACCTTTAACGTTTCCAATATCTAGAGGTTTATTAAAATTGTAAGTCCACTCTGCAAGATTCAAAACTAGATCATTATTAGCGATATTGCCAAAAGATTCTTTTCCTTTTCCATCAAAATCACATCCAAGTTTTGAAGTGAGTCTATTTCGTAACTCCGTAGTCATTCGTCCTCCAATCCATGGAACACTTCCATCATATTCAGGATAATTAGAAGGATTTGCTTTTTTTGTAACAGCTGTTTCATGTGAACTGGCAGAATAGATTAACATTTTCATCGGAGGTTGAAGCCACTTATTTGAAACACCTGAATAACAACTATCATTTATAAAAACCAAATGTTTGTTTGTGAAAGCGGGCGCTGCTAAAAATTCTTCTGGGGAGAGTATGTATTTATTACATCCAAGGCTAATCCATTTATTTTGATATTGTTGATTCCATAACGATAGAGAAGTGGCAGACATTTCTCCGGGACGACCATGATCAAAAATAGGAGGTGCGAAAAGATCTTTATTATTGCCAGAACAGCATTCCTTATAAAGGTTTTCACATTTATTATCATATGATCCCAAGAGTAATCTTCCCTCGGTATCTCCATGGCCCAAATAAACTAAAATGATCACTTCTTGATTGGTAGTTTCATTTTTTATCATATTTAATATTTGTTCTTTATTTTTTTTTATATTAATGATGGGTACAACCTTCTTAATATATTTAAAAGCTTGATAATAAAAAGCAGTATCTAATCTCAAAGCTTGCAACGGTTTAAGTTGATAAAGATCACGTACAAGTGATGTCTCCGATGGATCAGTTGGGTGTTTATAATCTGAATATAATATTACTAAAGCTACTTTTTCAGGGGATAAGATTCTGGAA
>Ga0208375_1000921_pt1 | contig 36699 bp, 32 predicted proteins | sample RifOxyD1_FD_184038 | JGI IMG/M metagenome (GOLD analysis project Ga0208375, IMG submission 184038) | Soil microbial communities from Rifle, Colorado - Rifle Oxygen_injection D1 (SPAdes) | ecosystem: Environmental > Terrestrial > Deep subsurface > Rock core/Sediment | place: Rifle, Colorado... | reverse complement strand
GTGGGAGAGGGGCTCAAGGCCGAGGCATCAAGCCGCCTTCGAAACCTGCTTCAACCCCGGGAACCCCAGCTTCTCGCGCTGCGCGAAGTACGCCTCGGCCACGCCCTGCGCGATCTTCCTGACCCTCAGGATGTAGCGCTGGCGTTCGGTGACGGAGATCGCGCGGCGCGCGTCGAGCATGTTGAAGCTGTGGCTGGCCTTGCACACCTGCTCGTAGGCCGGCAGCGGCAGGCCGAGCTCGGTGAGCTTGGCGGCCTCGGCCTCGCAGGCGTCGAAGCGGTGAAAGAGTTCTGCGACGTCGGCATGCTCGAAGTTGTACGTGCTCTGCTCGACCTCGTTCTGGTGGTAGACGTCGCGGTAATACACCGGCGCGCCGTCCGGGCCGTGGGTCCACACCAGGTCGAACACGTTGTCGACGTTCTGCAGGTACATGCAGAGACGCTCCAGGCCGTAGGTGATCTCACCCAGCACCGGCTTGCACTCGATGCCGCCGGCCTGCTGGAAGTACGTGAACTGCGTCACCTCCATGCCGTTGAGCCAAACCTCCCAGCCCAGGCCCCAGGCGCCCAGCGTAGGCGACTCCCAGTTGTCCTCGACCAGGCGCAGGTCGTGCACCAGCGGGTCGACGCCCAGCGCCTTCAGCGAATCGAAGTACAGCTCGACGATGTTGTCGGGCGAGGGCTTCATCGCCACTTGGTACTGGTAGTAGCGCTGCAGGCGGTTGGGGTTGTCGCCGTAGCGGCCGTCGGTGGGGCGGCGGCAGGGCTGCACGTAGGCGGCGTTCCACGGCTCCGGGCCGAGCGCGCGCAGAAACGTGGCCGGATGGAACGTGCCGGCGCCGACCTCCAGGTCGAGCGGCTGGATCAGCACGCAGCCCTGCTCCGCCCAGTAGGCGTTGAGGCGCTGGATCAGCTGCTGGAATGTGACCGCGTCGCTCATGGCGGAAAGGGCCGTGCATGGGGGCGCGCTAGTATAGCGAGCGCCTTCACGGCGTCCGACCGCGCGCGGCGGACACCGTCGCGCAGTCCCTTTTCCGCGATGCGCACCCGCAGGAGCGATGGCTTGAACGAGCCGCGACACGTGCCCGGCGAGGCCGCCCCGCCGATGCCCTCCCGCCTCGCGCCCGGCCGCCTGTCGCTGGCCCGGGTGGCCGCGGCGCTGGCCGAGGACGGCCTGATCGCCACCCGCGACGCGGAGCGCGTGCGCGGCACCGCCGCCGCCCGCCACCCCGGCGACGTGCACCCGCTGGTGCTGCTGGCCAACCTCAAGCTGGACTCGCGCCGGCACCCCGGCACCGAGCTGAGCCTGGAGCGCCTGACCGAGTGGCTGGCGCACGAAACCGGCCACCGCTACCTGCGCATCGACCCGACCCGCGTCGACGTCGCCGCCGCCACCGCGGTGGTCTCGCACGCGTACGCGCGCCGGCACCGCATCCTGCCCCTTGCGGTCAGCCACGAGCGCGTGCTGGTCGCCACCAGCGAGCCCACCGACCTGGCGTGGTGGGACGACCTGCAGCACCTGACGCGGCGCCCGGTCGAGCTGGCGGTGGTCAACCCGCTGGACCTGCACCGCTACACGATGGAGTTCTTCGGCGTGACGCGCTCGGTGCGCGGCGCGCGCGAGACCCGCGACACCGGCGGCATGCCCAACTTCGAACAGCTGATCGAGCTGGGGCGGGTCGGCGAGGTCGGCGCCGACGACCACCACGTGGTGCACATCGTCGACTGGCTGCTGCAGTACGCCTATGAGCAGCGCGCCTCCGACATCCACCTGGAGCCGCGCCGCGACATGGGGCGCATGCGCTTCCGCATCGACGGCGTGATGCACAAGGTGTTCGAGCTGCCGCCGGCGGTGATGACGGCGGTGGTCAGCCGCATCAAGGTATTGAGCCGCATGGACCTGGCCGAGCGCCGGCGCCCGCAGGACGGCCGCATCAAGACGCGCTCGCCGGGCGGGCGCGAGGTCGAGATGCGCGTGTCGACCATGCCCACCGCGTTCGGCGAGAAGTGCGTGATGCGCATCTTCGACCCGGACACCGCGATCAAGGACATCGGCCAGCTGGGTTTCAGCGCGGACGAGGCTACCGGCTGGAACGCGCTGGTCGAGCGTCCGCACGGCATCGTGCTGGTCACCGGGCCGACCGGCTCGGGCAAGACGACCACGCTGTACTCGACGCTCAAGCGGCTGGCGACGCCGGACGTGAACGTCTGCAGCGTCGAGGACCCGATCGAGATGGTCGCGCCGGAGTTCAACCAGATGCAGGTGCAGCCGGGCATCGACCTGGACTTCGCAAGTGGCGTGCGCACCCTGCTGCGGCAGGACCCGGACATCATCATGATCGGCGAGATCCGCGACCTGGAGACCGCGCAGATGGCGGTGCAGGCCGCGCTTACCGGCCACCTGGTGCTGTCGACGCTGCACACCAACGATGCCGCCTCCGCGATCACCCGCCTGCTGGACCTGGGCGTGCCGCACTACCTGGTGGCGTCCACGCTCAACGGCGTGCTCGCGCAGCGGCTGGTGCGCACGCTGTGCCCGCACTGCAAGCGGCCGGCGACGCTGGACGCCGAGGACTGGCGCAGCCTGCTGGGCGATGCGCCGCCGCCCGCGGTCCAGCACCCGCATGCCGCGGTCGGCTGCCTGGAGTGCCGGCGCACCGGGTACCTGGGCCGGGTCGGGCTGTACGAGCTGCTGACCGTCACCCCGCGCCTGCGCGGCCTCATCCGCGCCGAGATGGACCTGGCGGCCTTTTCCCGGGCCGCCGGCGAAGAGGGCGTGCGCACGCTGCGGATGGCCGCGGCCGACAAGGTCGCGCTGGGGCTGACTACAATCGCCGAAGTCGTTTCCGTCCTACCGCCGCAAGACTGAACCCGCAGGTCCCATGCCCCCTTTCCTGATCCTGGAGACCGGCCAGCCGGTCGCCTCCATGCGCCGTTACCGCGGCTTTCCCCACTGGATCCGCGTCGCCGCCGGCCTGCACGAGGACGACACCGTCGCGGTCGACGTCCAGGGCGGTGAACCGCTGCCGCCGCGCGAGGGCTTCGCCGGCGTGATCGTCACCGGGTCCGGCGCGAAGGTCACCGACCGCGCCGACTGGTCCGAGGCCAGCGCCGCCTGGCTGCACGACGCCGCGCACGCCGGCACGCCGGTGTTCGGCATCTGCTACGGCCACCAGCTGTTGGCGCATGCGCTGGGCGGCGAGGTTGGCGACCACCCGGGCGGGCGCGAGATGGGCACGGTCGACATCCAGCTGCACCCGGCCGCGCAGGACGACCCGGTCTTCGGCCCGATCCCCGAGCGCTTCGCCGCGCAGGTCACGCACCTGCAGACGGTGCTGGCGCCGCCGCCGGGCGCCACCGTGCTGGCGCGCTCGGAGCACGACCCCTGCCACGCCTTCCGCTGGGGCGAGGCGGCGTGGGGCGTGCAGTTCCATCCCGAATTCAGCGCGACCCACATGCGCGGTTATGTGCACTCGCGCCGCGTCGCCCTGCAGCAGGAGGGCCACTGCCCGAAGACGATCACCCGCAACGTCCGCGCCGCGCCGGAGGCGCGCCGGGTGCTCAAGCGCTTCGTGCACCACGTCCGCGGGCTGCCGCGGCGGTAGGGAGCCGCTGCCGCCATCGCGTTTAAGATGGCGGCCTGTGCTCCACCACGAATTACCGGGAACCCCACGATGACGCAGATTCGCAAAGTGCCGTTCAACGCCGGCGCGGAATGGTTGCTGGCCGGCTTCGGCCTGTTGCGCAAGGCGCCGCTGGCGCTGGGCCTGCTGGGCGTGATCTGGGGCGCACTGTCGATGCTCGCGGCGATGTCCGGCCAGTTGTGGCTGACCTTCATCGTCGCGGTGCTGGGCCCGATCCTGTTCGGCGGCATGATCTATGCCGCGCGCGAGGTCGACCAGGGCCGCAGCGCCCAGCCGGCCCACCTGGCGCAGGGCGTGCGCGAGGGCAAGCTGCCGCGGCTGCTGGCGATGCTGCTGCCGCAGATCGCGGCATTGGCCATCCTGGTGGCGCTGCTGCTGGCGATGTTCGGCCCCGAGCAGTTGCAGCAGATGGCCAACGTCATGCAGCAGCTGCAGGACAACCCGGACCCGGCACTGGTGGAGAGCCTGCCGACCGACCGCATGTTCGGCTGGCTGCTGCTGGCGATGGTGGTCGGCGTGGTGGTGGGCTTCTTCACCTTCATCGCCATCCCCGACGTGATGTTCACCGACCGCGGCGCGTTCGCCGCCATGGGCGCCAGCTTCCGCGCCTGCGTGCGCAACCTGCCGGCGGTGCTGCTGCTGATCGTGCTGATGTTCATCGCGGTGATCGCGATCAGCATCGGCGTCAACATCCTGACCGCGCTGATCGGCTTCGCCATCGGCCAGGCCGCGGCGCTGTTCGTCGGCCAGCTGCTGATGATGGCGGTGCTGATGCCGGTGATGGCCGGCACGATCTACCACGCGTGGCGGCAGATGCTGGGCGATGCCCCGGCCCCGCCGGTGGTGACGCCGGCGGCGGGCGGGTTCGAGGCGTAACCCGAACCCAAGCCCCACCTGCAGGAGCGGCTTCAGCCACGATTGTCTGGTCGCCACATCGTCTTCTTTGTAGGAGCGACGTGAATCGCGACCGCGCAGTCTCGTGATCCGTCGGGTCGCGACTCACGTCGCTCCTACAGGGGCTGCCGCGCGCCGATCGCGGCTGAAGCCGCTCCTACAACGGCATTGAGATGCGCCGGACCTTATGCGTCGCGCCGCGGCGCCACCACCCGCGCGGCGATGATGCCGACCTCGTACAGCAGGCACATCGGGATCGCCAGCATCAGCTGCGAGACGACATCCGGCGGGGTGATGATCGCGGCGATCACGAACATGCCCACGATCGCGTAACCACGCGATTCGGCCAGCTGCGCCGGCGTCACCCAGCCCAGCAGCGCCAGCACCACCAGCGCCACCGGAAGTTCGAAGCTCAACCCGAACGCCAGGAAGATCACCAGCACGAAATCGAGGTAGGCGTTGATGTCGGTCATCATCGCCACGCCCTCGGGCGTGATGCCGGCCAGGAACCCGAACACCGTCGGCAGCACCAGGTAGAACGCGAACGCGCAGCCGGCGTAGAACAGCAGTACTGCCGACACCAGCAGCGGCAGCGCCAGGCGCTTCTCGCGCTGGTACAGCCCGGGCGCCACGAACGCCCACGCCTGGTACAGCAGCCACGGCATCACCAGCATCAGCGCAACGAAGAACGCCAGCTTCAGCGGCGCGAAGAACGGCGAGGCGACCTCCACCGCGATCAGCTGGCCGCCGGCGGGCAGCTTGGCCAGCAGCGGCGCCGACAGCCAGGCGTAGAGGTCGTTGGCAAACGGCAGCAGCACCAGCAGCACCAGCACCAGCCCGACCACCGCGCGCAGCAGCCGCGCGCGCAGTTCCAGCAGGTGGTCGATCAGGCGGGGCTCGGCGGGCGCCGCGGCGGCGCGCTCAGCGTCGTCGCGGGTCATGGTCATCGGGGTCGGGCGTGGGTTCGGGCTCGTCCGGCGCCGGGGGCGGCTCCTTCACCGGCGCATCGACGCCGGGATCGCGCCGCGCGGGTTCACCGGGGTCGGGATCGCCCGCCGGCGGCTCGCCGCTGTCGGGATCACCCTTGGGCGGACCGCCGGGCTCGGGCAGCGGGTCGCGCGGGCCGACATTGAAGCCCTCGCGCACCGCCGCGCCGCTGGCGGCCACGGTGGCGCGGGCGTCATCCAGGTCGTCGCGGGCCTGGCGCAGGCTGCGCTTGAGCTCCTCGTCGGCCAGTTCGTTCTCGAGTTCGGCCTTGACCGAATACCACTGCGCGCGCGCGCGACGCACCCACAGGCCGGCGAAGCGCGCGGCTTTGGGCAGGCGCTCGGGGCCGAGCACGATCAACGCCACCACGGCGACGAGGAACAGCTCGGAGAAACCGATATCGAACATGGGGTGCCGGTGTGCACGCGGGGCGCGCGGTCAGCGGCGGGTCTCGTCGCGCGGCGGCGTCGAGGTTTCCTGCCGCGGAGGCTCGGTATTGTCGCTGCGCTCGTGCGGCAGACGCGCATCCGGACCGTCCTTGTCGTCATCGTGCACGCCCTGCTTGAAGCCCTTGACGGCTTCGCCGAGATCCTTGCCGACGTTCTTCAGGCGCTTGGTGCCGAAGACGAGGACCACGATCACCAGCACGACCAGCCAGTGCCAGATGCTGAAACTGCCCATGGGATTGCCTGCGGGGACGGGCGCTCAGGATACCGCAGCGGGTCCGGCCGCGCCCCCGGGTGGAGCGCGACACGGCCGGACCGCGCGGCTTACGGCAGCGGTTCGATGGTGGCCGGGTTCTCTACGGTCTCGAACGGCTCGGGCTGCGGCGGCGCCTGCACCGGCGCCTCCACGGGCGGGGTGACCTCGACCGGCGCGGTGACCACGCCACCGGCCTGCACCTGGGCGTTGGCCCCGGCCGCGCTTCCATCGGTGCCACGTGCGAAGCGGGCGCTGGCGGTGGCCTCCTCCAACTTGTCGCGCACGTCGACGATCGCGTCCGACGCCGGCTGCGCGGTGCGGCCCTCGAAGATCATGCGCGGCGTGGTGCCCGCGCCGTAGACGGCCTGGTTGGCGTCGTCGTCGATGCTCAGCACGGCGCCGTCCAGCGCCACGCCGGCGAACAGGCCACGCGCCCGCGACCACGACCAGATCTCGGCCTTGAGGTTGCCGTCCGTGGCCAACGCCGTGTTGCGCCCGACCGGGCCGGCGGCGATACCGGCGTCGGCGCCCAGGGTGATCTTGCCGTTGACGATCGATTCCAGCCCGCGCTCGCTGGTGAATACCAGCACCACGTCAGAGGACTGCACGCCGGCCTGGAAGCCGATGCTGCCACCGGTCAGCTTGACGAAGGCCGGGCTCGACCACGTGCCGTCGGGGTTCTTCATCGACACCACGCCATGGCCGCGGCGGCCGCCCAGCACCAGGCCGATCTTCAACGTGTCGGGCACGATGACAATGGCGCGTGCCTCGTCGAGCAGCTTGTCGGGGATGGCCGATTCGGGGATGCGCTGGATGTCGTTCAACACCCGCAGCGCGTTCTGCGCGCGGGCGTCCTCGGTGGGGCCGGCGACGGCCGTGGACGCGAGCGTGAGGGACAGCAGCAGGACGGCAAGGCGGCGCATGGCGGGCTCCATCGGTGTGTTCGGGGTGGCGCTTGGACCGCGCCATTGGCGCCGCGTTCGGCGCACCGCCGGGCGCATCGCGCCGCGGCAGCCGGCTCAGGCTAGTGACGCGGCAATGAATCGGTGCCCAACTGCGCAACACGCCATTGCAACGCGCGATGGCTGCCGGGCATCGCGGCAGCTGTCATCCTATGCCGATGAATGCGACTTCCGCACCCGTAGACCTCTCGTCCGCGCGCGGCGACACCGCCATCGTGCTCGTCAACCTCGGCACGCCCGATGCCCCCACCGCGAAGGCGGTGCGCCGGTACCTCGCCGAGTTCCTGCACGACCATCGCGTGGTCAGCCTGACGCGCTGGCTGTGGTGCCCGCTGCTGCACTTCGTGATCCTGCCGATCCGCGGGCCGAAGGTGGCGCACAAGTACGCCTCGATCTGGCTGGCCGACGACGCCGAAGGCCCGGGCGGTTCGCCGCTCGCGGTGTACACCCGCCGCCTGGCGCAGGCCGTGCAGCGCGAACTGCCGGGCGTGCGCGTGGTCGACGCCATGCGCTACGGCAATCCGAATTTCCGCGCGCTGCTCGAACGCCTGCGCGGCGAGGGCATCCGCCGCGTGCTGGCACTGCCGCTGTACCCGCAGTACTCGACCTCCACCACGGCCTCGGTGGGCGACGTGCTGGAGCGCGCCGATGGCCTGGCGACGCGGATGGTCGAGGACTACCACCTCGATGCCGGCTGGGTGGAGGCGGTGGCGATGTCGATCCGCGACTACCGCGCGCGCCACGGCGACGGCGGCCACCTGCTGTTCTCGTTCCACGGCCTGCCGCAGCGACTGGTCGACCAGGGCGACCCCTACGCGGCGCAGTGCGAGGCCAGCGCGGCGGCGATCGCCGGTGCGCTCGGGCTGGAGCCGTCGCAGTGGACGCTGAGCTACCAGTCACGGTTCGGCCGCGAACGCTGGCTGGAGCCCTCGACCAGCGACACGCTGGCCGCACTGGCCGCGCGCGGCATCCGCACGGTGGATGTCGCCGCGCCGGGGTTCGCGGTCGATTGCCTGGAGACACTCGAGGAAGTGGCGATGATGCTGGCCGAGGAGTTCGCCGGACATACGGCGGGCGGCAGCCTGCGCTACATCCCCTGCCTCAACGACCGCCCCGACCACGCACGCGCGCTCGCCGCCATCGCACGGCGCGAGTTGGAGGCGTGGCGTTGAATGTGGCGGACATGGCGGCCACCGGCCGCCGCGAGTTCACCCTCGACACCCCGTTCGGCCGGCTGACCGGATGGCGCCGCGACGGCGACGGCCCACGGGTGCTGGCGTTGCACGGCTGGCTCGACAACGCCGACAGCTTCGCGCCGCTGGCCCCGCACCTGCCGGCGCCGGATCTGGTGGCGGTCGACATGCCCGGCCACGGCGCCAGCGCGCACCTGCCGCCGGCCGCGGACTACACGATGGCCGGCTTTGCGCGGGCCGGCTTCGCGATGGCCGATGCGCTGGGCTGGGATCGCTTCGACCTGCTCGCGCATTCGCTGGGCGGCGCGGTGGCCAGCGTGATGGCGGCGGCGCGCCCGGACCGTATCGGCCGGCTGGCGCTGGTGGAGTCGCTGGGCGCGCTGGCCGAGCGCGAGGACCGCACCGCCGAGCGCCTGCGCGACGCGTTCAAGGCGTTCGCCGCGCCGCGACGGCCGCTGCGGGTGTTCCCCGACATCGCCACCGCGGTGCGTGCGCGGATGCAGGCCAACGGTCTGAGCGAGCCGGTCGCGCGGCTGCTGGTGGAGCGCGGCATCGTCCCCACGCAGGACGCGGCCGGCAGCCGCGGCTACGCGTGGCGCAGCGACCCGCGGCTGACGCAGCCCACCGCCATCCGCATCAGCGAGTCGCAGGTGCGCGACCTGGTGGCCGGCATCCAATGCCCGGTGCGCGTCATCTACGCCAACCCGGCCCCGCCCTACTTCCCCGACGTGCTGCGCCACGCCCGCGCCGGCTGCCTCCGGCGTGGCGAAGTGGTGGTGATGGACGGCAGCCACCACCTGCACATGGAAGACCCGGCCGGGGTGGCGGCGGCAATAGGCGACTTCTTCGCGCGCTGACTACTGCTGGGTGTCGCGCAGCTGCACGCCGACCTGCACCTCGTCGCCGTCGGCGCCGCTGAAGGACAGCACCGAAGCGCGGCCGCCCTTCTCGAAGGCGAGCATCGCGTTGTCGGCGTCGTGCTGCATGGCCATGGTCTGCTGCCAGCCGGCCTTCTGCATCGACTCGCGCGCCTCCTCGAACATCGCGCCGGCGCGGCCCTGGGCGCTCAGGCTGACGACGTGCGTCCCGCCCATGTCCATGACGCTGGTGACGCGGTACTGCGGCGGAAGGTAGATGTCGTCGGGGAAACCCTCGGGCAGCGAGAGGTCGTCGCCACCGGCGATGCGCATCTCGCCTTCGTCGGTCTTGACCGTGACCTGCTCGCCGTCGCGGTCGACCTTGACGTCGTGCCCGGTGGCGGCGCGGATCGCGGCCTCGGCCGCCAGTTCATCGGACGACTTGCTGCAGCCGGCCAGTGCGAGGGCGGCAGGCAGTGCCACGCACAGGGCGGCACGCGCGAACGGGAATCGGGACATGGCGGCAGGCGGCGTCGCGGCAACAGCGCCGCGACCGGTTCAACGCAGCGCCCGCCACGTGCCGGCCACCCAGCCGGCCAGTCAGCCGCCCAGCAGCCCGCGCAGCGTCGCCTTCAACCGGCGCCCCTCGCTGCGGAAGTAATCGCGCTCATCGCGCCAGTCCGGGAACCGCACCTCGACCTCGTCCCAGAACGCGCGCGAATGGTCCGCGCGGATCAGGTGGCAGAGCTCGTGCACCAGCACGTACTCGAAGGCCGACGACCGCGCGAGCACCAGCGACAGGTCCAGCGCCATCGTGCCGTCCGGTGCCAGCGAGCCCCACTGCGAGGACATCACCTTGAACACGACGCGCCGCAGCGGGCGCGGCAGGCCATGCGCGTGGCGCGGCAGCCAGCGGCCGACATCGCTGCGCGCCTGTGCCTCGTAGAAGTCGCGCAGTGCGCGGTGGATGGCCGCATCACCGGCGCGCGCGGCGACGGTGAACACCGCGCGCGGCGCGCCATCGCCGCCTGCGGCGTCCAGTTGCAGGCAGGTGAAGCGGCCCTCGCGCCACTCCAGTGCACAGGTCGCGCCGCGCAACGGCAGCGTCGCGGTCACGCCACGCACCAGCTCGGGCAACGCATCCAGCGCGTGGCGGTCGATCTGCTGTCCCAGCCAGTCGCGGTGCTCGCGCACGAAGCGTTCGCCGGCCGCGGCACTGGCGCGCAGCGGCAGCGACAGCCGCGCACCGCGCTCGTCGACCGACAGCTTCACCCGGCGTGAGCGTGCATCGCGCACGCACAGCACGGACACGACACGGCCATCGGCCAGTTCGACATCGAAGGACGCACGCTCGGGCGCGCGCAGCAAAGGCGCGAGCAGGCGTTTGGGGGACGGCATGGACGGCACGGACTCTGGCGAAAGCAAGGCAGCTGACGGGTCGGGCGTCCGTCCGTGGAACGCCCCGGATGATAACGCGCGGTGGCGCGTGGCGACGCGCGGCTAGGCCGCGACGCCGCGTGCGTCAGGCTTCGGCGCGGCTCAACTTCAACGCGCGTTCCAGCACCACGAACAGGCGCTTGACCTCCGCGCTCATCAGCGCGAAACGCGCGTCGAGCTCGGCCAGCATGTCGCCGCCATCGCCGCTGTCGAGCTGGTCCACCGCGCCATCGAGCAGCTTGAACTTGCGGATGACCAGGTCCTCGCCGAGCACGAACTGCACGTGGTCGTCCAGGTTCAGCGCCAGCCGCGTGACCTGCTTGCCCGTCTCAAGGTGCTTGGCGATCTCGGCGTTGTCGACCAGCTCCATGCGCTGGCACTTCACCACCGCGCCCTGGTCGACCGGGTCGCGCAGTTCGCACTCATCCCCAAGGGTCAGGCCATCGGGCAGCGGCTCGCCGGCGACCCAGCCGGTCAGCACCGAACGCGGTGCGACCTCGGCGTTGAGCGGCAGCGCCGGGAAGCTGCCCAGCGCGCGGCGGATCTCGCTGGCGACGTTCTCGGCCGACTTGCGGCTGGAGCTGTCGACCACCAGCAGGCCGTGCTCGCGGTCGATCAGCGCATCGGTGCGGCCGGGCTTGATGAAGGCGCGCGGCAGCAGGTCGACGATGAGTTCGTCCTTGATGCGCTTGCGCGTGCGACCGCCAGGCTTGCGGCCTTCCTTGTGCTCGATCTCCGCCAGCTTCTTGGCCAGCAGGTCGTTGACGACCGAGCCGGGCAGCAGGCGCTCCTCGCTGCCGACGCTGAGCCAGGTGGCGTCGCCGCGGGTGTGCGACATGGCCTCGGTGTCACGGCCCAGCGGCGGCACGAAGCCGCGGCTGGACAGCTCCATGGGGCCGACCGGCTTGAGCTGGCATTCGGCCAGGCCGGTGTCGAGGGCGTCGAAGGAATGGGCGGTGGGGAAGCGGAACAGCGTCAGGTTGCGAAAGAACATCGAAAGTCCGGTGGGTGCGAATGGGGTGGCGCCGCACTACTTTGTCGAGTGCGTCTTTTCTTCTGCCGTCATTCCCGAGGAGGCGGGAATCCAGGGACGTTGCCGTTTGACTCTGTCTCAGCGAGCACCCACCAACAAGGTCCATGGATTCCGGCCTTCGCGGGAATGACGGCTGGGGGTTTACGTCGAAATCCTGTGTGTTGCACTGCATGCGGCGGTAACAGGCGAGCCGTCGACCACATCTGCAACGACCGACCCTGCCATCGTCCCACGCAACCCCAGGAAATCGAACAGCTTCGGATCGCTCAACTGCGACGGCCGGATGTCGCCCAGCGCGCGCGCGATGGTCTCCAGCCGGCCCGGCGACTCACGCTCCCAGTCGGCCATCATCCGCTGCACCTGCTTGCGCTGGAGGTTCTCCTGGCTGCCGCAGAGGTTGCAGGGGATGATCGGGAACTGCTTGAGCCGCGCGTAACGCGCGATGTCGTCCTCGCGCACATAGGCCAGCGGGCGGATCACCACGTGGCGGCCGTCGTCCGACAGCAGCTTGGGTGGCATGCCCGAGAGCTTGGCGTGGAAGAACAGGTTGAGGAAGAACGTCGCGACAAGGTCGTCGCGGTGGTGGCCCAGCGCGATCTTGGTGAAGCCGTGCTCGGCCGCGTGCGTGTACAGCGCGCCGCGGCGCAGGCGCGAACACAGCGAGCACATCGTCTTGCCTTCCGGCACCACCCGCGTCACCACCGAGTAGGTGTCCTGTTCGAGGATCGTGTACGGCACGCCGACCGATTCCAGGTACCGCGGCAGCACGTCCTCCGGGAAGTCCGGCTGCTTCTGGTCGAGGTTGACCGCGACCAGCTCGAACTTCACCGGCGCCTTCTTCTGCAGCTGCAGCAGCACGTCCAGCATGGTGTAGCTGTCCTTGCCGCCGGACAGGCAGACCATCACCTTGTCGCCGTCCTCGATCATCCCGAAATCGGCGATGGCCTGGCCGACCTGGTGGCGCAGGCGGGTGGCGAGCTTCTCCACCGTGCCGGCGCGCGGCTCAGGCTCGGCCAGCGGCAGCGCGGACGTGGCCTCGCGCGGCGTGGCGTCGGGATGCAGGGGAAGGACGGCGCTCATGGACCGGCCATTCTACCGGCCCGGTGGCGCCGGACGTGGGCACCCGTCGCGGTGCGGACAGCGTGTTCAGCTGCGGCGCGCCGACCTGTCCGACGCGCTGACGGCGGCCATGGCCGCGCGCTAAGCTCGCCGCCATGCACGAGAGCGACGATCCCGCCGCAGTGACCCGACGCCTGACCGAACTGCGGCAGGAGCACCGCGACCTCGACACCGCGATCGCCCGCCTTGCGCTCCTGGACGTCGACCAGAACGACGACCTCACGCTCAAGCGCATGAAGAAGCGCAAGCTGTGGTTGAAGGACTGCATCGCCCAGCTGGAGTCGGCGCTGATCCCCGACGAACCGGCCTGAGGGCTGCTTTTGCAGGAGCGGCTTCAGCCGCGATCCGATCGACATCAATTTCGTTGTAGGCGCGACGTGAGTCGCGACTCGAATCTCCCGGGTGCCACGCGGTCGCGACTCACGTCGCTCCTACAAGGATTCCCAACGCAGCCGGAATCCATTCGCGGCTGAAGCCGCTCCTACAGGCCTGTCGGCCGCCGCCAGCCGCCCCGCACGCCGCGCGGCGACAGCACCCACTGCCACAGCTGCAGCTCGCGGGCACGGAAGGCGCCGGCGCAGGACAGCAGGTAATAGCGCCACTTGCGGTGGAACGTCTCGCCCAGCTGCCCGGCAAAGCGCGGCCATGCCGCCTCGAAGTTCGCGTGCCACGCCATCAGCGTGCGGTCGTAGTCGGCGCCGAAGTTGTGCACGTCCTCGGCCACCAGCAGGCCGTCGATCGCATCGCCGATCTGCCCCAGCGATGGCAGGTCGCCGTTGGGGAAGATGTGCTTGTCGATCCACGGGTCGGGCACGGCGTCGCGGCGGTTGCGGCCGATGGTGTGCAGCAGCGCGAGGCCGTCGGCAGCAAGGCACCGTTCGAGCACCTGCATGAAGGCGCGGTGGTTGCGGCGGCCAACGTGCTCGAACATGCCGATGCTTGCAATGCGGTCCACGCGACCGCCGAGCGCGGCCGGGTCGAGCTCGCGGTAGTCCTGCAGCCGTACCTCGAGCGGCAGGCCGGCGTGCCGCTCACGTACGTACGCGGCCTGCTCGCGCGACACGGTGACGCCGATGCACGACACGCCATAGCGCCGTGCCGCGAACGCCATCAGGCTGACCCAGCCGCAGCCGATGTCCAGCAGGCGCATGCCCGGTTGAAGGCCGAGCTTGCGACAGGCCAGGTCGAGCTTGGCCTCCTGCGCGCCCTCCAGCGTGTCCGCATTGGCCCAGTAGCCGCACGAGTACGCCATGCACGGGTCGAGCATCGCGGCGTAGAAGTCGTTGCCCAGGTCGTAGTGGGCCTGGCCCACGGTCCATGCCCGTCCACCGCGCTGGCGGTTGAACAGCCGCACCCGCAATGCGTGCCACGCCATCCGCGCCGGCTGTACCTGGCGGTGCAGGCGCGCGCGCAGCAGGCGATCGAAGAAGCCGTCCAGTTGCCCGCAGTCCCACGCTCCGGCCACGTAGGACTCGCCCAGCCCGAGGCTGCCCTGCGCCAGCATCCGGTCGAATGCCGCCTCGTCGTGCACCTGCATGTCCCACGGGCGGGCGCCGTCGATGCGGATATCGGCGTGCGCCAGCAGCGACTCGACCAGCGCGCGGCTGGAGCGGGACGGACGCGCTGGGGGCGCGAAGTGCGGCATCGACCGGGACATCGTGGGCTCCCGTGTGCGGCGGCGCTTCGGTCGATACCCGACTGCAAACCGCCCGCTGCGAAGTGGTTCCAAGCTTGCGTAGCTCGAACGGGGTGCCGTGTTCCGGGCCTCTCATCCGCCAGGCGAACTTTGCCTCGCCCCACGGGACGGCCGCGCGTCGCGGCGTTCGAGATGGATCCCGGCTTTCGCCGGGATGACGGCGAAGGGGTTTGGGACGCCTCGCTCGCGGCAGGAGGTGCCAACCTCCTCCAGCTCGAAGGTAGAACGCCCCGCGCGGGCCGATCAGGCCGCCGGTCGGTCGTCGGGGTCGGCCTCAGCCGCGGCCGGGGCAGCCGGCTTGACCGCTTCCGGGCTGACCTTCTCGATGCTGTGGCGCAGCTCGCGCCCGAGGATGAACTTGGCGTCGCGCGCCCACGCCTCCAGCCGCTGGTCGAAGGCGAGCTTGCCGTTGGCGTCGGGCCAGACCAGCTTGAGTTCGCGCAGTTTCTGGATGAAACCGCGGAACAGCGTCTTGTCGAAGAACTCCGGCGCGGCCGGGGCATACAGCAGGCTCAGGCGCTGCGCGGCCAGCTGGCACAGGCCTTCCAGTTCAGACGCCGCCAGGGTGCCAGCACCGTTCTTGGCCAACACCGAAATGGCGATGTAGTAGCGCTCGAACGCCTGCTGCAGCGAGTGGCCGATCGCGCGCAGGCGGAACACCTCGTCACTCTGCCCGGCGTTGCGCGACAGGATGCCGCCGTCCTCGTCGCTGACCTGCTCCAATAGGCCCTCGCGGATGAACACCTCGATGGTGCGCGAGACGCGCTCGACGAACGTGTCCTCGTCCCACGGCAGGAACAGCTCGGACTGCAGGAACGGATACACGCTGCGGCCCAGTCGCAGCACGCCGCCGCGGCTCATGCGGCGGTTGTGCTGGAAGCAGCAGGCGATCCACGACGCCGAGGTGAACAGGTGCACGACGTTGTTGCGGAAGTAGGTCAGCAGCACCGCCTTGTCGTCGTCGGCCACTTCCAGCACGTCGCCCAGCGGGTGGCGGATGCGCGAGAGCACGCCGATATCCTCGCCGTGGGCGACGATCTCCTGCGGCGAATGCGGGGTGACGGTCACGCGGTCGGAGTACGGCAGCTCGGCCAGCAGGGTCTTGCTCAGCGCGATCTGCGCGAGCAGATCGCCTTCGCCCATGGCGTGCTTGGGCGTGGACAGCAATGCCAGCGCGAGCAGGTTGATCGGATTGACGTCGGCGGCGCGGTTGACGTTGACTTGGATCTGCTGCGCCAACGCGTCGACGGTGTCCGACAGCCACGCCGGCTTCTCCTCGTCCGGCACCGGGCGGCCGTCCCACTCGGGGGCGCGTTCGGCCAACACCTCGCTCAGGCGGATCGGCTCGCCGAAATTCACCACGACCTGGCCGTAGTTGGAGCGCAGCACCTTGGGGATGCCGGTGACCAGCTGCCAGATCGACTCCTTCTCCTTGGGCTTGCCCGACAGCTCGTCCAGGTAGCTGTTGCCCTCCATCAGCTTCTCGTAGCCGATGTAGACCGGCTGGAACAGCACCGGGCGGGTCGGCTGGCGCAGGTAGCCGCGCACGGTCATCGACACCATGCCGCCCTTGGGCGGCAGCAGCCGGCCGGTGCGCGAGCGCCCGCCCTCCACGAAGTATTCGATCGAGTAGCCACCGGCCATCAGCTGGGCGACGTACTCGCTGAGCACCGCCGAGTACAGCGCGCTGCCGCGGATGCTGCGGCGGATGAAGAACGCGCCGCCCTTGCGCAGCACCGTACCGACCACCGGCAGGTTGAGGTTGATGCCGGCCACGATGTGCGGCGGCACCAGGCCGCGCGAGTACAGCAGGTAGCTCAGCAGCAGGTAGTCCATGTGGCTGCGGTGGCAGGGCACGTAGACGACCTCGTGGCCCGGTGCGTCCTGCTTGAGGCGCTCCAGGTGGTGCACCAGCACGCCGCGGTAGATGCGGTTCCAGATCGGCGTGAGGATCAGGCTGAGCGAGCGCACCACGGGGTGCGAGTAGTCGGCGGCGATCTCGTAGGCGTAGCGGTGGGCCTTCCGCCAGGCCTCGGTCAGGTCCGTGCCGTCGCGGCGCGCGGCCTCGGCGATGGCGTCCTTGACCGACGCCGCGCCCAGCACCTGGTCGACCAGCAGCCGGCGGGTCGACAGGTCCGGGCCGATGACGGTGGCGCGGATCAGACGGAAGTGGGTGCGCAGCACGCGCGAGAGCTTGCGCACGGTGCGCTCGGGTGGCAGGCCCTCGTCGATCACCCCGCGCAGCGACACCGGCGGGGCGAAGCGCACCACGGTGTTGCGGCCGTTGAGCAGGATCGCAAGCAGCCGGCGGAAGCGGCCCACCAGCGCCCAGTTTTCCGAGAACAGCACCGAGAACCAGCCGCTGGTCTTGTCCGGCGCGCGGCCGACGAAGATCGATACCGGCACCAGCTGGACGTCGAGCGCCGGGTCGTCGCGGTGGGCGTCGAGCAGGCGCGCCAAGGATCCCGAATGCGTCTTGGCCGACGGTGGGCCCGGGTTGAGCGGCGACAGCGGCGCAAGCGCGCCACCGGTGTTGCGCCGCGACAGCGCCACGTAGGCGCGCTTGCGGCCCAGCGGGTCGCCCGGCAGCGGCTGCAGCGGCGACGGCAGGCCGGCCTCGAAGCACGCGCGCTCCAGGATCAGCGCGTTGGACAGGCCGTAGTCCTCCAGCACGTAGCAGACCGGGCGACCGTCGTCGTGCTGGGCAGGTTGTTCGGGCTCGATGGTCAGGCTGACCCACGGCTTCATCAGCTGGCCGAGCAGGCGCGCCCACCAGGGGCGGCGCGCGGCGCCGGCGCGCGGACGGGCGAGCGGCTCGCGCGGCAGCGGCGGCATGGCCAGTTCGGGCTGGGCGGGGTCGTGCGTGGCGCCGGGCTCGAGGGCCGTGGCCTCGTGGGCCGACGCATCAGGCGACCCGGGGTCACCGTCCACGGGGGCTTCGGGGAGGCCTTGGGGCACGTCGTCAACCGCCACGGCAGCGCCCGTGTCGTCGCCCGCCGGTCGCGCCTCGCCCGCGGCGGCGGCCGGCTGCTGCGGATCGTCGGTCCCCCGTGTGGGCGGACCTTCGGGGAATGGCAGGGGCGTCTGGTTGGGCATCCGCACCATTATGCCGCCTCGCCGGCGGCGCCCGGGGCGTCAGCCCGCGGGCGGCGGGGCGGCCGGCGCGACGGCCGGAGCGATGGGCCCGGCCGCCTCGGCCTGGGCCTGCGCATGGCGCAGCAGGTCGGTGAGGTACCAGCGATTGCCGTGGCGCTCCACGCGCACCTCCGTGTCCACCCCCGTGCCGGCCAACGTGTAGCGCAGCCGCACCCGCGCCTGGTCGCCGGTGCGGGCGGTCTCTTCCACGCGCACGCTGTCCAGCGCGGCGTCCAGGTCCAGTCCGTACTGCGCGGCCAGCACCTGTTTGAAGGCGTTGGCGAAGGGGCCCAGGCGGGTCAGGCTGTCGACCATGCCGGCCTGCGCGAAGGCCCCGGGCTCGGCGAGGCGGGTGGCGCGCGCGGCCGGCGCCAGTGCCGACAGCAGGGCCTGGGCGCGTTCCGGGTCGCCCAGCGGGGCCTGCTGGCCCCAGCGGCCCAGCGCGGCGATGGTCTGCACGTAATGGTCGCGCTCGCTGTCGCTGTAGCGCGGCTCGCCCTGCACGTACTGGGCGGCGAACAGGCCCAGCGCGGCGGCGGTGGACCGCAACTCGCCGTGGGCACCGGCGAACTGCGCGCGGTACTTCTCCATCAGGACCTGTTCCGACTCCGGTGCGGCCAGCGCCGCCAGCATTGCCGGCAACTGGGCGTGCAGGGGGAGCTCGCTCAGCGGCCAGATGGTGGCGCCCTCGCGCCAGCGCCCCTCGATGCGCGTGTGGAGTGCAGGCGGCAGGGCATGGCGGGCGTACGCGACCAGGTCGTTGCGGCGCAGGTCCGCAACCAGCAACTCGACGGCCTGCACGGGCCGGGTGGCGACCGGCTCGGGCGATGGACCGTCGGGCGTAGGCCGGCAGCCGGCAAGCACGACGGCCAGCAGCACGGCCGCCGTCGCGGCGTGGCGGATGATCCCTTTCAAGTGCACCTCCCCTTCGGACAGGCCGCGCGGCGATGGACGGCACGGCGGCGGGACACGGGCAGCGCCGGTCCGGAGCCGCATCTTGGAGGCCGCTTCCCACGGGAGCAAGCCAACCCGGTCGCGGATCGGGGCCCGCCGGGTAAGAAAAAAGGAGGCCGCGTGGGCCTCCTGCAAGCCGGCACGGGGCCGGAGGACATCAGTTGTGGCTCGGTTCCGGACTGGCCGGACGGGGGCAGCCTAACCGCCCCCGGAAGTTGATGCAACACTTCAAGTTGAGCGAATCAACTCACTGATTTTATTGGCGAGGATCAGCGCGCCAGTTCCAGTGCGGCGCGCTTGGCCTCGCGCCGCTGGGCGCGCGGCTGGGTCCAGTCGTTGTTGAACGCGGCCGGCTCCCAGGAGCCGTAGGTCGGGTTGGGCAGCATCCACCAGCGCTCACCGAACCAGTCGCCGTACTCCTCCATCAGCCCCGCGCGGCCCTCGGGCGTATTGACGGCGACCTGCACGAAGTCGCCCAGCTGGTCGCCGAACTGCATCAGCACGCGGTAGTGGCGGCCGGCCCACTGGCGGCGGCAGTTCTTCTCGCTGCCGTCCTGCTCGCAGCCCTCCACCACCCGGCCCAGGCCGAGGAACACGCTGTCGTCCTTCACCGGCAGGCCGACGGCGCGCAGGTTGGCCAAGGTGGCTTCGTTGAGGTGCTGGGCGCGGTTGGAGATGTACAGCAGGGTCACGCCGCGGGCCTCGGCGGCCTTGGCGAAATCGACCACGCCGGGGACCGGTTCTGCGCGCTTCTCGGCCACCCACTCGGCCCACGTGACCTCGTCGTACTCCTGCCCGTTGTGCACCAGGCGGGCCTGGTAGGGCGAGTTGTCCAGCACCGTTTCGTCGATGTCGAGGATGACCGCCGGCGGCAGGCCGTCGGCGGCGTTGGCGCGCTCGTCGGGCACCAGCGCGTCCCAGTTGGCCTCCGCCAGCGCGGACTCCAGGTGGTCGGCGGCGGCGCGGTAGGTCTGCGTGGCCAGGGCTTCGTACTCGGTGGAGGTCTGCACCCACAGCACGGCGTTGAGGTTGTCGTCGGCGCCGCTCGCGGTCTCGACCGAGGCCGGCGAGGCGGTGGACGCGGCGGCGACGGCCGGCTCCGGCACCGGCGTGGTGTCGGTGCGCTTGCACGCGGCCAGCGGCAGGGTCAGGACGAGCAGGGGCAGCAGCAGGGTTCGCATCGGTCGATCGGGCCGGTCGGTAAACGGCCCGCGAGTGTAGCCGAGCCCCGCGACCGCCCCGTTGCAGCGGAATCAGGCGTCGAGCATGGCCCGGATCGCCGCCAGGCCGGCGCTGGCGCGCTCCTGCTTGCGCGCGGCATCGGCCACCGGATCGGCGCCGTCGCGCTGCAGTTCGTCGGCCGGAAGCTCGTCGATGAAGCGGCTGGGCTTGAGCCGGATGCGGTCGCCCCAGCGCTGGGTTTCCTTCGAGTGCGACAGCCACAACTGCTGCTTGGCACGGGTGATGCCGACGTACAGCAGGCGGCGCTCCTCGTCGATGCGGCCTTCCTCGATGCTGGCCTCGTGCGGCAGCGTGGCGTCGTCCACGCCGACGATGAACACACAGCGGAACTCCAGCCCCTTGGCCGCGTGCAGGCTCATCAGCCGCACCTGGTTGCCGGCCTCGCCCTTGTCGGCGTGCGACAGCAACGCCAGCTGCGCGGCCAGTTCGCCCGGACCGCCGCCGCGGGCGCCGTCGAACCAGTCGGCCAGCTCGTCCAGGTTGGCCTTGCGGCGCTGGTAGGACGCCTCGTCCTTGCACTGCGCGCGGATCGACTGCAGCAGTCCGCTGCGCTGGGCCAGAACGCCGACCAGTTCCGACACCGGGATGCGTCGCGCCTCCTCGCGCAGGCCGCGCACGATCGACACGAAGCCGTCGAGCGCATTGGCCGCGCGCGGCGCGAGCTGCTTGAGCGCGCCCACCGATTCGGCCGCGCGCGACATCGGCATGCCGGCCTGCTGCGCCAGTTCGGCCAACTTCGCCAACGTGGTCGCGCCGACCTCGCGCTTGGGCGACTGCACCGCGCGCAGGAAGGCCGCATCGTCATCCGGGTTGGCGACCAGCCGCAGCCACGCCAGCACGTCCTTGACCTCGCCGCGGTCCAGGAACGCGGTGCCACCGGTCAGGTGGTAGGGCACGCGCAGCAGTTGCAGCGCCTTCTCCAGCGCGCGGCTCTGGTGGTTGCCGCGGAACAGGATGCAGATCTCGCCCCACGGCACCTGCTTGGCGGTGCCCAGGAACTGGATCTCGGCGGCAACCTTCTCGGCCTCGTGCGCGGAGTCGCGGCACTCCCAGACGCGGATGCGCTCGCCGTCGGGCTGGTCCGACCACAGCGTCTTGGGGTGCTCATGGGGGTTGTGTGCGATCAGTGCGTTGGCCGCGCGCAGCACGCGGTTGGAGCAGCGGTAGTTCTGCTCCAGCTTGACGATGCGCAGCGCCGGGTAGTCCTGACCCAGCGCCAGCAGGTTGTCGGGGTTGGCGCCGCGCCAGGCGTAGATCGACTGGTCGTCGTCGCCCACGCAGGTGAACAGCCCGCGCGGCCCGGCGATGGCCTTGAGCAGCCGGTACTGCGCGTCGTTGGTGTCCTGCGACTCGTCCACCAGCAGGTATCCGATGCGCTCGCGCCAGCCCAGCGCGCAGTCCTCGTCGCTCTCGAGCAGCTGGACCGGCAGGCGGATCAGGTCATCGAAATCGACCGCGTTGAACGTCGACAGCCGGGCCTGGTAGAGCGCGTAGATGGTGGCGGCGTCGACCTCGCGCGGACTGCGCGCCTCGGCCATCGCCTGCTCGGGCGACAGGCCGGCGTTCTTGGCGCGCGAAATCAGGTTGCGCACGCTGTCGAGCGCATCGGGTTTCGCGCCCGCGCCCAGCAGGTCCTTGATCTGGGCGGCGGTGTCGTCGGCATCGAAGATCGAGAAGCCGCGCCGCAGGCCCAGCTTGGCGTGCTCGATCTGCAGGAATTTCAGCCCCAGCGCGTGGAACGTGCAGATCGTCAGCCCGTCGGCGGCATCCCCCTTGATCCGCTTGGCGACGCGCTCGCGCATCTCCTTGGCGGCCTTGTTGGTGAAGGTGATCGCCGCGATGCGCTTGGCCGGCATCCGGTTGGATGCGATCAGGTGCGCGATCTTTTCCACGATCACCCGGGTCTTGCCGCTGCCCGCGCCGGCGAGCACCAGCAGCGGGCCATCGGTGTGCAGGACCGCTTCGCGTTGGGGGGGGTTGAGGCCGTGCACGTTGGGGGCAGGGAGTGGGGAATAGGGAATGGGAGGGGTGGAACGGCGCGGAGGCCACGGTCCAACGCGGCAGGTGCGCAAGAGGCGGGGATTCTACAATCGCTGCAGATCCGGACCCGCAGCGTGGCGATCAGGCACCGACCCGCCGCCACCCCCGCTTCCCCATTTCCCCTTCCCCATTTCCCGCTTTCCCATGGCCAAGCTCTACTTCTACTACTCGGCGATGAATGCCGGGAAGACCACCACGCTGCTGCAGTCGGCGCACAACTACCGCGAGCGCGGGATGCGGGTGGCGATCCTCACCCCTGCGCTGGACCACCGCGCCGGCAGCGGCACGGTGGCCTCGCGCATCGGTCTGAGTGCCGAGGCCGTGGGCTTCGGGCCCGATGACGACCTGGAGACGCGGGTACGCGCCGACATCGCCGCGCACGAGCCGCTGCACTGCGTGCTGGTGGACGAGGCGCAGTTCCTGTCGCGCAGCCAGGTGTGGCAGCTGTCGGAAGTGGTCGACGCGCTGCGCATCCCGGTGCTCTGCTACGGGTTGCGCACGGACTTCCGCGGCGAGCTGTTCGAGGGCAGTGCCGCGCTGCTGGCGTGGGCCGACGAACTGGCCGAGATCAAGACGATCTGCCACACCGGCAAGAAGGCGACGATGACGGTGCGCGTCGACGAAGCCGGGCGCGCGATGCAGGCCGGGCCGCAGGTGGAGATCGGCGGCAACGAGCGTTACGTGTCGGTCTCGCGCGCGGAGTTCAAGGCGGTGATGCGGGGCGAGGGGCGGATCGATCCGGTGCAGCCACCGCTGCCGTTGTAAGCAGCGACACCCCGCACCAGCGCAGCGTCAGCCCTGACCTCCGGCCACCCGCGATGCCTGCGCATCGCATGCGCGCTGCATGGCGTCGACATCGCGACGCAGCACGCCGCCTTCGGGCTGGGCCTGTTCGAGTTCGCGCGCAAGCACGGCAAGCACACGCGCCCCTGCATCGGGCCGGCCATTGCGGCAGGCGAGATCGCCGTCGTAGGCGCGCGCACGCCAGGTGACGCGACGCAGGTCGTCGTCGGCCACTGTGGCAGGGCTTTGCGCCATCGCCGCCACCGTGGTCGCGGCCTCCGCGTCGCCCGCCAGCGCCGCGCGCCATGCCAGCGCCAGCATGGCGCGCCGGGTCTTGGCGTGTGCGGGGCCGTGGGCTTCGTTCAGTGCCGGCAGCGCGCTGCGCATCCGCGCCAGTCCGGCGTCCTGGAGCCCGAGGTCGAACTCGACCGCGCCCAGGCGCATGTCCACCGCCGCGACCTTCGCATCCGCGTCGCCGAGCGCGCGCACGCGACGCGCACGCGCCTGCAACAGCAGCTCGCGCGCCTGCGCAGGCCGGTCGTCCGCAAGCAGCGTGGCGAGGCTGGTTTCGGCATCGGCGATGCGCAGCGGATCGCCACTGGTGCGGGCAATCGCCAGTGCCTGCCGGGAGGCCGCCAGCGCGGCCGCGGTGTTGTCCTGCTCGTGCGCCAGGTTCGCCAGTTGCGCGTGGCTGCCGGCCAGGTCGACGTGGTGGGGGCCCAACCGTGCCAGCAGGCGCCGGTGGGTTTCCTCCAGTTCGATGCGGGCGGCCGCCAGCTGCCCGCGCTGCATCAGGATCGACGCCAGCTCGCGCCGCACCGCCAGCGTCGACGGATGCGCCGGCCCATCGACCGCCAGCGCCACTGCCAGCGCGCCGCGCACTTCGCGCTCGGCCGCGTCCATCTGGCCCAGCGCGCGATGCAGCCGGCCGAGGTTGTGGCGGATCTCGACCATCAGCCCGTGGCGGTCGCCGACCTCACGGGTCAGCTGCGCGCGGGCGTCTTCGAACCCCTTCAAGGCCACCTGCAGGCGCCCGGCGTCGGCCTCCAGGCCCGCCAGGTCCATGCGGTTCTCCACCTCGCCCAGGGCGTCGCCGTCGGCGCCATTGCGCAGCACGAGCGACCGCTCGAACAGCTGCCGCGCCTGTTGTCGTGCCCCGGTGGCGCGGTAGCAGCGGCCCAGCTGCGACTTGAACTCGGCCGCCTGCGCGGGCAGTTGCGACTGTTCGCCGCGGGCGAAGCGCAGTGCCGGCGCCATCAGGTCGATGCAAGCCTGCGGCTGGCCGCGCAGCCGGTACACGCGGCCGCGTTGGGTCAGCGACTCCAGCCGCAGGCCGTCGGGGATATCGTCCAGCGCGTCCACGATCAGTGCCTGGCGCTCGAGCAACTGCGCGGCCTGGTCGTAATCGCCCAGGCCGATGCGCACGCGCGCGATCACGCCCAGCAGTTCGGCGCGCGCGCGCGGCTGCCGCGCCAGCTGCCGGTTGCCACGCTCCACCGCCGTGTCGAGCAGGTCGCGCAGGTCCAGCGGCCCCGCCTCGCCGCTGCCACGTGCGCTCTCAAACAGGCCGACCATGAAGTCCTGCATCGCCTGCGCACGGCTGGCCTCGGCCACCGCCTCGCGCGCCTGCCAGGCCACGCTGGCCAGCGCGACCGCGACCACCATCCCCACGAGCGACCCGCTGGCGACCGCCCAGCGGTGGCGGTGCACGAACTTGCGCATCCGGTAGCCGACGCTCTGCGGGCGCGCCAGCACCGGCCGGCCGGCGGCATGCCGGCGCAGGTCCAGTGACATCGCCTCCACCGACGGGTAACGCTGCTCGGGACGGCGCGCCATCGCCTTGAGCACGATGTTGTCCAGGTCGCCTGAAATCGCCCGGGCGCGCTTGCGCGACGATGGCCCGGCGTCCCCTCCGTCAGTGCCGTGCAACGCGGCCTGCGACGGCCGGGGCACATCGCCGGTGAGGATCGCCTCCTCCCACGCGGCATCGCTGGTGCGCTCGGGCCGGTACGGCTTGCAGCCGGCCAGCAGCTCGTACAGCACCACGCCCAGCGAATAGACATCGGTCATCGTGCTGACCGGCTCGCCGCGGATCTGCTCGGGCGCGGCGTAGTGCAGGGTGAACGCGCGCACGCCGGTGCCGGTGTGCTCCAGCGCCGCCGGCTCGCCGTCGAGCAGCTTGGCGATGCCGAAGTCCAGCAGCCGCACGTCGCCCGCCGGCGTCACCAGGATGTTGGACGGCTTGAGGTCGCGGTGGACGATCAGGTTGGCGTGGGCGTGGCTGACCGCCTCGCACACCTGCGCGAACATCCGCAGCCGCGCGTCCACCGGCACCTCGTGCTCGCGGCAGTAGTCGGTGATCGGCCGGCCGTCGACGTACTCCAGCGCCAGGTACGGCTGGCCGTCGCCGGTAACGCCGGCATCCAGCAGGCGCGCGATGTTGGGATGCGCGAGGCGTGCCAGGATCTGCCGCTCGCGCGTGAAATGCAGCCGCAGGTTGGTGTCGGCCAGGCCCGGTCGCAGGAGCTTCAGCGCGACCCGGCGTTCGTACAGGCCGTCGGCGCGAGAGGCGCGCCACACCTGGCCCATGCCGCCCTCGCCGATCTGCCGGTCCAGCCGGTACGGCCCGATTTCCTGGCCGGGCAAGAGGCCCGCCAGCGGCGACACCGCCGGTTTCGAAAGGAAATCCTCCTGGCCCGCCTCCAACGCGACCAGCGCCTCGAGTTCGGCCGCCAGTTCGGCATCCTCGTCGCGCAATTCGGCCAGCCGCCGCTCACGCGCCGGCGGGTCCAGCTCGAACAGGGCATCGAGCAGCGGGGACAGCCGTTGCCAGCGCTCGGCGTCCATCCAGCGCTCGCCGGTCAGGCGTCCTTGAGCGAAGCCAGCAGGAACAGCCGCGCCTTCTGCCAGTCGCGGCGGATGCTGCGTTCGGAGCGCTTCAGCAGCGCGGCGATCTCCAGCTCCGAGAGGCCGGCGAAGTAGCGCAGCTCCACTACCTGCGCCAGCTTCTGGTCGACCGCGGCCAGCCGGGTCAGCGCCGTGTCCAGGCCGAGCGTCTCCTCGTCCAGGCGCACGCCGCCTTCCAGGTCCTCGGGCAGGTCGGTGACGCGGTGCAGGTCGCCGCCGCGCTTCTGCGCCAGGCGCTGGCGGGCGTAGTCCACCACCACGCTGCGCATGGCCGAGGCGGCATAGGCGAAGAAGTGTGCGCGGTCGTCGAACTGCGCCTCGCGGCGGCCGATCAGCTTGAGGTAGGCCTCGTGCACCAGCGCGGTGGCATCGAGCGTGTGCCCGTGCTGCCCCGCCAGTTGGCGGCGGGCCATGGTGTGCAGTTCCTGGTAGAGCGTCGCGAGCACGCGATCGAGCGCGCCGCGGTCGCCGTCGCGCGCTGCATCCAGCAGTACCGTGATCTCGGCGGTGTCAGCCATCGTGTCCCCCGTGGCGATTGCGCGGACTATAGCGCGTCGTTGCGACGGTGAAACACGGCGAGGCGGCCCATCGTGGTTGGCACGAAACGTGCCGGTGGCGCGTGCGCAGCGCCCTCAGCGCTGGCAGTGGCCGCACCACACCGTCGCGCGCTGGCCAACGGTCGCCTGCCGCAGCGCGCGCCCGCAGCGCGGGCACGGCTCGCCTCCACGACCGTAGGCCGACAGCTCCTGCTCGAAGTAGCCGGGCGCGCCATCCGGGCTGATGAAGTCGCGCAGCGTGGTGCCACCGCGCGTGATGGCGTAGGCGAGGATTGCCTTCACCGCCTCGGCCAGGCGCGCATAACGCTCACGCGAGATGCGCCCGGCCGGGCGCAGCGGCGAGATGCCCGCGGCGAACAGCGCCTCGGCGACGTAGATGTTGCCCACCCCGACCACCACCCGCTGGTCCATCAGGAACGCCTTGACCGGCGCGCTGCGACCGCGCGACAGCGCGAACAGGTAATCGCCCTCGAAGGCCTCCGACAGCGGCTCCGGGCCCAGTCCGGCCAGCAGCGGATGCACCTCGCCGGGCGGCTGCCACAGCAGGCAGCCGAAGCGGCGCGGGTCGTTGAAGCGCAGCACGCGGCCGTCTTCGAGCATGAAATCGACATGGTCGTGCGGGCGCACCGGCGTGTCCCCGGCCAGCACGCGCAGGCTGCCGGACATGCCCAGGTGCAGCAGCGCGCTGCCGGCGGCACTGTCGAGCAGCAGGTACTTGGCGCGCCGGCGCACGGCGTCGATGCGGTGGCCGGGCAGGCGGTCGGCGACCTCGCGCGCGATTGGCCAGCGCAGGTCGGGGCGACGCAACGTGGTGGCCACGACCGTACGGCCGACCAGGTGCGGCGCCAGGCCGGCGCGGGTGGTTTCGACTTCGGGCAGCTCGGGCATCGCGCCAGCTTAGCGGGCGGCATAGGCTGCCGTGGCGGCATCCGGCGGCCCGCGGCGCACTTTCCTGAATGCGCGGGCGCCGCCCGTGATGCCCGTCCCGCTTGCGGCGCCAGCTGAACGACCCCACCTCCATACCCGCGCGAACGGTGGGCCCGGGGTGGCATCATCGTGCGTGGACCTGGCGTGAAGCCGGTCGCCATCCGTTCCCGGAGTACGCAATGCCCGCTTCCCTGATCGATTTCCTCGCCGGTGGCCTGCTGCAGGCCAGCCTCGGCACGCTCGTCATCTATTTCCTGGTCGCCACCCAGCTCACCATCTTCTCGGTGACGCTGTACCTGCACCGGTCGATGGCGCACCGCTCGGTCGACTTCCACCCGGCCATCGCGCACGTGTTCCGGTTCTGGACGTGGCTGACCACGTCGATGATCACCCGCGAGTGGGCGGCGATCCACCGCAAGCACCACGCCAAGTGCGAGACCGAAGAGGATCCGCACAGCCCGCAGGTCAAGGGCATCAGGACCGTGTTCTGGCGCGGCGTGGAACTGTACCGCGAGGCGCGCAGCGACCGCGACGCCATCGAGAAGTACGGCAAGGGCTGCCCGGACGACTGGATCGAACGCAAGCTCTACACCCCGCACGCGACCATGGGCCCGACCCTGCTCCTGTTCATCAGCTTCGCGCTGTTCGGCTTCGCGGGCGTCGCGATCTGGGCGATCCAGATGGCGTGGATCCCGTTCTGGGCCGCGGGCGTGGTCAACGGCCTGGGCCACTGGTGGGGCTACCGCAACTTCGAGAGCGCCGACACCTCCACCAACCTCACGCCGTGGGGCTTCTGGATCGGCGGCGAAGAGCTGCACAACAACCACCACGCGTTCCCCAGCTCGGCGAAGTTCGCGCTGCGCAAGTTCGAGTTCGACATCGGCTGGAGCACCATCAAGCTGTTCGAGAAGGTCGGCCTGGCCAAGGTGCTGCGCGTGGCGCCGTCGCTGGACGTGCGCCCGAACATCGCCATGCCGGACGGCGAAACGCTCAAGGCGCTGCTGGCGATCCGCTTCCAGGCCATGACCGACTACTACCGCGGCGTGACCCTGCCGACGTTGCGCGCCACCGACGACAAGCTGCCGCGCCCGCTGCGCAAGGCCCTGGCCGACGGCGGCCGCTGGCTGGACGATGACAAGCGCGCCCGCCTGCAGGCGTGGATCGCCGAGCGTCCGAAGATGGCGACGCTGGCACAGTTCCGCGAGCGCCTGGCGCAGGTGCTGGACGACCGTTCGCACGACGCCCAGGCCACGCTGCAGCGCCTGCATGCGTGGTGCGCGGAAGCCGAGGCCAGCGGCATCAAGTCGCTGGAGGAATTCTCCCGGCGCCTGAAGGGCTACGCGCTGGCACCGGCGCGCGCCTGACCGGTCGCCCCCGTGACGGCATCGCACCGTAAACGACCCGCGCCTGACCGCGCGGGTTTTTTGTGTCCGGGACAGACGCGTGCCCGGCCGCAACTGGCCTGGTGTTGTGTGCTGGGCGCATCACTGTGGCTGGCGGCCGCCGGCCTCGCGCCGGCCCAGGTGCGCGACACCGGCGACTACCTCGCGCGCATGGACAGCGACGGCAACGGCGCCGTGTCGCTGGCCGAATACCAGCAGTGGATGGGCTACGCGTTCGAACGCATGGACCGCAACGGCGACGGCACCCTGTCGCCCGACGAACTGCCCGGCGGCCGGGGCCGCGCGGTGACGCGGCAAGCGCACCTGGCGACGCTGGCCGCGGCCTTCAGGCGGCAGGACGTCGATGGCAACGGCGTGCTCGACGCGCGCGAACTGGCCGCGCCCCCGCAGTAGTCAGCCGGCCTGCGGTGGTGGCGCCGGGGCACGATCACGCTCGTGCAGCCAGGCCTGCGCGTCGGCCCGGCAGAAGAACCGCTGGAACGCATAACCGCGCGCGCTCGAGAGGGTTTCCAGCGCGACGTTGAAACTGCTCGTTTCGGGTCCGACGAAGGCGATGCGGCACTGCCGCAGCGCATCGTCGGCCGCCAGCTTCGAGGCGAAGCCGCTGATCTTCGACAGCGGCTCGGCGACCTGCCGGGCTTGCGTGAAATCGATCAGGATGCGCCGCGGCGCGCCCTGCTCCAGCAGTTCGCACGTCTCCTGGCAGGCGGCTTCGCGCTGCTCGACCGCGACACAGTCCCAGTAACGCACGTCGATGTTGCCGCGCAGTGTGTCCAGCGTGACTCGATAGGCCATCGGTTCCCCCCGCGGCCATCCTGCATGCGATGCGGTGACGCCCGCAACCGCGACCCGTCCCTGAAGCATTCAGCCCGCCGGAAACGGAAACGCCGGCCCGTGGGCCGGCGTCGTTTCCGCAATATCGCAGCGGCCTACTTCGTGATGTCGACGTCCTTGGTCTCGCGCAGGAACAGCGTGCCGATCACGAACGTCATCAGCGCGATGACGATCGGGTACCAGAGGCCGTAGTACATGTTGCCCGTGGCCGCTACGAGCGCGAAGGAGATCGTCGGCAGGAAGCCGCCGAACCAGCCGTTGCCGATGTGGTACGGCAGCGACATCGAGGTGTAGCGGATGCGCGTGGGGAACAGTTCCACCAGCCACGCCGCGATCGGTCCGTAGACCATGGTCACGTAGAGCACCAGGATCGTCAGGATCAGCACCACCATCGGCTTGTTGATGCGAGCCGGGTCGGCCGCATCCGGGTAACCACCGGCGGTGAGGGCGGACTTGAGCTCGCCGCCGAAGCGGGTCGCCTGCTCGGCCGCCGTCGTCGCATCCAGCCCGGTGGCCTCGTAGCTCGAAAGCGACTGCGCGCCGATCGACACCTGCGCCACGCTGCCCACGGGCGAGGCCTCCACCGAATAGGGCACGCCCGCCTTGGCCAGCGCCGCGGCGGCGATGTCGCACGAGCTGGTGAACTGCTTCTTGCCGACCGGATCGAACTGGAAGCTGCAGGTGTCCGGATCGGCGGTCACCACCGCCGGCGCGCTGGCGCTGGCCTCGGCGATCGCGGGGTTGGCGTAGTGCGTGAGCGCCTTGAACAGCGGGAAATAGGTCAGGGCGGCGATCAGGCAGCCGGCCATGACGATCTTCTTGCGGCCGATGCGGTCCGACAGCCAGCCGAAGAACACGAAGAACGGCGTGCCGATCAGCAGCGCGGCGCCGATCAGCAGCCACGTGGTGGTGGCATCGACCTTCAGCGATTGCGTCAGGAAGTACATGGCGTAGAACTGGCCGGCGTACCACACCACCGCCTGGCCGGCAGTCGCGCCCAGCAGCGCCAGCAGCACGGTCCTGCCGTTGCGGCTGAAGAAGCTTTCGGTGATCGGCGCCTTGGACGCCTTGCCCTCGGCCTTCATCTGCTGGAACAGCGGCGACTCGTTGAGCTGCATGCGGATCCACACCGAGATGCCCAGCAGCACGATCGACAGCAGGAACGGGATGCGCCAGCCCCATTCGTTGAACGCCTCGGTGCCGACGATGGTGCGCACCGACAGGATCACGACCAGCGACAGCAGCAGGCCCACCGTCGCGGTGGTCTGGATGAAGCTGGTGTACAGTCCGCGCTTGCCGTTGGGCGCGTGCTCGGCCACGTACGTGGCGGCGCCGCCGTACTCGCCGCCCAGCGCCAGGCCCTGCAGCATCCGCAGGATGATGAGGATGACCGGCGCGGCGATGCCGATGCTGGCGTAGCTGGGCAGCACGCCGACCAGGAACGTCGAGATGCCCATGATCACGATGGTCACCAGGAACGTGTACTTGCGCCCGATCATGTCGCCGATGCGGCCGAACACGATCGCGCCGAACGGGCGCACCGCGAAACCGGCGGCGAACGCCAGCAGCGCGAAGATGAAACCCGTGGTCTCGTTGACGCCGCTGAAGAACTGCATGGCGATGATCGCCGCCAGCGAGCCGTACAGGTAGAAGTCGTACCACTCGAACACGGTGCCGAGGCTGGAGGCCAGGATGACCTTCCTGTGGCCCTGGGTGAGGGTGCCGGCGGGTGGTGCGCCGGCAGTGGCGCTGGTGGTGGACATGGTGTTCCCCTTGGCTGGTGTTTCGTCGGGTTCGATGGATGCCGCGCGCTAGAAGCTGTACTTGACCGTGGTGTGCAGGCGGTTGAGGTCGCCCTCGCGGTCGTCCTCGAGCATGCGTTGGCCGAAGATCAGTTCGGCGCCCACGTCGAGCTTCGGCATCGGCGAGTAGATGAGGTTGGCGTGCAGCGAGTGCGCGCGCTCGGTCACCCCGTACCCGGTCAATGCCACGTCGTTGTCGAAGTGCGCGGCCGAGTACATCAGGTTGCCGCGCAGCTTCGGCGAGAACACGTGCCGCCACGCGACGAAGCCGCCGTAGCCGTCCAGTGCCTCGATGTCGCCATCGGCCTGCTGCACCACGTCGCTGCCCAGCCCGAAGGCGAGGTACCGGCCGATGCCGCTGCCACCGTTGACGGCGTAGCGCAGGTCGTCGCTGGCGCCCAGGTTGAACTTGCCCGACACGCTGAGCGCGCCGCCGCTGGCGGTGTCGTCACCGGCCTTGAACTGGCGCAGCAGCCCGGCCACGGTGAAGTGGCCCCAGTCGCCTCGGGTGATCCAGCGCGCGGTCGCGTCGGGCGCGACGTTGTCGCCGGAATTGAAGCGGGCCGCGGCGTTGAGGTACGGCGTCACCGTGGTCTGCGGGTTCTCCACCGAGAACGACCACGGCCCGCTGCTGTAGCGCAACTGCGCCTGGCGCACGAAGATCGTGCCGTCGGTGGGCCCGACGAAGTCCACCGCGTCCGGCAGCGCGGCCACGTCCTGGAAGTTGGACCACGTCTGGCCGGCCAGCCATTGCGCGCCGTCGGGGTTGGCCCAGCTGACGTAGGCCTGCCGCAGCGACAGCGCGTAGGTGTTGGTGGCCGTTTCGTTGCCGACCAGCGCGTTGTTGCCGCCGCCGAACATGTCGGCCTCGATGTACGCCTTGACCGTGTCGCCGCCATCGGTGACGTGGTCGGCGCTGAACCAGAAGCGCGAGAACTGCGCGTGGAAGTCGGTGTATGCATCGCCACCGTCGGCCGTGGCATCGCCCACCGGGATCGCGCCCGGCAGGTAGAACAGCCGCCCGGCGCTGCCGTCGGCGATGCGGCCATCGCTGGTGTCGGTGGCCATCGCGTCGAGCTTGATGAACCCGCCGAAGCCGAACGTGGTACCTGCGTTGGCGGCCGGGAGAATCGGCGTGGCCTGGATCGACGGCGTGGGCGGGCCCGGCGTCGACGACGCCGTCGCCGGCTGCGCGGCCTGCGCGGTGGCGGCCTGCGCGGTGGCGGCCGGCGCGGGTGGCGACCGCTCCTGCATCAGTTGCTGGACCATGGCCTCGAGCTGCGCGACGCGCGCTTCCAGTTCGGCCTCCTTCGCGGTCTGCGCCAGTGCGCCGCCGGGCACCAGCGCCAGCAACACCGCCGCCGCCAGTGTCCGGCGCGGCGTGATCAACATGGATATGGACATGAACCCCCTCCGATCCGTGTCCCGGCCAAGGCCGGCAGCGCCGCGCCCAGTGCGCGGCCCGGGGCAGCCTGCGCGTGCATCGCGCTGCATCACCATTCGCCATTGGTCGTAGACGCGGCCGCACTACGACGAAGGTCTAATGCCGCCGCGCCCGGTGGCGACGGCGCTTGCGGCACACTTGTGGCCTTGCCAGCCCCGCCGCTTCACGGAGTGCGCCATGACCCAGCCCGCCGTCCATCCCGTCGACCCCGCCTTCGCCGCCAGCGCGCGCATCACACGCGAGGACTACCGGCGCGATTACGCGGAATCGGTGCGCGATCCGGAGCGCTTCTGGGCACGCATCGGCCAGCGCTTGGACTGGATGACGCCGCCGACCGTCATCAAGGACACCAGCTTCGATCTGGACGACTTCCACATCCGCTGGTACGCCGACGGCGAGCTCAACGCCAGCGTCAACTGCCTGGACCGGCACCTGGCCACGCGCGGCGACAAGACCGCGCTGCTGTTCGAACACGACGACCCGACCCTGCCGGCCGAGTCCATCAGCTACCGGGAACTGCACGCGCGCGTCTGCCGACTGGGCAACGCGCTGCGCGCGCTGGGCGTGCGCAAGGGCGACCGGGTGACGATCTACCTGCCGATGATCCCGGACGCGGTGGTCGCGATGCTGGCCTGCGCGCGCATCGGTGCGGTCCACTCGGTGGTGTTCGGCGGCTTCGCGCCGCAGTCGATCGCCGACCGTGTCGCCGACTGCGCAAGCAAGCTCATCATCACCGCCGACGAGGGCCTGCGCGGCGGCAAGCGCATCGCGCTCAAGGCCAATGTCGATGCGGCGTTGAAACTGCCGGGCACCAACTCGGTGGAGACGGTGCTGGTGGTGCGCCACACCTTTGCTGCGGTGGACATGCAGATGCCGCGCGACCGCTGGTTCGACGCGGTGGTCGGCAGCCAGAGCGATGCCTGCGAGCCCGAACGCATGAATGCCGAGGACCCGCTGTTCATCCTCTACACCTCCGGCAGCACCGGAAAGCCCAAGGGCGTGCTGCACACCACCGGCGGCTACCTGGTCTACGCAAGCTACACCCACGAGTGCGTGTTCGACCTGCGCGAGGACGACGTCTACTGGTGCACCGCGGACGTCGGCTGGGTCACCGGCCACAGCTACATCGTCTACGGGCCGCTGGCCAACGGCGCGACCGCGCTGGTGTTCGAAGGCGTGCCCAACTTCCCCGACGCCTCGCGCTTCTGGCAGGTCATCGACCGCCACAAGGTCACGGTGTTCTACACCGCGCCCACGGCCATCCGCGCACTGATGCGCGAGGGCGAGGCGCCGGTGCACGCCACGTCGCGCGCGTCGCTGCGCCTGCTCGGCACGGTGGGCGAGCCCATCAACCCCGAGGCCTGGCGGTGGTACTTCGAGGTCGTCGGCGAGTCGCGCTGCCCCATCGTCGACACGTGGTGGCAGACCGAGACCGGCGGCATCCTGATCACCCCGCTGCCGGGCGCGACCGACCTCAAGCCGGGCTCCGCGACGACGCCGTTCTTCGGCGTGCAGCCGGCGCTGGTCGATGCCAACGGCAACACGCTCGAGGGCGAGGCCGAGGGCAACCTGGTGCTGACCGACTCCTGGCCGGGCCAGATGCGCACCGTCTACGGCGACCACGGCCGCTTCATTGACACGTACTTCCGCACGTACCCGGGCCGTTACTTCACCGGCGACGGCGCGCGGCGCGACGCCGATGGCGACTGGTGGATCACCGGCCGCGTCGACGATGTCATCAACGTCAGCGGCCACCGCATCGGCACGGCCGAGGTCGAAAGCGCGCTGGTGTCGCACCCGAAGGTCGCCGAGGCCGCGGTGGTGGGCTTTCCCCACGACATCAAGGGTCAGGGCATCTACGCCTACGTCACGCTGGTGGCCGGCGAGCCGGCCAGCGACGAACTGCGCAAGCAACTTGTGGCCCACGTGCGCCAGGAGATCGGCCCGATCGCCACGCCTGACCACCTGCAGTGGGCACCCGGCCTGCCCAAGACCCGCAGCGGCAAGATCATGCGGCGCATCCTGCGGAAGATCGCCGAGAACGCGCCGGACCAGTTGGGCGACACCTCGACGCTCGCGGATCCGTCGGTGGTGGATTCGCTGGTGAAGGAGCGACTGGGGGCATGACCGTGCAGGCCGGACACCGCACGCCGCGAGCCTTTCCGGCAACCCCATGCCCACCCTGCTGATCGCCGACGATCACCCGCTGTTTCGCGAAGCGCTTCGCGGTGCGGTGGCGCGCGTACTGCCCGATGCCCGGCTGCATGAGGCCGACAGCGTCGAATCCCTGCACGCGCTGGTGGAGGCCCACGCCGATGCCGACCTGCTGCTGCTCGACCTCAACATGCCGGGCGCGCAGGGTTTCTCCGCACTGGTGCACCTGCGTGCACTTCAGCCGGGCCTGCCGGTGGTGGTGGTGTCGGCCCGCGAGGAGCCGGCGGTGATGCGCCGCGCGCTGGACCACGGCGCGGTCGGCTTCATCCCCAAGTCCGCCGATGTCGCGACGCTGGGCCAGGCCATCGCAGCGGTGCTCGCCGGCGACCGCTGGGCACCCGAATCGGCCTGGGCGGCGGCACCGGCCGACCCGGCCGAGCACGACGCCGCACGGCGCCTGCGCGACCTGACCCCGCAGCAGTTCCGCGTGCTGCAGATGCTGGGGGCGGGGTTGTTGAACAAGCAGATCGCGTTCGAGCTGGGCGTGTCGGAAGCGACCGTCAAGGCCCACGTGACGGCGATCCTGCGCAAGCTCGGCGTGGGCAACCGCACGCAGGCCGTTCTGGTTGCGGGGCGCCTGGCGGTCGATCCCGAGGGAGATGTCCCGCTCGCCATCGACGGGAACGCAGGCGGGTAGTCGCTCCCCCCGCTCACTTACAGGCCGGCGCGGATCGCGCACGGTCGGATCGCACTCAGTGCGCGTGCGTGGACCCCGCGTGGACGCGCTGCATCCGCTCCCCGCCACGCGGCGCGGTGCGGATCACGCGGGCGATGTAGCTCCACAGCGCGATGCACGCCGTCAGCACCACCAGGCGCACCACATTGACCGGCTGCAGGATTGCGCTGCGCAGCGCATCGATGTCCAGCCTCGCTTCGAACACCAGCACGAACACCGTCAGCAGCCCGACCGCCGCGGCCGCCGACACGCAGGTCCAGAAGCACTCGCCTGCGCAGCAGGTGAGCCAGTTGCGGGGATGGGCGCGGGAGGTGGTGGTGCGCATGGGGGTGGGCATGGCGGTGGGAACTGGCGCACAGGATGCCGGTGCGCCGGTCACGGCCATGTCGACACACGCAACCGATCGCGCCAACCCGGACCCGATGGTCAGGCCACAGACAGCTTCAGCGCACCGCGTGCGCGTTCAGGCATCGGCGGCCGAGCGCTGGGCCGCGAGGAACGCGCGCAACGACGCGGGTCGCACCGGCTTGGTCAGCACCGGGCACCCGCGTGCACGCGCCTGCCGTGCCACGACGTCGCTGCCGTCACCGGTCAGCAATGCGGCGGGCAGTGGGCGGCCAACGGCCGCTCGCAGCGCGTCGATCACCCCCAGCCCGTCGAGCCGGTCGTGCAGGTGGTAGTCGACCAGGGCGACATCCGGCGCCTGCGTGTCCACCTGCGCCAACGCCTGGTCCACCGTCGTCGCGGTGATGGCGACGGCCTGCCAACGCGACAGCAGCGCGCGCATCCCGTCGAGGATCTCGGCGTCGTTGTCGATGCACAGCACGCGCAGGCCGGCCATCTCGTTGGACGCCTGCACCGCCGGAGCCGCTGCGGGTGACGACACGGGCACGACCCCGTGCGAACGCGGCACCTCGATCGCGAACACGCTGCCCCGGCCCACGCGCGAGCGCACCGTCAACGGGTGGTCCAGGGTGCGCGCGATGCGTTGGCAGATCGACAGCCCAAGGCCCAGTCCGCGCTCGCCGTCCTGGCTGGGTCGCTCGAAGCGCCGGAACTCCTCGAAGATCTGCCCGAGGTGGTGGTCGGGGATACCGGGCCCGGTGTCCCACACTTCGAACCGCACCGCATCGCCACCGGGGCGGGCCACCAGCAGTACCCCGCCGCGGCGCGTGTAGCGCAGCGCGTTGGCGATGAAGTTCTGCAACGCGCGCCGCAGCAGGCGACGATCGCTGCACACCGGCACGGGCGCGGCGGG
>Ga0208375_1000919_pt1 | contig 36783 bp, 47 predicted proteins | sample RifOxyD1_FD_184038 | JGI IMG/M metagenome (GOLD analysis project Ga0208375, IMG submission 184038) | Soil microbial communities from Rifle, Colorado - Rifle Oxygen_injection D1 (SPAdes) | ecosystem: Environmental > Terrestrial > Deep subsurface > Rock core/Sediment | place: Rifle, Colorado... | reverse complement strand
TGAAGCAATTTATCGTCAAATCTATTACTACAACCACTTGCGGATTCATACCGCCATTAAAATGCAACCTAGGCAGTTCTACCTAAAACACTTGGACAAAGGTGTCTGAAGAATGGGGTACTTGCCATAATGAGTGAAGATTTTTCTTGTGAATTATCATAGTTACCTGTTGCTAAGTAATTATCATGATACTTATCCAGCTTATTCTGCATTGGTTTCATCTCTCTCCTAATGGATTCTAATTGACTCGTCGCACTGACACACTCCGAACTATTTTTTCTATTTTCTTCTTCTTGTATCCGTGCCTGATTTTTTGCATCAACCGCATCCAAAAGACTTTGCTGATAATCTCTGGTTTTTTGCTGGTCAGTCTTTAAACAAGTTGCATTACCCCCATCAGATGGGCAAGATAAATATGTGCCAGATGGACAGGTGGAATAAGTCTTACCATTGCATGAAGATATACTGTTCAAATTACTATTAGAGATACATCCAATGACTCCTATCTCTGGTTTGCAAACAAATTTGGTGTTTATGTCAGAACACACCGTATAATAAGTTTTTCCATTACAAGTCGTCAGGTCTTTTAGTTGTGTCGGAGAAGCACAAACACCTTTGTCTGCCATACAAACAAACTTTTCTCCAGTCGGGCAACTTTTATAAGTTTGTCCATTACACAAATAAGACTGCGGTTTGGTGACCTCTGCTGGTGGGGTGGTTGTTATCTGAACAGTTGGTTTTGTGTCAGATGAAGTAGTTTCCTTTTTAGGGTCAACTAGACTGGTTTTTTCTTTTGGTTTTGGTGATATTGATTTTTGAACATTACTTGTTGTATCGGACGATAAAATATCTTTTTCTGTGTTTGTGTTTGTTGAAGTCGCCGTAACCCCCAATTTATTTTCAAACTCCTTTGTCCGATTCTCTAACACTTGAGTTTGTGGATCAGCTCTACGAAAAAAACTTTGGAAAAAGCCCCAACTAGCAGGATTCCACCAAGAAGCAGAGGCTATGGATGGGACTATTACTATCGCCAAAAGTAGAACTAAAAGATATTTTTTCATATTAATTTCTATTAAGGGAGTGGTCCGTAATTATGCCAACCCTGCTGGCCGACAAGCCAATAATTACCATCGTTATCGAGGAAACTCCAGAGAGTCCAGCTAACGATATTACTTACAGGAATTGGAACTTGCCCTTGATGGTTTACAACTCGAGTAAATTGATCACTCACAAACCAAACCGTTCCATCGGTTTTTAACAAGTAATTCTGATATAGAAAAGCAATGTTTCCAGCTCCCTGCTGAGCGGAAAGTCCGGGCTCACCTTGTGGCCCGACAGATCCCGTATCTCCTTTTTCTCCCCGTAATCCAGTTTGACCTTGAATTCCTTGCTCACCGTCACTTCCCCTGTCACCTTTTGGGCCAACTGGACCAACCTCACCCTGAATTCCCTGCAGTCCAGTGTCTCCTTTATCCCCCTTGGGTCCTTGCTGACCAGAGGTATTCCAACTCAAAAGAGAATCTGTTTTCTTGCAATCTTCACTTCTAAAATCCTGACCAATTACATATACAAAACCATTCTTTTTAACGCACATTGAAATCTGATCACCTTCCGCTTTTGTATAGGCCCAAGTCCCTAAAAATAGAGCAACCACCACAAAGACCAACACGAGAAGTTTCTTATTATTCATCTTAATTTTCATATTAATTTTGATCCAAATCTAGATTAATAAACTACATTAACAATACAACGAATTGGGCGATTCGCAAGGGTACCCTCACACAAAAAGCCCATCACGGGTAGTAGCCGAAGCTACTCATATAGGTTTCCCCATACGGCCAATGAAGCGACCCCATGACGGGTTCTTTATTCTCCATTGGACTTGTGGCCATGCCGATAATCACTCACCGGTTTAGGCCCCATTAAATTGTCCCTCTATAATACAACATCTAAAATGTTTGAACAAATAAAAGCCTTTCAAAATCGGTTAAAATGTGGTAGAATAAGGATTAATTAAGATTAATATGAGCCAGTTTTTTCTCCTTAGAAATAGTTCTCAAAAATTTTTGCCCGATCTTCAGGATGATGATTTGGAAGATTTTGATGCCACTCTTTTCTTTTTTTATGATTCTGCGCACAACAGAAAAGTACCCGATAGAGATTGGCCCACTAAAATCGAATTTTATAGGTGGCTAGATGTTTACATCGATAATTTCATTCAAAATAGACTTGTTGGGAACAAAACTGATTTACTAACTTTTGACAATCAGAAGAAGTGTTTTTTCTCATTAGTACTGGAACAATATCATAAATATGGTAAGAGTTTTTTATTTATTTATATTTCAGATGAGCATAATAACTATGATTTTATTTTTCTCCATACTCTTTTTGCTCTTAAACATTTAGGATATCTAGATTTTAAAGACCTAGAGAGAACGTGGAAAGATATCACAAAGAAAGGGAAATATTACGCCTCGGAAGAGGCAGGATATAAATGTAAAATAACTTTCAAAGAGACCGGCATTGAAGAGATAAATAAATCTAAAATTCAAGTTAAACAAGAATGTAAAACCTCAGATAATATTAATGTTCAGACATTACATGGTGTTCTCAAGATAAACAAACGAACTGGTAATATTAAATTTAATTCTACAAGTTCCGAAATTAACCCAGAGAGTCAGGAATTAAAAACTCTTGTTAGGCTAATTGAAGCCTCAGAGTATACAGCAACATACAAAGAATTGTTATTAAAGGATGCCAAAAAAACTGACAAAAGAGCGCTGGCGTTTGTAATCAGAAACATAAAAAAATCACTAAGCATTCTACCAACAAAAAAAGCAAAAAATAAGGATGTAATAAAAAATATAAAAAATTACGGATATAGGTTACTCCTTAAATAACAATTTATGCACACCATAGCAGAATAAAACCACATTCATTCCGTCTCGTTTTTTTTATTTCTAAGTAAAGTCAAGGTAATGATACCTTGGCTTTTTTGGTATCTACCCATTAGTAGCTAAAAAATTAATATGGAAATTGTATCAAACAAAGATCTATATCAAACATCAGACATCGCCCTAGCGAGCGTTTTGTTGTCCTATGGCCTAAAACTAGAAGCCGTGGACAAAAGAAACCCTAAGGCGATTTTTCTGTTTCAAAAAGAAAAAGGGGTCGAACAATTAGCAGAAGGTTTCTGGTCCCATAACTTACAGGTTGACCCTCTCCTTTATTTTAATTCGTTGAAGGAATTAAAAACCAGACTTTATCAGACCATTAGCTAGATGATTTTAGAGGACCAACAAATTAAGAAATTCCAAGAACTGTACCTCAAAGAATACGGCAAGGAAATTTCTTTCGATGAAGCCAAGGATCGAGCGATTCGACTGGTTGGTCTGTATAAAGCTATTTATTTACCAGAATTAATAGACAAAAATTAAGATGAAAAGTATCGAGAGAAGATTTATTGACACGATAAAAAAGTATCCGTCACACAGCTCTTTTATCTGTTTTAGCAAAGCAATCAAAAATCAGCACTTTAGCCGAGATATGATCAAGCGATGGTTTAACAAGTTGGTCGATAAAGACGATTACGACCAAAAGGATAAAAGAAAGCTTTTTGAAAACTTCGAGCTTCTTACGAACACCCCTGAGGACAACCTGTTTTAGGGCAATATATGCCCCCAGAAACGATTATTAACACTAACTCGAGCAACAGAACATGAAGATTAAAATAGACGAAATTAACCTCAAATTCAAGATTTTAGAAGATGTCAAAACCAAGGCCATTATCGGTGTAGATTTCGGTGATTTTGTGATAAGAGGTTTTAGAATTACCGAATCCCAATTCCCAAACATGAACGGAGATAAACTCTGGCTGATGCCACCCTCTTATCAAGGTGGTGGTCGCTACCATCCGATCTTTTTTATGCCAGACAAAGAACTTTGGAAAATTTTAGAGAAAAAGATTTGGGAAGAATATGATATTAAAAATAAGGAATATTATGTTAAGAAAATGGGGTTGGATGAGGAAGAGAGAAAGAATCTATAGTTAATTATATATAGTTAACAATATAGAATAACTTAATAATAGTTAACTCTTATGTAACATAATAGATTTCCTATAAGGTAACAGTTAACTATGACGTTTCTGGTCTTTGTTTTTCTTAACACCCCCCCATTTTTTCTTTTTTCTCCCTTTTCTTTTTTTGAGAAATTTGGAGAATCTCAATTAATTTAGGTTATTAACTTAGATAAAATCAAAAAATCAATGCCAAGATATTATTATTCAGGAGCAAGAAGCACAACCGAAGAAGTTAAACGAATAGAGATGCCTTTCTTAAAAAAGAGAGGGCTTATAAATAATAAAAATGAACATATCCAAGGAAGGATAGATTGGAGTTTTAACGGGAACCCAAGTGGAAATATATGGATTGATATTAATACGGAAAAAGATGTTAGTCCTTATATCAGACTCGAATATGGCATCAAACAAAATGGTGAACCAGAGGAAAATCGCAGGCAATATGATTACAGATTTCAATTAGAAAAACTCCCTTGTTATTTTGGTGGGTTTAGATGGTTTTTTCGTTGTGGCCTAACTAAAAATGGAGTTTATTGTGGGAGAAGAGTGAGAGTTCTTTATAATGTCGGAGATTATTTTGGTTGTCGCCATTGTACCAGTTTGTCTTATCAATCCTGTAACGAGAGTAGGTATCATCGATCTGGCTATTTTCGAGTATTTTCAACAATGAATAAAGCCGATAGATATCGAGAAAAACTAAAAAGATATTATTACCGAGGAGTACCGACTAAAAAGTATGAAAGGTATTTGAAAATGACCAAGGGGCTTGACGAAGTAAAGATATTAGAGGCAGAAGTAGAGATGCTAAGGGGTTTAAATAATTGTTTTTCTAAGGTATAATGAACATGCTAGACAGAGAGTTAATAATCAAAATTATTGTGCCCAAAGGTGGGGCAACAGGCTTTCTGTCTAGCGACTTGAAGCATTACTGTTGTCCCTCTTTTGGTTTATGGGAAAATATGGGAAAACAACCAAATAAAAACATATAAAAACCTAGTAAACGCTTAAACTGATAAACAGTATAAAAACAGTTAAAATCATGGAAAATCTAGGGAAAATTAAATACTTTATTTATGCCAGAAAATCCTCGGAGAGTGAGGATCGCCAAATGGCTTCTATTGAGTCTCAAATTGATGAACTTAAAAAGTTGGCCGATCAAGAAGGCTTAGAAGTGGCAGATATTTTATTTGAATCAAAGTCAGCCAAAGAACCTGGCCGTCCAGTTTTTAATAAGATGTTAGAGAGAATACTTAAAGGAGAAGCTAGTGGAATAATCTGCTGGAAACTTAATCGTCTAGCTAGAAACCCGATCGATGGCGGACAAATAAGCTGGCTACTACAGCAAAGTCTCATTAAACATATTTTGACTTATGGGCGAAGCTACTACCCTTCCGATAATGTTTTAATGATGGCAGTGGAACTTGGTATGGCCAATCAATTTATAAGGGACCTTAGCACCGACACCAAAAGAGGTCTTAGGTCTAAGGCGGAAAGAGGTTGGTATCCCACCTATACGACTTTGGGCTATATTCATAACCCATTAAAAAAGAAAGGTGACAGAGAAATACTAAATGATCCAGAAAGGTATGATTTGGTGATAAAAATCTTTGAGACAATGCTTACTGGCCAATATAACCCGATACAAGTTTTGAAGATGGCCAATGAGGATTGGGGCTTAAGAACCAAGGCAGGAAGAAAGGTGGCCCGAAGCACAATATATCGGATTTTATCAGACCCTTTTTATTATGGAGAATACGAATTTCCCAAAGAAAGTGGTAACTGGTATCAAGGCAATCACAACCCAATGATAACCAAAGCTGATTTTGAAAAAATCCAAAAGATTATGGGCAAAGGAAACAAAACCCACGCTGGTAAACATGACTTTCCTTTTAGAGGACCAATTCATTGTATTGAGTGTGGAACCTTAATAACGGCTGAACCAAAGGTCAAAAGGCAAAAAAATGGTAATGTTCATTTTTATACCTACTACCATTGTACTAAACGAAAAAACCCCAACTGTTCTCAAAAAGGAATCGAGGAGGCAGAACTTGAGATTCAAATCATTGATGTTTTGAAGCAGATAGAAATACCGGAATCTTTCCATCGCTGGGCCATAGAAAATCTAAAGATAGTCGCCAAAGAAGAATCAAAGGACCGAAACCTAATTATAGGGAATCAAAGAAAAGAATACGACAAGGTAGTCCAAATGCTTGATAATCTAATAAGCATGAGGGCAAACGGTGAAATAAGCGAACTTGAATTTAAATCAAAAAAATCAAATTTACTTGAAGAAAAAGATGGGTTAGAAAAAATACTAAATGGGACAGAGGAAAGAATCACTGATTGGATGAATATGGCTGAGAAATATTTTGAGTTTGCAGAAAAAGCGAGATCATCTTTTGAGACAGGCACACTAGAGGTTAAAAAATCTATTCTTTACGGATTAGGTTCGAACCTCTATCTAAAAGATAAAAAACTTAGTGTTTCCTTGGCGGAACCGCTTTTCTCTATAAAAGGTATAGCAAAAGAGGCCCGAGACATTAACGCAATGTTCGAACCTCTAAATACTGTTGAAAAACAAGGACAATTGAGCGATTATTACTCTCAAAGTCCTAACATGCTCCGCGGGTAGGATTCGAACCTACGACCAATCGCTTAACAGGCGACCGCTCTACCACTGAGCTACCGCGGAATGTGACAATATAATAAAGAAAAATGGCTTAAAATGCAACACTTTCAGGATTCGAAGAGGCTGAATATGTCGCATGGATCTATCTCTATGAAGCTGTTGAAGCATTACACAGCATTGACATTGATCGTTGGTTTGTTATACTTGTGATATCAAGACGAAAAGGGGCCCGAACGGTTTACTACCTAAGGCCCCCTTTTCTTTTATTTACTTATTTTCTTTTTGATATCCACGTCCTCTAGGTGAGCAAAATATTTTCTACCCAGCTTTTTGTATAAAGATGAAGCATATTTTTTATTTGGGAATAATATCTTTTCAAATTTATTTTCTTCGATTTGAATTTCATCATATAATTCCTCATTTTTGTCTTGAACATATCCAAGAAAATAATAAATTTCTGAGACACGATATTTCTTTTCTAAATAGAATTTGAATTTTACTAAATCAACCTCCCAGGGTAGATCACAAGTTTTGGTCCCCATATATAGGTTTTGTCCATTGATGAAAGCAATATTATTTATATTATTAAAATTGTATCATATATCTCTCTAAAAATATTAATAATTTTTTACTAAACAGGTTCTCCTCCCCCGCTAAAGCTACGGATGGACACAGTAACTCCCTCCACCCAACGGAGCCAAATGAAACCCCCTCATAAAGAGGGGGTTTCATTTGGCGGAATTGTGTACCAATCGTTTACGAACCCTATTTCCATTGCTATACTAGAATCATGCAAAAAATAGCCACGCGTGTCTTCATATTTGCTTCGATTGCCTTTGGTATCGTCGGTCTGTTTATTGTTTTTACTAGTTCTGGACCGGATCATATGGACACGCTATGGGATAAGACGCTCGCCAAGCTTTTGTTTACCTGCGTCTTTATCATTCTGCCTTCATTTGCCTTGAGTGTTGCCGGTAAGTATTTAAACGATAAACCTTAATTTAAATCATGAAAACATATTTAGTCGGGATTGTTTTAGTAATTTTTCTGGCTGGCGGGGCTTATTATTTTGGCTTAAGCCAAAAAGAAAATGGTCTTATTAAAGATATAGAGAAAGCCCAAGACCAAGTGACGACAACTCCTGTTTCTGAAAATCAGACAAATAACCCTGGTTGGAAGAAATATACTGATAATTCTCTTGAGTTTGAATATCCCAATAATATTATTTCTGTCGTGAAAAATGGTGATAAAGTTAATCTCAGCCACTCTCTGAGTTATAGGCATAATGATTTTTGTGACATGAAGGGGTCGGGGACTGTTTTAAATAGATTCACTGATTTTAATGTTTCGCTCAGGGTGGTTGAAAAGGGTATGAAAGGAGCTCTAGAAGAAACTCAGGGATGGTTAGCTAAAGATTATTTTGCTAATGGTGCTTTTAAACTATCTCCAGGTTTTGTGGATTCTTTTAAGGTTGGTCCTCTAAAAGGCTACCAGATAACATCAGGTGTAGAGGGATGCGGAAATTATACTTATTATTTTCCACTTAGCTCAATAAAAACTCTGGTGGTGGTTCGTGCCCTTGTCCCAGAACTCAATTCGATTAATGCTGATAATAAAACCTATCTTAATTTACCTGGGGTAATTATCTCTGATCAGGAAAGTGAACTTTTCACAAAAATCCTATCTTCCTTAAAGGTCAAGTGATTTTCAATAGAGCTTTAACGTTATTTGCCCAACGGGGTGGCGAGTACCATTTATGGTTGTAGAAGACACGACCTGATTTTAAATACCAAACCCTTTCTCCCAGTTGAAAACTTCACCTTTTGGTAGGTTCTTGGCTATAAATTTTTTCAGATTGTCATCTAAGCTTGCAAAAAGATTTAAGACTTCAACAATCTGGTCCATGAGATCTCCGACCGTGCCGTCTGAATCATCTATCCCACCATTTAATAATTTCTTGTCCAATCTTTTTAGTAGGCTAATACAGATTGTGGCAGATTTTTCGCACACTGGTAGTCTCGATAGCGCCATGAGAATCAATCTGGAGCCTTTTGTTAGCCCATCTTGATATTGAAACCACTTTGAAGATGGCCCGTCGTAGCTTTTTATAAGGCTAATGCCCCTGCTGATATCAACCTTAATATCCTTAATCTCCTCTTTTGTGATATCTCTGATTTCTCCAGAGCAGACCGCTTGGTCAAGCGGTTGCTTTATTATTTCAGTGTCATTTGGTCTATGTTTGTAAACAACCGCGACGGCCAAGGCAATCATGTGTTTACACAACTGATCTTTTTGACCAAGGTAGCAATTACAATCTCCGCGATCGTATGAAGATGAGTTTACTGCGACGAGATAATCTTTGGTTCCCGACACGGTCGCGGTGTAATCAAAGAAATCGTTCTTGATATTTTTTACAGCCCCTCGCTTATATAACTCCAATCCCTTATTAAATTCATGGTTACCTACGCCTAGCTGGATATCGGCAATGGTAAATTGGGGAATCTTTTCCATATGTTTTAACTAAAATTCCACAGAATTAATGTATTCTCTAAACATTTTTACCTTCCTACTGTCTTCAGAGTTGATAAGGAACGGCTCGATATCTTGAGCCAGTTCGTTGAAATCAAGGTCGGCCGTTTGCTCGAGCAATATCTTTTTTAATTCATCGGCATTTTCCACCCCTAGCTTTGCCTCTAGGTATGCGTAATTTGGCTTTGTTTGTGGAATAAGGAAGACAATATCAAAGAAATCACGACCCTTTGTTTGCTTACGGTTAAGGGCTGCGTAAATCTTTTGTGATAACAGGATGTCGATAGGGGTGGTGAATATTTGGGTAAAGACATCAAACTTGTTGAGAATCTTGGTGTCCTTTTGATAATCAAAAGCATGGGGGATCGTATCAATTTGAATCAATATCTTTTCTTCCTGCATATCTGACATATCGTTATCGAACAACACCTTCGGCATTCTGATGTATGAACGATACGCGCCCTTAAACACATTCTTTATCTCCACTTCATAGCCTTGAAGTTCCAAGCCCTTCTTTACTTCGTTTGCAAGATCAGCAAACTGTTCTTCGGTGAGCTTGAAATTATCGAAATCTAGATCTTCAGAGAATCGAGAGTTGTTATAAACAATGCGAAGCGCGGTACCACCTAAGAATATAAGGTCCTGAGCATACTTTGAATTAAAAATAATCTCAAGAATCTTGTATTGCAAATACTCTCTCAAAATATTTCGCTTGAAAGGCTTTTGATTATCCGGATAGTATTGTTCTATATTCTTGAGACTAAGCATGGTTGTTGATATATGTTAAAAGCTTCTTGACACGACGAGCCAGAGACTTATTGTAAAAAGCCTCTAAATACTTATTAAACTTTTCTATGTTTAGCTTTTCCTTGAGTTCAGACACATTAAATCTCATTCCTGCCAATGATTCATTGTCGTTGATCTTCGAATTGAGATATAGATAATCTAGAACAGCCTTTTCTAATTCAGCAATTTGATAGTAGTGACCATTATGTTCACGAAGCTCATATCCAAACATAAGTTCAGGTCGGACATGATGATAAAAAAAATCACCGACTGGAGTCTTAATATTCTTTGTAATTTGAGAAGTCACTGATGTTACTCCATATACAGCCTCTGGAATAATTCCATAAATAGATAAAGCCATTTCAAGTGAGATATATGACGGCTCGTAGATACGATTGGCTACGGTAAATAAGATTTTTTCATTTAGCTGTAGATCTGAAAATATATAAAAGCCTTGTCGGATCTTTTTTACATAACCCTTCTTTTGCCATTCACTTAGTCTTTGCTTATGGAACGACAAATCAACCTTCTCGATATCCTTTATTGAGAAGACGGGGAAATCCTTTAATTGGTTTTTTAGGTCTAAATATTGCATATTATCTCCAAGTCTTCCGCTTTTTAGGAATACTTAGTGATATTATAGCATGTATTCATTTTGGCAACAACTACCAGCGAGGGGAATGGAAGAAAATGAGGTCGCCGCCATTAATCTGGAAGCCGGCAAATCACCTTGTAAATTAAGGTTATTTTTGTAATTATCTGCGATCTGGAACGTCTCCATTGTATGGTATAGTGAATAGTATGAATAAACCCAAAAAGATCTTAATCATTGAAGACGAGAAAACCCTAGCCCTAGCCCTGGAAATGAAACTCACTCGGGCCGGTTTTGAGGTTAAAACAGTTTTTGATGGTGAAGAGGGAATAGCCCTACTCCAAGAAGAAATCTTTGCCCTGATTCTTCTCGATTTAATTATGCCCAAAATGGGTGGTTTTATGGTTCTGGAAAATCTTAAAATAAAAAAGATAAAAACACCAGTGATGATCCTGACGAACTTAAGTCAAGAGAACGACATCAAACACACAAAAGAATTTGGTGTTAAGGAATTTTTTATCAAATCCAACACCCCGATTGGCACTATTGTTGAACGAGTAATGAAACTTTTGAAATAATTATGAAATTTAATAGACGAAAAACTGACACAGACACGGCTATTAGTCTAAAAAACTTAGCCAAGGAGAAGGAGAATACTAGACGTAAGCTGGTGGTGACGGCTAAACAGTTGGCGATTACCGCTAAGGAAAAGGAAGTGGCCAGGCGTAAATTAGTAGTGATTGCTAAACAGTTGGCGATTACCGCTAAGGAAAAGGAGAGTATTCGGCGTAAGTTAGTGGTGACTGCCGAAGAGAAGGAAAGCGTTAGACGTAAATTAGTCGTGACGGCTAAAAAATTAGCAGTGACCGCCGAAGAAAAAGAAAGTACTAGGCGTAAGCTGGCCGTAACCGCTCAGGAACTTCGAAGGTTACATGAGACATTGGAAAAGAAGGTCTTGCGTCGAACTAAAGATCTTGAACAAATTCGATCTAAAACGGAAGCCATTCTGACGAGTATTGGTAATGGTCTAGTGGTGGTTGATAAAGAGGGAAAAATAGATTATATAAACCAGTCATTTGAAGAAATGATGGGTTGGAAAACTCAGGAAATAGTAGGCAAAAGTATGGTTCAGGTGGTGCCACGGGAAGACGTCAATGGCGTCGAGGTGCTATTTAAAGAAAGAATTTTAACCCAAGTCTTGGCTGGCCAGAAGTTTGTGGCTGATTTGGCTAACCCATTCTATTACATTCGCAAAGACAAAAGTCGGTTTCCGGTTAGTAGTATTGTTTCCCCGGTAATTCTCAATAAAAAAATAGTTGGGGCGGTTGAAGTTTTCAGAGATATCACTAAAGAAAAAGAAATTGACAAAGCCAAAACGGAATTCGTCTCATTGGCTTCGCATCAACTTCGGACGCCACTTTCGACCGTCAACTGGTATAGCGAAATGCTTTTGACTGGAGACGTCGGCGAAGTGACCACGGAACAAAAAAAATATCTGGAGGAGATTTACAATGGTAATCAGCGAATGGTTGAGCTAGTGAACACCCTCTTAGATGTTTCTCGCATCGAGCTTGGAACGCTGGTTGTTGAGTCAAAACCGACTAATATCGTTAAGCTTACCCAAAACGTGATCAATGAGCAGAAGTTGCAAATTATTGAAAAAAAAATCAAACTCTCGCCATCATTTGAAGACAATATTCCCTTAATTACAGCCGACCCAAAACTTCTCCGGATGGTCATTCAAAATCTTTTGTCTAATGCTATAAAATATACCCCCGACGGTGGAAAAATTCGTGCCTCTCTTTCCCTGGATGAAAAAAAGAATGTGATTCTAAAAATATCTGATACTGGCTATGGTATACCAGCCAATCAGCAAGATAAAATATTTTCGAAGCTGTTCCGAGCGGATAATGTGATTGGGAAGGATACTGAGGGAACCGGTCTAGGGTTGTATATTGCTAAATCGATTGTCGAACAAGTGGGCGGTAAGCTCTGGTTTGAATCGGAAGAAAATCAAGGGGCGACATTTTATGTGGCCTTGCCGTTGCACAAGACAAAAAAGTAATAATGTGGCATACTTAATCATATGGTAAGTAAATCTAAAAGTAAAAAAACAATATTAGTTATTGAAAACGAACGACCGTTAGTTCAAATTATCCAAGCAAAACTTGAGAGGGTGGGTTTTGATGTGGTGACCGCTCGGACTGTTGATCAAGGGTTAGATTATCTGGAAGAAGTTGACGCCATCGATGCGATTTGGCTCGATCATTATTTACCAGGTGAAAAAACTGGCCTGGATTTTGTGGCCCAGTTAAAAAAATCGGGTAGTAAATGGGCCAAGATTCCAATTTTTGTGGTTTCTAATACGGCGAGTAGTGGAAATTTACGGTCCTATCTGCGCCTAGGTGTAGATAAGTATTCAGTTAAAGCTGAACATCGGTTGGATGAGATAACCAATGATCTCAAATTATTTCTCAATCAGATAAAAGATTAGATAATTCTATGATAAATAATTTATGAAAGAAAAATTGATAAGAAAGAAAACTATTTTGGTCATCGAGGATGAACGGGCCTTACTCAATGTCGTCAATGCCAAGTTGGGGAAAAAAGGTTTTGGGGTGATGACCGCTCGCAGTGTTGACGAGGTTTTTAACGCTAATTTAGAAAAAAATGATCTGGGGGTTATCGCGGCCAGTAGTATCAAACAAGCCCTCGAGTATCTCGAAAATTTGGAAAAGATTGATGCTGTTTGGCTCGATCATAATTTATTAGGTAAAGAAAATGGTCTTGATTTTGTCAAGAAATTAAAGGCCAACGGTGGTCGCTGGGAGAATATTCCGATCTTTGTTGTTTCAAATACTGAAAGTTCGGCCACTATCAAGTCGTATGTTAATCTAGGAGTGAGCAAATATTATGTCAAAAGCAACCATCGTCTCGATAAAATTATTGAGGATATAAATTTATCTTTTAAATGATCCAAAAACTGGTTCTCCAATAAAGCCAGCGCGTACGTACGTACGTATTGACGATATTATTAAGATGTGATACTATCTGTGTTGGTAAAAACTGAGCTTGAATAGCTCAAAACGCTCTTTGAGAGGGAGGAGTAGAAATGAAACTTAGAGTCATAAAGCTGGGGACAGAGTGTCGGGAATTGGCCTCGGGTTTGAAGGGGACTGTCACCCATTGGACCTGCAACATGGGTCAGGAAATTTCCTACTTTTTCCAGCCTCGGGGCCTCGACAGCAAGAATCAGCCCCTCAAGAGGTTTTTTCTGTGCCTAGAGAGACTGAAGGTGCAGGAAAGCGACTTCGAGGAGGTCGAAGTTCCCATTGAGATCTTGGGAACGACGGTAACCGACAAAGCCAGTGGCTTTACTGGTATGGCGGTGGATTTTATCCGTCATATCAACGGCTGTTTCCACGTGTTTATCCAGCCTCGCGGCCTGATCAGTGGAGACGGCACCCCCGTCGACGTGATGGATTTTGATCTCCGGGGCTGTACCGGCAAAATGATCGAACAGTTGTCGGAGCAGGCGAAGAAGGAAAGCCAGAAGAAGAATCCTTCTCCCACCGGCGGTCGATGGACCCGCGCCCAGCCGGCTTCGTCGCCCAGACCTCCCCGTCGTCGGTAGCGATCGCAATCCACCGCCCGCAGAAGCCACCTGGCTCTGTCGGGCGGTTTCTGTTTTTTAGATAAAAAGTGGTATAATTTTATTAATTATCAGCTTTTAATAAAATAATATCTATGGATATGCAAATAAACAAAAACAAGACGGGTTTAACCTTTGCCTGTCTTTTTGGTTGGATGCATCTGGTCTGGGGTGTGGTGGTGGCCTTGGGCTTGGGTCAAGTTTTTTTAAATTTTATTTTTGGATTGCACATGTTGAATGTTCCGATCATTGTGATGCCTTTTGATTTGGTCAAGGCGGTAACTTTGGTGATTGTTACCTTTGTCGTTGGCTATTTCTTTGGTTGGTTTATGGCTTTTTTCTGGAATAAATGTTTTAAGGACAAGAAGTAGCTTAAAATTTACTTTTTATTGGAGAGCAATTTTTATCCCCAAGACGGGACCTCGTCTTCCTGGTATACTTTCACTTAGCTGTGATTTGATTGCTGTGATGCCAACAAAAAAAATTCTAACAATATTTGGAAGCCACGTCTTGTTTTTAGCGTTTTTGATTTGGCCTCTAAATTTAGTCTACGCCGTAGCGGTGGGACCAAATAACCCCGGCACCAACACCAATGATTCTTCCATTGGGACAATCACTTGGACCAATCGAGACAATAATAAAACATCTAACAATCAATACGCGACTACTCAAGGGATGAATAGCGGTATGGCCACTGTTTATTTAAAAGCCACCCATTTTGGTTTTTCCCTGCCGGCGGAGGCGATTGTTGATGGCATTACCGTCAATGTTGAGAGAAAAGCCAGCGACAGTAATTTTTTTGATAATGCGATCAGAATCGTCAAAGGGGGAGTGATTGGTGCTACCGATTTATCCACGGGAGAAGCCTGGCCCACGAGTGATGGCACGGCTTCTTATGGTAGCGGATCTGATTTGTGGGGGGAAACTTGGACTGGCGCCGATATCAATAGTGAAAACTTTGGCCTTGCTATTTCTGTCACAAAGGTTGGAGGAGAGACCAATAAGAAACCCTCTATTGATTGGATAAATATAACTGTTAGTTATCATCTTCCAGCTCAAACTCCAGTTGTCACTTGGTCCGAACCGTTGGCTGTCACTTACGGGACACCTTTGTCGATTTCTCAATTGAATGCTTCGTCTCTCGTGTCGGGGGATTTTACTTACACCCCAGATTCGGGGATTATTTTAGACGTGGGAACTAATATTTTATCAGTCTTGTTTACACCAACCGATTTAATCACTTATGCTACCACGACGGCTACAACCAGTCTGGTGGTGACAAAGGGTGAGCAAACTATTGATTGGTCCAATCCCGCTGATCTTATTTTTGGCAATACGCTTGGAAGCACCGAGCTTAATGCCACCGTGACCGGTAGTGGCTCCAGCGTTCCGGGGGTTTTGATCTATGACCCACCTCTTGGTACCGAGCTGGCGCTTGGTCTTCATACTTTAGCGGTGACGGCTTTAGCGACTGATAATTATAATAGTGCTTCTCAAACCGTAGAAATAAATATTTTACCTGTCCCTATTCCTAACTCTGTTCCGGTGGCTTCGGCCGTCGCTATCACTGGGACGGTTAGTTTAGGACAAATTCTCACTGGTTCATATAACTATTCAGATATCGATAATGATTTGGAAGGGGTGTCAACTTTCAGGTGGCTTCGTAATGATGTGGTCATCGAAGGAGAAACGGCGTCAACTTACACTCTGAGGACGATTGATTTTGGCACCACTATAAAATTTGAAGTCACACCGCTGGCTGTCACCGGAGCAACATCAAGCTCGCCGGTTCAGAGCGTGGGGACCGTAGTCATCCAAGAAGTGGCGGTTTTGACTCCTACCCCAACATTAGATTCTACCCGTCACGGTCCGACCGGATTTGTTCGGTTGAATAATCATCCAACCCAGGCTAAAGTTTTGGGTGTTAAAATCTATAATTGGAAGAAGAATCTGAGCTTAGGTTCTCGTGGGGAGGATGTTAAAATTTTGCAACAAACTCTAATCAAATACCAAACTGGTCCCAAGGTCAAAAAGTTAGAACAAACGGGAGCCACTGGCTATTTTGGGCCGTTGACCAAGACTGTCTTGGCGGAATACCAGAGAAAAGTAGGGATTAGCCCAGCTGTCGGGTATTTTGGACCAATCACCAGAGCTTATCTGGGAAAATTGACAAAATAACACTGGTTACGGCGTTCGGTTCGGTTTAGACAATTTCTAACTGTTTTTCCTATTTTTTAATATTTTTGCTATCATCATCTTATGATAAATATCAATACCAATGTCCCTGATTTTGAGCTAGATTCATATCAGCAGAATGAAATAAAAAAGGTCAAACTTTCTGATTTTAGAGGCCAATGGGTGATTTTGATTTTTTATCCGGCTGATTTTACTTTTGTCTGTCCGACTGAGCTGGAAGATGCCGCCAAGCATTATGAAGAAGTAAAAAAACTAGGCGGTGAGATTATGAGTATTAGCACTGATACCGCTTTTGTTCATAAAGCCTGGCATGACAGCTCGCCAGCGATTGGAAAAATTGAGTATCCAATGTTGGCAGATCCGACTGGCAATGTTTCTCGACTTTTTGGCACCTATATTGAGGAAGAGGGTCAATCTCTTCGCGGGACCTTTATCGTTGATCCCGATGGTGTCTTAAAGACAATCGAGATTCATGATAACAATATTGGTCGCAGTGCCAAAGAGCTGGTGCGAAAATTGCAGGCCGCTAAATTTGTCAGAGAAAACAAGGGCAATGTTTGTCCCGCCAGCTGGGAACCAGGTGAGGAGACTCTCCAACCAGGTATTGATCTCATCGGTAAAATCTAAAAACTTTTTATTGTTAGCTTCAAGACCAGAGTGGAATTTTCTCATATTTCTGTTAGACTGAAGTAGCTATTAATCAATAAAAATATACTTATGGGAAAAAGACCAACTGGGGTAGGTAAGCCGAGAAAATCACATTCACCGAAAACCAAGAAGCGTTTGGAGGTCAAGAGACTGATGCTCGAAGCTAAAGCTAAAACTAGGAAAGGTTCAAAGAAAAAGTAGCTGCGAAGTAAAAAGCCGGCAAAGCCATGGTCAACAAAAACCCGCCAGATCGGCGGGTTTTTGTTGACCATGAAGGCTATTTTTTTACCTTTTTTGGCTGAAAAAGTGATATAATCTTCACATGGATTACAAACAAAGAGGTTTTATGATTCCTTTAGTTATCACTATCGGGTTATTACTAATTCTCAGTGGCAGTGTTTATTTTTATGTCAATAAGAAATCCGCGGATTCTTACCCGGTGGCTTGTACGATGGAGGCGAAACAATGTCCAGATGGCTCTTATGTTGGTCGGACTGGTCCGAAATGCGAGTTCTCCACTTGCCCGGTGGCTAAACCGATCGAAAAACAGACTAAATTTGGTCAGCCCATAATAATGCGAATAAATGATTCGGTAATATTTTCTGATAGTCTAACTTTGGTGTTGAAAGAAATTAGCGACTCTCGGTGCCAGCCAGGGACTCAATGTTTCTGGCAAGGGGAGTTGGCCGCTTTGTTTCAGATCAACATAAATGGTTCTTCATCGGACATTCGTCTGGGGACGGTCAATAATAAAAAAGTCAATTTAAAAGGCTACGGGCTGTCTTTAATCACCGCCACTCCCAACGAGGTCACAATTATTATTAATCAATAATTAAAAAATTTATGCAAATTTTTAGGACTCGGGAATTTAAATGGTGGGAAGTGGGGATGATTAAAGTCTGTCTACTATCACTCGGTATTTTATTAGGTCTGTATTTTTATAATTATCTTGTTAGTTGGGTGTGGTTGTGGTGGTTGTTTTTTGCTCTTTTTGCCATTTATTTTATTGTTAGACTGGTTCGGGAAAAATAACTTTAATCTATGAAAAAAATTATCTTGGCTATCGGGGTAGGCATCATAATTCTTCCACAATTTACTTTGGCCGCTTGGTGGAATCCGGTTTCTTGGTCAATCTTTAATCAGTTTTTTTTAACCAAAAACTCTTCTCTCAAATCTCCACCGGCGCCGGGCACGGCTAAAGTAACAGCGTCTTCCTCTGAAGATCAGTCAGGCAAGATAACTAAAAAACCCCAAAGCCCTGTTAAAAATCTTCGCTTGGTGCCCAGCTCTTCATTTGACACCACGATTTCTATTGATTGGTCGAAAGTTAAAAAAGCCGAATCATCATCGACCCTTCTTGCCGGGCTGTCGTCTTTTAATCGCGCCCGCTTGACGGTCAAGGGGGCCTATGATCTTTTTGATCAAAAAAAGTTATTGATGGAAAATTTGTTGACACTAAAACTCGGTTTTCTAGAGGCCTCGTTGGAGTCTCGAATTATCGGGCCCACTGTCTATGGGCGGATTATCAATCTACCGCCATTGCCCATAACCAAAGCTTGGCTTCCGTATAAAAATCAGTGGATTGTCTTTGGGCGAGAGGAGATTGATGATAATTCTCGCTCAAAAATACCGGCCTGGGATTTTGCACAAACTTCGGCAAATATTATCGGTCGGCTGACCCCGGATCAGCAAAAAAAGTTAATTGCTATAACCCAAAATGCTAAGTTAATAAAGATTACCGCCAGATTGGCCCCGACGTCGATCAACGGAACAACTTTTGACCATTTTCTTTTTGAGCTTGATCAGCCTGGAATTCAAAAATATCTACAGGAGTTAAAAGATTATTTTAACTCACTGGCCAAAGTCAATTCTCCCTTAGCCTCTCTCGAACCGATGGTTTTTTATAATAAAAATATTGGCAAAATCAAAGATTTTTCGGGTGAAGTTTGGATTAGCCAAAGAGACCAGCTACCTTATAAAATAACCATCAACTTTAAACTTCTAGTTGACCCGGCCAAACCGGAGGAAGGTTTTTGGCAAATTAATTCTAATAGCTTTCTTACTGATTGGAACAAGCCAAAAATAATTACTGCCCCAACGGAAAGTAAAACCATCAAAGAACTATCTGCCAGTTAAAAATGACCAAGAAAAAAGACGTGGCCTTGCAGGTGGCCACGTCTTGAGTGAGTATTTCCTTTTTGGGAAAGGAGGGAAAAAATCGCCTTACGGCTTAGCAGGAGGCGGATTCCGCCTGAAAAGAATGGGCCATCGCGACCAGGTTGCTCGCGTTAGCTCGGCCCTCCGTTTTCAACCAGATTGTGGGAGTCATCGTAAACTCTTCACACTGGCCCGCGGTTTTGCCTTCCACTGGCTTCGCCTGCGACGACACGAAGACCGCGCTTCCCGCGCTCTTGGTCGTCTGCTCCTTTTCGGCGGTCCACGTGCTTACCATCGCCAGCGGCGATTGGGGCACGACGAGACCTCCGACCTGGTCGCTGTGAGTCGTCAGAATTCCGTTATCTTGGAAACCGGACGATATCACCGCCATCAGACCACAGACAATGAGTGTTGCGACAAAGACCTTCCTCATACGCACTGCCCTCCTGCCACTATTGTGGCGGTTAAGTACCCATGGATCCAGTGTTGCCAATCCACATTTATCCTAGCATGAATCTTTTTAGATGAAAATCTATTTTTCTTACTTATCCACAAACTCCACAGTAAACGGATACATACCCATACCGCAGGAACCGTTGAGCTGACCGACTGGCTGGGTGCCGATATCAACATCAGTCGAACCAGTTTGGGGCAGTGGTTTGGATATTTCCAAACTAGGAATTCTGATAAAAGATGAACAATCAAAAGTGCCACTGGTTTTAAAACGAATAATGGTCGGCACCCCAGCTTTGGCGACACTAGTTCTGGGTTGATAACCGCCTCGCGCCGAGATTTCGATTATTTGTTTACCGTCTACCAGGGTGACGTTATTGGCCTGGGTCACAGTATTTGTCGTCCCGCTTTTATTGCCGGAGAGAAAAACCACTCCACCTAGAAGTAGAACAATGACGACGACTGAAATAGTAGTGGTTTTCATAAATATAATCAGATTAAAAACTAAAAATGGGTGGCAGTAGGCCAATTACCACCAGGCTATTAATCAGGTTGAAGAGGGCGAACATAATCACGATTAATCCCGCTGTCTTAAAGAAGATACCAGCTTTCGCGCTTTTGTGAATACTGAAGGAGCTGAAACTGATCAAGGTTAGGACGGGCAAGGTGCCGAGAGCAAAGGCTAGCATGGTTAATCCGCCTTTTAAGAATGAGCCAGTGGTCAGGGTATAGAGTTGCATCGATTGGGTAAACCCGCAGGGTAGGAAGAAAGTGGCCAGGCCGACTAGCAGGGGAGTAAAAGTATGATTTAGTTTGGAAACACGATGAGCCCGTTTGGCAATAAATTTGGGCATTGAAGGTTGGAGTTTTTTGGTGAAGTGAAAAATGTCGAGGAGATTAATCCCAAGAATGAGCATCACTAGACCGACCATCAAACTCAAAACAAAAGTGGCGGTGATGTTTAAAGTAAAAGCTGAGCCGATGGCTCCGATCACCCCACCGAGAATGAAGAAGGAAATAATTCGGCCACCGTGGAACATTAATTGGGGACGGACTTTGTCACCTTCTCTAGCAAAAGTGGCCGACATAGAAAGTAGTAGACCCCCGACTACTGCCATACAGGTCGAGAGCGAGGCGATGATACCGATCACAAAAGCAGTTCCATAGGTCACCTGTCCGGCCCCCACCAGATTGATAATACCGGCTTTTTGCAAGAGAACAAACAAGACCAAAAAGCCTAGGGCGATGGGAACGGCGATTCTAAAGTCGTCCCACTTTTTATTCTTAACTTGTTTTTCGACCGAAATTGTATAGCCATGGGGCTTGACTGACATCGTCAACTCCTCGGCAATTTGTTCCAGAGTTTTTTCGCCAAAATCACCCTCGACTTCAAGTGAATGATTTTTGAGGCTGGATTTAGCGTGAGTGATATTGGGCAAGTCGATAATCTCGCTTTCGGTCATCAGGACACAAGCGTGGCAGTGCATGCCGTGAACGTGAAAAGTATGTTTAGTCATAAGTTTCTATTATACACCACAACTGCTACCGCCGCCTCCACCCTGAGATTTTGAAACTAAAGCCGAAATTTTGGTGGCTCCAGCGCTACTGGAATAGGCTTCTCCCAGGGCAATTTTAGGGTCAATGGTGGACCAATCTCGACCTTGATCTTTAAAGTAGGACGCTAAAGTGAGGTAGGTGTCGGGAAACCAGTAAGAATTAACTGTTAAAGCTGTTTGCCACATTTCCGTCTCACTAACACCTTGGCTGGCCATTAATTCTAGTAAACCGAGCATGGCCATCCCATGATTACAGTCTGGAAAATGAGTGGAGTTACCGCAACAAGGGCGAAAAATCCCGCGTGAGATTTTGTCGACCAGAGCTTGTTGCTCGACCGTGAGCTTGATTAACTGATGACGACTATAGTGATCCATCGGCTCTCCCTTAGCCATTGACCAACCGCCGGTGGAAGCAAAACCGCCTGCTCCACCGTATTGTGGGTCAGTCATCTCCCCTTGATCGAGGATCGAGTTTTGATTAGCCAAGCCGAGAGCCCACAAGAGATTGAGCCAATAACCGGCGTTGTCTCGAGTAATTTTGATTTGGCCATTTTTTTGATCGAGTAAGAGCTCTCGATACTCTTTTGGCCAGCCTCCTCTTTGTTGGTAGAGAGCTTGGAGTTTTGTGGCATCGATGACACCGGCTTCGACCAGCTTGGCTCCCAGGTCACCCCAGGTCACCGGCAGGGTTACTCCGGCACTGGGGATGACGGCTTCTTCTAGGTTTGAATTTTGGTCAGCGGTCTTGGCGGGTAAATTGATTTTTGTTTCAGCTGACTTTGTCTGATTTTTGCCAAACACTACTCCGCCAGCCAGTAAAATCACAATAACAATTACTAACCCTAACTTCACCGGATCAGAATCAAGACTTGAGCCTGATCGGTCTTTGATAATTTCGGTCATAGTTTTATTCTTCACAGCAGTTAGCCAGCTTGGTCACTAGGTCTTCCAGTCGGTGACTACTAGTTGCTGTGGTTTTAATTTGGTCGACATTGATAAGTTTAAGTTTCAGGGCCCAAAAGATGGAATAAATTTGGTAAGCTTGCTGAAATGATTTTAGAGCCTCAGCTTTTTTATTCTCTGACTGTAATTTATTGGCTACTTCGATCAGTCGCATGGTTGTGGCCAACAAGTGTTTGCTGGCGCACCAAGTCTCACCCTGATGATTAGGCATTAGTTCTGCCAATAATTCTTTACGCATTTTTCGGATCTCTGCTCCTGTCTCTAGGTATTCGTCTTGGCCGGTCTTCATAGCGGTGAAAAAGAAGTGTTCTTCTAAGCTAATAAGATTCATGACTGCTAAACTCAAATCTTCAGCCGTGGAGAGATCAACTCCGGCCATTTGGCGCGAGGTTTCAATTTTAGCGATAAATTCCTCTAACGATAGAGGTGGTTTTGGGTCTTTTGGTTCCATATTTTTTATTGATTGATTAAATGAATAAAACGGCGATACCGATAATGATCATGGCGAGCCCCACCCATAAGTGGGTGTCTCGCAATTCTCGGCGTTTCCAATCTTGAATTTGATCGATCAAAGTGGGATTGCCAGCGATCCAGAGGGTAGCGATTAGCGGTGTGACTAAGATTACGTTATAGAGCAGAAGGTAACCAAAGCCTCGAAAATACGTGGCTTGATCGTGAAGAAGGCCGATGACCATCAGATAGGGCCCACCCATGCAAGGGAATTGGCACAGACCGACCAGTAGTCCGAGAGCAAAAGCGCCCGGAATTGATACGGTATTGATCAATTTACCAATGGAGCGATGAGCGATCGCTGGGAGCTTGAGTTTGATCGGGAATTTGGGAAAAAGCCAACCGAGGAGATTAAGTAAACCAAAGATAATCAGGAGCGAAGCCCCCAGTTTGCCCATAAAGTGGGGGACACTAAAAATGTGCAAAATCTTTAGTAAACCAATTCCGATCGTGAAGTAGGCGACGAAAATACCGGCAATATACAGGCCACCGATTTGGAGGATTTTTTTTCTCGTCATTTGGAGACCAAAGAGAAAGGTGATGGTAATGAGGAGAATCGAGAAAGAACAGGGGTGGACACTGTCTAGCAGGGCTGAGAAAAAGACTAGGGGCAGAAGCCAGACGCCGCCCTGACTGACATTCCACAGGAAGTTAGAAAACCCAGGACTATATTTCAAGGTAATCACAGTCAGAAGAGCTAGAAAGACCACCGTGACACTAATGAGGAGTTTTTTCATATGATTAAGGGGTGACTAAAGCTTTAATCTCGAACTGGAGTTTGTTGCCAGCAGAGTCGGTAATGGTAATGAAGCGGTCGATTTGTCCTACTCCCGCTGGGCCATGGGCATTTGGGTTGTAAGTGACTCGGAGAATTCGACTTTCTCCCGCTTTGATGGTTTTGTTGGTGGTCGTTCGACCGCCCATACCGCCCATACTGAAAGGTCCATCAATTGATCCATTTGGTTCAACTAGGAAAGCCGAGGTACACATGCAAGAGGTTTCCAGACCACGAATGACAATATCGCCAGTGGTGGTATTGGTAAAGTTAAAATCTTTTGTCACGTCACCGTTTTTTATCGAGATCTGGCCGAAATCGTAGAAAATTACTGGTGCTGATAAAAGGCTTTTGGTTCCAGAGCTAGCAATCGCTCGAACTGGAGTAGAGGTATTGCTATTTTGGGCATAACCCCAAATAAACAAACCGCTAATAACGAATAGAATCAGAATCGTGGTAATGAGAGTTTTTGTTTTCATAACAATTATATTTTTAGCTAAGGTAATGGTAAAACAAAAAAGCGTGTCGTCGACACGGGAAAGACACTAAAAAGACCGAGCTTTCTAGTGTCGTTAAATATAAGTGGGACTATTTTCTAATCGGGCTAACCACTGAATGATTTTTTTACTACCGGATTGTTTTGGCGGAGAATCATTAAAAAGACGATTTAAAATGGCTTTACTTGGAGGTTGTCTATTTTTGAGGATGCTTATCCAGGCGCTGATCAGAGAGAGAAAAGCCACAATCAAAAAAAGAGTCAAATTTGAAATAAGAGGAATGTTGAGAAAATTGTGGTAGGCGAGAAGATGATGTATTGTCACCGCCAAAATGTCTTGGGGACAAAGCGGTTGACCCAAGGTCGAGAAGGGACAATCGTTAGCCATCGCTTTGGCGGGTTCATGCAACATGATGGCAAAACTAAAAAAACTGATCGCCAAAAACGAACTAAGGACAGTTATGGCAATAATTTTTTTGATTATCGATATCATTAACTTAAATCTTTTTTCTTTGCCTTAAATTCTTTTTCGTCAATTTCCCCTTTGGCGTAACGCTCTTCTAAAATTTCCAGCGTCCGAGAATCTCGAGAATCAGTGTGTCGGTGTTTGCCACTGACCTCTTTTATACCCCAAACAACAAACATAATAATGATGGCCCAAAAAACAATCATCATTAGTCCACCGAAAAGTCCATTCATCATTCCATAACCAAACCCATAATTGTTATATAGTCCGTACATCATGTTAATGAATTAAATTAGTAAAACAAAACCTTATAATTTTTTAGTCTTAATGCGCAAGGAGTTCGATACCACCGACACACTGGAAAAAGCCATGGCTAGTCCGGCAAAGACCGGATTGAGTAACCAGCCGAACAGGGGATAGAAGACGCCGGCGGCCAGAGGAATGCCAATTATATTATAGATAAAGGCCCAGAACAAATTTTGTTTGATTCCGCGCATCGTCATTTTTGATAGCCGAATGGCCTTGACCAGTTTGGACATATCGCCACCGAGCAGGGTGATGCCGGCTGATTCGATGGCCACATCGGTACCGGTGCCCATGGCGATGCCAACATCGGCTTGAGCCAGAGCGGGAGCATCATTGACGCCATCGCCGGCCATGGCTACTACCTTGCCCTGTGCTTGGAACTCCTTGATTTTGGCTAATTTGTCTTGGGGTAAGACTTGGGCTACCACTTCATCAATCCCGACTAGTGAAGCGATATATTTGGCCGCTTTTTCATCATCACCGGTCAGCATGACGATTTTTATGCCCAGCTGGTGTAAATCAGTTACCGCTTGTTTTGATTCGGTTTTGATTTCATCAGCCACCATGACAAAACCTAACACCTGTTCTCTGGTCGCTAAAATAACCGGTGTTTTACCTTGAGATGTAAATTGATCTATTTTGCCTACATCAAAGGCCAGGCCAAGACCATTGATTAGTTTAGTGTTACCAGCAAAATATTCGCTGTTGCCGATAGTTCCTTTTAATCCTTGGCCTTCTATATTGGCAAAATTTGAGCTCTCTTTTAGATTGAGATTTTTAGCTTGGGCATAACCGACGATGGCGTGAGCGATGGGGTGTTCCGATTTTTTTTCCAGAGAGGCTAAGATCGTGATTAATTCCTCATTTTTTAAATTAGAAAAATTTTCGATGTCAACGAGAGTGGGTTTACCGATCGTGATGGTGCCGGTCTTGTCAACAATCACCGTGTCGACCTGGTGGAGTTTTTCCAAAGTGGCGGCGTCTTTGATCAGAATGCCTTCTTTGGCCCCTTTGCCCACACCGACGATAATGGCGGTCGGTGTGGCTAGACCGAGAGCGCAGGGACAGGCGATGACCAGCACGCCGACAAAAGACACTAGACCAAAAGATAGGGCTTGGGCCAGGGTTAGATACTGTGATCCGACAATTAACCAGGTTCCCAAAGTCAAAAAAGCAATCACTAAAGTCACCGGCACAAAAATACTGGAGATTTTATCAGCCAGAGCTTGAATCGGGGCTTTGCTTCCCTGGGCTTCTTCTACCATTTTAATGATCTGAGCCAGAAGGGTTTCGGATCCGACCTTGGTGGCTTTAAAAGTAAACGAGCCGGTGGTGTTGATGGTGCCGGAGACCACGCTATCACCAATTTTCTTTTGGGCCGGCATGGGCTCGCCGGTGACCATTGATTCATCGATATATGAAGTTCCTTCAATAATTGTTCCATCGACGGGAATTTTGGTGCCCGGCTTCACAATAATATTATCACCATGTTTGACTTCACCGACCGGAATTTCTACTTCTTGGCCGTCACGGATCACGAGAGCAGTTTTGGCCTGGAGATTAAGCAGTTTTTCGATGGCGTCACCAGTTTTGATTTTTGATCGGGCTTCGAGATATTTGCCGAGGGCAATAAAAGTAATGACAATAATCGTGACATCAAAATAAGTTTGCTCAACGTTGATAAAAGATTTTAAATTGGCAGCAAAAAAAGTGACAGCCAAGCTATATAGAAAAGCGGCCGAGGTGCCGATACCGATCAAAGTATCCATATTAGCGTGACCATAGCGAAGAAAACGGTAGAAGCCGAGCAGATAGGGTTTACCTACCACCAATAAAGTGTAAGTGGCAAAAATTGGCAGGAGATAACGGAAGATTTCTTTGATGGTTGTGCCCATCTCTGGGGCTAGACTATATTGAGCTAAAATATCCCAGCTCATAATCAAGATACTGAAAATAGCCAGAGGAATGGCTGACACGACTTTTGAGCGTAGGCCCGCTACCTCAGCTAGTTTGTCTGTCTTGGATTGATTGAGACCGAGGTGCCCGGCATGTTCATCGGCTGACATACCCATCGCTTCGGCGGTGGGGAGGTCAAGGGTATAACCCAACTTGGCTATTTGGGCCGATAGTTGGTGAGGGCTAGTTTTGAATTCATCAAAAGAGATTTTGACAGTTTCGGTCCCATAGTTTACTTCTGCCGACTCGACCCCGTTAGTTTTTCTGAAGGTTTTCTCGATAATACTGGCGCAGGAGGCGCAATTCATTCCTTTTATTTTGTAAGTCTTAGGAGTGTCCATTTTTTATTTTCTTTTTAAACGATAAACCTTGATAATTTCCTCAGTGGCTTTTTTTGATTGGCCGTTTTTTATTTGGTTGATCAGACAGTGGCCGAGGTGATGTTCGAGCAGTTGATTTTCGACATTAGAAATGCCCTGTTTGACGGCTGAGGCTTGGGTGATAATATCGATACAGTAAATATCATTGATAATCATTTCTTGTAAACCGCGAACCTGGCCCTCAATAATTTTTAGACGCTGGATTAATTTTGTTTGGTCGTTTTTCATATAAAAGATACTGTATACCCCCAGGGGGGTATATGTCAACTAGATTTGTATTGACTATTTTTATGGTTGTGGTATACTCTAAAAAGAAGGCTATTTTATAGCTAAAAGCCGGCCCGAAGTCGGCGCTTATAATCTCACAATCTGGGGGCTGAAAAACGAAGGAGAGCCAGGGAATGACGCTAGTTGCTTTTCAACAGATGACCGAAAGGAGGTGTTGTCCGATGGGGACGACAGTTCTCTATCGGCAATGTGGCGGGTGGCACCTTGTGGAGAGGTGTAACCTGGCCGTCCGTTTGAACGCCAAGGTGGCTTGGCACAGGGAATTCCCCAATCACCTAATCCTCACTGGCTATCACGAGGAAAAGAAGATTGCGGATATCATCGGTGGGGTTGACTGTGAAGTCACACTCGCGACGACCGATCAGGAACTTCCATTCGTCCCCAAGTTTTAAGTCTTTTGCCCACTATTTTCATCGAGGGAAGCCCCCTGTCATGAGATGGTGGGTTTTTCTTTTACCTATTTGCTCTGGTTTAAACTAGGGAGTATGATTTTTATAATGAAAATGGGTGAAAAGACTCGGTGATGAAAAGATTTTTTGTCATCAAAAGAATACGGCGGGTTTTGCGCCCACGTCTCGGTCGGCGTCACTACTTGCAACACAGAGAGATGGCTCGGTCTTTGGTTTGGCAAAAAATCGCATATTTTCAGACTCGCTATGATTTTGCGGTAAAAAAAATTGCCGTTCGCAATCAAAAGACTCGTTGGGGCAGTTGCTCCAAGCGGGGGAATTTGAATTTTAATTATAAAATCGCGTTTATCCCCGAACATCTGGCGGACTACATTATTTTCCACGAGTTGTGCCATCTGAAAGAGTTTAATCACTCACCGAATTTTTGGGCCCTGGTGGCGCTAGAGATTCCCGATTATCAGGCCCGAAAAATAGAATTGAAAAAATGTACTTTCTCTATATTTTAAAATGCGCTGATCAGACGCTTTACACTGGTATTACTACTGATCTAAAGAGGCGAGTAGTGGAACATAATAGTTCTAAACTCGGCGCCCGCTATACCGCTTCTCGCCGGCCGGTTAAACTAGTTTATTCGAAAAAATTTAAAAACCGCTCGACGGCCTCGCGTGAAGAAGCGCGGATCAAAAAAATGAACCGGCCAGCCAAGCTAGAATTGATTAAATTAAAAATTAGGGCTTAAGGCCGAAGTTTGTGATGATTTATTTGGGATGATATGATGGTCGGAATGAACAAATTCCTTGGTCCGATAAGTGCGATTTTAGCGGTGCTACTACTGGCGGGGGTGGGCGGGGGTGGGTTTTTCTCTTGGCGACTGTATCAGACTAATCTGGGGCTGGTGGCGAAGAATAGTGAATTACAAAACTTGGTCAAGATTGCTAATGACAATCTGGCTAGCACGACGGCCAGACTACAGAACGAAACCAATCGCACTAATTATTTAGCGGAACAAGTGAGCACCATTGCTTCTTCTGTTGGCACGCTCGAAAAATTGAGCAAGACGGACAAGGAGTTGCTGAAAAAATATTCCAAAGTTTATTTTTTGAATGAACATTATATTCCAACTAGCTTGGCGACAATTACTCCGGCTTTTTTATCGAATCATGAAAATCAAAAAATTCACAACAACGCCTGGCCTTATTTAGAAAAACTGCTCAATGACGCTTCTTCGACTGGGGTGGCAATCCGCATCAACTCAGCCTATCGCTCTTTTGGTACTCAAGCCAAAATCAAAGCCAGTTACAAAGTCACTTATGGTGCCGGGACAGCTAATAAATTCTCGGCGGATCAGGGCTATTCCGAACATCAGCTGGGGACGACGGTAGATTTTGATACCCCAAGCATCAGGGGCGATTTTTCTAAGTTTAGTCAAACCGAGGCTTTTACTTGGCTGGTCGACAATGCTTATCGTTACGGCTTTATTATGTCTTATCCTAAAAATAATAGTTATTACCAATACGAGCCGTGGCACTGGCGTTTCGTGGGTGTAGCTCTGGCGACCAAACTTCACGAGGAAAATAAGCATTTTTATGACTATCCGCAAAGATTGATTGATATGTATTTGGTCAGTATTTTTGACTAGAAATGTGTTAAGATATGGGTAAACTAATCAACATTTTTACTAAAAATGCCTCGTCCACCTAGAAAAAATTTCTTTTTCTTTGGCTTAACTGCCATTATTGGCTTAGTAGTTTTTTTGGCGGTTTTTGCTTTTGGTTGGTCAAAATTGGCCCGGTTGGAATATAAGTCCGATGAAGTTTTAGCCAAGGAAAAATCTCTGGCTCAGGCGAATAAAGCTCTCGCTTTGCCAAAACCAAAACCAAAACCAGAACCGATCAAACTCGATCAAGTGGCCTATGATCTGAAAATGAAGGAGCTGGCTAACTATCCGCTTTCGACCACTACCTCATCGACCACCATCAGGACTAGACTTTGGCCGGTTAAAGCGGTTTATCCCAACGGGGGCGCTTTGCTACCCTTTAATCGCATCGTCGCTTACTATGGCAATTTTTATTCTAAAAATATGGGTATTCTCGGCCAATTGCCACCTAATCAAATGTTGGCTAAACTCGATCAAGAAGTTAAAAAATGGCAATTGGCCGATCCTACCACTCCGGTTATTCCGGCTATTCATTATATTGCCGTGACCGCTCAGGGCAGTGCTGGGGCCGATGGTAAATATCGTCTGCGGATGCCAAAGGAGCAGATCGACATAGCGATAAAACTGGCTGACCAAATTCACGGCATTGTTTTTCTCGATATTCAGGTGGGGTTGAGCACTTTGCAAAGTGAGCTACCGGCCCTCGCTCCATATCTGAGATTACCCCAAGTTCATCTTGGCATTGATCCAGAATTTTCGATGAAAACTGGGGCTAGACCGGGGACGGTCATTGGGACTTTTAGTGCGACCGATATTAACTTTGCCGTTAATTATTTGGCTAAGATTGTGCGCGACAATAATTTGCCGCCAAAAATTCTCGTTGTCCATCGTTTTACCCAGCCGATGGTCACCCAAGCCAAACTAATTAAACCTTTACCCGAAGTGCAAATTGTGATTGATATGGATGGTTGGGGCCCTCCCGCTCAGAAGATCGGGACTTATAACAACTTCATCGTGCCAGAACCGGTCCAGTTTACCGGCTTCAAATTGTTTTATAAAAATGATTTACGTTCACCGAGTACGAGACTATTGACACCGGCCGATCTGCTAAAGTTAAAGCCCCGCCCGATTTATATTCAATATCAGTAAGGTGACAAACAAAAACCCCCAGCTTATGAGGGTTGATTGTTGCTCTTAACGTCTAAGCTCGTCTGATGGCCTTCACGATCCAGATTAGGACGATGGCACCAATCAAAGCGACGACGAAACTATAGAGGTTAAAACCGTCAACGCCACTTTGGCCAAAGAAAATCATAATCCAACCACCGATGACGGCGCCGACGATACCGACGGCGATGTTTAAGATTGCCCCTTGTTGGGAGTCAGTATGCATCACCATCGAGGCAATCCAACCGACTAGAGCACCAAAGATAATCCAAAGAATAATTCCCATATGTTTATTTCTGATTAAATTGAATAATATTTTTTTAAACTATTATTTATTAGTCTTGAATGTTTTTCGATCGCCGATAGTGGTGCCAATTCTATTGCGAGCCACTAAATGAAAATAATAAGTAGTGCTACTGGCCAAACCAGTGATGACTTTGTCGGTCGAGATAACCGTCCCCACGGCACCGGTCGAGATAACGGCGGTCGATTTAAGCAGGGCAGAACCAAATTGAGAATCAGAGCTATACTCAAACCAGTAATTTGTTTCCGCTAAGTTAGGGTTAACTTTACCGTGCAAAGTGGCGCCGGAACTAGAGATTGAGGTGGCATTTCCGGTAGTGACGGTCGGGGCTTTAGCGGTAATGGCCGCCGGACCTAAGGTTTTAAAATTCAGAATAGAGCCGTTGATTGTCCCGAATTGATTTTGGGCATTGAGGCGGAAGTAGTAGGTGGTTATCGGATCCAAATCAGATAAGGAAATTGAAACTGCAATTTTTGTGCTACCACTGCCGGCCGAAGATAGGGCCGAAGCGTTGCCTAATTTAGTTGTTTGGCCATACTCAAACCAGTATTGGGTGTCGGCTTTGTTAGGCGTGACCTCTCCTTTTAGATTGGCCGTGGTTCTGGAGATACCAGAGGCGGCAATCGTTTTGATGGTCGGTATCGTTCCCACGGGAGTGGGTTTTCCCTCAGTAGTTTTAAAAGTGTAAATCACCCCTGACGATCGGCCGGCTGAATTTTCTCCGATTAGGCGAAAATAATACAAGGTGTTTTTGGTTAAACCTGAAATATAACTTGGAGCCGAAACAGAATTAAAACCTGAGCCGACATTTTGACTTGAGGTTTTGCTACCTAGATTGGAAGTCAGGCCATACTCATACCAATAACTAGTAAAAGATCCTCGGGGACTGATATTACCAGTAACACTGGCGGTCGTGTCGGTGAGAGAGACGTTGGGACTAGTGCTGACCGTGGGGACGCCACCGGTTTTAGTGGTCGTTGTCTCGTTGTTACCGATTGAACCGGTTGGATTGGTTGAATAAAAAGTAGTAGAGATGGGGTTACTGTCTCGATTTTGATACAAATAACCACTAGTGATGGCGATAATCGCAATTGCCACCACCACCCCGCTCACAATAACAGTTGTTTTACTCATAAGATTGTTTAGAGATTACTGATAAGCCTTACTTTCATAGCCGTTGCTGGGTGTTAAAAGTTACAGGGGTCCAAGTCTGGCTACTTGTTACGGTCTGGTGATATTGATTGGGCTATGGTATACTAATCAGGTGTGTAGGCACAGAAACAGCGTCGAAGGTTTCAGTTTTATATAATCAACAAATCAAATGACGACAGGTACAATCAAGACCTTGACGGACAAAGGATATGGTTTCATTTCTCGCGAAGGCGCGGATAAGGACCTCTTCTTTCACTCCAAGGAGCTAGTTGGCGTTATGTTCGAGGATCTCAAAGTCGGTGATGTGGTTTCTTTTGAGATTACCGAAGGTGACAAGGGTCCAGCTGCTACCCAGGTTTCTCGCGCTTAATCGCGCCGCAAAACACCCCCCGACTCAATTTGAGTCGGGGGGTGTTTTTGGTTTGAAAAAAGGGTGGAATTTTGGTATAATACAGTTAATATGACCATTACTGATTTTATCAAAGAACGAAAACATCTAATTTGGTGGGTCAAAGATTATGACCGCTTGGATGCAGAAGCGATTGTTGAAGCGACTCTTAATTATGGCGACTGGGCTGACGTGCAAACGCTGATTGAGATTTTAGGCATGGAACAAGTGGCCGAGATTTTTCGAGCCAAATCTAAGCCGTCGGCGATGGGTCGGCAAAATTATCGACCGGAAGTGGTAAATTATTTTTCCCTTTATTTCAATAAATATGCATAAAGAGATTTTAACCGAAGAACAAACCAAGTTTTTTCCTTATCATTAAAAAACATTTTACTACTAGCGTCTAGAGTTATTTTTCTTGACAGTATTTAAAAGGGGGAGTATGATGACCAAAGGTTTTAGGTTCTGTTTTGTTTCCGCAAGGTTACTCTTCATTGTCTAAAACCTACTAAAGAACCCCGCCTCGGCGGGATTTTTTAGTTCTAAATATTTTTTGATTTAAAAATGATCTAAAAATTTTGTTTGAAAAATGTCCAACAAAAAATCACCCCTTCGACAAGCTCAGGGTGATTTTTTGTCTAGCCACACATTTTGATTAATTGGTGTGGAATGTTCTTGGCCAAGACAAGTTTAGATTACCGTCACCATCGGTAGAATAGACCGAGTAGTAGTAGGTAGTATTACCTTGCAAACTAGGCACAAAGACGTTCTGAGCGTAACGAAGGGCTGAATCACTCATGACAGAAGCACCGCTAATGTCGACTGACTTAGGAGTCTCGTTACTGAGAGTGAGTGGGGTATTACTGTAATACACCTTGCCTCGGGCTGGTTCGCTGGTATTCCAAGAGACGTTGGCTCCGCTATTGCTCGTGTTGACGCTCAAGGCCGAAATAATCGGAGCGTTGACGTCACCACCAGTGCTCATACCACCGGCCATCTGAGCATTGATGATTGGCAAGCTGGCTGGGCCGATACGGCCGACAGCGGAGATGCCATTGGCTGACTGCCAATTGGAAACCGCTGATTTGGTGAGAAAACCGAAATAGCCGGTCACTAATCCCTGAGGATAGATGGTGGGATCCTGAGCCAGGAAAGTTTGAAGCGAAGAGACATCAGTCCCTGACATCCCGACTTCCAGTTGGCGATAGAGAGTGTCGGCTCTGACAATCCCTGGGGCCCCCATAACAAGTATGGCCATTGCAACCAAACTTGTGCCCAAAAGTAACTTGGAAGATACTTTGGAAAAGATGATATTTTTTGTCATAGTATTTTATTTTTTTATTACCAATTAATTATTAGTTTGGTGCAAATGATCAACCTGGCATTTGCCTCCCCTACAGATAGAAGCCGTAGTGGGTGATTGGGTATTACAATATCTGCAATGATACACTGGCTCTCACCCTACGATGCCATTACAGCGGGCGTTTTTTGAGCTCGTTAATCTCTATTTCTAATCGATTAATATGGAGGCCTAGTTTTTTGGTTTTAGCCGTAAAATTGGCTTCGACCTGGTTGGCATGGCTGGCCAAGGCATCCGCCACAATCATCATATCGGTGACGTCTTCCATGGCCAAAAGGATGATTGGCGGTAACATTTTTTTGGCATTTTCTTCTTTAGAACGGATTTGGCGAGCATTTAGAATCATGATTTTGTGGCCAATGACCGGAAAATCATGCGAAACCTCAAAACCTTTAAAAAAAGTATTTTGGGGCAAAATATCTTCTAGGAGTTTTTTTAGAGCCGGAATATTCCATTGGCCGTTACCAAGTTCGTAAACAATTTTATTCTCGGTGTCTTTGACCTCGACTTGGAACATTCGATAAAATGATTCATTGGCCGCCATGACTTTAAGGTCATGATCGAGAATCAAGACTGGCTCTCGGACCACATCAACAACGGTTTTAATATAGGTCCAACTTTCTTCCCACAAGCGTTCGAAGAAATCTTCCCCCATTGGTTTAAGATCTTTTTCCATATCTTTTTTTATTATGTTTATATCCATACTGTTTAAGACGTAAAGTGGTAAAAAATATTACGCCGATTTCTGTTAAAAAAACTGGCTGGTAAAAAAGGTAGGTTGTGATACAATCTGAGCTTAAATATTGTCTTCCGTTGTAACGCCACTGTAACTTTAGGCTTGGCGGTTCGTCTCAATCTAGCCATATATTTCAAGGGTTTTTCAGTTCAAACTGTTACTAACCTGTAATATAATGTCGTTGAAATCGGCATAATGTGTCTATATGGTCTCAAAATCGAAACAAGATCAACAGCGTCAAGCTGCGCTAAAGGCTCTTTTGACTTCCGCTTATGATAGCTATGGCAAGGGGCTCTTTACCCGCGCTTTTTTTAAGGTCCACAGTGAGTCGACGGGTCAGGACCTAGTCTCCGATACTTTTTTGAAAACTTGGAAATATTTAGTCAAGGGCGGAAAAATCGAGTCAATGAAAGCTTTTCTCTACCATATCCTCAATAATTTGATTGTTGATGAGTACCGAAAGCAAAAAACCGTCTCACTCGATGAACTATCCGAAAAAGGTTTTGAGCTGACCGATGAAAAATCTGATCGCATGTTAAATATTTTTGATGGCAAGGCGATGGTGGTCTTAATTCAACGTCTGCCGGAAAATTATCGGAAGGTGATGCGGATGCGTTTTATCCAAGAGTTATCCCTCGAAGAGATGTCTCTCCTTACCGGTCAATCAAAAAATTCTTTAGCGGTGAAAATTCATCGTGGATTGAAAAAACTTAAAGCCTTACATGAACATCGGAGTTAACCCGTATGGCCTCATCTAAAAATGTTACCAAGGATTAATCTGGGCACGATTAAGTTTTAATCTAAAAAGTATATCATAAATGCCATTTTGCCAGCTTCTGTGTTTCTCTAATTAAGGCATCAATTTCTTTTCGGAGTTTAAACGGATCAAGCTCTTCAAAGAGACGCGTGAGCATCTCTTTGGTTTCCTTGGAAATCTTGGGATGGGACAGGACTCGTTCGTATGGAGTTTTGGCGGTGTCATACACTTTCTTGATTTGGGAGCCGATTCTTTTCTTTAAAATACATTTCACGGATGGTTGGAAAAAATTGATATACAGTCGTAATGGTCCGCGATACAGTTTCAATATCAACTCAAATATTTCTTCCGTCTCAAATCGCTGGTAACCCAATACTTGCCTGACAGTGGTGTAGTTCTTCTGCTCAATATGGGCATTGTCATTTTTCTTGTATGGTCGAGATCGGGTGAAGACAATATTTTTCTTGAGACAAAAGTTGTACAGCTGGTGGTTAATGAACTCACTGCCGTTGTCTGAATCAATCCCCAAGAGCGGAGATGGTAATCGATTCTCAATTCTCCGCAAACCCTCAAGAATTCGTTCTTGAGCCTTGCCCATGACTGGCTCGGCTTCGAACCACTGGGTGGCGATATCGGTGCAGTTAAGGGTTGAAATGAACATGCCAGAGGCGTTGTCACCGCAGTGGGCGACCAAATCAATCTCGAAAAATCCCGGATCGGTTTCTTCCCACACGCCCACCCGTAAGGGGATTTCGGTCTTCAGCAACACTCCTGGTCTAGTGGTGGAAATCCCTTTGATTGAATTTCTTTCTCTCACCCGAACAAGCATTCGATCAAGTGTGCTTCGGCTCATCGTTCTAACTTTCATTTCAGTCATTGAATCAGTTTTGATATGTCCAAATTTAATTCCTTTTTCTAAAATTATGGACATTTGCGGGTGGATTCTTTTTGATCCAATACCACCCAGGGCTTCATAGATTTGTTCCACCACTACCTCTACGTATCCGTCGTAGAGCCGGTCTCTTTTCCGCTTGTGAAGCCCTGCCACACTGTCTTTGATATGCGGAGTCATTTGTAGTTGTTTCAATTTTCGGATGGCAGACTTCCGATGGTATCCCGTAGTGGCTGAAAACTCGTCTAAGATCTTCTTCTTGTCTTCCTTGTTTGCCTTTAGATATCTTGGTAATACCTCTTTGGTTACCTCATGTTTAGTGTGCATTTTCATATGCACCCATATTAATCGTCGGTAACCAATTTGGTGAGGCTACGATACCTTGGTTGGTAACCAATTTGGTGAGGCCATTCGAGCCATTGATTAGTTTTAAAATTAAAGGTATCATTTTGGTATGGAACTGAAAAATAAAGTAGTTATCGTAACTGGAGGTTCAAGCGGTATTGGGGAAGCTACGGCAATGCTCTTTGCTAAAGAAGGA
>Ga0208375_1000918_pt1 | contig 36786 bp, 44 predicted proteins | sample RifOxyD1_FD_184038 | JGI IMG/M metagenome (GOLD analysis project Ga0208375, IMG submission 184038) | Soil microbial communities from Rifle, Colorado - Rifle Oxygen_injection D1 (SPAdes) | ecosystem: Environmental > Terrestrial > Deep subsurface > Rock core/Sediment | place: Rifle, Colorado... | reverse complement strand
TAAGGACAAATGGAATAATTATCCTGGAACATTATCAAACGCAGTTCAATGTACATCTGTAATCAATCCATTTGATGTCCCGGCAATTTAGTTAGAAACCTATATCAATTCGCCTGAAAAATAAATGCAAAATTCTTTTATAATTTAATCATCAAGACATCAGTCGAAGGATTTTTAAGCAAAGTTGATTTATTTTAGATTATAATTGGGACCATAGTTTCAACGGTTAAAACTGCCGCCTCCAAAGCGGCTGTTGGGGGTTCGAATCCTCCTGGTCCCATATTTTTTACTGTCTGATAAAATCATCAAAAGAAAGACCTTTTTTCTTTATATCTTCTAATGAAATAGAATATCCTTTGTTTGTTTTTGTTAATTGTTTTGGGTTAATTAACCACCAACCTTTTCTTACAAATTTTATTGCAACGATTGGGGAAAGTCCGAACATATCTGCAAATTTTTTGAACTCATCCATTTGATCTTTCTTAAGATATTTTGTGGTTTCCCTAGATAATTTAACTTCTATTGCCATTTTCTCAATAGAGTTCCCTGCAAGTAAATCACAACTTGGTTCTGGAATACTTCCCGATCCAGCAACCCTACAGCAAGCATAACCTTCATCCCAGAACATATGTAACAATTCACGCTCTGCAGCAGTTCCTCTTTTTTTATTTCCCATTTGTCTTTATCCGTGGATACTTAGAGGTCTTGTGGCATTATTGTAGTTCGTTTATTTGCTTTTGCTCTTTCTGCCGCTTGTTTGATGATTTGCTCTATCTTTTTATTTAATTCCTCTGCCAAATCACTAGAAATCCTAAGCTCTTTTGGAAGAACCTCTTTTATTTTATTTTTTACAATTAAATCAACCATTTTAAATTTTTGAGTATAAATATAGGAAGTAGGAATGACCCTACCCTATAATTTATTTTATTGACTCGTTTATTTTTCCTGTAATTCTGAAGACTTCTTTTTTCCTGTAATTCTGAAAACTTTTGTTCCACAATCAGGACAAACTCCCTTGACAGCCCACGTACCTGGTTTTATTTCCACATCTTGTGGGTCTTTTGCTTCAATTTCTTTTTTACATTTCATACATCTTGCTTTTACCATTTTATTCTCCTTCCCAAGATCTATTTTGATTTTTTTCTAAATTTAGATTTGGGTTTTATTTTATTTTTATTAGATTTTTGAGTATTTGGGTTATTTTTAATTTCTTTTTCTACTACTTTTTCTTCTTTTTTTGCTTCAGGTCGCATTAATGGGAAAATTACACACTCTCGAACAGGTCTATCCATTAAACATGAAAATAATCTTTCTGAGAAGCCAAATCCACAAGTTGGTGGCATCCCATATTCTAATGCTTCAAGGAATGATTCATCATGTTCCTGAGCCTCTGTATCACCTTTTGCTTTTAATCCCATCTGCCTCTTAAATCTTTCCCTTTGATCAATGGGATCATTTAATTCAGAATAACCATTGCCCATTTCTGTCCCCGCAAGAATAACTTGAAATTGTTGAACCTTCCTTTTATCAGATTCTTGTCTTTTTGCTAATGGAGAAATTTCAACTGGTTGATTTACTAAAAATCCAGGACCAGACAACTGTTTTCTGCAGTATTTCCATAAAATATCAATCAATCGCCATTTATCGACGCGTTTATCATATTCCATTTTTAATTCATCCAATTTCTTTTTTATTTTAGTTTCATCATCTTTGTAAATATCGATTTTTGTTTTTTCTTTAATTAAAGATTCGTAATCATAGGTTTCCCATTTCTTTCCCAAATCAATTTCATAGTCATGTGTTTTGAATTTTAGGGTTCCAATAACATCTATAGCAATTTTTTTATACATTTCTTCTACTAATTTCATTCCATCTTTGTAATCTGCATAGGCCCAATAAAATTCCATTTGGGTGTAATCTTGTAAATGCTCCATATCAATTCCTTCATTTCTGAATTGTCTTCCAATCTCAAATGTTTTTTCAAATCCAGCAACCATCAATTTTTTTTGCCAAAGTTCTCCCATGGAAATTCTCAAATATAAATCCATATTGAGTGAATTATGGTGTGTTTTAAATGGGGTAGCTGCTGCTCCACCTGCAGTTGGTTCTAAAACAGGGGTTTCAACCTCTATAAATCCTTTTTCAAGTAAAAAATTTCGAACAGTTTGCCAGAATTTTGCTTTTTTTAAAAATAAGTCTTTAATTTCTGGATTCATAATAATATCAAGATATCTTCGTCTTAATTTTTCTTCAGAATCTTGCAAACCATGATATTTCTCAGGTAATGGACTTAAGGATTTTGTTAAAATTTCTATTTTTTTAGCTAAAATACTTATTTCTCCTCTTTTTGTTCTGAAAACAATTCCCTCAACACCTATAAAATCTCCAGAATCAACATTATTCAAGAAAAAATCATTTAATATTTTTCCAGATTCATCTTCTTGGACAACTAATTGTATTTTTCCATTGAAATCTTGAATTGTTGAGAAATTAATCTTTCCAAGATTTCTTAAGGTCATCACCCTTCCAGCAATTTTAACAATATCTTTTGTTTTTTCTTCTACTTTTAAATTTGAATATTTGTCGAGAATTTGTTTCGATGAATGTGTTCTTTCAAATCTGTTTGTGTAGGGATTAATATTTTTGCTTCTAAGTTCTTCTATCTTCGCAATTCTAGATTTAAAAATCTCATCCTCTCTTGACATATTTTTAACAGGTAATAATGATTTAAATACTTAACCCATCGAGGATAAATTGACTAAAATGCCTTGAAGGGTAAATAGGTTAGTTGTTTATGATTTTCGTTTAATCGGATTAATTATCTTTCCAACAAGGCGGCATATATTTTTGTGTGATGTATACAGAATAGGGCATTTGTGAAACCTTACGAGGTTGTGTATGTGATTCTTGTATTTTTAGTTCTGCATGATTCCTATATTTTTGATTAGTTTTTCTTTTTTCACCCCTCAATCTTATAGATAAATCATATGCAGGTCTTGGGGTTCTTGCCCTTTTGTGGGAATTTTTTCTAGATAAAGGAATTTTGGTTAAGTAAGTTATATGGGCAAAAGAACCATATATATCTCGGTAATCATCAATTCGTACATCTTCTTTAGAAAGATTATCTCTAACATCAATTCTAGAAACCAATCCCCTTTCTTCTCGAATTGCTTGCATTCTTAAGAAAATTATTTGTTGGTTTTTCTCCCTATTCCCATTATGATATTTTTTAATAAATACCTCTTTTTTCTTTGCCATTTTAAATTTTCTTAAATTCTTTTTAAAATTATTCTATCTTTTGTCGGTCTAGTTCATTCTGTATTATTGCAAGGGTTTGACTCGCGAAATATGTTATTTTTCCAATACTAATTTTTTGCCCTATTTGTTCCAGCTCTTTCATTTCTTTTTTATTAAACCCCTCTTGATCACCCAAAACAAAAATAGGATTTTCTCCGATTTGGATTTTCCTTATATCTTCACCTTTATCGTCGAGAATGTATATCTTTCTATTTTGTTTTTTTAATTCATTTAGTTCTTTGAAAATATCTTTTTTTTCTATCCAGCAATTTTTAAATGCTTCATTTTTTATTCCTTTTTTGTATTTGTAAAGCATTCTTTTTAACAATCCAGAAAGATCTTTTTTACTGATACCTTGAATATCTTCTTCATTTTTGAATGGACCAAGTTCCAGATGCTTTGGTGGATCTGGTTGTCCATAAAAAAATAAATGCAACTTTACATTATCTCTAGTGGCATTTGAAACAAAGAAAGACATAATGATTATGTGTAGTGCAATATCGATTCTACCTGCCCCCATCAAATCATCAAAATTCCCTGATGTTCTAGCATTTCGCGAAAAATAAAAAAAGTCCCTCATTTTGTTATTTAATTAGCCCAAAAAAGTTTTTAAAGTTTTATATCTTAAAAATCCTATGAAAAAAGGGATTAAGGCAGGTGTGCTCGGATTATCTTTACTGTTATGTACATTTTTATATACTTCTTCTATAAAAAATATTGATGCCCAGCAATCTTCGAGTAAAAAATATAAAACGATTCAAATAGACGGCGAAGCAACAAAAAATTTGCTTAAATTAATTGGTGAAGATAAATTTTCAGATCCAGAATGGGAATATGGCACGATTTTTGAAGAGAATGTAGATAAGACATATAACGGGATTATTGAAAATATATCTAAAAATGAAAAAACCCAATTGAGAGATATAACTATTCTTTTTAAGAAAAGAAAAGTAATTGCACCAAATAAATTTGTAGAATTTTTTAAAGAGAAGAATATTATGCTGGAAATTAATGGTTCAGCAATTTCATTATCTTTTGACAAAATTTCTTCAATATATACAAAATCCGCTGGAGAAATCACAGAAATAAAATTAAAAACAGGTGGGATAATTAAAGGAAAATATATTGGTCCAAATAGTGGATTTAATTTTTATCATGGTAAACAAAAAATTGCAGGACAAGAATATGATTTTAAACAAAGAATAGATTCATATTCTTCACAGATCAAATTGACTTTTTCTGATTGATTAGGTTTTTAATCTTTCTAGAATCTTTAAATTAGAAATAATTTTATTTTGTGAAATATCGTTTATAGATATAGTTTCTTCTATCTTAAATGGCCCTTGTTTTATCCTAGTTAATTGAATCATGTGACTCCCGCCGATTTTCTCTCCAATATCAAAAATCAATTTCCGGATATATGTGCCTGCTTCGCACTTGACAAAAAATTCAAACACCCTTGTTTTATCATCAAGATTTAATAATTTAAAATCATAAATTTTTCTTGTTCTTTCTTCCCTTTTAACATGACTTTTTCTTGGTGGGAGTTGTTTAATATTTCCAATAAATTTTTTCATCACATTTTCTAATTCTTTTTTTGAAATATTTTTGTGAGCTTTTGCTTTTCCAACATATTCTTTGTCAAGTTTATTCACAAAAGGCATTAATTTGGTTGAATCATTTATGGCAATAATCAAAACTCCATCAACATTTAGGTCAAGAGTTCCAGCATGACCGACTTTTTTTGCATTAAAAAATTCTTTTATTTCTATGCAAACATCAGAACTAGTTTTCCCCTTGGGTTTATTAAGAAGAATAAATCCATTTAACTTTTGATTTTGAATCATAAATATCTAAGAAATCTTGAATTTTTATACCTTTTTGACTTTTTTCTCAGGCTTTAATTCTTTTTCGCTAGAAGGTTTTGTTTCTACTTTTTGTTCTGTGCTTTCTGTCTTCTGTTCTTTCACTTTTTTAGTTTTAACTTTTTCTGCAATTTTCTTTGCTTTCTTTTCCATACCTTTCTTTATCTTTTGCTCTTCTATTTTGAATTTTTTTGGAAGACCAGCAAATTCAACCTTTACAATACCGTCTTTGTCTTTTGTTGCTTTAACAGTTATTTTTTGTGGAGGGCTTTTTATTCCCCTGCTCCAAACAGCCCTATTAATTTCATCGCTAAGTTTGATTTTGTTAAGATCTCGATTATTAACCCTCATATGTTTTGCTAAAAATTCTTTTACAGCTTTTACAGCTTTTTTTGCCCTCTTGTGATATGCAACCTTAGATACTTCTCTCTTTAATGGGATGGTGTATGTTCGTTCTAAATCTGCCATTGTTTTTTATAAATTTTTTAAATAAGTTTAATATTTTCTTAAAACCTTCTTTGTTCTTGGTTTTGTTATTTGATTTACCTTGATACTGGTTTTTATTTTATTTCTTCTCCAATGTCTTTTTACCCTTGTTAATCTTGATGGATGTATTCTTTTTCCTTTTCCAAAAACCTTAAGAACAGTCCAATACGGTGCCCATTTGGTTCTTTTTCTTTGTGTTCCCAGTCTTGTCTTTTTTGCAGCTGGTTTATATTTTGCCATTTTGTAATCTATTATTTATTGAAAATTTATTGTCTTATTTATTTTTTAAATTTTGGGCTAATTTTTCTAGAAGTTCTTTTCCTTTTTTTGTTAATCTCCTTCCCGCATTTTTCTCTTTTACTTTTTCAGTTAAACCAGATTTTTCTGATTGTTGTAATATTGTTCTTATAATTTTTCCACCACTTCTTTTGAATTTTTCAGGGGCAACTCCTCGTTTTTTTCGTGAACCATATTTTGTTCTTAATTTGCTTACTCCGACTACTCCTTTAATATAAACTTGTCTAAGAATGCTTGCTGCACGAACATACCACCAATCTTCATTTTCAGGAGGCCTCATTTTTGAAGGACTTGTTTTAACAAAATCAGTCCATTTTGGAGCTTTCATATCATCGATTTTTTTTAATTCTTCAGCTAAAGCCGCAATAAACTTTGCTGCATCGATTTCTTGTGGTATTATAATGCTTTTCGCCATTTTTTGATAACTAGGGTATACCCTATTGCTTTATATGTAAAATCTTTTTTCTCTAAAGCCTTTAATTCAAAACAGAGATTTTCAGCCATTTTTTTAAGGGCTTCTCGGTCTCTGAGAGCACTTTTCAGTACACTAATTTTAACCAAATCGTGCTTTTTAAATGTTTTTGCCAGTCCTTCTATAAATTCTTTAGTTAATCCTTTTTTTCCAATTTGAAAGGAAATTGTATTTGACATTTTGTTTGTTTAATTTATTTAATCTTTTAATATTATTCTATTTTAAACTTCTGCAAATCCCCCACTTGGGATTGCACTTAAGATATTTTCTTCAGAGAAATTAATTTCCATCCCCCTTAATTTTTCTCTTAAAATCCTTGCGAATTTTTCTTTTGGAATATCCCCTGGTTTAATTCTGAAAAATTTTTCTTGTGCAGCACCCTCTGGAACAGCCCTCAATTTTTTCTCTTGAATTGTTAACCATAATTCTGGTTTAACTTTAATTGTCTTGGATTTTCCAACCACTGTGAATGTTCCTTTTTTTGTTTTAATATCTTTAAATATTTGATTTGGAGAAAAAACATGAATTTCAACTTCCTTTTTATTTTTTTTCCATTGTTGTGAAAAACTTGCGCAAAAAACAGCAGTTTCTTTAATGTCTGAATCTGTTATTTTTTGTCCTTCTGATTTGATAATACAAAAAGGGCTTCCAGGGAGTTTAGTATGTACTACTATATCGCCTTTTTCAGCTAAGGGAATTGTCTCTTCATTTTGTTCGGCACTTTTTCCACCAATAACCAAAAGATTATTTGAAGTAAAGAACCACCTAAATTTTTCGTAATTGATTTCTCGAGATTTCATATTTTGTTAGATTATTAAGGAAAAAAGATGTTTTAAGTTTTTGTTTTTCTAATTTTTTAGATTAAAGAATCTTGAGAGAATCTTTTAAGTTTTGGACCATCTTCAGAATCTTCTACAATAAAACCCAATTTTTTTATTTTATCTCTGATTTCGTCAGCTTTTTTCCATTTTTTATCTTTTCTGGATTTTTCTCTTTCTGCAATAAGTTCCTTAAGTTCTTCATTAATTATAACCTCTTCTTCTTTTATGCTATCCAACCCTAAACCAAATATCTTATCAAAATCAATAATAAGCCCGTATTTCTCTGTATTACTCAATTCATTATCTTTTAGCGCTTTCCAGAATATTACCAATGCTTTTGGAATATCTAAGTCCTCATTAATTGCTTCTATAAATTGTTGTTTATATTCTTGAACGTGTGAACTTCTTGCACTACCACAAAGATTTGATTTAATTTCCCTAATTTTGTTTTTTAAATTTTTGAAAGCCGCATTTGCAGCATCTAAATTTTCCCATGAAAACACAAGTTCATTTCTATAATGTGCAGTTAAACAAAAATATCTGTAAGATAGTGGTTCATAACCTTTCTCTAAAAGGCTTTGTAATTTTAAGAACGCCCCAGAAGATTTTGCCATTTTTCCCTTATTTAGTACAAGGAAATTTCCATGAAGCCAATAATTAACAAAAGGTTTACCGGTGGCTGCTTCACTTTGAGCAATTTCATTAGCGTGATGAACCGGGATATGATCAATTCCCCCACAATGAATATCAAAGGTTTCTCCAAGGTATTTCATAGACATGGCAGAACATTCAACATGCCAGCCTGGAAAACCGATTCCCCATGGTGAGGGCCATTCCATTTGTCTTTTAGAATCTTCTGGAGAAAATTTCCATAAAGCAAAATCAGTAATATTTCTTTTTCCAGAAGCAAAGGCAATCCTTGCTCCAGCTTTTAAATTCTGTTTTTTTAATTTTGCGAGTTTCCCATAATCTTTTAATTTAGATGTATCAAAATAAATTCCATCATTTTCAATTTTGTAAGTATATCCTTTTTCCTCGAGTTTTTTTATTAATTCGATTTGTTCTTTTATGTGTTCTGTAGCCCTACACCAAATATCTGGTTCCTGAATATTAAGTAAAACAAGGTCATTTTTGAAAGCTTCTTCATAAGCTCTTGCAATATCCCATGCACTTTTTTTCTCTTTTCTTGCAGACATTTCAACCTTATCTTCACCCTCATCTGTATCGCCTTGCAAATGTCCAACATCTGTAATATTCATAACATGTTTTACATTAAAACCATCATAAAGAAGAACTCTTTTTAGAAGATCCTCGAAGATATATGTTCTGAGATTTCCAATATGTGCATAATTATAAACAGTTGGACCACAGGTATAAATTCCGGCCTGTCTTTTTAAAATAGGTTCAAAATCTTCTTTCTTTCTTGTTAAGGTATTATATAATTTTAACATTTTTTTATTATTTTTTACGTCTTTTATTTTATATTTTTTAGATAGTTCTTATCTTTTGTTTAGTATAAAAAAGAAATTATTTTATAAAAGTTTGCTATTAACAAACACCCTTTTGAATAAAGCTTGCTCTCTTAATATTCAATCTGATTGTCTGATCTGCAGCAACCGGTTTAAGAACACCCCCAGCATCTTTTCTAGAGACTGTTAACTTGATAGTTATTAATTCTTCATCTGCAAAATCATCTGGTTTTATCGTGAATGTTCCATAACCTATCTGCCCTGCAGGAACAGTAATTTCCCCCTTAATAACACCACTAGCATCTGCCTCAGGTATCCAGGTTTTAACAGTATTTTTATTTGCACTTAAGATAGTATAAGTATATACATAATTTGCAGTTGAACTTGCCTTAAATCCACAACCAATAATATTGTATTCTCCAGGAATGATATCTATTGGCGTGCTTATACCCATACAACTTACAACATCTCCTTTTTCTTCTCCAAATAATTTGTCAATTTGTGCTTGTGCACCTTCGTTTGTTGAAGCAGCTAAATTCATTGCTCCGCACATTATTGTTTTTACAAGAACAATTCCGAGAATTAACATGGTAACTGCAATGACAAGAATAACAATGGTATTAATAGACATCTCAAAACCTTTTTTGTTTTTTGTAATCATTTCAGCCTCTTTTTCTAATGGTATATCTTTTTTCTATTTTATAAATATTACGCATATGGGGCGGGAGGGACTCGAACCCCCGACACCACGGTCTTCAGCCGTGTGCTCTCCCAGCTGAGCTACCGCCCCACTAGGAAAAATATCAAAAGAGGATATTTAAAACTTATGTCAAAAATGAATTTATCCTAACTGGTTAAAATCAAAAAAAGAGAGAAGATTTTTAAAACAAGAAAGACAATAAGAAATATGCAAAAAAGAGGCCAGGTTACTATATTTATTATTATTGCAATTTTAATAATTGCTATAGTTGCATTAATCTTTTTTGTAGCAATCCCTAATGGTTGGTTCGGATTAAAATTACAGGAAGATAATTTAACGCCAATAAATAATTATTTTTCACAATGTTTTTTAGATAAATCAAAATATGCGGTAACTATTGTTGCATCACAAGCAGGATATAGCGATTTACAAAAGTATAGTCTAGCCGTTTTTTATGATGAAAAAACAGCATATTATTCTATAGATAATAAAACCGGAATTCCCCCAATCAATTTAATCGAAACAGAATTAGCAAAAGAAATAGATAAACAGATAGATTACTGTTTTACTTTTCCAACAGCATTAAAAGATTATCAAATCGTAAAAATCAATTGTTCATCAAAAGTCATTGTTTCAGATAAAATAAAAATTACCTTTGATTGCCCTATCCAAATAAACAAAGGGGCATTTTCATCAAAACTCCCAGAAAAGAATACATATAACTTTAATATAGATTATAATATTGTAAAAAAATTAAATATGTCAAGAAATTTAATTAATGAATATAATTCAAACAAACCATATGTCTGCTTAAATTGTATAAATAGTATCGCAGAGAACAATAATGTTTTTATTTCAATGTTACCAATAATTGATAATCAAACAATCAAGGAGTCATGGTTTTTAATAAAAGAACAATTTTACGAACAAAACATTTCCTGGAGATTTGCAATAAAAAATTAAAATGAAAATCACAAAATTATCTAATTTTGGGATGCTAAAAATTTCAAAGAAATTTTTTAGCAAAATAATTTTTGTAATTTTGATTGCATTATTAATTTCACCAATTTTTTCTCTTGCTCAATGTGTTGTGCAAGAAGGAGATGTTGAGTTTACTTCTGGAAATACAATTATCAATCAAGTAGATTCTAATAATGTGCATATTAGTTTTTTGTTTAAGATGGGTACTGAAAGAACCGCAATAGATCAAAATAATCTTGTAAATAACGTCTTAGAAAGATATTTTGGACAACCAATCAACCAAAACATTGCAGGGGGAATTAGTTCTACGTATTGCATCAATTTACAGAATTTAAGGGTAAATGAAATAACATATGTTGAATTGGGAGAAACAAAAATAAAAAAAATAAGTGAAATAGGGGAAGAGTTAGAAAAAAGATTAATAGAATCGGGATCTAGCGGAAATTTTTATCCCGGACTTTATATTTTAGATAATTTTTTATTTGATAGGAGTGATTTTAATGCGAGAATCAATACACCTATAATCTATTCTGCACTTCTTAATGAAAACCTTCTTCAAGAAAATACTAATGTAAATTTATATGGTCAAAATATTTTTGCGCCCGAAATTGTTTCTGGGGAAATTATTTACCCTTCTGGAGAAAAAAACGAAATTTATGCAGGATATTATTTAAAAACAAATAGTTATATTGGATATGTAAACAATATTAAATTACCTCAAAGCGAAATTGTAATTAAACCTACAGACAAGGAAACGAGAATTTCATTTAATGGCGGTAGAAAAAATCTTAGAGGAAATGGTTTTTTGGTAATTTCATTTTTTGATAATGGGATACCTTCTTCAGGAGATGTGATAACCAAATATCAAACTTCAGATAAATACTTTGGGCATATTTCGCGACTTTATTATACTAATGAGAACGTATTTGTTTCAAGACTTTATCCTCAAGATAACCTCGGATTTATAAGAGTTACTCCAAAACAAGATAGGGCTTATTTTGTAACTGTTGGTTTTGAAGAGAACAGAAATAATCCAGAAAGAGCACTTCTTGTTTTAGATGAAAGAGATGGTGGAACAAATTTAATTTCTGGGGCAAATATTTATGTCAAATCTGGAAATAATGAATTAAGGTTAAGACCTCAAGGAGGGCTTGCTACAGCGAATATAGATAGCACAGGTGCAATAACCGAATATGGGGGGCAGTTAGGAAGCCGAAACGTGCAATTAAAATTAGCAAACGACAACACATATATTTCTTCAGAATCTTTAGCAAATTTATTAGATTTTTCATTAGAAAATAGCGATTTTGGACTCGACTCTGAAAATTTTAAAATAGAAAAAATAGATTCTGGATTTAGCTTAATTGGGAAAAATTTTGCCTTAATTTTTCCATCAAATGAAGATAATTTTTTAAAAGAATTAAGAGCATAATTATTTGAGATATTTAGATCTTTCAAACAACCATTTTTCTCCTTGTTCAAAATTACCTAATTCAAAATATAAACCAGAAATTTCTCCGCTTAATTTTAATAGGGCAGAACTATAGCTTCCAATATCTCTTTCAGATTGGAAATATTCTTTCTCCCATATTTTTAATCCTTTTCTTATATCCCTCTTATCTCCAGAAAAATAGCTTTTACCGAGAAAATAATTTGGACTAAAAATAGCTTCTTCTCCACCAATGAGCTTAAAAAATTTTGCTTTTTTTCTTTCTTTATCGGCCTCTTTATAAAAATCCCTGGCTTTTTTCAAATTTCCACTTTTTTCAAAAGATAATCCTTTTAATGTATATAATAACATTTTTTCGACAGGAGCATCTGTCTTTAAAACTGTAGAATATTTTATACTTGAATCGGGCATATTTGCTAAATAAAATAGCAAATTTTTTTCAAACCTTTCCTCGACCCCATTACTTTTTATTTGACTTATTTCAATCAAGGCATTTGATTTATTAAATTTTGAATTTGCATGAGTGCAATACCCCATAATACAGGTCTCAGCAACATCTTCTGTTGGTATTATAAAACCCCTGCTGTTTTTTTTATCTTGGCAATCACCTTTTGAAGCAAGAACTCCAGCTAGCAATAATGCCAATCCCGTAATGCCAATTGCTTTTAATTTTCCCATGTTATCCTTAATAACTAAAACTATTTAAAGCTTTTGTTTTATACCTACTAATGAGTGACAATAAAGGTTAAATTAATAAAATTAATTGTAGATAATTATAAATATCTTGTTTATTTTTATATAAAAATAATAAATAAATAGCAAATACAAAAATCGTTAAAAAATGAAAAAAAGAATATTCGTATTTATCCTTTCTTTCTTATTAATTTCAATTTTCTTCGTGCAATTATCAGATGCAGGAGATATTTCCAATCCAGATTTCGAAGACAGAAATAACGTCCATATATTAAAAGAGGGAAATAATTTGAAAGTTTATGTTCCAGGAGCAGCAGGAAATTCTGCATGGGCACCAAGCATAGGTGGCGTAGCATTTTGTACAGATAATGCACAATATTTAACCGGGTGTGGGACATCTCAAGATGGTTATTGGGGAGTAATAATTAGTAATAATAATATGATTCCAATAAATAGCGATTTTTTTAATAGAATTTATAATCCACTCATTCAAATTAAAAATAATATAGCAATAGACCCTTATGGGGAAAATAGGGAATTAATAATTAACAGTAAAAATGAAATTATTTCTGGAAGAATAGATGTAAAATCTGATCAGATAGATGTTGGCAGAATTATTTATTCTAAAGATATATCCGTACCAATAGTAAACATGATTGGCACAATCAATTTTGATTCAGGAGAAATAATTCTTACAAATGGTGACAAATATTCTAAAAATAATTTTAAAATCAAGTGTATAAATGAAAATAATGTTTTAATAATTGCAGATAAGATAAATGTAAAAAGTATTGATAGGAATGGGGCAATAAGAATCCCTTTTTCTACAACATCAATAGCAACGTGCAATTCAAAATATTTAGAAGAATTTTACCCATTAAGAAGGATTTGGAGAACAATCATAGGGGTTGCCCCACAAGGTACCTTTTTAACCTGGCTTAAAGATAATAGTCTAGCTCGAAAAATCCTGGGAGAATATGCTTCAAAAAGTGATGATTTATGTATCAATAGCGACTCACAATTTATGATGTCTTTTGATCAATGTTCAACCAATGATGTAAAAGACTATACTTTTGCTCCATCATATCGTTATTTTAATCTTTATGCAAATTCAAATGAAAAACTAGGGGGATATTTATGTTCTCTTTCAGGAGGATTTACAATCGATGGACAGAAGGTATCTAGACAATGTATTAATCTAATTGACGGAAGCATTCCCTCTTTTACAGTAGCAGAAAACAATGAAATTCAGGTAGACAAACTAGCTTATACAGAAAATGGAAAAGACAATTATAATATTCCAGTATTATCTGAAGAAAATGAAGAAATCCTGGAGATAAACAACAAATATCAGAATATTGAAGTTGCTTATATAAATAATGCAGATGATATTGGACTTATAAAAACAAGTTAAATTATTCAAAAGAATCAAGATATTCTTTAACTTTTTTTGGAGTATAATTATTTTCTAATTGTTTTGCTTTTAAAATATATTTTTGAACACTATCTTGTTCTGAAACTTTTTCATTATAAAATCTTAAGGGTCCAAAAGCAACTAAAGACGCCCCACCATGTTTTGAAATAAATGAATCTTCCTTTTCCTTATCCATTTCATTCATACATTGAGAATAAAAAAGAGCAGCAGAATCGTTTTTTCCTTGAGCTTCTTTAATAATACCCATGGCAAGATAATCTAAGCAAGAATCATAAAGGGCATAATAAGAAGGTACACGATCTTTATCGAGTTTCTGTAAACCTTCCAGATTATTTCTATTTAATCTTCCTTCAAATGCAAAATGATTGCAAACATTATCAATTTCTCTGTTTAATAATTCTGCTTGATAGACTTCAACACTTTTTTTTGATTTTTTATTACATGATAGGAATGATGTCCCAGCTAATAATAATGTTAGTCCCACAAAGGTAATTGTCTTTAATTTTCCCATATTATCTTTACTGTTAGAAACTATTTAAAGCTTTTGTTTTATACCTACTAATGAGTGACAATAAAGCATTATCTCTAATGCAGATAAGATTATAAAAGCCTTTTTTATTAATAATATAAGGAGAATTAAGAGAATAAAATGAAATTTCATTCAGTTAGCGGATATAATGAAGTTGGAAAAAACATGTCAGTCATAGACTTGGGTAACGAAGCAATAGCTTTTGATATGGGTGTTTATCTTCCACCAATAGTTGAACTTGAAGAAAAAGAGAAAAAATTTGTTTCAGAACAAGGATTAAGGAAAATTGGAGCCCTTCCTGAAGATGACAAATTAAGTTTAGATGTTAAAAAGAAAATTAAAACTATTTGTTTATCTCATGCACATTTAGATCATGTTGGGGCAATTCCCTATATTGGGAATCATTACAATGCAGAAGTTGCAGGAACACCATACACTATAGAAGTTTTAAATTCATTATTAAAAGATAGAGAAAATAGACAAAATAGACCAAAACTTAACCCTATAAGGAGGGTAACCCCCAATTCTTCATTTATGACACAAGGTAAAAAATATGAGGTAGAATTTTTGAATATTACACATTCTACTCCGCAAGCATCTTTAATAGTAGTTCATACACCAAAAGGGGCAATAGTTTATGCTAATGATTTTAAATTTGATAATAACCCTATCATTGGAAAGAGACCCGATTACGACCGATTGAGGGAAATTGGAAAACAAGGAGTATTAGCTTTAATTGTAGAGTCATTATATGCAGATCATGAGGGGAAAACACCAAGTGAAAAAATTGCACGAGGTTTATTAGAAGATGTTTTATTGACAACAGAAAATAAAGGACAGGGCATTGTTGTAACTACTTTTTCGAGCCATATCGCGAGATTAAAGAGCATAGTTGATTGTGCAAAACAACTGAATAGGAAGATTTTATTTGTTGGAAGATCATTACATAAATATGTTAGTGCAGCAAATAATGCTAAACTTGTTCCATTCATGCAAGATATTAATTTAGTAACTTTTAGAGATCAACTTGAAAGAAAGTTGAAAAAAGCAAATCAAAATAAAAAAGATTGGCTTCTTGTTTGTACAGGTCATCAAGGAGAACCAGGGAGTATTCTTGAAAGAATGTCTAGAGGGGGACTTCCATATCGGCTTGGACATAGTGACCATGTTGTTTTTTCATCTAAGATTATCCCAACCCCAATAAATTTCGAAAATAGGGGGGTTGTAGATAAAAGATTAAAAGAAAAAGGAGTAAGAATTTTTACAGATGTGCACGTTTCTGGACATTGTAGCAGAGAGGATCTTAGAGATTTAATAACTATGTTAAATCCACAGCACATAATTCCAGCACATGCAGAAATTGGAAGAAGAAAAGCATTAGCAGAGCTTGCTACAGAGGTAGGATATGCAGTCAACAAAGATATTCATTTGATGTCTAATGGCGATAGTATAAATCTTAATTAAAAATTAAAAAAATGGTAAAAGAGGATCTTATTTGGGCAATAAAAAATGCAATGGAAAGAGGAGAGTCCATAGAATTAGCAAAAATAAGTCTATTAAATGCAGGATATAATTCCCAAGATGTAGAAGAAGCAGCAGAAAAAATTCAAGAAACACAAAAAAAATTTTCATTAAAAATTCCTTTCTTTAACAAATAATCTTAAGAGACTATAAACAGACTAGAGAACAATAACAATTCTTAAATATCTTTGATTCTGTTTTTTATTATGAAATTTTCACATATTGCAGATTGCCATTTAGGTTCTTGGAGAGAACCAAAGATGCAAGAACTTAATTTGAATTCATTTAAACAAGCAATAGAAATTAGCATAAAAGAAAAAGTAGACTTCATATTGATTGGAGGAGATTTGTTTGATACAGCTATTCCAAGCATAGAAATTATTGCATCTTGTGCAGAAAATTTAAAAGAACTAAAAGAGCAACAAATTCCCTGTTATATTATTCCCGGTTCCCATGATTTTTCTGCAAGTGGCAAAACAATGATAACAGTTTTGGAAAAGGCTGGTTTATGTATTAATATTTCTTATAATCTTTCTAATCTAAACAAACTATCTGAAAAAGTATTTTTTGATAAACCTTATTTTCTTTCAGGTTTAGCTGGGAAAAAATTAGGGTTAGAACAACAAGATCTTTTGGAATTTAATGGAGAAGTTAATGAGAGCAAATTTAACATCCTAGGATTGCATACAACAATAAAAGAACTTCTTCCAGAATCAATGCTCAATCAAGTTGAAAAAGGTAACATCAATGCAATTTCAGCAGAAGAAATTTTAAAAAATGAAAAATTAAAAAAATTCAATTATTTTGCATTAGGCCACATTCATAACCCACTTATTAAAGAGATTAAAGGAGAGGTTTTTGCTTATCCCGGGGCATTATTCCCAAATAATTTTTCAGAACTTGTTGAAAATAAAAGAGGAAATTTCCTTATTGTTAATTTTAATGAAGGAGAAGATACAAAGATTTCAGATATAAGGGAAATCCCAATAGAGACAAAAAAAGTACAATTCATAGATGTAAGGGCAGATGGTTTAAATCCAATTTCATTAAGGGAGAAAATTTTCTCTGAAGCTAAAAATTTAGATTTAGAAAATAAAATAGTTGCAATAAAGATTCAAGGAATAATGGAAAATGGAAAAATTTCAGACATTTCTTTTGATGAAATAGAAACTTATTTTGAATCTCGTAATATCTACTGTTTATTAAGAAATATTTCCAAATTAGAAAGCAAAGAATTTGAAATGCAAATAGATGAAAGTGAGGGCAAAACAATGGAGGAGATAGAAAGTCATGTAATCAATTCTGCATTAGAACAAAAAGCAATTTCACTTGATGAAAAAGAAAGGCTCACGGTTTTAATGAAAACCATGGACACTGAAAAAATAGAGGGTGAAACAAATGACACTTTTGCTACGAGAATAACAAATGATCTTGTTGCCATATTGGATTTAAAGGAAATTTGGAGTTAAAATGATAATAAAAAAAATTTCACTAAAAAATATAAGAAGCTATCTAGAACAAGAAATTAATTTTTCAGAAGGAAAAAGCCTTTTAAGTGGGGATATTGGTTCAGGAAAAACGACCTTGCTTCTATCTTTAGAATTTGCCTTATTTGGATTGCAAAAAGGAATTATTGAAGGAAGCGCCCTTTTAAGAAATGGAGAAAAAGAAGGCAAGATAGAATTGGTTTTTGATATCAATGGAACAGAGTATACTGTAAGTAGGAATTTGAAAAGAGATTCAAAAGGGAGCATTTCTCAAGAAAATTGCTTCTTGAGTTTTAATGGAATTAAAAAAGAATTATCTACAAAAGAATTGAAAACATTTGTTATTGATATTTTAGGATATCCTTCTCAACTTATCAACAAACAAAATTTGGTTTATAGATATACAGTATATACTCCACAGGAAGAAATGAAAAAAATCCTGATAGAAGATAAGGAAGAAAGAATAGATACTTTGAGAAAAGTTTTTGATATAGATAAATATAAAAGAATTTTAAATGCGAGTGAAATTTTTCTTTTAAAATTAAGAGAAAAAAAGAAAGAGAAAGAAGGACAGGTATTCGATCTTCCAATTAAAGAAAAAGAAATTATCTTGAAAAAGGAAGAAAATTCAAGGGTAAAAGAGGGTTTTGAAATTGCAAACAAAAAACTCATTGTTATAGAAAAAGAATTAGAAGAAAAGAGAAAATTAGTCGAGACAAAAGAGAACGAGATAAAAAAAATAAGGGAAATTAAAGAGAAGACAGCATCAATAGAATCTTCATTAAGGGAAAAAAAGGGTTCTCTTAAGGAAAAAATTTTAGAATTGTCTGAACTCGAATTAAATATCAAGACACTTAAGGGGCAAATTAAACAAGAAGAATTTAATGAAAATATTCAAAATATTAAAAAAATAATTTCTGACAAGGAAGATGAATTAGAGCAAACAGAAAAAAAACATAGAACATTTGAATTAAATTCAGCTCAAATAAAATCAAAAAGAGAAGATCTTCTAAATAACCTAAAGAATTTTTCAGAACTAAAACAATGTCCTGTTTGTAAACAAGAAGTTGATGATAAACACAAGGAAAAAATTTCATCAGAAATTTTAGAAAAAATACAGGGTTTTTCTTCTGCTTTAGAATTAAATCAAAAACAAATACACGAATTGCAAGAAAAAGCAAACATTATTGAGAAAGAAATAAAGATATTAAAAGAAAGAGAAAGATGTTTTGAATTAAATGAGTTAAAACTTCAAAATATTTCAGAAAAAGAAAAAAGAGAAACCCTATTAAAAGAACAAATAAAAATCTTAGAAAAAAATATTGCAGAATTTGAAAAACAAATAGGCGAAAACGCAGATAAAATAGGGGTTTTTTTAAATCTTGAATTAGATTTGAATAAATTAAAACAAGAATTTAGGGAAAAAGAGATTACTGAAAGAAATGCGATAATTGAAAAGACTTCTTTAAGTCAAAGGACGATAGATCTTGAAAGAGCCATCAAAGAGTATGAATTAGAAATAGGGCGAAAAAGAAACATTGTTGATCAAATAAGCAAAATTCAAAAATTACAGGATTTCTTTTCAAAGAATTTTTCAGAGATTTTATCTAATATAGAGAAACAAGTTATGTTAAAATTAAATTATGAATTTAATTCTCTTTTCAAGAATTGGAGTTCAATGTTAATTGAAAATGAGAACATGCAAGCAAGAATTGATGAGGAATTTAGTCCAATGATTGAACAAGCAGGGCATGATATTAGTTACAAATATTTAAGTGGGGGAGAAAGAACAGCCCTAGCCCTAGCATATCGTCTTGCATTAAATCAAGTAATAAACTCAATGTTGACCGGAATAAAAACAAGAGAACTTTTGATTTTAGATGAACCAACAGAAGGGTTTAGTTCAAAACAACTTGAAAAAATGCGTCAAGTTCTTAATGAAATAAAAGTTAAACAACTTATAATTGTAAGTCATGAAGCACAAATAGAAAATTTTGTCGAAAAAATAATTTATCTAAAAAAAGAAGGACATGAAACACACGTAAGTGTTTAAAAGATTATTAAAAAATAGTTGATTAAAAAGTAGGCAAAAATATCAAAAATTTAATTTTCTACAACTAAATAGTAATTTCTAAAAGGAAAAAATATTTAAATGACCTTTTGTATAGCTTTTTCATGAAAAAGAGTCTTTTAGCATTGTTCTTTGCTATATTTTTTGTATCGTTAACATTAAATGCATCTGCATTCAGTTTTGAAAAAACACCAATCCATGACGTAGTTGCATCTGAACTAAGCATTCCAGCAACATATAATTTTACATTAGTTAATACCGGAGGAGAAGATTATTTTAAAGTATATAGCCTAGTTAACATAAAGACACTCCCTTTAACCCCTTTTCCAGTAAAAAGTCTTGAAGTTTACAATTTTATTTTTAGTGCCTTACCATTAGAGAGAGCAGACCAAAAAGGGAAATTTGCATATGGTTATTATATTAAAGGAGAAAAAGCTGGCGCAATGCAAGACCTTGTTGAACTTAAGGTTCTTCCATTAAAAGACATAATCCGAATTACTGTTGCAGATATTGCAAGAGACGACATTGCAATTGGATTGAATATCAGCGTTCCAGAAAACATAGATTTGGGAAATGCAACAATTTATATTGAATCAGAATTGGGAAAAATTTCAAAAACAGATTCAATGCCAGTAAAAGAATCTAAGACAATTAATGTCCCATTCACATCAGATATCAAGACAATAGTTGCAGGAAAATATCCAATAAGAGTAACATTCTATTTAAACAAGGAATATAATTATACTGTTGGTGTAAATGCGACAGTAACAGAGATTTCAACAATTACTTCTTCAGAAACCGTTAAAAGAGGATTTTTTGGATTCAAGACAATAATCACAAAGAAAAATGATGGGAATACAATCAAATTAGTTTCTGCAGAATTAACCAAGAATCGGTTTGAAAGAGCATTTACATCATACAATCTTGCACCAACATCTGAAGGTGAAAATGCATGGTTTATAGAACAAACATGGGAAAAAGAGCTTAAACCTGGTGAATCTTTAATTGTAGAGGCATCAACGGACTACACTATACCAATAATCATCTTAGCATTGTTAATTATTTCAACAATTTCCTTAATAATTGTTAGAAGGCCAAGACTCATTGTGAGGAAGAAAGCAATAAAAATGCAAACAAAAGGTGGAGAATTTGCAGTAAAGGTAATTTTATTTGCAAAGAACATTTCACAAGAAGCAAAAGAGGTAACAATGATTGATCAAATTCCAGGAGTCACACAATTATATGAAAAATTCGGCGCAGCAAAGCCAGAAAAGATAGAAGGAAATAGGTTGACTTGGAGATTTGGAACAGTTCTTCCAGGAGAAGAAATAATCGTTTCATATGTTATTTATTCAAAGGTAAGACCTATAGGGACAATGATTCTTCCAGAAACAGTTGTTCACTATTTGAATCAAAGAGATAAGAGGAAATATGCAAGCTCTAATAGAGTTTTGGTAGTTTCTAATGACTAAAGGTCATTGGAATAGATTTAAATTCTTTTGACTAGTAATCTTTTAAAACACAAATATCTTAATAAATTAGAAAAAAAGGGATAATCAAAATGGAAAAATTCATTTCAATTAAAGAAGCAATAAAAAAAGGTAAAGGAAATATTGCTATTCGTGGATGGGTTTATCGTGAAAGAAAGATGAAAGATAAAGCATTCGTTGTTTTAAGAGATTCTTCAGAGATAATTCAATGTGTTGTTAAGGAAGAACATGTTTCTAAAAAAGAATGGGAAGCATTACAAAAAATCCTAATTGAAAGTTCAATGGAAATAGAAGGAGATATAAAAGAAGATAAAAGAGCCCCAACAGGGTATGAAATAGATGTTAAGAAATTAAATGTTGTGGGTTATTCTGAAGCATATCCAATTACTCAAGAATTAAACGAGGATTTATTATTAGATAGGAGACATTTATGGTTAAGAAGCAGAAAGATGACTGCAATAATGAAAATTAGAAGTACGGTGTTCGGAGCAGTTCATGAATATTACAGGGGTAAGGGATTTTATGAATTTCAAAGTCCAGTAATTATTCCAGGTGGTGCAGAAGAAGGACCAACATTATTTGAAGTAAATTATTTTGGCAAAAAAGCTTATTTAACTCAAACATGGCAACTTTATGCAGAACCTGCAATGTTTGCTCTTGAAAAAATTTATACAATGGCCCCAACATTCAGAGCAGAAAAAAGTAAAACTTCTAGACACTTAACTGAATTTTGGATGCAAGAGATGGAGGTTGCATGGATTGGTTTAGATGAATTAATGGATTATGCAGAAGAATTAATTAAACATATAATTAAGCGAGTTTTAGAAAATAATCAAGAAGAATTAAAAATCTTGGGAAGAGATCCAAAAAAATTAGAACCAACATTAAAAAAGAAATTTCCAAGAATTACTTATGACGAAGCATTAAAATTATTGAAAGAAAAATGCAAAATGAATGTTCCTTGGGGAAAAGATCTCAGAACACTCGAAGAAGATAAATTAATGGAACTTTATGACGTTCCTTTATTTGTAACCCATTATCCAAAAGAAATCATGGCTTTTTATAAACCAAGAGATCCAAAAAATCCAAAAGTTGCTGTTTGTTTTGATTTACTAGGACCAGAGGGAAATCATGAAATTATGGGTGGAAGTGAAAGAGACACAAGTATAGAAGAATTAACAAAAACTTTGAAAAGTAAGGGAGAAAAAATAGAAGATTATAGTTATTATCTAGATACAAGAAAGTATGGGAGCATCCCACATGCAGGTTTTGGTATGGGTACAGAGAGAGTAATCAAATGGATAACCGGTGTAGATAATGTGAAGGACACAATTGCATTCCCTAGGACAATGAATCGATTTACACCCTAATTTTTTTCTTCAATATATTTATAAATTCTAAAACACAATCAGAAATATGCAAAAGAGGCGTTATGGAAAAGAGGAAAGCAAACAGAAAACATATCTAACACTTGCGATGGCTTTGTCTGTAGCAGCAATTTTGTTTCTTATTATTAATTCAGTTTATTTAGAGGTAAATAAACAACGATTTGTATCAGAATTAAAACTCAACCCAAATATATCTTTGCAGACAATACACACAATACCTATTCTAGTGGATCTTGTTGTTGTTATTTGGATTGCATTAGCATTAATTTTAGCTTTTTCCTTATTCTTTTTAAAAGGAACAAAGTGTTTATGGGTTGTTCTTTTAATAGTTTCTATAATTTCATTAATTACATTTAGGATAGATTCTTTTATTATGGGGATTTTAGCAAGCATATTTTATTCAAAGACATTAAAATTTAGGTATTAATCAGGGGCAATAAATGAAGTTAGGAAATTCTGAAATTATTTGGTTGGGGCATTCTGGGTTTAAAATAAAATTAAATGAAAAAATAATTTATATTGATCCATTTCAAATATCTGAAAATGAAAAGGAAAAAGCAGATATTATTTTAATAACACATAGCCACTATGACCATTTTTCACAACAAGATTTAGATAAAATCATTAGGGATGGAACAACGTTGATTTGCACACCAGATTCTCAGAGTAAAGCAACAAGATTAAACGCAAAACTTAATTTAATGTTAGCAGAACCCGGAAGAGAGTTTAATATAGCGGATATTAAAATAAAAACAATCGAAGCATATAATGAGAAAAAACAATTTCATCCAAAAAGCGAGTATTGGGTGGGATATTTGATTCAATCAAACGGCCTTGTTATCTATCATGCAGGAGATACAGATAAGATAAAAGAAATGGAAAAATTAACAGGTTATGCAAAAAAAGATAATCAATTTATCATTCTTCTTCCAGTCGGTGGAAATTTTACAATGAATTCAGAAGAAGCTGCAGAAGCAGCTTCATTAATCAAACCAACACTTGCAATCCCTATGCATTACGGAACAATTGTTGGTTCAAGAACAGATGCCGAAAACTTTGTCAAATTCTGTGAAGAAAAAGGAACCAAGGCAGAAATTTTAGAGAAAGGGAAATAATTAGAATTTCATAATTCTTTTCTTAGTATCTCGTTTCATCAACAACACAACCCTAGAATCTTTTTTCTCATCAATTATTTTGTATTTGCAAAGTTTTCCTATTTTATTTGCGAATTCCCTAACTTCTTCATGAAGGGGCATGAAATTTAATCCAAGTCTGTTTCGAGAAAATCCAACAGCCATATATGCTTTTATTTCTACAAACATCGGATCTGCTTTTTTGACAAGTTTAGCATAATCTACTTCACCAATCATGTTAATATTTTTGACCAATGTTAATCTTAATACGGTTCTTGTTTTTTTCTTGAGTTTTTTTACAATATCTAAGGTTTTCATTAAATTTTTCCAACCATTTTTTATTTGTGGTTGATTAATAATCTTGTAAACTTTTTCATTTGGGGCATCCAATGAAACATATAGTTGTGTTGGTGGACATATTTTTGCCAGAATATCAGGGCATTCTCCATTTGTAACTAAGAAAGAAGTTTTTCCAATTTTTTTTAATTCTTTAATCAAATCTGAAATTTTAGGATAAAGAGTAGGTTCCCCTGCTAAAGAGATTGCGAAATGCATTGGTTCTTGAGCCTCTTGAAATCTTTTTTTGTTAACTTTTTCATTGCCCCCAAATCCGGCTAGCAATTTTCTTTGTTCCCTTATACATCCTTCAATAATTGTTTTCGGATCATCCAGATTGTTTATAGGCATCTTTTCTCCAAGCGTGTTTTCAATAGCTCTCCAACAAAAAAGACATCTGTGCTGACACCATGAAATACTTGGAGACATTTGACAGCATCTATGACTCTTAATTCCATAAAATTGTTGTTTGTAACAAGACCCTTCATCTTTTAATGATCTTTTTGTCCACATACAAATTTGAACAGCAGAATGTTTACCAACTAAACCATAATGTTGTTTTTTAAATTGTTCTTGCAGCTTTATTGGAATCAATTCGGTGCTTTTATTTTCTTTTTTACTTTTCATTTTTTTTCAAATATATCTTTTATGCTTGAAAATGCTGCGCATTTTCGGCATCTCGAAATGAGATAAATAATTTCGCGATTTCTTGAATTGTTCTAACATGGTTTAATTTTAATCTTAGTTTTGTACCACCCAATAAACCTTTGGTAAAATAAATTGAATTTGCTTTAATTGTTCCAAAACCAACATTGTTTTCTTCAGCTAATTTGAGATATTCTAATAATTGTTCTATCCTTTGTTCTGGCGTTGAAATATAATATTTTCCTGTTTTAAAATAATCTTTTATTTCTTGAAAAATTCTCGGATTTCCCCTTGTAGCTCGCCCAATCATAATATAATCGCACCCGGTTTCTTCTAGCATTTTTTTTGCATCTTCAGGATTGTTAATATCTCCATTTCCAATAACAGGAATTTTTAATTCTTGTTTTAATTGTTTAATTGCATTCCAATCAGATTTTCCACCATATGCTTGTTTTACTGTTCTTGCATGTAATGTTATCGCCGATGCTCCTGCTTCTTCTATTGTTTTTCCTATTTCAAGAAAATTAAGTTTATTTTCATCCGGACCCAATCTAATCTTTGCAGTTATTGGGACATTTGAAACCTTAACACATTCTTCAATTATTTCCTTGATTTTATTTTTTCTTATTAATAATGCAGAGCCCGCACCCTGTTTAACAATGGCTTTTGCAGGACATCCAAAATTAATATCAATTACATTAAAGAGATCTTGGTGATCTTTTATTGATCTCACAAAATTTTCAGTATTTTGTCCAAATAATTGTAACCCGATATTTTTTTCATTTTCTGCTTTTTTAATAAGAATTTTTGCAGCTTTACCACTTCTTGCGAGTGCATTTGCAGAAACCATTTCAGTATATGTAAGGGCTGCACCGTATTTTTTGCACAATTCTCTAAATGCTGGATCGGTAATTCCTGCCATTGGCGCTAAGATACATTTACCATTTAACTTAGGAAATTTTATCATTTTAATATCAACGGGATAAGCTTTAAATAACTAACTTTTCTTTTTATGTGATGGATTATTCATTGAAACCAACATGGCAAAGGGGGATATTAACTTTGATTTTAATATTCGTATTTTTCTTTTTACCAACAATACCAGCATTAAATCAAATTCAATGCATAAGGACTCCATGCAACCCCCTAGAAACAATGGTTGCACCATATCAACTTTTTAATCAAAATATTATTTCATCTAGTTGGACATTAGCAATTTTAATTTTAGAATTGATTCTAGCATATTTATTAGCTTGTTTTTTAACAATGAAATCAAGGAAATTTTATCCATAAAAATCAAATGAATAAAAAGAAGATGAACCCAATTAAAAAATTGAATGTTATAATTCTTGCAGGTTTTTTTTCATTGTTTTTTTTATTTGGCGGATGTATAAATAAAACCTCGACAGATACCAATTTACTCCCAATTAGATTTTATAATGGCGATAAACAGATTTTAGAGATAAAAGCAGAAGTCGCAGATACTATTTGGAAACAAGCAATTGGTCTAATGAATAGAACAAATCTTCCAGAAGATCAGGGAATGCTTTTTATTTTTGATAGTGAAAGAAAAAGGGAATTTTGGATGAAAAACACAATTATCCCATTAGATATGATTTTTCTTGATAAAGATTTTAAGATCGTGAATATAATTAAAAATGCGCAACCTTGCAAATCCCTTGATTGCGAATTTTATTCTTCCACAGGCCCTGCTAGGTATGTCATAGAAATAAATGGCGGGCTTTCTTCAAAATATAATATCACAAATCAAACAAAGATTTCTTGGTGAGTAACATAAAATAAGATGAGCAAATTCAGAGAACTTCTCAATAAAGAATTAAAATTTAGCGACAAAGAAAAAGAATTTCTCCCAGCAGGTTATCAGAGAATTGGAGATATAATCATCATTAATTTAGATAATAAAGTAAAGCGAAAAGAAAAGCAAATTGCACTTGCTATCAAGAAACTATTTCCATCTGTAAAAACGATTTGCATTCGTGAAGGGAAAATTATTGGAAAATTAAGAAAGCCAAGAGTAAGGATTATTCTTGGAAAAGAAACAGAAACAATCCATCATGAGGGAAGGTGTTTGTATCAAATTGATGTAAAAAAAGCAATGTTTTCTCAAGGAAATTTATTTGAGAGACACCGACTTTCTAAAAATATTTTAAAAAATGAAATAATTGTAGACATGTTTGCAGGAATTGGTTATTTTTCAATTCCTTTTGCAAAACAAGGAGCAAAAGTTTATGCAATTGAATTAGCTAAAGACTCTTACAGATATCTTGTTAAAAATTCTAAATTAAATAAGGTAGATAAAAATCTTGTTGCAACCCATGGGGATTCAAAAAAAGAATTAATAATTCTCGCAAAAAAAGGAATTAAGGCAGATATAATCAGTATGGGTTACATCCCAACCCCGATTAGTTTTTTCAAATATGCATTAAAACTTGCAAAATTAAACACACGCATTTTATTTCATTGTCTTCTTTCAAAATATCCGGAAAAAGAAAAGAAAGATTTAGATAAACTTCTTTTACACTTAAAAAAAGATGCAGAAAAAGAAAAATTCAGATTTTCATATTCTAAACATTTTGTTAAAAGTTTTTCACCGGGGAATAATCATTGGGTTTTAGAACTAAAATTAACTAGGTAGAAATTTAGATAAAAATTAAAAAACAAGAACGTAAATTATCCCTAACATAAATAATATTGTTAAGAAAACCATAATCCAAATTGGTAATGGCATAGAATATTCTGGTTTTCTATCACCTTCTTTTTTTGCTTTGTACAACATGAGTAAAGCAAGAATTCCAGTGATGCCTCCTGAAATACCTCCACTCAATTCTAAAAATGTAACAAATGAACCAAAATTAAAAAAATAAACAATCAAGAAAATAATCAATGGAATAAAACAAGCCAAAGCAAAAGATAGGATTTTGTTGAGCTTTAAATCGAGATGGTATGTGTCTTTTAATGCAGTACTTAAAATTATGAATGCATTTAACATTCCAACAACCCCTAAGAGTGTGGGTAATTTTCCTAACGAGAATGTTGCTATCTCTGGAGTGGATTTTCCCATAAAACCAAGGATAACAAATGTAAATAAAATGTAGAGAATAATTGGGATAAGTGTTCCCCAAATAATACATTTTTTCATCAATTTTTCATTTTTCTTTAATTCTTGTTTAAGTTCAGGCAAGGCAGAATATCCCAGCATTGCAAAAAAAACAACACCATAAGGGAAAACTAAATCACTAAAATTATCCCCCATGTAGCTGAGATTAATTGAATCAATTTTTGGAATAAAGAACAAGGCAATTATAACTACAATAACAATTAAGGAAATTACACCAATACTAACTTCTTTTTTTACTGCATCCAATCCCAAAAATACAAATAAACAAGCAAAGATAAAAAATAAAAGGGTTAAGTAAAAACTAGCATTAAGATTTTCAAACAAAATAAAACTAAGGCTTTGGCCTTCTGCAATGAGATATGCAATTAATGCAGAATATATCCCAAAGATCACAGAAAAAAGCATAATATATTTTCCAGTTTTTCCAAGGTATTTTTCAGCATACCCTGTAAGTTGATGATCTCCTTTTGTTCTTAATGAAACCTCCCCTAAATAAAGGTGCATGTTTAGATTAATCAATCCAAGAAATAATATGAATAACAATCCAACCAAAAATCCAGATTTAGAAATAGCATAGGGCATTCCTAGAATTCCTGCTCCAATCATTGTTCCTGCAAGGGTGGCTATTCCTGCAAGCAATACACCTCCTTTCATTTTGATTTTATACTCTAATATGCAATGAAAAACTATTTTAAATAAGTTTTCCAATGATTTTTACGGGCTTATAGTTTAACGGATAGAACAGGCGGCTTCGGACCGCCAGATCGAGGTTCGATTCCTCGTAAGCCCGTATTCACGAGGAATCTTCGATTCACTAGAAAATTTCAGAGAAACACTAAAAATTTAATAAATTTTTGTGCGCCAAAAATCTAAAGATTTTTGAGCGTTTTCGGTGCACAGGAAATTAAAAATTTCCTAAGTGCCTCATAAGCCCGTATTCTTTATTTTTTAAATCCAATTCCAAAGATTTTTAAAAGTGGTTTAATAGAAAGAAAGATGGCTATACAGGGATTAATTGTACCACCAAATTATTTTAGTAAATTAGAAAGTGAAAAAATAAACGCTTCTCTGATTTATCTTTTTGGTCCAATTACTGGTGCACCAAATTGGCATGAAGAAGCAATTAAAAGAATTCGTTTTTACAGTCCTGATGTATATATTGCATGCCCAAGTGGGAGGTTAGATAAGGAATTTATAGAGGGAATAAAGCCCCTTGGTGCAAAAAATGGAGAAGAGCAAAACGAATGGGAAAATTATCATAGGGAAAGGGCACAAAAAAAAGGATGTATTCTTTTCTGGTTTGCAAAACAAACTAAGCCAATTTCATTCTCACCACAATTCAAAATTTATGCACATAGCGCAACAACACAGATTGGTAGATATTCTATTTTACAAAGACAAGATAAAAAAATAAAAATTGCAGTAGGAATTGAACCGGGATTTTTTGGAGAAAGATCTTTGGCGAATACCTTAACAAAAGATGACCCAAACATAAAGATCTTTTCTGGATTAGAAGAAACATGCAAGGAAGCAGCAATTCTCGCATGCAAATAAACTGAAAGTAAAATGGAAATTCAAATAGATAAACAAAAAAAAGAATCTAAATTAACAAAATTTTTAAAAGATTCATTGACAAGGGATTTATCTTCTTTTACCTTTGAAACAATTACTTATTATCCTGAATTTATTAGGATGATGTTTCTTAAAATGACTGGTTTAGGAAAATGCAAGCAAAAATATTGCAATCATGGAGATTATTGCGAGTTATCAAGGAAATTTTTAACCCATAAATTGTTTGTGGAATATTTTTGTAAAATAGATGGATATGGGCCTGATGAAAACAGGATAAGAGATAGAGGAATATTTCATACATATATTGGCTGTTCAATTAATGAAAAATAATAACAATACTTATAAATATAATTTTCTTAAATAAAATATTAATATTAGATGGTGAAAATGAGATATTTAGGCTATGTAGATTTATCTCATAAGCCAAAAAAATAAAAATAATTTGATTAATTTTAATCAATTGTAGTGAATAAAATATTTTCTTAATTAAAAATGGAAAGAAAACAATGGGATAAATATGCGAAAAATTATCATAAGGAAATTATAAGTCCTCTTCAAAAAAAAGTAATAAATCCTCTTTTTTCAGATATTTTAAAAATAGCCAACAGGAAAAAATTAATTGTAGCAGATGTTGGTACAGGTATTGGGGATCTTTTACCTTTTTTATCACAAAATTTCAAAAAAGTTTATGCTATAGATTTTTCTAAAAAAATGTTAAAAATAGCAAAACAAAGGAATTCCTTAGTTAACAACATTATATTTAAAGAAGCTGATTTAAGAAAACTTGTTGATTTGGATTTAAAATTGAATATGATTATTTCTGTAAATTCTATATTGGGTCCTTCTTTTGAGCAAGTAGAAAAATCTTTTGAACAAATATCTGGTTCATTGAAAGAAGGAGGTATTTTTATAGGGATTTTTCCGGCAATGGAATCTATATTATACAATTTTATGCTTGTCTATGAAAGGGAATATTCTAAGGTTAAAAATGAAAAACGAGCATTAAAAGATACAAAAAAAATCTCTGAAAGAAAAAAATATAATTTTATTATGGGGGTATTTGATGATAATGGTGAAAAACAAAAAAATTATTATCAATTTGAACTTAGAAACAGACTGAAAAAAGCATCATTTAAAAAAATTAAGTTCAAAAAAGTGTTATATCCTTGGGGTAAGGGGTGTGGGGATTTTGAAGACTTTTATGGCATGCCCAAAATGTGGGATTGGTATGTAACAGCAATTAAAAAATAATCTTATTAAATAATCAAAAACCGGTACGAAAGGTTTATAAATATTCCCTGGATTTTTCTTCTAGATATAAATTTATCTATAGATAAAAATGGCAGGAGAAAAACCAAACTTTAACATTGTCTTTATTGGACACGTTGACCACGGAAAGAGTACTTCAATTGGAAGACTTTTGTATGAAACTGGAAAGTTTACAGAACAAGAATTAGCAAAGATGAAAGACTTAGCTGAAAAGCTGGGTAAGAAGGGTTTCGAATTCGCTTTCGCTATGGACCACTTGAAGGAAGAAAGAGAACGTGGAGTCACCATTGATCTATCTTACAAGAAACTTCCAACAAAGAAGTTCAACGTAACAATTATTGATGCACCTGGTCACAAGGACTTTATTAAGAACATGATTACAGGGACATCACAAGCAGACGCTGCAATTTTGACTGTATCAGCTGCAGAAGGAGTAATGGCACAGACAAAAGAACACGTATGGTTATGTAGAACAATGGGCGTTTCGCAAATAGCTGTTTTAGTTAACAAAATAGACGTAGTTAACTATGACCAAGCAAAATACACAAAGGTAAAAGAAGAATTGTCTGTTCTTTTGAAAACTGCAGGTTACAAGGTTGAAACTATCAACTTTATTCCAGCAAGCGCTATCGAAGGTGAGAATATCACAAAGAGAACTGACAAACTTAAATGGTATAATGGACCAACTCTTTTGGAACAATTCGATTTATTCGAAGAACCAAAGAAACCAACAGACCTACCTATGAGAATGCCTATCCAGGATGTTTATACAATCACTGGAGTTGGAACAGTACCAGTAGGAAAGATCGAAACCGGTATCATGAAACCTGGAGATAAGATCATCATTTTGCCAGCAAAAACTGGAAAAGGCGTCATCGGTGAAATTAAAACTGTAGAAATGCACCACGAAGCTTTGAAAGAAGGATTAGCTGGAGATAATGTTGGACTTAATTTGAGAGGAATCAATAAAACAGATATCGCAAGAGGAGACGTTATTGCACATGTTGACAGTCCGCCAAGTATGGCTGAAGAAATCACAGCACAAATCGCTGTTATTAATCATCCAACTGTTATCGCACAAGGGTATACACCAGTTATGCACATCCACACTGCACAAGTACCAGTACAATTTACTGAACTTGTAAAGAAGATAGATCCAAAAACTGGGCAAGTAACACAAGAACATCCAGAGTTCCTAAAGAACGGAGATGTTGCTATTGTTAAGATGAGGCCAGTAAAACCACTTGTAATCGAGAAGCAGAGTGTAAATCCACACATGGCAAGATTCGCAATCAGAGATGCAGGTTCAACAGTCGCAGCAGGTGTCTGTATCGACCTAGTAGCAAAGAAAATTTAATTTTTTATTTAATTTTCTAATTTTTTTCTTTTTCTTTTTTTCTTTTTTTTATTTCTTTTATTTCATTATGTTTCTTAAATGAAATTTTCTTTAGAGGAAAGTTTAAATTTTTGAATTGATTTGTTTGGATATGTCAAAAACAAAATTTAATTGTGATAATTGCAATAAGGATTTTTTAGCATATATATCACAAAGAAAAAATAAATTAAAATTTTGCTCAGTTAGCTGTAACAATTTCAAAAGGGACACGGATTTTCTAAAGAAGAATTAATAAAAATGAGTGAATCTCGTAAAAAAAATCCAATAAATTACTGGAAAGGCAAAAAAATGTATGCTGAAACAAAATTAAAAATTAGTAGGGCAAGAAAAGGAAAAAAACTTTCAGAAGAAACAAAAAGAAAGATGATTGGAAGAAAAGCCTGGAATAAAAATTTAATTGGATTTATGGCAGGAGAAAAATCACATTTATGGAAAGGGGGAATTACACCAATAAATGCAAAAATAAGAACCTCATTACCTTTTAAAAATTGGAGAACTGCTGTTTTTAAAAGAGATAACTGGACTTGTTATATTTGTAAACAAAGAGGTAGAAAATTAGAAGCACACCATATAAAATCATTTTCAGATTACCCCGATTTAAGATTTTCAGTAGAAAATGGAATAACTCTTTGTAATGAATGTCATAAAAAAACAGAAAATTATGGTAGAAAAAATCGGTTTAAACAAAAATAAAAATCTAGTTTAAATAGAGTAAAATATAAAAGGAATTTTCTGTTAATTAAGATATGACAAAAGGATATTTTTTTAGAGGAAATCCGGTAAGTTTTGAAGAAGCATTCCCCGAGATAGAAGAAATTAAAATTGAAGGAACAGAAGGAGATATTGCGCAAAGAAATAAGCTTTCCTTAAATAAAAAAACATGGGGAATTTCTTGTAGTAATCCTCTTTGTAAAGACAAAGGATATGGTGTAAAATTAGGGGATTTTATTTCTGAAATGTATCATAAAAAAGAAACATCTAAAGAAAAGATAATTTCTTGTGGTGGATACGAAAGTATGGGTAGGGGACAAACAAGGAGATGTTTAAATCATTTGAGTATAAGGGTTGAAATTAAGTATAAACTTCCAGAAGTGCAACAAGAAGTAGAGAATTAATTAAGATTCCCGAATCTGCGACATTCCCCCATCAATCCAAAACCTTTAAATATCCTCGAAGAGTTTGTAATATATCATTAATTAAATCACTTGATATCAAATATCACGTATCACAGGATTATACTTATGCCTATCATGGGCTAAATGAATTCTGTTCGATATTAATATCAATTCGCTAGAAAATCCAATATTTTCGGCGATAAAATTTACAGGAGGTAAATTAAAATGGGAAAAGTAAGTCCCCCATCAATTAAGTATGTCATTAAGGCAAAGTTCACTGCTACAGGTATGGTTGAAAAACCAGATGTAATAGGTGCAATTTTCGGACAGACAGAAGGATTACTTGGGGAAGAATTAGAATTAAGAGAACTTCAAAAAAAAGGAAAGATAGGAAGAATAGACGCAGAAATGGATGTTAAAGAAAGCATGACAACAGGAATCGTAACTATTCCAACTTCTATTGATAAAGCAGAAACAACATTAATTGCAGCAGCAGTCGAAACAATCGACAGAGTAGGACCATGCGATGCAAAATTCGAAATAGAAGGAATCGAAGATGTTAGAACAAGTAAGAGAGATTTTATTCTTGAAAGAGCCAAAGCATTAATGGAAAAATTAAGCTCAGGCACTCCAGAAATAAGAGAAATGGAACAATCTGTTATTGACCATTCAAAGACAGTAAGAGTCAGAGAAATTGGAGATGAAAAAATAGCAGCAGGTCCTGACGTAGAAATCAGCAATGAGATAATTGTTGTTGAAGGAAGAGCAGACGTTGTCAATCTTCTTAAGGCGGGAATAAAAAATGCAATTGCAATGAATGGAACAAAAATTCCAAAGATTGTCGCAGATATGTCTAAGGAAAAAGAAGTAACTCTTTTTGTTGATGGAGACAGGGGCGGATTATTAATTGCAAAAAACGTAATTGGTTCTATAAGAATCAAAAATGTTGCAGTGGCTCCAGATGGAAAAGAAGTCGAAGAACTTGTTGAAAAAGAAGCAGTAGCTTGTTTAAGAAATAAAATGCCTGCATCTGAATTTCTTGATAAATATCTAAATTCAAGAGAAACAGAAAGGGACTCTAGGAGTTACGGCAACAGGGATTCTAGAGATAGACCTTACGAAGATAGAAGACCAACTAGTCGTGGAATGAATCAAGAGAGGACAAGTTCAAGAGAAGGATACTATTCTCGAGAACAACCACAACCAACTTCATTTGAACAAGTTAAAATAACCGACACTGATGTGAAGGAAATAGAAAAACTCTTCAAAGAAATTGATGGGACAAAACATGCATTATTTGCTGTTAAGGAAGGAAGAAAAATAGAATCAATTGAAAAAACAACTTATGCAAAGATTGTAACTTCATTATATGGAACAAATAGAAGAGGAAAAAGAATTGATGTTTTGGTTGTTGATGGCACAATTACACCAAAACTATTGAGCACAGCAGAACAAGTTGGAGTAAGTGCAATTGCAGCAAAAAACTTCACAGCAACAAGTGAAAAAATAAGATTGATTGGATTGTAAAAATCCTTTTTTCTTTTTTTATTTTTTTTATTTTCTTTGACTTTTAGTACAATAATGCTTAAATATCTAAATAATTTATTAGAGGCATGGTTGGACCAGATTATGTTAAAACAAATAGGGAAGTAAACCCCTTCCCAATAGCTATGTTATCAAACACAATGGTTTCTGTTTTGTCTAAATATTCTGAAGGAAATAAAATAGATAATTCAGAGACGGATACTCTTAAGCGTGGTTCAGACTTAGTTGCTAAATTAATAGGTGGTGCGAAATTAATTAGTGGAGATAAATCTAAGGAAGAAATTTTTTCTTTAACAAGTGAAGGTGTGGAATTATATGGGGATGGTTTAGAAATCTTAAAATATTTTGCTCAAACAGGGAAGGTGAATTTAGAAATAATAAATGACCAAGAAAGAATACTCCCTTTGTTTAAATCAATGTATTTTAATCTTCAAAAAATAATTCAAGGAGAACAAATAGAAATACAAGATACAGATTTCTTAAAAAATTTCTTTAAGGAATTGCAAGAGAAATATCAAAATTTATTACATCAACAAACACAAGGTGATGACGATAATTAATTTATTCTAAAGAAAGCGCGCCATGCTTGCATGCGATAACACATGCACCGCAATTAATGCATTTTTCAGTATCTACTTCTAATTTCTTTTTTCGAGTTAATGCACCAATAGGGCAAGCTTCAACACAACCAACACATTTACCCCCGCATGAGCAAGAAGAACATTTACCATCGCGCCAACAGCATTTTTTATAATCTATTTTTATTGTCATGTTTTTGTTTTTTATAATTTAATTTTTTATCCAATAATTTGTATATTGTTATAATCCAAAAAGGGATTATCAATAAAAAAAGATATTCTTCTAAGGGCATTAAACCAATTTCAATTCCAATCAATCCAGGACCTTGAAAGGACCAGTGCCCACGCCATATAGCAAAGCTATCCCAGGCAGTTCCGGCAACAAGAAATATTAACGGTATTAGTATTCTTTCTTTTCGAGAATTATAAAGATGAATATGAAATTGGTATTCTAAGATAATTGCACTAAATAAAAACAATGCCAAGATAATAAGATATTCCATTTTATTTTTATTCTACAAAATCTTCTTTATACAAACTTTTTTCATTAAGTTCTCCACGCAAGTTTCGGATAAGTAATTTTTGCGCTTCATCTTTTTTGTAATTTCCTAAAAGCCAGGAAAGTTTTATGAATGCTGTTTCAGAGAGCATGTCTCCGCAGAAAATACAGCCAATATCTGACAATCTTCTAAGGTTTGTATAAACATATTGATTGACTCGTCCATAAATACATTGAGAAGTTATTGCAACGATTCCCCCTTTCTTGATAAATTTTTTTAGAGTTTCATAATTTTTCAGATTTTTTCCAAGATTTGTTGGTGTATGTCCCAATCCAGTTGCTTCAATGACAATTGCCTTGTAATTTTTTGTATAGAATTCAAACAAAGAATTTTTCATATTTGGATGGGTTTTTAATAAGCCAACACCCTCATCAAATTTATCTAAAAATATTCCCTTTCCATGCCCTGTTTTTTTATCATGATTTTTAAAATATAAAATTTCTCCATTTCTAGAATTAACTAAAGCAATAGGTGTATCATTAATTGCCTTGAATGCATCTCTTCTGGTTGTGTGCATTTTTCTTGTTTTTGTTGGAGGCAAGATTGCACAAATATCATCGCTACTCAAATTGTGCATACAAATAGCAACACCAACAAAATCTGATTTTGCGATAAATGTTGCTGCAGATAATAAATTTGAATTAGCATCACTACTACCTCTGTCAGAACTTCTCTGGCTTCCAATTAATATAATTGGAATGTTAATATCTTGACATGCAAAAGCTAATGCCGCAGAAGTATATCCAAGGGTATCTGTTCCATGTCCAATAATTATTCCATCGCATTTGTGTTCGTGTTTCTTAATCGCAGAAATTATTTTTTGATAATCTGAAAACATCATATCTTCTGACATAAAATTTGAGATTAATTCTGTTTCAATATTTGCAATTTTTGCAATCTCAGGGACCATTTCGATTAAATCTTCTGCAGAAAATTTAGCAACAACCCCACCAGACTGATAATCTAATTTAGATGCAATTGTTCCACCAGTATGTAAAACAATAATTTTTTTCAAGTTTGGATTATAAGGGATTTTCTTTATTTTG
>Ga0208375_1000917_pt1 | contig 36794 bp, 50 predicted proteins | sample RifOxyD1_FD_184038 | JGI IMG/M metagenome (GOLD analysis project Ga0208375, IMG submission 184038) | Soil microbial communities from Rifle, Colorado - Rifle Oxygen_injection D1 (SPAdes) | ecosystem: Environmental > Terrestrial > Deep subsurface > Rock core/Sediment | place: Rifle, Colorado... | reverse complement strand
GATTTAAAAATTATTCATTTTCCAGATAGGGCCTGCTTATCTTCCTAGCGGGATAAATTGTCTGGAGCGCTTTGATAATCCTTAGCTCTACTTCTTTTCTGTGCTCAAGTGCGTAAGAAACAGCTCTGCTGTCCAAGCCCAGAACCTCTTCTATCTCTTTCTGGCCAAAGGAAAGGTCCTGTGCCTCATAAACCTGGCTTGCACGCTTATGAGTTAGATGAACAGTCGGATTGCTGAATGATTTTACAGGATGGTTCTTCCCCCCTTTATTTTTCCCGTGCTTCACAAGATAATTTGCTATAACATAAGATGGCACGCCAATGAAGTAAGCGATATCCGGATCAGACACCTCAAGATCAAGAGATCTTTTAATAGCTTCTATCTTTTCTTCTGGGATTAGATGCCTTTCCCTTCCCCCATATAAAGGCTCAAGCCCAGATCTTTTCAGAATTATTCCGACATATGTGAAAGAGAAACCGGCCTCATCTGCGAGCTCTTCTAATGAACGCTTTTCTCCTTTTTGAAAAGCGTTCTGATACCTAGAAAATAGACTGAAGAGCATCGGGAATTTTTTGTCTATTGGATATCGCCTGTTGCCGCCCTTGCTATAAGTCATAGCATATTCTAATGCTTTTCCAAAAGCCCAGCTTGCACCATAAGCCTTCTGGAGTGCTGCATTCCTGATTATAGATGAGATATCTTGGACAAAATTTAGCTTCCTTTCCTTCATGGTCCTGTGATTATAGCCAAATTGATTAGCAACCTGGCGTACACGATTAGTTGAACATCCCAATTCATCAGCTATCTCATCATAACCCTTCTCCATCTCCAATCCAGTTTTGATTTTCTCCTCAAGAACTTTCTTTTTGATCTCCTTAACAGAAGTTCCGTCACTGTTTACAATTTTATGGAGTGCGGAAGGTGAATAGCCAAGGTCGTGGGCTATTTCCTCAATTCCTTTATCTTCTTCCAATCCTCTAACAATAAGATTTAATGTCGCGCGCGCCCTTTCTGCCCTCCTTTCCTTTCCGGTTTTTGAAGGAATAAGCTTGACCCCAATAAATCTGCCATAATTCATGACAGTTGGTTTGCTTAAGTTAAGAAGCTTGCAAATTTCCTCGGCAGTTTTTCCTTCCCCAGCATATGCTTTCAGCAAATCCAGCTTGATTTTCTTTCTGCCACCCCACCCAACTATTCTAATTCCGACTAAATTTTCTATCGCCATTTCCCTTAGCCTTAAAGGGTCAGGAAAAACACTTAATAAACCTTCCTTTTGTAACTACTATACAATTAGATATAGTTCGGGGAAGGTCATCCCTAGTAATATTACCAGTCCTAAAGCTGGATTTAAGAAAGGTTTTAAAAGTAAATCTTCCAGAGAGTATGATGGCACACGAAGAAGACAATCTTTCTAAGGAACTGGAACTGACTGAAGGGTCTAAGATGCCCGCGGCTCCTAGCCCTATGAAAGAGCTCACTCCTGAAATGAAGAAGGAACTCTCAAAGATAAAGGAGAAAATAGACAAGTTCGGAAAAGATGTTGTAAAAAAGATCCCGTACGTTCTTTCCATAGGCCTTCTTCCAGCTCTGCCACACATGGCACAGAGCGCGGGGCCGAGAGCGGGGGGCTCAGGACAAGGCCAGGGAGCGCATGATAAGGAAAAGAAGAAACCAGAGCTCATCATAGTCCTCCCAGATGAAAAGGTAAAGGAGATAAAGAAGATAGAGAAGGACCTTGCTGAAATCCTTAAGAAGGTCGATCTTGATGCTACTTTTTTCACACGCACGACACAGGAACTATGGCAGACTTGTTTCGATGGGCATTATGCAGACATGGACAGGATAAGCATGTCTTACCCAGTGCATGATAAAGGAATACTTTCTGCATTGCGTGTTGCCTCGATACATAAGAACCTTGTTTTGAGAAAGTTCGAACGCTATGTCACCTCATATGTAATCGCAGGCTCGCTGGTGCGAGGGCAGGCGACAAAGACAAGTGATGTTGATATTTACGTTGTGATTGATGACACAGATGTAAAGAGAATGTCGCGCTATGAGTTAAAGGAAAGGCTCAGGGCGATGATATATAGCTACGCTTTCGAAGCAAATGAAATCGCGGGCGCGAAGAACAAGCTTTCGCCTCAAGTGTATATTCTCACAGAATTCTGGGAAAGTGTCAAGGATGCAAATCCAGTGATCTTTACATTCATTCGAGACGGCGTGCCATTCTACGACAGAGGCGCATTCATGCCATGGAAGCTCTTGTTAAAAATGGGCAAGATAAAGCCATCACAGGAAGCGATCGACAATTTCATGCTACTCGGAGAGAGAGTTGGCAAAAAAGTCAAGGAAGATCTGAACAGGATTGTCACAGAGGACATTTATTGGGGAGTTATAACTCCGAGCCAGGCTGCCCTCATGCTATACGGATTGCCGCCTCCAACTCCGAGAGAGACAGTAGAATTGATGGACAAGACATTCGTAGAGAAAGAGGGCCTTCTTGAAAAAAAGTATATCAAGATTCTCGATAAAGTAGTCACGCTATACAAGGATTACGAGCATGGAAGGCTGAAAGAAGTGAAAGGAAAGGATGTCGATGAGCTCCTTACTGAAGTTTCAGAGTATATGCAAAGGCTGAAGGAACTTGTAAAACAGATAGAGAAGAAAGCTGGAGAGAACACAGTTCTCAAAATCCATGAGGATGCTTTCTCGCTCCTTGAAACTATACTTGGCAAAGGAGTAGAGCAGAGGCTTGTCGATAAATTCAAAGAGAAACTCGTCGATAGGGGAGAGATGACTCAAAGGAGCCTTGAAGTGCTCAAAGAAATCGTAAGGGCAAAGCAAGACCACAAGAAAGGCAAGCTAAGCCGGCAAGAAATTGATCGCGTGAGAAAGGATGCCCAGGAGTTTATGCGTGCACTTACAGAGCATGAGCAGAGAAAGAATCTCCTCCTCACAGAGAAATCACGATTCAGGATAAAGATAGGAGAGAAGCAGGCAGAACTTTTCATTTTCGCAGATGAGGCATTCCTCATAGCAGGAGAGAAGAAAGAGGTGCTGAAGGCAGATCTGAAGAAGAAAAAACTTGAATCCTCGAACATGGAGGAATTAGCAGAAAAGCTTAAGAATGCCCCGAAAGAATTAGAATTAGGCCTGGAGAAGATACAGGAACTAAAGAAGCTCTTCGGCAAGGATTTCACATTCCTATTCTAAGAAAAGCAATAGGCAAAGATATCAAAGGAAAATGCAGGGAATCATAACAAGTTTCAGGCGAGGAAGGCACAGGTACAAGCCAAGACAATTCATAGTGAAAGCTTCTGGAGTAGAAAAGAAGGCAGATGCACAGAAGCTGATTGGCAAGATTGTTGTATGGAAGAGTCCTGCAGGCAAGGAGATCAAAGGAAAGCTTACAGTACTGCATGGGAATAAAGGACTTCTTCGCGCTCTTTTCGAGAGGGGACTTCCAGGACAGGCTGTCTCGCAACATGTTGAAATTAGGTAGATGGAAGGAAGATAACGATGGGAGAAAAATTCTCTGAGAAGAGCTGCATTCCATGCGAAGGTGGCATCGCTCCATTACCTCTAGAAAGGATTTATCAATTTCTCGAGCAGGTAAGTGGCTGGAGCCTTGAGGAAAAAGATAGCCCTGGGGCTGGGGGGCCTGGGAGAGTTCCCCAGATAACAAAAGAGTACGAGTTCGATGATTTCAATGAAGCCCTCTCTTTTGTCAACAAGGTCGCAGAGATTGCAGAACAAGAAGGGCACCATCCAAATATCTTCATGCATGATTACAGAAAAGTGAAGCTCACACTTTACACCCATGCGATCAAAGGCCTGCATGAGAATGATTTCATTCTCGCGGCGAAGATAGATGAGATTCAGATGGAGTAAGGGCTCGGAGCGCAGGGCCAGGAGCACAAGGCTCGGGACCGGGAGCACGAGGCATGAAGAAACAGAAAGGGTTTTAAATCTCCTCCACAATCTTGTAACACTAACGAGATAATAGAAGATGGAAGAAGCTAAGGGACAAATTTACCAGATAAATGTAAAGCACGAGACAGAAGGTGAGAGGGGTATTCCTAAATTTCCGATAAAGTCCGCTCTTGTTTCTCTGGACGGAGTAATGGGAGATTTTAATCGATACAGGACTGAAAATAATGGAAGAGATCCAGACAGCGCTCTGCTTTTAATCCCTTATGAAACAATCCAACAGCTGAATGAAGAAGGCTGGCCTATTAATATCGGAGATTTAGGTGAGAATATAACAACTTTTGGACTTGATTATGATAGCTTTCAAGTAGGAAATAGATATTTGCTCGGGTTCGGAAAGGAGTTAGAAATACAAATCTCGCGGGCTTGTACAGCTTGCAAGAATCTTGCCTCGCTTCCTTATGTAGGAGACAAAATTGCAGAGTTTGTGAGGACATTAACATGGAAAGAGGGGGATGACGTAAAGAACAGAAGAGGCTGGTACGCCCGCGTTCTTAAGGAAGGACAGATCGAGACTGGGGGTTTAATAGAAAGGATTATAAAGTAAAATCCAAAAATCATAAGGATAAGAAGTATACCTCAAAGAAAAATGGCACTACGAAAAGGAATAGCATACAGGCACCTTAAGGTGCCCTACACGCGAAAGAGCAGGAAGAAGAGCTATATCAAGACAACTCCTGCAACAAAGATCGTGAAGTTCCAGATGGGCAACGTGAACAAGCAATTCCAGTACAAGCTTACCCTCACGACAAACACAACCCTCCAAATAAGGGATAATGCGATAGAGGCAGCAAGACTTTCGATAAACAGGGCCTTGGAATCAAAGCTAGGACTTAGCAATTACAAGTTCATCATAAGGGTCTATCCTCACCATATCCTGCGCGAGCATAAGATGCTTACAGGAGCAGGGGCAGATAGAATGTCTAGCGGAATGAGCCTCTCATTCGGAAAGCCTGTAGGGGTTGCGGCGCAAGTCAAGGCAGGAGAGGAGATAATTGTCATCGGCGTAGAAAAGAATGGTCTTGAAATAGCGAAGGAAGCAATCAGAAAGATCAAGGCAAAACTTCCATGCTCTACGACTTTGAAGATTGAGGCCACCAAAGTTCCTGCGGCAGTACCACAGCAAGAACAAGAGCAATCGCAATCAGAGCAGGTAATTGAGGCTGTTGAGATGCCAGGTATAAGCGGATGAATCAACGATCGATGATGAGGAACTAATTCCCTTTATCCTTCCCCTTCACAACAATCTTCTCAATACTCTCGGGATTCAGCCTATCATTCCTAAAATAGAACTTTGTGCAGTCGATAATTTCGACATTCATTAGAAGAAGGCCATTGCTGAAATAGATATCAACGATTTGCGAACTCTGCCCATTCATGCATACTTCCTTTTGAGTCCTCAAGAATTCTATGTACCTTTCGGGCAAAGTGTATTCTAGACCCATTTAGGATAATGCCGGAAGAAGTATTTAATTTTTTCTCTTGAGCTATCTGCCAATCAGCCGCTGCCAGAGGCTCTTTTTTTCGGATTTTCCAGTTTCAGGTTTCTTTCCGTCATCTGTGGAAGGTGAGGATTTTCCGCCATCAAGGACAATTTTTTCTATATTGCCTAAAACTAAGTCTGGATTGCCAGATTCAAACGTGCTGGAATTATAGATGGTTACTCTTTCAGACTTGGCATCATTAAAATAAATAGTAGCTTCCTGAGAACCAACATAGCCATGATTTCTTACAAATCTTCTCAGAAGATCTTCAGGAAGATTATAGTAGTATGCATCTTTACCCTCAAATGAAGCTTTGCTGTTATATTCGTGTGCCATCCCAAATAGAGAAGGAAAACATTTAAAATAGTTTCTGAAAACGCGAGGGATAAGTCGGATACTTGAAAATAAGGATGGCACGGACAAGGCCCGAAGAGAAAGTTCTCTGCTAACCCAAAACCCAGGTTATAAGCACTTAACTCTTTCAAGAAAATCAGAACCCCCACTTTCCCCGTAGGGGAACAAAGATGTATTCGCCAAGATTTTCCTCTTGGCGCTTTCCGCCAGAAAGTTTTCGTACTCGGATCATGTGCTGTCCGAGGAGACTTCCAACAGGAGCAAGCAGGATTCCCCCCTCCTTAAGCTGCGCAAGAAGTGGCAGTGGGACTTCGGGAGATGCAGCAGTAAATATGATGCGATCAAAAGGCGCTTCCTTTGCATAACCTTCACTTCCATCCAGCTCCAAAATGCGAACATTCTTAATTTTCGCCTGCGCAAGATTCTTGCGTGCAAGTGTTGCAAGCTCTGGAATTATCTCTGTGGTAAAAATTCTTCCGCGAGGGCCCACAATGCAAGAGAGGAGTGCAGCCTGATATCCGCTTCCAGTTCCGATCTCCAGAACCCTCATTCCAGCCTTGAGCACAAGCGCTTGTGTCATCGCAGCGACTGTGCTTGGCTGGGAAATGGTCTGCCCATAACCTATTGGAAGAGCGACATCTGCATACGCATCTTCCGCGAGGTTGGAAGGAACAAAAAGCTCGCGTCTTACCTCCCGAAATGCCTCGAGAACTTTCTTGTCTCTAACAATTCCTCTTCTATGCCAGTATGAAATTAGGCCTTCAAGTTTCTTATCCATGCAAGGAAGAAGGAGTCTATGTTAAAAAAGATTTTTATAATGCCATTCCTTGACAAGAAGGAAGAAGAGGTAAAATGTTCCAGACACTTGGCATCGCCATAATAGCATTAATCGTTTCGATTATAGTTCTTGTAAAAAGCTCTGATATCTTTATTGGTGCTGCTTCAAGACTTGCAAAAAGTTTTGGTGTTAGCGAATTTGTTATAGGATTGACTGTAGTGTCCATGGGAACTTCCCTCCCAGAACTTGCAACTTCAATTGCAGCATCCATCAAAGGAGACTCCGGAATAGTTGTAGGGAATATAGCGGGAAGCAATATTGCAAATATAGGACTGATACTCGCGATTCCTTTACTCTTTACAATAATGAAAGTGGGGAAAAAAGAGCTTGATGGAGTTTACATGGTGATTTTTTCAGCGCTCTTATTCCTATTGTTCTCAACCGACTTTGAGATCTCAACCGCGGAAGCTGTAATTTTGTTGTTGATCTTCTCGCTGTACATGAATGGTGTATTCAAAGTGGGTAAAAAGTTGAAAGAATACCAAAAATATTCAGCTAGCATAATAAAAAATAGGGGGCTGAATGGTCTAATAAGCGCGCACTTTCTGAAAATCAGGGGTTCAGGAAAGGATAAAGAGAAAAATATCAGTACAATAAAGGCCCTCATTTCTCTAGCTATCGGAATCGTATTTCTCGCTGTCAGCTCTAAATATACAGTAATATCAGCTATAGATCTCTCCCAGATGCTGAAAATTTCCCAAGTTACTGTTGCGGCGGTGCTCATTGCAATAGGCACCTCTCTTCCAGAGCTTTTTGTCAGCATTCGAGGGATAAAGAAGGGCTATAAAGGGCTGGTCTTTGGGAACATTATCGGAAGCAATATTTTCAATATCCTCGCTATAGGGGGGGTTGCCGGACTCATAAGATCCATAGAGGTTTCCAATGTATCACTTAATTTCATCCTTCCGGCGATGCTTCTCTTTTCGCTGGCACTTTTCTTCCTTCTAAAGAAAAAGAAACCGATGGAGCTTGGAATTTCGGATGGGGTGATACTTCTTGCTCTCTACGTAATATTTGTAATACTTCTACTGAAATTTTCGTTTGTGTCATGAGCACTTGAGGTGCTGGGTACTGGGTACTAAAGATTTATCAAGCTCAAGCACTGTTACACCTAAATCATCCCCACTTCGCAGTGACGACAAAACCGAAAGATTTATATACCAGTGGGATATAGTATATTCAAGGCTAGGTGGAGCTCAAAGCGATGTTTCGCAAGAGACAAAGTGGAGAGCAAAACTTGGCCCCACCTATTATTCAAATTTAATTGAGGAGTATAATCAAAAATAAGATGGCATACAATAAAGAAAACCTTGAACAGCTTGTAAGTGGTTTCGATAGAGCGAGCCAGATTAGACAGGGTTTTACAGAAGATCCTTCCAATCCTGATTTAAGGACTGCATCAGAAGAGTACATCAGGGGTTATCTAGCAGAAGCTGCGAAAAGGGAACCAAATCCAGAAAAGAAGATACAGCTACAAGAACTTGCTACAGGAGCGAATGCGGTGGACTTTGCTGGAGCACAGCCAGATGTAGTCAGGAAATATGCTGATTCTGTAGCAAAAAGCACAGGAAGAGATCTTGTTGATTGTGTTGCTCCAAATTACCAGGCTATGCTGAATGAGCTGAAAGCTGAGGAATTGATGAGTCTAGTACTATCTATGCCACCATATGAGACAGGAAATCATGGTCATGATGAAGTTGCAAGACTTCAATCAATGTATATGAAATCCGATAGAAATCTTCAAGCTGCTGCTGAAGGGGATAGAAAGGCTTCTGACACAATAGCTGAAGAAATTTCTGAGATTCTCAAGGCAGATGCTCTTGGAGAAGCAATAGCATACAACATCAGAGCAGATCCTCAGTTCAGACTAAGGTTCTACAAGGGAGTTGTACGCGCAAGAGAAGGAAGATTCGGAGAAGCAATAAAAGGTAAAGATAAAGGATACCTAGTAGACTACATTGTAGCTAACACCGCCAAAGCAAAAGATGGCGAGAAAGTATCCAACTACATAACCGCCGCAAAGGTTGTGGCGACCCCGGAAGCGGAAAGAAGTAAGCTTTTAGGAAAGGCTTAAGCAAAAATTAGTTAAATTTTTAAATTCCTTTTCGCATTCATATTCACTAGAAATCACCAGATTTCAAAACGAATTCTAAGTAAATCGTCTAAAATAAAAGACAAACACCATCAACATCATGGCGAGAGCTTTTTCTTTAGAAAATCCTTAAGGAAAAGGCTAGTGTGCTGGATCTACCACATCAATCCATTCTATTTTCTTAAGATCCTTATCGTGAGTTGCGATCTTTGATATTTTCATCCTCTTCATAGCTGCCAGTAAAGTTGAATCTCTACCGCCAACACCAAAGGTAGAATATTCACAAAGCAAGGAAATGGAGTCCTTTGCTTGTTTGTAATCAAAATCGACAATCCGCATAGGAAAATCAAGAAACGCATCCATCTTTTTTCTACCGATTACCGACCCTAGATTCTTAATTAGAAAATGGGCCACCTCAATCAGTACTACAGTATTCGTTAGGATCTCTTCTTTCTCTAATGTCTTGTCCACAAATTTGGATACAGATTTATGCTCCTTAGATGAGGAATCAAAAAAGTAACACCAGATATTAGAATCTATCAAAATCATTTTTTACTATTCTTCCAAATCTCTTTTATTTCTGAAGGTTTTATTCTGGATTCTTTAATACAACCCTTTAATTCTAAAGAGAATTCCCTTGCATCTTTTATTGGTTTGATAAATAGTCCTTGGTCTTTCATTTCGATCACAACTTTTTGACCTGGTTTTATCTCTATTTCCTCGCGTAAGTGCTTTGGGATTAAGATCCTCCCCTTCTGTTCCATCTCCCCTATTCCCACTCTGTTTCCCATCCCACTTTAAGGACCACTCTGTTTAAATATTTTGTGGTCCAAAGAAAGATGGTATCTAAAGTAGCTTATTTCTGCAACTCTCTTACAAGGCGGGCCATCTCGCCGACAAAAGAATCAACTTTGTCTACATAAGCATCTGCAAGTGCTCCCTTTAACTGCTTGATTTCTCCATGCAAGATATCATGCATCAGCTTGTAAAGTTCCCTGTAGAGTTCAACATAAGATACTTTCAGCTTTCCTGCCTTCACAAAAGTCTCATACAGCAAGAAACCGATATGTTCTGGAGATGGAGGAGTTCTTCCAGCAGACATCAGAGCAGCATGTGCTGAATCCACACATGCCCAATAAAGTCCTTCTACCATCCCGAGTATTGATGCCTTGCTTCTTGCGATATGCGCAGGAGAACGGCGCAGAGCGATGTAGATCGCCTCTGGAGTAGGCCTGATTTTTCCTTTCTGCAAAAGCACTTTTAGTGGAGTGAAAAATCCGCCGAAATCTACAAGAGGCTCTCCATAACGGATGATGTTCATAACAACCGGCTCTCCTCGCAACATCTCTTCCCACCATGTTGTAAGGCGTACAGTATTTACATGAATCCTTCGTGCGTATTCTTGTGCAGCAATCACCTTCGCTAGCTCTTCACGATACCAAGCGACCATCTCAGATGTCCAGTCTATTGTCGCATCATCTACGATAAGTATCACATCGATATCACTTTTTTGTGATGCAGTTCCTTTTGCCTGCGAACCGAAAAGGACAACACTTTTTAGCACCTCAGAGCTGAAGCGCTTGTAAGCCTTTATGGCAAAGTCGTATGCAATCTCCTTCTCTTTGCTCATCGGGCCCTCTGCCCCTGGCTTCAGAAGAGAAGAATGCTGAACAGGAGGTTTGATATGGTGTTGCATATGTCGAGGATGTTGCGAATGCTGAGCATGCACTGGATGTGCTGAGTGTGGGGGGTGTGGGATATTCAGCTCTATTTTCCCTCTCTTTCCCTTCACAACAACCTTTCCTTTGACCTCTTTCTTTTTCATGTTTTAAGTAGTAAAATCCGTTTTAAAAACATTCCCCTCCCATCTTTCTTTCCGAGCGCTTTTCTTGATTTCTTGGTGCAGCCTTTCTTGATAAAACTTCTTTCGAAAAGAAGTTTCACTCCATCCCCTGTCCAGTAAAGCTCTGCCTTCTCTCTCCCGGCATCTCTCCGCCGAGTTCTGTTGGCAAGGCGCTGAAGGATGGAGAGCCATAAGTCTTGAAATGGAAGTCTGGCAGGAATTCCCCATATCCGCTGAAGTATGCTCCATAAGATGCTCTCATCTGATTCCAGTATGGCCCTGCCATGTAAGTGTACAAGGGGGAGCCTAAAGCTTCTAGAACATAGGGATGAGGATTTACTTTGAAATGCTGCACAAGTCCTGAGGCCTCAACAATCTGCGGGACATCTATTCCTTTCTTTTCGAGCTCTGCAAGTGCTGCCTTAAAAGGGATATTTCCCATTCCAGGAGGCAAGTGCGAATCTGCAAATCCGAAATTGTCTGTAAGATGTGCTTTTTTCACATACTCGGCAACCTTTGCAGTTTCCTCGACAACGAACTTTTCAGGAAAGCCATACTTTCTCAGCATGTTCACATGTCCATAATCCCAAGTGACTCCAATCAACCTTTCGGCAGCTGCCTTTGCCCTGTCTGCTGGAATTCCCTGTGCCAGGGCACGATCAACAAATGCTTTGCGCGATGCCTCGATCACACGAGCTGAGTCCTCTCCGGTAGACATCACCGTATCAGGATAATTTTCTAATGCAATTGTGGGTGCCTTGTCTCCGAACTTTTTCCATGCGGTGAATGCAGCGCCCGCTGTTGTCTCTGCAACTTTCTCGCGGGCGAACTCATCCGCAGCCCTCCACTTTTGAGGATGGGGGAGACGAGAAATCTCATTTCTTAATCCCTCAATCAATTCATCAGAATAGACATTTCCAGTCTTTCCATATGCTTCCCAAATTTTCTTAACATTATTTTCAACATCCTTTCTCCTTAAAGCTACATTTCCTTTATCATCCTTATATTCTTCTTTTCCAAACTTCATGAAATCATTGAACATATTCCTAAGCGCGGTGTATTGGTGGAAATTCGTTTCCTGAATCGGATACTCTATCTGCTTCAATCTCCTATCTGCATTCAGGATCTGTTGCTCTTTATTATCAAGTCTTTGGCTTTCTCTTTCTCGTTCATATAACTCATCTATTTTTTCTCTAGATACACCTTTCAAATTTTCTCTCATCGCTCCGTATTCTTCCACATTCATAAGCTTCGCAAGCCTCATCTTCTCTTCCTCAAGCCTTGTGACTCCGAACTTCTCGCTCTCCCACTGAGAATAATTCATCATGTCGATCCTGCTTTTTGGATCGAATTCAATCGGGCCTTCAGGCCAATATTGCTGCTGGTATTTTACCTCTTGAATCTGGCCTGTCTCTTGATCAACTGCTATAACACTGTCCATCCTTCTCCCTCTTCTTAGATCTTTAATTATCTCATCTTCTCCGCGTGAATATCCTCCCCGCTCTACAGCCCTATTTTGAATATTATCAATCATCTTATCAGCCTCTACTTGAGGAACATGCACCCATCTCTGTGTCGGGAATGGGGGCTGTGCATGGAAAGTTACAGGAACATTTCCCTTTGCATCTAGCTGCCTTGCCTTTTCAAGAACATCGACCATTTGCGCCTCTGCCTGTCTTCTCTGATTCTCATGCCATCCTTGCTGAGAAAATCCGGCAAGATCTGTGATAGGTCCATGCACACTCATCTCAGTTCCTGTAAGCTCTGCAAGCCTGCGCATCTCCTTGAAGTGCTGTTTTGGGATTGCCTCGAACACATCCTGCTGGATCGCGCCGACTTCGACAGTTTTCATTCCTGTGTTCAACAGCTTGCTGGCCTGCCTGATCTGATCAGCAGTCATCGGAGAAGTAGGAGCGCCGAGACGTCCATGTGCTATCCTCGCACCGGTAAAGTATTCGCCGAATTCAGGCTCCATCGGAGTGTAAGAGCCGATATAAAAGTTTTCGTAGCCGTCTGCCATCTTATTTCCTCTTCCTTTCTGTTTGTTATAATAGCTTAAATTTGTTTTAAAACTTTACCCCTGCCTGTTTCAAATCCTTGAAGCTCTTCTATCCCTCTTTAGCTTCTTTTCCGTCGGTGTATCTAAATCAAGGAGCTCACGGACATCTACCCTTTCTTGATAGACTTGAACATCTTGCTGTGCACCATGAGGAATTTCATCTCGGGAAGCGCCAGCTGATGGAAGAAGGCGCTCAAGCCTTCCCTCATCCGCATTTCTGCCTGCGGCAGATGGTGGCTGATACGCTCTCTGAAAATAATTCTGCGCTGAAGAGTACTCGGTAGCAGAGCCGTAAAAAGGATTCTCCGCTAGTGCCGGGCCAGCAGTTCTTGCATAAGCCTCGCCTGGAATTTCTGCTTGTGTTGCATATGGAGTGCCAGTTCCAGTACCAATTCCCGCACCTGCTCCAAGACCCGCACCTTGTGCAGCGCCTCTTTCATAATCTGGATTTCTTCTTCCCCCTCCTCGCGCGCCGACAGGAATTCCAAGCACATCTTCAATCCCTTCCTCTTCTTCAGCTTCAATCTCAAGGTGCGGCACAAATGAAAATTCTTGTTCCTCTCTATCAAGCTCTGACCCTATTGCTCCGCCAAGTCCATTTTTACCATTCTCGCCATTCCTGCCATTTCCTTTCCCCTCGTCCTTCTCCTTTCCAGCCACATTAACCTCTTTCTTCTCCTCCCCCGTAACAAGTTTTACAAGATCCTCTTTCTTACTCTTAGGTGGTGTGCTCTTGGTTTTTCCAGAATTCTTCAAAACACGCTTTGGGGCAGGAGACATCAAAACAAGAGAAGGGTGTTTTATAAAAATCTTTTTCTTTACGCACGAGAGCGGGGAGAGATCCTAAACCCCTGGCTGCGACACATACTCATGAAGAGGGGTCGGCATTCCATGTGCCTTCTTATACAAGTGATAGACTGTCCATGCCTTCTTTATGGCATCTCCCTCTACAAGCATCTCTCTCACTTGCTTTTCAACAAAAGTCTCCTTTTTCTTTGCATCTGGCTTCTTCGCTTCTTTTTCCTTAGGCTTTTCCCCAATCAACCAATCCAAGAATGAGCGCTTCATCATTTTCTTGTCTTCTTCTTTCTTATCAACAGCCATGTATTTCACAAGATCACTATAGATGGGCTCAAGCGAGTCTGCTGTAACCCCTGAAACAAGCTTTATTCCCTCGTAGATATCTTGATTTTCAATTCCTTTCCTTAAGTTCTTGAGTTCTTCCTCGCTAAGCGCAAATGCCTTGAACATGATATTTGCCTTCCCGCCATGTACATAATGCGAGCTCTCAGCGCGGGAGGCAATACGTGGCTGGCCCCTGAAAGCGAAATTGACAAAGACGCAGGAGTAGTATGGCTGTTTCAGATTAGCATTCCAGAATCTTTGTGGGAAAGTTCCTGAACCGATTCCCCTCCTTATAGAATTTATATCAAACTTGGAAGTTCCCATTATCTGCAGCTCAAGAACAATCGTATTAAACGCCTTTACAATATCGGCACTTCCATCTTTGCTGATCATCGCGAGATCTTCCGCAGCCTTCAGATAAGGCTTGACCCATCGTGTGTAAAGCTTGAGTGCACTCACTTGACTCTTCAGATATGTTCTCTGGAGATCATAACGAGTGCGCAATTCTTTCTCGCTCCTTTCAACCCAGTCATAAAATTCTGCGACGCGGGGCTTGAGCATCCTCTTGACTCTTTCATTCAAGTCCATGCGATCGATATCTTCCGGCTTCTTTGCCTTCATGAATGCATCCCTCAGCGTGACGAAATCAAGTTGCTGTGCCAACATATTGATGCTCGCTCCTCCTTTACGGATATCAACACGGTCCATCCAGACCTGCTTCAGTGCAAGCAAACCACCCTCGCGCTTCTTCTCATCCTTGCTTTTGAATCTGTCATAATGATCCAAGCGGAGCTCGAATTCCTTCAGATCATAAATCAAATTCAAGACGCTTCGCATCACAGTATTGATTGTGCCAAGTATCTTCATTCCTTGATCCTGCATTCTTGTCGCTCTTGCACCGATGTCAGCAAAGTATCCGCTTCCCGGCGAAGCAGTAAAATTATCGACGATCTTCTCCATTTTCATTCCGAGGCCGCCTGTTGATTGCTGCATGTAATCGAGAATCCAGAAATATACAGGTTCTAGGGTTTCGGCAAAGGCATCATAGTTCAGCTTGAATTCGGCAAGAGGCGTAGCCTTGTCCTTTAGGCCCTTGGCCTTTCCGACAAGCTTATCGATATCTATGTCTGTGTCAGCCATCTTTTTCCTCTTTTAATCTATAATTACTCTATAAAAGAGGGGCTGGGGTATTTTTATTGTTTTCTGTAGGCTCTTTATCTTGCCAATGCATATTGCTTCTCCACATCTCCCATGCTTCCCAGGCCATTCATCTTTAATCCTTGCCGGCACCATTCCGCAACGCGCAGAACTTTCTCTTCGAGAGGCTCATCATTCAATTCTAGAACTCGAAGAGAGCCTTTATCCCCGCGCAGATTCATGCCAAGAAGGCCAAGCATTTCCCTGTTTCTGAACCAAGATTCATAGGTCGCTTTCACAGCAGAGAGGTAAGAGAAATCTTCTTCTCTCCATTTCTTTTCTCCTTTCTTTTCCCACCTGTTTTTTATCTGTGCGATTGTCCTCTCCAATGAAGGATTCACAAATACTACATTCTGCGGATAGTCTGCCTCGCCAAAAAAGCAATTATATGCCCCGAGAAACCCATCGTACTCCTTCTTGCCCATCCAACCAAGGTCAACGCATGCGGCAGAGTAGATTAAGGAGTCATAGACAAACCTATCTGCTAGAAGTATCTTGTCAGGATTTTTCCTCTCCAACTCTTGTTCCATGAAAGATTCAATATAATAGCGGGCTATCCTGATCTTCCCCCTCGTAAGGGAATCATCCTGCTTTGGACAATCCATTCTCTCGAAAGTATGGAAGGTATCAGGATAGCTCTCAACAAGCTTAGTGATGAGCGTACTTTTCCCGCTTCCATGCGTGCCGGAAAAGTAGACTCTCATCTTATTCTTTTTTCGAATCTCTCGGAATTCGAGAAGTCGTAGCAGTTAACGCTTTCATCTGCAGTCCACCTTGCAATTCACTCAGCAATCCGAAATCTTCATCGATCGCAGTCTGTGCTTTTCCATTAGTTCTTCCGTTCCTACTTCCATCGCCGTCTACTTTTACACCCCTTATGAAATCATACTTGCGCTCAGTAGTCGGCGCGAATGAGACCAGCTCTCCACTGTCCAATGGGAGATTATTGTAGAAAAAGCAGACATGCTTCATCAAAGTGACAATATCATCCACAATTTCTTCCTCGCGACCGACATTTGTCTTGAATCCAGGAATGTAGCCGGCATATTCTATCTCTAACTGCCACTGCTCTTTCTCATCAAGGTTCCTTCTCGCATCACTCACCACCAAAGAATAGATCCTTCCGGAAAGTGTCTGAAGAACAAAGGCTTCTGCCTTTTTCTTTTCAATCTTTCCTTGATACTTTATCCCCTCATGTTGGTATCTCTGGAGCGCATCCATTATCTCTGGCGGAGTTGTGAGCTCTCTTGTTTCAGGCCTGCGCAAAACAAATTGCTCTCCTGCAATCCCAAATGAGTATGGCTGAACATCTCCTTTCTGCTTCAGGTAGAAGTTGCCTCCCTTGTGGATGACAGTCACCCTCTCTGCTCCATCATCTGAACCATAAAAGTAATTTGTTCCTGCAGATTCAAGATTGCATGGATCTTTCACAAATCTCGCGTTCTTGGAAGGAGGGAATTCAATCACATCCAAGATATCAGAAAGCTCGAAGCTCCTTTGTGCACCATCAGATTGTGCTTGTGCAAACGAGATTTCCAGCTTGCTCTCTATCTCTATTCCCGGAAATTCATTTGTCGCTTCACTGACATCCGCGGCATCAAGTACATATCTGATTAATCCCTTCTCATAGCTTCCGTTGAGGTACTTCTTTGCAGCAGAAATCAGGTGCTCTCTTTTTCCAGAGGAAAAGAATTTTTCCACAAGTGTCTCTACATCGTCAGTCTGCACATAACTGCTTCTGCAACTCGAGCCACAGCCATCTCCGTAATTTCCACCCATTTTCATTCACCTCCTTTTAGCATATTTTTTCCATCTTTTTTGAATAAGTCTCATTGTAGTACTCAAAGACTACCTTGAGCTTGATCTTCACCCTGCCAGCCTGCATGATCCTTCCCTCGTCTCCTTCCCCTTGCCCCATCACAGAAAGTGCAGAAGAGACAAGGTTGATCGAATTTAATGGAAGAACTCTTTCGATCTCGAAACTTTCCCACAAGTTCCCGGAATTTCTCGAATTTCTCAGGGCCTCTTCTATCCTTTCCCTTATATTGAGAATCAGCAAGTTATCTCTCGTATTATCTTCTATGGGCTGAAGCTCTTCCAGAATCAGAAAAAGCTCTTCCCTCGTCAATTTTTCAAGTTCTGCCATGTCGAAATATCTTTTCATTTCGATAATGTGTAGAGTTGTACTTTAGTTATAAGCTTCTGACAAAGAAATGGACATGGTGTTGTACACCAGCACAAGATTTTTAAGTTCTAGGGTGTATATACTAAGATATCAGAGTAAAGATACTAAAAGAAGGCGGGGAAAAAATGTTAGATGATGTACTAAAGAAGAGAATTCTCGATGCAGTAAGGCAGAAACCAAGAAGCATCGATGAACTTGCAACGCTCATAAGGAAGAATTGGCGCACTGCCGACCGCTACGTGCAGAGAATTGCAGAGACAGAGGGAAGCATCTCTGTACGCACATTTAGGGAAGGCACAAGAGGAGCGCTCAAAATAGTATTCTGGGTTTCAGCAGAAAGCATCCATTCTAGTGAATTTCAGGAGAGACTCTTTAAGCACATAGAGATGGGAAGAAAGAAGAGTGATTTCAGCCCTTCTGAGATATATCAGTATGTGGATGAAAAAAAGAAGGATGCCGTGATCTTAACCGAGGATTACCTGGACTCAAAAAGTAATTTTGAGGACTATAGGGAAAGGCTCCTCGGCACAAAATCAGAATTATTCCTTTTCTCAGGAAATCTTTCCCTAGTAAATATGGGAACAAAGAAAGAAGATGTGGCAGATGTTCTCGAAAAGATCGCAAAGAGGGGAGTCAACATCAGGATTCTTACAAGAGTAGAGATTCCGGGAATAGAAAATATAAGAAGAATTCTAGAGATAAATAATAAGGTGGGAAAAAAGATGGTAGACATCAGGCATTGCTTCCATCCACTCAGAGGAACAATCTTTGATGATTCGGTGGCAATCCTTAAGGAGATAAGAAAGCCAGAGATTTATGTGAAGGGAGAGCTGAAAGAGAAAATGACCACCTTTTACCGCATCTATGATAAAGAATGGATCGAGTGGTTGAAGAATGTATTCTGGGCAATGTTCCGCTCATCCATCAGTGCAGAAAGAAGGATTGAAGATATAAGTGGGATGCAGACGGTGAAGGTGCACCGCTAAAGACGTGGGGGAAAGCTTTTTATAATTTCCCGCATCCGGCTTTATTGCGGAGCTAGAAGTCAAGCATTATGAAAGGGTACATTCTTGAATACAAATATGAGGGTTATCCAGATTGGAGTTCTATTAAGTTTAGGACTAGAAATCATAGAGATGCAATGGATATTACGCACGATTTCATAGAGATTCTCCCATATAAAGTTGACTGGAATCTTAAGAGATACTCCGCAATTGGAAGATTTTTGCATACCATTTTTACATTTGGAGATACAGAGCCATGTACGGATAGTGGAACCCTCCTCTCTTTTATGCTCTGTGATTACTCAATCTCCTCCTCTGGTAAGTCTAAGCATGAGCATAATCTACTCAAAAAGATTAACGAGATGCATTATTCAATGTGGGGACCCGAAGAGCCAAGCGCTAGAGAAAGATTAGAACTAGAAAGACTTTGCATCGAAGAGAGTAATCATTGATTTACTATTAGAAATCTTTTTATAATCTCCTTGCATCCTAATTTCATAAAAAAGAGAGAAAATGGGCTACGTAGATTTAAGGCCATACAAGCCACGCACCAAAAGAAGCAAGACTGAAGCGCCAGCAGAGAGACCAAAAACTTCTTTCAGGCAGGAAGATGCTGGCTATGTGATTTTTGGTGAAGATGGGACAAGCACCATGAGCGCGGGCAGTGCAAGTGAATCATCAAGTGGCAGAAGCATTGTTCCCGATCCTCCTTCTGCATTCACAGGAACACAAGAGGCATCGGCAGGAGATTTCTTCTCAAGTTTCGCCGAAGTGGGGAAACAGGAAGGAAGCATCGCTGTCGAAAAAAAAGATACTATAGAGCTCTTGAATATTCTACACGACAAGATAAGGGGGATGGAAGAGCAGCTCCACCGCATTGAGAGGAAGCTCGAAGGCAGAGAAGGAAGAAAGTATTTCGGGGGAGAGTAATCACTTTTATAATTCTATTTTACAAATTCTACATTTGGTAATTCCCTGAATTGGTTATCTCCCGTAAGGAACTTTATTTTTAGTTCTTTTGCCATTATATATCCCAAGCAATCAGCGTAAGACAAGTCTTTACTCTTGTACTTAGATCTAAATTCAACGGCTTTTGGAATTAAATTGAAGTCAAGCTCAATACAAAAGTTTTGCAAAAGCTTAAAGAAATCATTTATTTCACTCTCTTCAAATTCTTTTCTCAGGTTATAATAAATTTCATAAACTTGGAAAAAAGAAGTAACAACTTTTATCCCTTTGTACGCACCATAATTTTTATTTCCCTTGTAGAGCTCAATTAAAGCGTAGCTATCAAAGAAGTAACACTCATCCATCTTAGTTCATTTTCCACATCTTTCGGGATTCATCTTTCATTTTTTGAGCGTCAATCTTCGATTTTATTTTACCAAAGAAGTCTTCTAAGTTTTCTTTCTTGGTTATAGTTATTGTAACTTCATCCTCCGGCCTTATTCTCTCGTTGATAACAATCTCCCTAGGTAAAACAATTCCGAGAGAATTCCCCCATACCTTAACTTTGGTTTTAATAGCCTGTACCATGTATAACTAATAATTATACTCGTATATAAACTTTTCTGATCTATTTTTAGTCAATACATTCCGTAGCCCTAAATAATTCTAAAGGAACTTATTCCCGCCAACAGTATTTGCTAGAATGATAAATAAGATCGAGAGGAGAATTGAGATAATACCCAACAATCGTTGCTTTGAATAGAACAGGCTGATTAATCCCAGCAGTATGGCCAGGGGAATAAGAAGAATAAGACTTACCATCGGCATTGCCTGGCCTTGTTGTTGCCATATATTTGCTTCTAAATCGCTAAATGGCGGCCTCCAGGTAAGGATAAACGCTGCAACTACCAAAGATAGGCTGATTACAGCCCAAGGAAAATTCTTCTTTTTATTTTGTGTAGTCACCATTTCTATCCTCATTCTATCATCTTCAGATCACGAAGAATCTGAAGCCATGCCCAGGCCCATACAACTGCCTCAAAGGCGAGAACTAATTTCCCTTCTTTCGCAAAGTGTTTACAATCAGAAATATAGGCTTTGATGTTCCGCACGAAGTCCTTATTTTTCGCGTTCTCTTTCACGTGGGGCATCTCCTTCTCGATCTTAGAAAGCCATTTCTCTGTTTCTGCTTTTAGTTCTGAATCTGTATTTTTCCGTGCCGAGACCATCTTATTATCCGATCAAGATCCAAAGCAGTGTGAGTACTGTCGCAATTCCTAGAATTATAGCTATAGCGTTATGGATGTTCTTCATTATCCATGCAAGCAGCGTTCCAGCCGCGAGTATCATGAGTATGGTCAACTTTGTTGATAATGCAACTACCATACAAGGTGGAAAGGAAAGTTCCTTAAAAATCTTTGCAAAGATTTTTATTTGCGAACAGTGGAAAGAAAGGATGAAGAAAGGCACCCTTGCACTTTTTACGCTTGTAGCACTCCTGATTCTTGTTCTAGACAGAGCGACAAAACTCCTGGCACTACAGGGGACTCATGAAAGGAATTACGGACTCCTGTTCGGTCTTCTGGCGAGCGGCGAGCATAGGTGGCTCTTCGTCGCAATCATCATCTGGGTCTTATTTTTCTTTGTCTATGTGCTATCCATGAAGGATGTGAGGAAAAGCGCTCTTTTGATGTTCGGCCTATTCTTGATGATGGCGGGTCTTGTGGGCAACCTGCTCGATCGCATCTTCTACGGCTTTGTCGTGGATTTCATCCCGCTCAGAGATTGGACAACATTTAACTTAGCGGATATAAGCATCGCTGCAGGCTCTGTGATTGTGCTCTGGCACATCTTCAGGCAGAAAAGATAAGATAATCTTTTAAATCCCAAGGCCTTGTGAGAGTGATGCCATACCCATACATGACACTGCTTAAAATTGGCCCCCTCACATTATTCACCTTTGGCTTCTTCATGCTAGTTGGATTTCTTCTTGCTCTGCACGTCGCACTGAGAAGGGCAAAGGGCAGGATAGCAGAGGATCACATCTATAACGTGGCAATCATCGCCTTGATTGCGGGCCTTGTGGGCTCAAGAATCGCATTCATTCTTTTCAATTCTAGCCTCTTCACATCTTTCTGGGAATATTTTGCAATCTGGGAGGGAGGAATGAGCTTCTTCGGCGGATTCATCCTTGCCCTTCTCTCAATTTTTGTGTACACTAAAAAGAAAAGGATTTCTTTCCCACAAGTTCTGGACATCTTCGCTCCAGGGCTTGCGCTTGCGATAGCAATAACAAGGATTGGAGGATTTCTTGCGGGAGCAAATCCGGGTCTGGAAACAAATGTTGCCTGGGCATTCCAAGGAACACATCCTGTAGCCATATATCATTCTCTGGCGAATTTCATAGTCTTCTTTGTACTGATTAAGATAGATAAATCAAAACTCGGGGAAAAATTCAGGGCAGGATACCTTTTCGCATTCTTTATGCTTCTCTTTGGCCTAGAGCGCTTTGTAAATGACTTTTTCAGAGCTTACGACACGCAGGCAACAATTCTTGCGGCGAGGATTGCACCGCTTGTGCTTGCTGCACTTGCACTCTTCTTGCTCACAAAATTAAGAAAAAGTTAATCTTCTAAGGGATGATTATCTAAGGACTTTATTAGCTCCCTCTTTACTAGTTCTCTATATAGATTATAATGCTTGCCTTGGAAATAGTCCAGCAACTCTTCATCTGTCATCTTTTGCCATTAAGTGCACACTACCGAAAGGATTATATATGTGTATGTGCATACGCATATATGGTAAAGGTAATCTCCCTCTCAAATGAGGCGTACGAAAAATTAAAAGAAAAGAAGATTGATGAAGAATCGTTTTCAGGGGTAGTCTTAAGGCTTGTAGATAAGAAAAAGCCACTTCTCAGCGAATTAGCGGGAGCGTTAAAGGAGAGAAAAGTTGAATGGGGGAATATAAAAAAGTCCATCTACGAGAATAGAAAAAAAATGAGGCTCAAAGAAGCTAAATTTGGGTAAGATGTACTCATTCGACACAGACATCGTCATCGACTTTCTCCGAGGAGAGCCGGAAGTTGTGAAAAAAATCGACGAGTTAACAAATAAAGAAGCTCAAATTTTTATTACCCCAATTGTCCTTTGCGAGCTATACGAAGGAGCTTACAAATCTAAAAATTCTGTTGAAAACGTCAAGTTAGTTGAAGATTTTCTTATAAGGGTTAACTATCTAGACTTTTCGGCATTATCGTGTAAGTCTTTTGGTGAGGTAAAGACAATGCTGTCAAAGAAAGGAAAGCCCACACAAGATTTCGATTTAATGATTGCTGCAGTAACTTTGTCTAGAAATCTGACATTAGTAACAAGGAATAGAAAGCATTTTGAGAGTATACCAGATCTAAAAATAGAGGTCTGGTAGGTATTTCTTACAGAAAATCATAGAGAGACAAATTTAAAAGAATCTCCCCCCTGCAGGAAACATGGCAAAAGAACCAAGGGAGTCAAAGGAACCGAAAGAAGCCGGAGGAATTAAGGATATAATCCTGAAGCATGCGCTCAAGAATGCAATCTCTTATGGCGGCAAAGCAAGCGCTGGCGCAGTGCTTGGTCACGTTCTCGCAGGGAATCCAAATCTCAGACAGAATGTTCCAGAAGTGAAGAAAGAGATAGACAAGATTCTTGCACAAGTGAATTCACTAAGCCTTGCAGCGCAGGAAGCAAAGCTTCTCTCACTAGCACCAGAAATGCTCGAAGAGAAGAGAGCAGAGGTGCGCATCTCCTTGCCCGAACTTCCGAATGCAGAGAAAGGCAAAGTTGTCATGCGCTTCGAGCCCTCTCCGAGTGGAGCGCTGCATATAGGTCACGCATTTGTCTTCTTGCTCAACGCAGAGTACTGCAAAAAGTATGATGGAAAGCTTTACTTGAGAGTATCGGATACAAATCCCTCAAACATCCATGAGCCCGCATACAAATTGATAGAGCAGGAAGCTAGATGGATAACCGATTGCCCCTTCAACTTCAAGCTCCAGTCAGACAACGTAGAGACATACTACAAATATGCAGAAGAATTGATCAAGAAAGGCAAGGCATATGTATGCACCTGTTCCTCGGAGCAATTCAAGAAGCTGGTCGATGCAGGCAAAGCATGTCCTCACCGCGAGTTGCCCGCAGCACAGCAGATGAAAGAATGGAAGAAGATGCTTACGAAGGGCAAGGAAGGATACAAAGAGGGACAAGCTGTCTTAAGGATCAAAACTGACTTAAAGGCAAAAAATCCTGCCCTGCGCGAGTGGCCTGCGTTCAGGATTACGGAATCAGAACATCCAAAGCAAGGAACAAAGTATCGCGTGTGGCCCTTGATGAATTTTGCAGTAGCAATCGATGATGCACTCCAGGGCATGACTCATGTCCTGCGCGGGAAGGATCATATCGTGAACACCGAAAGACAGCTCTTCATCTTCGATTACATGAAATGGAAAAAACCGCACTATATTCACATCGGAAGGATCAATTTTTCAAACCTGAAACTGAGTGCCAGCGCAACTAGAGAGGCCATAGAGAATAAAGAATATTCTGGATGGGACGATATCAGGCTTCCATTCCTCGCAGCACTAAAGAGAAGGGGCTTGCAGCCCGGGGCTTTTGCGAACTACGCGATTGCAATCGGACCGAGCAAAGTCGACAAAACATTGAGCATCGAAGAATTCATGCAGATAATTTATGACAACGACCGCAAGATTCTTGATCCAGAGACAGATAGATACTTCTTTGTTCAAGAACCCATAAAGGTCTCAATCGAAGGAGCGCCGAAGCAGGATGCAAAACTTCCACTCCATCCGGAGCAGGACAAGGGATTCCGCACATTAAAGACCGGAAAAGAATTCTACCTTGCACAGAAAGACCTTGATGTGATAAACAAGGTAAAGGATGGACAGGTGTTCAGATTGATGCATCTCTTTAATTTCAAGAACGAGGAGGGCAGACTGAAGTTCCATTCTCAAGAGCATGATCCAGGACTAAGGGCAAAACTGATTCACTGGCTCCCTGCAGATGAGAAACAACTTTCCCGCGTTGTTGTCAAGATGCCAGATGGAACTGAGCTAGGGGGCTGGGCAGAAAAGAGTGTGGAGAAATTAAAGCAAGAATCAGTAATCCAGTTCGAGCGCTTCGGCTTCTGCTGCAAGCAAGGCAAGAATGAGTTCTGGTTCGGGCATAGATAATCAAAAAAGGAGACAGAAAATTTAGGCGGCTTTATGCCCGTAATGAGTTCCACTGTTAAGCTGTGATGTTAAACCCCTATTAACCATACGTTGATAGATTATGACATCGACCTTTCGAAGCCTTGACGGAGTTACATCTCTTCCGTATTTATCCCATATATAACCTAAAATTTGCTCATCGGTCATAATTCTCATTTCACGCCTGCTTGGTCTTCTAGAAACAACTCCTTCCAGAGCAGTGCTCGTCTCATAGCCTGAATCACTAGAGTCTTCTAAGCCCATAAAAATAAATGAGAGCTAAACCTAATAAATCTTTCCCCCGACCAGCACAGAGCACCACAAAAACTTTAAAAACTTAACACTTGTTAACTTTCTATGAAACTGCTACATCCGCAAGAGCTTGAAGTTTTCTACTTCATTCCGGCGATAAGGAAAGAGCTCTCAGTACAGATGAAGAAGAAGGGCAAGGGGCAGAGAGAGATAGCAAATCTTCTAGGGATAACAGAGGCAGCTGTTTCCCAGTACATCAGCTCGAAAAGGGCGACAGGAGTGAAGCTGGAAAAGAAGATAAAAGAAGAAATTTCAAAATCTGTTGATAAGATAAAGAACCCCTTAGATTCAGTTAGGGAGACTCAGCAGATTCTCGCTTTCCTGAGGCGAAGCAGGCTGATCTGCAAGTATCATCACAAATTCTTGAAGTTTATTCCTAAGAATTGTGATGTATGCCAAGTACAGAATAGGTAGGGGTAGTGAAAATGAAGAAGAATGTTTTAGAATTTGATAGAAGTAGATATGATTTTCGTGCCGATGTTAAGGAGACTTTCAGGGCGAAGTGTGGGATTGGTGAGGAAGTAGTAAGATATATCAGTAAGGATAAGGAAGAGCCGGAATGGATGCTGCAGAAAAGGTTGCAGGCTCTCGCACTATTTCAGGGAATGAAAATTCCTGCATGGGGGGCTAATCTGAGCAAACTAAACCTAGATGAACTATCATACTATGTAAAGGCAAGTGATGTAGAGAATGCATCAAGCTGGGATGAAGTTCCTGCCGAGATAAAGAAAACTTTTGAGAAGCTAGGCATTCCAGAAGCTGAACGCAAGATTCTTGGCGGAAGCGGGGCGCAATTCGAGAGCGCAGTAGTTTATCACAATTTAAGGAAAGAGATTGAAGCGCAAGGAGTCATCTTCGAGAATATGGACATTGCACTAAAGAAGCATCCCGAACTTGTACAGAAATATTTTATGACCAAGTGCGTTCCGATAGGATATCATAAATTTGCGGCGCTTCATGCAGCTGTCTGGAGTGGAGGGACATTTATCTATGTTCCAGAAGGAGTGAAAGTTACCCTTCCATTGCAGGCATACTTCAGGATGAATGCGCAAGGGATGGGACAATTTGAGCATACACTTATTGTCGCAGAGAAGAATTCGCAGATTACATACATAGAGGCATGCTCTGCTCCAAGATACAGCAAGAACTCACTTCATGCAGGATGCGTTGAAATCTACGTGGGAGAGGGCGCGCGAGTAAGGTATGTGAGCATCGAGAACTGGAGCCATAATACATATAACCTCAACACAAAGCTGGCCATCGTGGAGAAGGATGGAATTATCGAATGGATTAATGGCAACTTGGGAAGCGGAGTTACAATGCTTTACCCATCCAGCATCCTTAAGGGAGAGGGAGCAAGAGCAGATTTTCTCGGAATCGCATTCGCTGCTCCAGGGCAGAATCAAGATACTGGAAGTAAGGTCTACCATGCTGCACCTAGAACTTCAAGCACGATAAAGAGTAAGAGCATAAGCAAGGATGGAGGAATTACAACATACCGCGGATTGGTGAAGATCTCGAAGAGAGCACCGGGGTGTAAATCAAATGTGCAATGCGATGCGCTCATGATCGGCAAGGGAAGCAAGAGCAACACAATCCCTTACATACAGGTTGCGAATAATACAGCAGAGGTTGCGCATGAAGCGACAGTCGGAAAGATAGGAGACGAAGAGATCTTTTATCTCATGAGCAGAGGAATCACAAAGGAAGATGCAATCCAGATGATTGTCTCGGGATTCATAGAGCCGATAGCAAAAGAGCTTCCGCTAGAATATGCAGTGGAACTAAACAAGCTAATCCAGCTGGAGATGGAGGGCTCTATCGGATAATAGGAAAATGATAAGCGAAAAAATAGTGGGGGAGCTTTCAAGACAAAGGAAAGAGCCAGAATGGCTGCTGCAAAAGCGCTTGGAGGCATTTCGCGATTTCGCGCAGATGCCGCTACCATCATTCAGATATGGCTTACATATCATGCTCCAACCAGATTTTGATTTTGATGGCATAGAAATCAAGCCAGACAAAATCATGACTCATGGCCTAAACAAATTCAAGGATAAATTCGCAACCCTTCCGGAAAAGGATAAGTTCTTCTATCTGAATCTTGCACTTGCCAAAATTGGTCTTGTGCACGCCAGGACTGGAGAGAGAATCAGCATAGAGCTTGATAGAAAAGAGCAGTTCTGCCACACCCTCATAATCGCAGAGCCTAATTCCCAAGTCAGCATTGCCGAAAGTGTATCTGGACAAGAGGAATACAAGAGCAGCTTCGTTGAGATTTTTGCTGCAAGGGATGCGCAAGTAAATTTCGCCTCTATTCAGAATACAAACTCAAAGAATTACATTTCAGGAAAATACGCTTCAATCAAAGAGAACGCGAAAGTTAATTGGTTCGATGCAACCATCGGTGCTGAATTTGCAAAAAGCTCTGTCGTCTCGCTTCTTGATGGAAAAATGGCAGAAACAAAGAATTATGGCCTATTCCTCGGGAAGAAAGAGCAGCAATTTGACCTATACTCAGCATCAGTTCATAATGCCGAAGAGACGAGGAGTGATATCTTGATGAAAGGAGTACTAAAGGATAAAGCAAGAGGCTTGTACAGGGGTCTTGTGAAGATAGATGCGAACGCAAGGAAGGCAGATGGATACCAGAAAGAGGAAGTTCTTCTACTCGGAGAGGAGGCAGAGGCAGATGCAATCCCAAATCTTGAAATCAATAACGAAGAAGTGAGATGCACACATGGAGCTTCTGTAGGAAATATCTCGAAGGAGAAACTTTTCTACCTCATGTCGCGCGGCCTGGGCATGGCAAAGGCAGAAAAGATGATCGTAGAAGGATTCTTTGAATCATTGCTGACAAAGGCAAGTGCGCTTGGGATGAAAAATCTCGTGATGGAGGGACTAAAATGAATCTAGCAAAAGATTTCCCTATCCTCAAAAGAAAATTCAATGGCAAGCGCCTCGTGTACCTAGACAGCGCTGCCACATCACAGAAGCCACGGCAAGTGATAAGTGCACTGAAGGAATTCTACGAGAAGTATAATGCAAATGTCCACCGCGGTGTGTATAATCTGAGCGAAGAGGCCACACAGAGATACGAGGGGGCAAGGACAAAAATTGCCTCATTCATTGGTGCACGGGCAGAAGAGATAGTTTTCACGAAGAACTGCACAGAAGCTCTGAACTTGCTTGCATATTCTCTTGGCAAGGAGCTCAGAGGGAGAGATGAAATCCTAATCTCGCAGATGGAGCATCACAGCAATTTTGTTCCATGGCAGCAGATTGCGCTGGAAAGGGGAGCAAAACTCAAGTTCGTAGAGATCACGAAAGAGGGCAAGCTGAATCTTGCAAGCCTAAAGAAGCAACTCAGTAAAAAGACAAAGGTCGTTGCACTTACACATGTAAGCAATGTCCTTGGAACAATAAATCCCATCAAAGAGATTGCAGAGATTGTCCACAAAAATTCAGGGGCAGTGCTTGTGATAGATGGTGCACAGGCCTTAGGGCACATGGCTGTTGATATAAAAAAATTGGGAGCTGACTTTTACGCTTTCTCAGGACACAAGATGCTTGGTCCTCTTGGGATCGGATGTCTTTATGGTAAACGCGAGCTCTTTCAGAAGATGAAGCCATTCCTCTACGGAGGGAAGATGATAAAAGAAGTTTCCTTCGTTGGCACTACATTCGCAGAACCCCCCTATAAATTTGAGGCTGGAACTCAGCCGATTGCAGAAGTTGTCGCTCTTGGAGCTGCGGTGGATTATCTAAATGAAAAGGGAATGGGGAAGATAGAAGAAAGTGACAGGAAGCTTGTAAGTTATGCACTCAAAGAACTGGGAAAAATCCCAGAAATAGAAATCTATGGCCCAAAAACCGCGGAAGAGCGCGGTGCTGTCATCGCCTTCAACATAAAAGGAGTGCACTCGCATGATGTTGCAACAATCCTGGATAGTGAAGGCGTTGCAATGCGTGGAGGGCATCACTGTTGCATGCCCCTAATGTCTGTCCTGAAGATCCCGGGTGCAGCAAGGGCTTCGTTCCACATCTACAACACAAAGGAAGATGTTGATGCGTTCATCCGAGGGATAAGGAAAGTCAGGGAGGTTTTCAAATGAGTCTGGAATTGCATTTAGTAGGTGAAAATCATTTCGATCCTAAATATTCTGAAAGAGTAATTGGATTCCTAGACCATCTTAAGCCAGATGTTGCAGGCTTTGAAAGTGGCAAAGTACACCATTACTATGCACATCCAGAGTTATTAGATTATTGTAAGAGTAATGATATAAGAGTAAAAAGTATAGATATAGCGACAAACATAGATTCGATAATGATCCTTCTTGATAATCCATTCGTCAAAAGCTGGAAAGATTTAATTTTGGACAAAAGTTTAAAGAGATCTAACGAAGAGATTAGCAGACTTCTCTCGGAAGGTAATTTTGATGAGAAGAGCTATCATCAACCACTTGAGGAGGAATACACCAATTCAGACTGGTATAACCTAGTCCGCCTAATCTGTGGCTGTACATTAAGAGAAAAGTTGATGAGTAGAAACCTAAGAAAGCTAAGTGATGAAAAATCTATTGTGGCATTTATCGGTACATCCCATGTAGACCCAATTTATAATCATCTTCGAGACTTAAATCCAAAGACGTATGTCTTATGTGAAGCTGATAGCTTATCGAAATCACAAAGGGTTCAAACTTTGGAGGCATACGCATAATGCAAGAAATCTACAAGGAGAATATCTTAGATCATTTCAAGCATCCAAGGAATTTTGGCCCGCTCAAGGGAGCGCAGGCAAGCGCAAGAGAAGTCAACACGATCTGTGGAGATGAAGTCGAAGTTCAGGTTAAGATAAAGGCCGGAAAAATTGCAGATATAAAATTCCAGGGTCAGGGGTGTGCCATCTCACAGGCTGCTGCAAGCATCCTTACAGAAGAAGTGAAAGGCAAAAACCTCGAGGGGGTGCAAAGGCTGGAGAAGAATGACGTTCTAAAGATGCTCGGTATCCCGATATCTCCTGCAAGGCTGAAGTGCGCGCTGCTCGCGCTTTATGCCACAAAAAATGCAATAAAACAAACTAAGGATAAATAGCATGTTTAAAATTGAGAACTTACACGTAAGCACTGAAGGAAAGGAAATCCTAAAGGGAGTGAGTCTAGAGGTCAAGAAAGGACAAGTAGTGGCACTAATGGGACCAAATGGCTCGGGCAAGTCAACGCTTGCACTCACATTGATGGGCCATCCAAATTACAAAATCGAAGAAGGCAGGATAATATTCAAAGGAAAGAACATCACAAAACTTGAGCCAGATAAGAGGGCAAAGCTTGGCCTCTTCCTCTCCTTCCAGTATCCCAATGAGATAAGCGGAGTAAGCATGTCTAACTTCTTGCGCACTGCCATGAACTCGCGGGGCAAGAAGATGAGCGTCTTCGAATTCAATAAGATGCTGTATGAGAAACTTGCGCTGCTGAAGATGCCCAAGGAACTCGCATCGCGCTACCTGAATGAAGGCTTCAGCGGAGGAGAAAAGAAAAGAGCTGAAATTTTGCAACTTGCTATGTTGCAACCAGATTTCGCAATCCTTGATGAGACTGATTCAGGCCTTGATATAGATGCCCTAAAAATCGTCGCACAAGGAGTAAACACTGTCATGAAGAAGGAAAAGAAGCATCTTAGCGTCCTGCTCATCACACATTACCAAAGAATCTTAAATTATATAAAGCCAGACAAGGTTTATGTGATGATAGATGGAAAAATCGTCAAGACCGGAAGCTATGAGCTTGTGCATGAGCTTGAAGCGCAGGGGTATGATCATCTGAAAAATGGAGGGAAAAAGTAAAATGCCAGAACACAAACCCACACTACCAAAGCTGCCCTATGCATATGATGCGCTGGAGCCCCATTTTGATGCGCGCACCATGGAAATCCACCATGGAAAGCATCATCAAGCTTATGTAGATAAGCTGAATGCAGCCCTTGAAGGCCACGAGGAATTGCAGAAACTAAATGTAGACGACCTGCTTAAGAATTTCAACAAAGTTCCTGATGCAATCAAGACCGCAGTATGCAATCATGGAGGTGGACACTCAAATCATTCCTCCTGGTGGCCGATGCTGAAGAAAGATGTTCCTGTGAAAGGCCGAGTAGTGGATGCAATCAACGAAAGATTCGAAAGCATGGAAAAGTTCAAGCAAGACTTTGCGACAGCGGCAACAACATTGTTCGGAAGCGGATGGGCATGGCTTGTTGTCGATGGCAAGGAGCTGAAGATCATGCAGACCCCAAACCAAGACTCGCCATTGATGCAGGGGAAGATTCCAGTGCTAGGAATCGATGTGTGGGAACATGCTTACTATCTTAAGTACCAGAACAAAAGGCCAGATTATGTTGGGGCATTCTGGAATGTAGTGAATTGGAAGCAAGTAGATGAAAATTTTGCAGAAGCGATGAGGGAATAAGATGCGCGTAAAAATTCCTGATATACTAAAGATAGGTGGCCTTTACAGATATGCGCAAAGAAGTGTGGAAGACTTAACTTGTGAGGTTTCTCCAGTAAATGAAAATGATAGGAAAGCTACAAGATTTGCATTGGACTACTATGCGCTGATACCCGAATCGATTCGCGATGCTAGCATATTTTGGATTGGGATTGATGTCATAAACTCAGATAATGTGTTGGAGAGAGCATTATTCCTCGGATTGGGTATTCCTTGTTACATTGCCGGAAGTTATCTCGCTAAATATGCTGTAGATAAAGGCTATGGAGATATCAAAAAGATGAGGGAAGAGATTGTGGAGGAAAGATGGGAAAGAATCAGAAAAAGATCGTGAAGAGAGACACGAAGGCACGAGCAAGAGCCTTCATCACCAAAGACTCCCTCATAGCAGAGGCTGTAGAAAAATATCCAGAGATAGCACCTGCACTTCTTGAGGCAGGAGTTGCCTGTGTCGGATGCCACATTAGCCACTTTGAGACGCTGGAGCAAGGCCTTTCGGGCCATGGAGGATACAGCGAGAAGCAAGTCTCCAAGATTGTGAAGATGCTCAATGAACTTGTTCTTCTTGAGAGGGGGAAGGGAGCAAAGGTAAATAAGTAAAATAGCAAGTGCGAGAAAAGTAATAATTTTAAAAGTCTAATCCTATTCACTCTTCTATGGCATTTCCAAGCTTTGTGAAGAAAGTCAACAGCCATGAATGGCTCATCGATACCAGCTACAAGAAAGGAATGCGTGTTCCTGCAAAGATAATTGCGAGTGAAAAAATAGTTGGAGCAATGGAAGAGCAAGTTTTCGACCAGCTTACCAATGTGGCAACACTTCCAGGAATTCTTAATTACGCTTACTGCATGCCAGATGGGCACTCAGGATATGGATTTCCGATTGGAGGAGTTGCTGCATTTGATGCGGAAGAGGGCGTTATCTCTCCTGGCGGAATCGGCTTTGATATCAATTGCGGCATGCGCCTTGTTACTACAAATCTCACTTACGAGGAAGTCAAGCCAAAACTTCGCGAGCTTGTTGATGAGCTCTTCCGCAAAGTTCCCGCAGGAGTCGGGAGCAAAGGTTTTGTGAAGCTTTCTGCGAGCGAGTTCCGCAAGGTAGTGGAAGAAGGAGCAAAATGGTGTCTCAAGCAAGGATACGCATGGCCAGAGGATCTGAAACACACAGAGGAAGACGGATGCATCAAGGGCGCGGATTCAAGCAAGATTTCAGAACGCGCCATACAGCGCGGATTGGAGCAGATCGGCACTCTCGGCTCGGGAAATCACTATCTTGAAGTCCAGCATGTGAAGAAAGAGAACATCTTTGATCTGAAGGCAGCAGAGAAGATGGGCATCTTCCCAGGACAGGTTGTTGTGATGTTCCATTGCGGGAGCAGGGGATTCGGCCATCAAGTTGCAACAGACTACCTGCAGGTTTTCCTGAAAGTCATGGAGCCAAAGTACAACATCAAAATTCTTGATCGTGAGTTGGCATGCGCACCATTCCAGAGCAAAGAGGGACAAGATTACTTTTCCGGGATGAAGTGCGGCATCAATATGTCTTTTGCAAACAGGCAGGTCATTCACCATAGGATAAGAGAGTGCTTCAGCAAGGTCTTTGGCAAGAGTGCTGAAAAGCTAGAACTAAAGCAGGTCTATGATGTTGCGCATAATACTGCAAAGCTAGAGAAACACAAAATTGATGGCAAAATCAAAGAAGTTCTTGTTCATAGGAAAGGTGCAACAAGAGCATTTGGTCCTGGAAGAGATGAAGTGCCAGCAACATTCAGAGCATTAGGCCAGCCAGTAATTATCGGAGGAAGCATGGAGACTGGCTCTTATTTATTGTTGGGAACAGAAGGCTCTGAAGAGAAAACTTTTGCCAGCACTGCGCATGGAGCAGGAAGAACCATGTCGAGGACACAAGCAAAGAGAATGTTTAGGGGCGAGGAACTCATAAGAAACATGGAGAAGAGAGGAATCTATGTACGAAGCATGAGCATGGCGGGAGTTGCAGAAGAAGCTGGAGGAGCATACAAGGATGTTGATGAGGTCATAGATGCGACAGTAAAGGCAGGCATTTCGAAAAAAGTTTGCAAGCTCATTCCGATAGGGAATGTGAAGGGGTGATTCACTTTCCTTTCAAGATCTTCTTCTCAATATTCACTCTTGTTTCTGGATTTGGAATCCAAACATCACATCCTCCTCTCGCTATACTGCCTATCGAAGAGTCTGAGGCTAGTCTCGTGCAAGGGTCTCCTTCAGAGTAATATTTTGAAACGGATTCAATCTTCAGGATATGGTAAAGGTCGGTACAAAAGTACCAGTCACCAACCTTAGGTTCCCATTTTTTTTGAAGTTCAGTATTCTCCCGGCATTCGTTGAGATATTGTGGAGTGAGCCATTCAGGTGCATCTTTTGGATCCCCATATGCACGCAAATCCGGTGCTTTCCTAGCGGCATTTAGTTTCGATTTAGTCATTTTAGCTTTTCCTCCTTCAAAGCCATCTCGGCAAATGAGATTATGTCCTTCCTCACATCAATTTGATGAAGAAGAGGCTCATTGAAAGGCCCAAGATTTTTCCCCTTCACAAATACATCCTCTAGAGTCGAAACTTCACTCCTAAGAGAGGAAACACTGGTAAAGACATATAGGTCTAGAGAATCGATTGTGCGATGTCCAAGAGCCATTCCATCCGGCCCGGGAGCGCAGGAGCATCTAAACTCATATTCGGAAAGATCTGCATATTTCTTTCCATCAGCTTCGAACTCCGGTTTGTGATATGGAATCTCACTTCCATCTCTAAGTGCATCTTTCCTTTCTCTAGATCTCTCTAAAATAGAAACCTTATCATAATACGTAGCTGTACGTTCAACCACACATTCTGGTGTATAACCATAGTCTACCATTTTCACCCAAACCTCGTAATCTCTTCCAATTTGGAATTCTTTATTTTTTCAATTAGCTCCTTAGGCAAGAACCTCCTAAGCTCTTGAGCATGATATTCCATATCACTTGGAAATCCGTACTTCAACTTTTCGAGATGAAGCTCTATCAAATCTTTATCAGTCATGTAGTCTTCTGGTTGCATTTTGCTCACCTATGAAGGCATAGCATCAAGATTATTTCTAATTTAACCCGCTATATATCGGAAGGCTAAATTCCAAAGATAGAATCGTAATTGGAAAGGATTATCTTAAGCAAGCTAATGTTGTATCTCTTGCCAGAATCCCACAACCTTTTTGCAGTTTCTGTATGGTACTCATGCCCCTCAAGAAAACTCAGCTGCCTCTTGTACCAGTCATAATCCCTTGGTAGGTCTTGCTCTCTTCTCAGCCTTTCACCCCAATCAAAGAAAGATGGATTGCCAAGATTGTTCAGATCTGCATCGCATAACATCTCTCCCAAATGGCTGTAAGGTTTCTGAGGAAATCTTGTCTGGTCTATAAGATCAAATACTTCCAGCTTATACTCTTTAGGAAATCCGAAGAAAGATAGAACTTCAGAAGCAGTTCTTATGCTGTAATCTTCATGATTCTTTGATTCCTGAAGGTGGCCAGTATCATGCAGCAATGCACCAATCTGCAAGAGAAGCATTTCCATTTCTGGAACTCCCTCCAGCTCCGAGAGTTTGGTTACTTTATCTCGAACATCTGTCACATGCTCCTTATTATGAAAATATTTTCCGAGGGTTAGTGCCTTATCCGGCTCTCCATATACGACATTAAGCACATAATTCTCTAGATGCCTATAAATTCTAGGCAGGAATTCCCCGAATTCTTCTCCCATAACTAGTTGATTTACCATACATCTGCTAGTGCAGAATTCTATAACTAAATTGAGCAGTTACTTATCGGTTACATTACCTACTTTAGCATAATAAGGAAGAAGCTTCTGCTCTGCCTTGCGCAGATGCTCCTGGAATGTGGAGTAAGATACTTTCATTATCGCTGCGAGCTCCTCAAGTCTTATCTTTCTTGGATAATCGTAGTACCCATGACTCACAGCAGCTCCTATGGCCTCTTTCTGCTTATACGTGAGCTGGGGAGAAATCCCGAATAAGGATATATCATCAATTTTCTCTTCCTTAATCTTCACAAGCTTTGCACCAAAAGATTTATCGGCCTCCCTAAACAGCTTTAATATCTCTTCTCTATTCCAGCTCCCTATTGTCCATATGTAAGTCCCATCCTTCTGAATGAAAGTTGGATCTATCTGTATCGTTGCGTAACTGTAGAATTTTCTGAATTCCTTCGGATCTTTAAGATGGATCAGAAAGAAATTGTTATGGTATTCTACATCCACAACTCTCCTTGTTTTTTTCAATTCTTTTGAAAAATTAGAGATATCTTTTTCAGAGCCGAAGGCTAGAACTGCAATGAAAGAGTTGACAGAGTTCTTTAGGGCATTATGGGTCAGGGTGTAGCTAAGCAAAGAAAGGCCAAATTTTTTGGCCATGGCTCCAAACAAAGCCTTCTCACCATTCATCACAATCTTCCCGACCCACATGACGTGGGAATATTTATATTCTTATTTAAACTTACTCCCGATATAAATTGGATAAGGAGAATATGAGCCCGATAAAACAACCGAAACCCAAAACACCAATCACCATAATCACTGGCTATCTTGGATCTGGCAAGACTACCTTGCTAAGAAAGATCCTGAAAGAGGCCAACAAGAAGATAGCTGTGCTCATGAATGAGTTTGGTGAGATTTCTGTAGATGCTGAAATAATCAAAGGAAAGGCAGTTGATATGATTGAGCTTCAAGGGGGATGTGTATGCTGTTCTCTTACTGGAGAATTCGAGGAAGCTATAAAGGAAGTTCTTGAAAAGGCAAATCCAGACCTGATAGTCGTAGAAACAACAGGAGTGGCAGAGCCAGATGCCATCGCATTCGATGTCCAGGAGAACATGCCCGAAGTGAGGCTTGATGGGATCGTGACGATTGTAGATTGTGACTCCCTTGTGAGATTCCCATCTCTCGGCCAGACAGGAAGGGTGCAGATAGAGATGGCAGACATCCTCATCCTAAATAAGACAGATCTTGTGGATGGAGCAAAGCTCGAGCAGGTCGAGAATAAAGTCAAAGCTCTGAATGCGAATGCTACAATCTTCCGGACAAAAAAATGCAATCTCGATACGAGACTTCTCTTCGGGCTCGAGATAGAGAAAACATTTCCAGGAAGAAAGCAGGGACAAGAGGAATCCTGGCATCTCGAGGGTTTTGAGAATTTTGCGTATTTTCGCGAGACGAAACTGGATAAGGAGAAATTCGAATCTTTTCTTCAGGACCTTCCCCGAGAAGTATACAGGGCTAAGGGATTTGTCCTATTCGATGATGGCACATACTTATTCAATTATGTCGGGGGAAGGCATGACTTTGAAAAACTCACCACAAAGCATGACAACGAGATAGTCTTTATAGGGCAAGGGATCAAGCAATACATGAAGAAGATGATCAATCAGCTCCGCGAGTGCGAAGTGAAGTAATTCTCACAAAAAGAATTATCTGTTCCTCTCCCCTTATCTTTTCTTAACTTCATACCCCTTATACAGCTTGACAATAGAGTCTACAACCCCTTTAACTTTGTTCTCTTCTACCGAGTACTTTCTTACAGCATCGTCATATCT